>Ga0187867_10000204_pt1 | contig 52790 bp, 41 predicted proteins | sample June2016WEW_13_1_FD_132976 | JGI IMG/M metagenome (GOLD analysis project Ga0187867, IMG submission 132976) | Peatland microbial communities from SPRUCE experiment site at the Marcell Experimental Forest, Minnesota, USA - June2016WEW_13_10 | ecosystem: Environmental > Terrestrial > Soil >...
ATCTTTTGGATCAGTTTGGAGACGCGTTTAAAGACGCAGATTCTGTGATCGTGTTGCCCATCTACGCCGCCAGCGAAGAACCCATCCCCGGCGTAACGGCGGAGTTGCTGGCCGGCCGCATTCAAGGGCCGAAGGTGCAATTCGCCGCTGATTTCCCGACCGCCGTCGCAGCGGTTACAGCCGAAGCGAGCGAAGGCGACCTGGTGCTGACCCTCGGTGCTGGAAGCGTGAGTCAACTGGGTCCGCAGATATTGGCAGTGCTCAACGAGACATGGCCGTGATGAGCATCCAGGAGCAGTTCGGCCAGATTGATATCTACATCTTCGATCAAATCCTGCGCGGAAACATTCTTCCCGGCATGCGTGTGTTGGACGCCGGCTGCGGGTACGGACGCAACCTCGTGTATCTTCTGCGCGCTGGGTGCGAAGTATTTGCGCTCGACGAAGATGCCGAAGGCGTGGAGCACGTTCGCCAACTTTCCGCATCCCTTCAGACTGGATTGCCCGCGGAGAACTTCCAGGTGGGATTCATCGAGAAGATGCCGTTTCCTGATGGGTTTGCGGATGTGGTGCTATGCAATTCTGTGCTTCACTTTGCTCGCGACGAAGAGCAGTTCAGAGCCATGCTGGCCGAGTTATGGCGTGTGTTGAAACCGGGCGGAATGCTGTTCTCGCGGTTGGGCTCAAGGATTGGAATGGACTTCGAGCGGCTGCGGGGCAATGTGTTCAAGATCAGAGACGGGTCGGAGTGGTTCCTGGTGGATGAGGAGATGCTCATGGATTTGACTGAGGAACTGAACGCCGTGCTCGTGGACCCGTTGAAGACGACAATCGTCCAGGATTATCGCTGCATGACCACCTGGGTATTGAGAAAGCGCAGAGGGTAAAGAAAGCAGCGGGCGAGCAAACAAGACTGGATTGATTCCTGCCCCCTGATCCCTCTTTCAGCCCCGTAACGGTACGGATTCCCCCGCAATTCCTGTGTATAAAACCCTTCAATCCGCAGGCTATAGTTGAAGCTGGCGACTCTCACGACCTTGCTCAGGCGTGGCGACTCAACGCAGTAACCAAACCCGTCCCCTCTTCTGGGAGGAGGAAGCACCCTCGCAGCCCCGCTCTCGGCGCGCTGAGGGGTTCGTGTCTCCACGGGCGGAAGATTCGTCCGGCATGCCTCTCGATATGGCCGACCTCGACGGTTACGGCCCTGCCTATAAAGGCGGAAATCGCTTCCGCGGCTCAGCCGGCAATTCGCCCAGAGGTCTGTGGTGGCGGCCGGGAAGCAGGGTGGGTCGAGTCATTCTTGGCCTCGGCACGTTTGTCGTTCTGGGCGGCCTGGCCATGGGCGTCTATTTTTTCAAATCCTATCTGGAGCGCGACCCTCGTTTCCGGATCGAGGGAGCCGGCAATATTCAGGCCACCGGGCTGACTGAAGTGAGCCGAGCCGAAATGCTGCCAGTTTTCGGTGAGGATATTGGACGCAATATTTTCTTTGTTAATCTCAATGAACGCCGCAAAAAACTGGAAGAGATTCCGTGGGTGGAGCGGGCCACGGTAATGCGGCTGCTCCCGGACCAGATTCGTGTCCAGGTGGTGGAGCGGCAGCCGGTGGCTTTTGTCCGCCATAACCAGCAAATCGGGCTTGTTGACGCGAGCGGGGTTCTGCTCTCCATGCCGGCCGCCTCGATGGCCCAGCACCACTATTCGTTCCCGGTGATGACAGGCATTGATCCCGGCGACCCGCCCGCCAGCCGCAAGGCGCGAATGGCGGTCTATGAGCGCCTGCTCGCCGAGCTGGATGCCAATCACCAGGAGTTTTCTGAGCAAATCTCCGAGATCGACCTGACCGATCCCGAAGACGCGCGCGTCCTGATGCCCGAGCAGGGCGCGGATATTCTGGCTCATTTGGGCGATGATCGCTTTCTGGAGCGTTACCAGCGCTACAAGGCGCACATTGCGGAGTGGCGGCAGCAGTACCCCAGCCTGGCGGCGGTGGATTTGCGATACGAACGGCAAGTGGTCCTCGAGATGGCTCCAGGCTCCGGCGCCGCGCAATCCACGGTGGACGATCAGTCCGCTACGAGCACGGAGAACGGAAAGTCGCAGGCGAACGATCCTGCGGGAAAAGCTCCAGCTGCCGGTGCAAATGCTGAAAAGCACACCTCAGGGGCTAAAGCCCGCTCTCATTCTGCCGGCGCAGATGCCAAAACAAAAATCCCGGCAAACCAGTCCACCAAGAGTTCTCAAAATTCCGCCGCGAAGGGAAAGAATCTAAAGACGGGCGCAAAGCCGGCTGGCAAGACAGCGGCGAAGCCGAAGTCTGCCGCATTGAAGGACAGAGCTCAAAAAGACAAAGTTGCAAAGGACAAAGCGGCAAAAGAGAAAAAGCGCGCCGCGGCCCAACGCATCGCTCTGAATGCGAGCAAGCATAAGGCTGCTCACCCAACCCGACCAACTCCGGCTGAGGGCCAGTGAACGCATGAGCCAACGACTGGACAATCTGATTGTGGTGCTGGATATTGGCGGCGCGTGGACCCGTGTTCTTGCAGCCGACGTGAATGAAGGCGCGTTGCGCTACCGCGGGCACGGCGCAGTACCCTCCGCCGGAATGCGCAAAGGGCTCATCAGCGAACTCGGCCCCGCGGCGAAAGCGGTGAAAGCTGCCAACGAGCGCGCCGAGCGGTCAGCGGACTTGAACATCGACGAGTGCGTGGTGGGCATTGGCGGACCTCATATTCGCGGGCTGAATACCAGGGGTGGATTCGATCTGGGCAATCGCAAGCGCGAAATCTACAGCGAGGACATTCGCACCGCCGTCGATCGTGCGCGGGCCATCGAACGGCCCCCGGATCGCGAAATCCTTCATTTGCTGCGCCGCCAGTTCATCATCGATAGCCAGCCAGGCATCTTCGATCCGCTGGGCATGGAGGGCGTGCGCCTCGATCTTGATCTGCATATCGCCACCTGTTCCGGCAGCGCTCTGCAAAGCACGGTTACCTGCGCCAATCGGGCAGGCCTTGAAGTCACCGAGGCAGTGCTGGAGTCGATCGGCTCCGCAGAAGCCACGCTCACGGCCGACGAACGGGAACTGGGCGTGTGCCTGCTGGATATTGGCGCCCACTCCAGCGACCTGGTGGTTTTCTTCGAGGGCGCCGTGGTCCACACAGCCTCAGTACCCATTGGCGGAGTGCACTTTACCAACGATCTGGCGACCGTGCTGCAAATGCCGGTGGCCCAGGCCGAGGACCTCAAGTGCCGCTACGGAAACGCCGTAGTGACGGCCGTGCCCCAGGATGCGTCGATTGAGATTGCCCATCCCCAGACGGGCGCCGCGGCTACTCTGCCTTTGCGCATGATTGCGGAGGTTCTGGAGCCCAGAGCCCGCGAACTGCTTCACTATGTGAAAGAAAGCCTGCGCCAGGGTGAAGTGGAACGAGAAGGCTCAGTGGAAAAGGCATTAGGCGGAGGTTGCGTGCTCACCGGCGGAGGAGCCTTGTTACCCGGTATGCTGGATGTAGCCGAGAGCCAGTTGCTGGTGAAGGCACGAACCGGGTTGCCGGTACGTCTATCTAATATGCCTGGCGAACTGGTCCATCCTGGGTACTCCACGGCTATCGGCATGCTGTTGTATGCTCATCGCACGCGGGCGATCCGCCCAGCTGAAAACAACAATTTACGCTCGAAACTGCGCTCTATTTTTGCAGCCAGTTACTGACCTCAGGAGGTCCAGGAGTCAATGAATCCCGAGAAAAATGAAGCCGGTGAAATGCGCATTCAATACCACGAAGAGCCTGTGCGCGGGGCATGCATCAAGGTAATCGGCGTAGGCGGCGGCGGCAGCAACGCCGTGAACCGCATGATCCAGGCCCACATGGCGGGGGTGGAGTTTATCGCTGCCAACACTGACGTGCAGGCGCTCAAGCTCTCGCAGGCCCCGATCAAACTCCAGCTTGGTGTCCGGCTCACCTCCGGCCTCGGCGCTGGCTCCAATCCCGACGTAGGCCGCAAGGCCGCACTCGAGGATTCGGAAAAGATTATTGAAGCCCTGGAAGGCGCGGATATGGTCTTCGTTACAGCCGGCCTCGGCGGCGGCACAGGCACCGGCGCAGCTCCGGTCATCGCCTCGCTGGCCAGCGAGATGGGCATCCTCACCGTAGCGGTGGTCACGCGTCCCTTCTCGTTCGAAGGCAAACGCCGCCTGCAGCAGGCTGAGCGCGGCCTCACTGAGCTGCTCGAGAGCGTCGATACCATGATCGTCATCCCCAACGAGAAGCTGCTCGCGGTGGCCAAAGACGCAGGCTTCTTTGAGAGCTTCCTCATTGCCGACGACGTTCTTCGCCAGGGTGTGCAGGGCATCAGCGACATCATCACCATTCCCGGCATCATCAATCGCGACTTCGCCGATGTGAAGACCACCATGGCCGGTATGGGCCACGCCGTCATGGGTATGGCAACCGGCTCCGGCACCAATCGCGCCGTTGAAGCGGCCCAGGCGGCCATGGGTTCGCCGCTGCTTGAGGCCGGCGCAATCGACGGAGCCCGGGGCATCCTCATCAACATCACCGGCTCCAGCTCGCTCAAACTTTCTGAGGTCAACGAGGCTTCGTCGCTCATCCAATCTGCAGCGCACGAAGACGCCAACATCATCTTCGGCGCCGTACTGGACGAGAAGATGGGCGACCAGGTCAAGATCACCGTCATCGCCACCGGTTTCCGTGACCAGATGCCGGAACGCCGCGCCCGCATGTTGAGCGTGGAAGAAACGCCGGTGGTTTCGGTGCCTGTGGTTGCCCCCGACAATTGGTTTGAAGAACACGCAGCCGCAGCGCCCCCTGCTCCCTCACCAGCACCCGCACCCGCTCCGGCTCGCTTTCTGAGCGAAGAAGAAGAGGAATCGGCGGAGACGGATGCAGCGTTCTTTTTCTCCTCCGCAACCCCGGCAGTAGCGACAACTGTCAGCGTTACCCCCCCGCATGCCGGTGCAGATCAGGAGGCTCCCACTGTGATTGAGCCGGAACAGGAATCGGCAGAACCGTTGACCCGGCCACGTTTCGCTGAGATGGAGGAGCAGGGCTTCACACACTTGCCCAGGGATTATGCCGCCGAGCACGGCACCGCGGCGCGTGAACCGGTTGAGGCTGGTGAGAACCCCGCCCAACCAGCATCCGCACTATTTACCGAACCAGGAATTGAGGAGGCCAGGGATCTGGACATTCCGGCCATCATGCGCAGGTTGCGCTTCTAGGTGCACGCCACTTTCGGGGGATATGCATTTTGGCGCCATGCTGTATAGTGCAATATAGCTCTATAAATAAAGCGAGTAAGGGAAAACTAATACGCTTTTATTGTGTTTCTTTTGATATTGCGTTGGTTGCGATGGATTTCTAATTCGCGGCTTAGACACGAAGCAAGCCCGCGAAGTGGTCGATCGGAAGTACGGATAGTTCTGTCCCAGAAGCAGACGAACGGCACGAAAATCAACTTGAAGAGGGTATCGGCTGGATGAAACTCTATCGTATTTCTGTCATGGGATTGGCGGCAGTCGTGTCCGTCTTCGGTCTCGGCGCCGTGAGCGCCGCGGCGTTGGATGCCCACACAACCACCCGCGCCAGAACAACAGAACCTCATCTGACCCAGCCCCATCATGCGGCAACGCGTGCTGTCAGGCATTCGACCTCCCATGCCGGAACCTCCCGCGCCAAATCAACCCATCCTAATCGGTCGGCAAGAAGCACCGTGAATGCCGGAGCCCGCGGTGTAGCACACACTTCCCGCAGCGTAGCCCGCACTACTAGTCACGTAGCCCAAGCATCATTCCATCGAGTAAGCCACACAATCCGCCGCCATCGTTACTACGAGCGCTTTACCGCCAGCTCCTTTGCCAGCGGAAACATCTTTGCTGACGACGTAACCGCCGGCGAAGACCCTGTGGTTCGCCAGGCGGCCATCAACGCCATGGGCGATATGAACGGCACCGCCGTGGTCATCGATCCCTCCAATGGCCGCATTCTGGCCATGGTCAACCAGAAACTGGCCCTCTCGCCCGGCGCGGAACCCTGTTCGACCATCAAAATTACCGTGGCCATGGCTGCGCTATCTGAGCGGCTGGTCACCAGCGAGACGCCGGTGCAGCTTGCCGGCTTCCGCATGAACATGACCCAGGCGCTGGCCAAGAGCAACAATCTTTACTTTGAAGAGTTGGGCCGCGAACTGGGCTTCGAGCGCGTACGGCATTATGCCAATCTTTTCGGCCTGGGCGAGCTGGCCGGCTACAACATCGAAGGCGAACAACTCGGGATTTATCCAGACGAGGCACTGCCCGCCGCCGAAGGCGGAGTTGGCCGCATGTGCAGCTTCGGCCAGGGCGTTTCGCTCACCCCCCTGCAATTGGGAGCATTTGTAGCCGCCATCGCCAACGGCGGAACCCTCTATTATCTCCAGCACCCGAAAACGCTGGCCGAGGCCGCCACTCTCGAGCCAAAGATCAAGCGCACCCTGGATATCGCCCAATTCCTTCCAGACTTGCAGGACGGCATGGCCGGCGCGGTGCAATATGGAACCGCCCGTAGCCTGCGCGCCAACTTCCACGAACTCCCCGTCTTCGGCAAGACCGGAACCTGCTCAGACAAGGGGACTCGCTTCGGCTGGTTCGCCTCCTACTCCGATTCGCCGCAAGGCCGCCTGGTCACGGTCTTCTTCCTTGAAGGGGGTCGTCCCACCTTCGGTCCCCGCGCCGCGGAGATGACCGGCGAATTCTACAGAAATCTCTGGGACGCCAACTGGTTCGCCCCCAAGGGCCCGCAGGACTCTGCCTCAGTTTTACCGGCCTCTGTGCCGCAGCCTCCCGCGCAACCGCTCGCGCAACCGGCTGTCCAGTAGAGATTGCAAAGCACCTCCAATCATTTACAGAAAAGCCGCCTTCGAGCGGCTTTTCTAGTCTCTGTTTCCGCGAATGATCCACAGCCTGAACCAAAATTGCGGCTGGATCATCCCATAGAGAGACCTTCCGCAATTTCTCGCCGCAGTTCGGCTGGCAGTCGAGAAGAGACGGTCCCATTCCCCGCGAGCGAAATCGGGCCCGATTATGGAATTGTCGACTCATATCTTATTGACCTACGGGTACCTGCTGCTTTTCGCCTGGGTACTGGTGGAGCAACTGGGCATTCCGCTCCCCGCCACGCCCATGCTGCTGGCTGCCGGAGCCCTCACCGCCCAGCGCGAGTTGAGCTTTCCGCTAGTTTTGCTGGCCGGCCTGGTCGCGTCGCTCATGGCAGACAGCACATGGTTCCACGTCGGCCGGCGCTATGGCCATCATGTGCTGCGCCTGCTCTGCAAACTATCGATGGAACCCACCGTGTGCGTTCGTCGCACAGAGGACTCCTTCGGCCGCCGCCGCAGGGTCACTTTGATTTTTGCCAAGTTTGTGCCCGGCCTGGCCACCATGGCCGCACCCGTGGCTGGACAGTACGGCATGGGTTACTGGCAATTTCTCCTCTATGACGCCATGGGCGGTCTTCTCTGGCTGGGCACTCTGCTGGCCGCAGGCCGATTCTTTGGCGACTTGCTGCGGCGCAATCCCAGCCTGCTCGACTGGGCGGGACGATTTTCCGGAGCGCTGCTGCTTCTGGGCATTTTCGGCTTCTTCATGCTCCGCGTCTACCGTCGCAGGATGGTCCTCAAAGAGCTGATCGCCGCCCGCCTGGAGCCCGAAGAGTTGAAGAAACAGCTCGATGCCGGCGAGCAGGTCTACATCATTGATCTCCGTCATCCTCTGGAGCTGGTCCCCGACCCCTTCACACTCCCGGGAGCTATCCATTTCTCGCCCGACGAACTTCGTGCGCGCGGCAGCGAGATTCCCCGCGACCGTGACATTGTGCTCTTTTGCTCCTGCCCCAGCGAAGCCACTGCCGCCAAAACCGCCATGACCCTCCGCAAACTAGGCCTGGAACGCGTCCGCCCTCTGCGCGGCGGGTATGACGAGTGGAAGCGGCTTGGCTTTCCGCTGGACGCAATTGTTGTGACGGTTCCAGTCGGGAAGTGACGCTCAGGGTTGCTTAACGAACAAGGCCGCGATTTTGGTTGCGATGGGGGAACCAATGCCGCTGCATGGGTCAGGGCCTGGCGCGGCGTTGTAGAAACCGTTGCCTCCCACGGTGATGTCGTTGAAGGCTCCCTGGTTTTGCCAGAGCGTTGGTGTGACGAAGCCGAGCTTGGTTCCGAAAGAGGCAAAAAGGCCAGCGTAGAGGGGCGCATCCGCGCTGGTACCACCGACCACGGCCTGGGCGCCATGCACGAAGATCTGGTAGCCGGTGTTGGGATCGGCGTCTGCGCACACGTCGGGGACCATGCGGCCTTTGCCGGCGGTGCTGGTGGCGGGAGCGGGCGGCGCGCCAATTTGAAAAGCCTGCACGGGAAAGATGGTAGAGTAGCCGCCGCCCGTTCCTTCGCCGTCGGTTTCGCCGGGGTTGTCGTTCCAGACGGTTTCCTGGGTGGGAGTTTTGGTAGTTCCTCCACAGCCGACGACATGCGGGCAGGAGGACGGGCAATCGACATTGGCGGGAGCGGGGCCGCCGTCGCTGGAATCGTTGTCACCGGAGGCGGCGAACACAGCCAAGCCGGCGGCGGTTGCAGCCTGCGCGGCGGTTTCCATTTGCTCGGCGGCAGTGGCGCCCCAGTTGGCTTCGTCAGAGCCCCAGGAGATGGTGCACACATCGCAGCCATCTGAGGTGGCCTTCTCCACGGCACTGGCGATGTCCTGCGACCAATACATGCGGATGGTGGCCGGCTTGCCGGTGGCGGCGTAATAGGCAGCACCGGAGACCTGTATGTCCAACGCAACCTCATAATCCGGATCGTCTGCTGAGCCCACGCTCTGGTTAGGAGCGTTCTGGGTCCCGTCCACGGAGACGTCTGTGATTTGCGGGGTGGGCTGGCCGATGGACTTGAAGAATGAATCCATGTCGGACTGAACCCAGCCGCCGCCTAATTCGACAATCGCAATGACGCCGCCGCCAGCCAGGTTGGCCGGCCAGTTGTAGGCCGCGCAGAGATTGGGAAGGGTCCAGGTCTGGAGCGCCGCGGCGGCTGCGGTTGGCAGTTTGAAGTAGGGGGTGGATTTGTAAGTGGTGTGGTAGCTAGACGGGGAATGGCTCATGGATCTCCTTGGGACGGCACGAGCGTCGTTTTCGCAGTATGGCACAGGCGGTTACTGAAAGACAAAGCCCATTGCGCCCTCAACAAGCTTTAGTATGAAAGGGAGAAGAATCATCGTCTCAGGAGTTAGCACCCGTGGCCTACGACGATCTGCGCGACTGGATCAAAGCACTCGAAAAAGCTGGCGAACTCAAACGCATCCGCGAAGAAGTTTCACCGGAGCTTGAGATCACCGAGATCACTGACCGCGTCTCCAAAAGCGGCGGCCCGGCGCTGCTTTTTGAAAAGGTGAAAGGCCACCCCGGCCACAAGGTCTTCATCAATCAATTCGGCAGCGAACGGCGCATGGCGCTGTCCCTCGGAGTCGAGCGGCTGGATGAGATTGCCGAACGGATCAAAGGCCTGATGAACGTGAAGGCTCCCGAAGGCCTGCTTGACAAACTCAAGATGCTGCCGCAACTGGGCGCGCTCACCAGCGCATTCCCCAAGACCGTCAGCGCCAAAGACGCGCGCTGCAAAGAGGTCATCGTCAAGGACAACATCGACCTCAACCAATTCCCAATCCTCAAGTGCTGGCCGCAAGACGGAGGCCGCTTCATCACGCTGCCCTGCGTCGTCACTCGCGACCCGCGCACCGGCAAGCGCAATATCGGGATGTACCGCATGCAGGTGTACGACGGCCAAACCACCGGCATGCACTGGCAGCGGCAAAAGGTAGCGGCTGAGCACTACCGTGAAGCCCTCCGCGCGGCGGCTTCGTCGGCTTCCGATGCCGATCCCAGCACGGCCCGCGTGGCGGCGATGGCGGAATCGGCGGGCGGAGCAGTCTCAATTCCCGACGGCCCCACCGGCGGAATGCCGCAGGTAGCGATGGGCAACCTGAAAGGCTCGCGGCTTGAGGTTGCTGTAGCCATCGGCACCGATCCGGCCACAACATTTGCCGCCATCGTTCCCGCGCCGCCTGAGGTGGAAGAATACCTGATCGCCGGTTTCCTGCGCGGCAAGCCGGTGGAGATCATCAAATGCGAAACCGTCGATCTCGAAGTTCCCGCCAACGCCGAGATCGTCCTCGAAGGCTACGTCGAGCTGGGCGAACTGCGCAGCGAAGGCCCCTTCGGCGACCACACCGGTTTCTATACCCTCACCGACGATTACCCCGTCTTCCATCTCACCTGCATTGCCCACCGCAAAGATCCCATCTACGCCGCCACCATCGTCGGCAAGCCTCCCATGGAAGACGCATGGATGGGCAAGGCCGTGGAGCGCATCTTCCTGCCCGCCATGAAGATGGCCATCCCCGAGATCGTAGACATTCATCTCCCCGTCGAAGCCGTCTTTCACAACCTGATGTTGGTTTCGATTCGGAAAAGTTATCCCGGCCACGCCCGCAAGGTGATGAACGCCATCTGGTCGCTGGGCCAGGCGATGTTCACCAAGTGCATCATCGTGGTGGACGAGGACTGCGACGTGCAAAACGTTGCCGAAGTAGTGCTGCGCGTAGCCAACAACATCGACCCCGAGCGCGACATTCAGTTCATGCTCGGCCCGATCGATTCGCTCGACCACTCCTCACGCCTGCCCAACTACGGCTCCAAAATGGGCATAGACGCCACGCGCAAATGGAAGGCTGAAGGCTTCGAGCGCCCCTGGCCCGCAATGATCGAGATGGACCGCGCAACCAAAGCCCGCGTGGATGAGCTATGGGAGAAACTGGGCCTGTAGTTGATTTCGGAGGTAGGAACTGTGATTTGTCATGAAGTAGCTTTGGAGTTTTGCTCTTGTCTGTGCCGCGGCTCTACTGTTCGACCAGGTGTAACTGGCCAGTCGGAATTCAGCTTGAGCCGGACTTGTTACCGGAAGAAGAGAACCGAGTGATCCGTTCGACTTACGGAAATCCATCCTTGCGGGAGAACTTTTGATGATGTTGAGGCGATTACTGCCTTAGTCCCCGTACTCTTAAGCACATTGAGGACAGTCTGCTGGCTCTCGGCATCTGAGTTCCAGAAGGCAGCAGCCGAGTCGCCGGATTTCATATTCTGCTGAGGCACCTCTGCAACAATTGTCACCCTGTCGAGCCGTGCCCAGGACTCCCAAAACCCGTCCCCGATCAATGCGACGCGATCACCCGGTTCGATACCCATGGAGCGCAATTGCTCCGCCACAGTAACTTGCTCCGCCCACCGGCGCTCGGATTTGTAATCCATGATGAACGTGTGAAACACGCTATACACCACCATTACGGTAAGCGTGACGGCAGCGGCGCGGAGCACTTTTACCTTCAACCTCTTATCTGCAATGCTCAAGGAAAGTATTAGCGCGCCCCATATCGCGGCCGCTTGTCCGATTGTGTAGCGTGGCTCCCAGTACACGAGAGCGTATACGAGGAAAGCCGAGCCGGCCGGCAACAGAATGGGCCAAAGCTTTCTTAGTTTTCGCCAGAAGTCACAAATTCTATCGCTCAGCAAAAGGGCGAACAGCGTCACAATAGTCATTAGACTCATATCCGACATTTGGAGTCGAGCGATCTTGACGATGTATTTGATGAATGTTTTGAGCTCGGGGATTGGATGCATCCGCTCGTCGGCGCCTTCCCACCAATAGGTTGGGTCAAACCAAACCGGATAAGTTCCAGCAATGGGGGTGCCAAACTCGTATACTTCGGGCCAGCTAAGAAGCTTTCGCGTCGAATGCAGAGGCTTAATATGCGTTGCCTCATCGCCTTGCCAATGCCGATGCATCGGCGTTTCGTTGTTTACTGAATACGCGAGATTCAACTGGCCGGCATCCCCAAAAGTGAAGCGGTGATAGCTTAGGGAAATGGCAATGATGAATGGCGCGGTGACGAGCAGAGAGGCAAGCATCGCTATCCCTGCTGGACGCAGGCATGCACGATGTTTCCATTGGCCGGCAAGCATCGTAGCAAGCAGTACGAATCCAAGAAATAACATGGCGGTTTTTGCCAGGTATGCAATCCCCAGCACGGCTCCAAAGAGGGCCGCGGAATGGATCGTTAAGCGCTCGTTGGCAAATTTCAACATTAGGCCAAACAACAGGTAGACGAGCGCAGCCACCAACAGATCCGGATTGAGACGGGACAGGGGGTGCACGAAGAAGTGGATATAAGCGAAAATCAAGTAACCAAGCGACCACGCGTACGGCCGCGACTCGCTTGCGACGTCACTCTCGCCCACAGATGCGAGCAGTTCCCGCCAGAAAAACTCAAAGCACGCGAGGGTCCCGAGAAATATGAGGAAACTCAGGAGATGTATGGCCGGAAACTCCCATCGGATGGACGGCCTGAACAACCGAAGGGTCAATCCGGTCAAGATACTAAAGAGGGGAGACCAATATGCGTTTAATGCTAGATGCCAATTGCCTTTCCAGTATTGATCGCCGATGTCCAGGTAAGAGGTGGTATCGACGTCTACTATGAATCGGCTAATCCAACAATCAATCAGGGCGCAAGTTGCAATCGTCCAGCGAAAGATGAGTTGCCAGCGAAGCGTGTTGCTTACTTCTGCCAATCGGCTCACTCGACCATCTCCATCCGTGACTTAGTCACGGAATTACGGGTCGGCCCAGAGTCGCAACTATTATACTGCACTTGGAGTTGGGGGCGAAAAGAAATGAGCACTCTTGCCGAAGAAGTCTGAGATAAGCCGGCCCGAGGGGCCTCAAATCGGCTCGCAAAGACCCTCACGAGGGCAAAAAACTGAATAGCGCGTGAAAACGGGCAAAGATTGGCCAGCTATGGTCGGCCATTCGGAAAGAGCGAACTGGTCTTCGCGCCGCTCAGACGTATCTCTCTGCTATATCTAGATTCATGCGGGTTGTTTTCCCTCGACTCTTCTGTGGTTTTATAGCGGCAATCCTGGCCGTGGCAACGCCCTCCTATGCTCAGCAGGATCCATTTCGCTGGATGGACTTCCACTCGCAAAAAGATCAGGACATTATCGTCTGGGTCACGCGCTCGCTGTCGGAACAGGATTGGACGGCGATTCGCGAGATCGGCGTCCAGTACGATGCGGCGCTGGTGGTGACCACATACAGGGCCACGCCGCAGTCGCCGGCCAACAACGACACCTTCACAGTGTGGAGCGTGTCGCTTACCAGCCATGTAGTTGCGCCCTTGCTCAAGGGAGTGAATCTGCGCTGGCTCGAAAGGATGCGTTTTGCACCGGGCGCGCCCCTGGAGCCGGCCATTCTCTACGACAATTGCCGCGACTGCGCGGCGCAAACCTATTTCACGGCTTTTTACTATGATCTTTCGCACCACGTGTGGGCGGCGCGCTGGATGCGTGGCTCCGATGCGGCGCCGGTGTGGAGCGCCAACCCGCCAACCGGCGTCAACTGGACCCAGGTTTGCACGGCGATGGCGGATCCAGACGGACGGGAACTGGTGGGCGCCTGGAACCACATTGACTACGGAAGTCAGAAGCCGCCCGAGGATTATGTTTACCGCTACGATCTGGACCCGCTGAGCGGCCAGGAGCGGACTCAACTGCTGACCGGACCGGCCGCAAACTCCTTGGAGCAACGGCTGTGTGGCTTCATGAGTGTCGTTCCGGACCTGTCGCATGGCCAGGACTCATGGCTCTGCCGGCAGACCGTGCAACCCAGCTCCACGCGCAAGCCGGTGACCACTCCACCGGCCAACAACCACGGCCAGGCCGCGCCTCCCGGAACCCGTCATTGAGCCCGATCGCGAATAGGTCAAAAGTGAACGGTTTGTCCCTTTTCGCTCCAGATAGCATCTAATCTCACTGGAGAGATTGAAATGAGCTACTTACCCAGATTTGGAAGATTGTCACTGCTTGCCCTCGCGGTTGCATTTTTGGCCGCCGGATGCCACAAGAATCAAGACCAGAGCCTTGCTTCGGACCCCGCATCGGCCAACCTGGCTCCCGTGTCGACGGATGCGAGCAGTGCGGCTCCCGCAACATACAGTAGCCAGCCAAGTGCCCCTGCGCCGGATTCCGGCGAGACCGATGACCAGGGTAACTATGATCCGGGCTACGGAGAGCAGCCGGAATACACCGCCGATCAGGCGCCTCCACTGTTACCTGACTATGATCAGCCGCCAGATCCTGGCGATGACTATCTATGGACGCCCGGCTACTGGGCTTGGGCTCCAGAGGGCTATTACTGGGTTCCAGGCGTGTGGACGGAGGCTCCCTATGTAGGCGCTCTTTGGACGCCCGGCTATTGGGGCTACTGGAATCACCACTTTCGCTTCTACCACGGCTACTGGGGCCAGTACATCGGCTTCTACGGCGGCATTAACTACGGCTATGGCTACACCGGCGCCGGTTACCAGGGCGGCTACTGGAACGGCGGCCACTTCAACTACAACACGACGGTCAACAACATAAACACCAGCGTCGTGCATAACGTCTACAGCCACTCGGTCACCACCATTACGAACAACAACCATGTGAGTTTCAATGGCGGTTCGGGTGGAGTCCAGGTGCGAGCGAGACCGGCCGAATTGGTTGCGTTGCGTGCGCCTCATGTTGCGCCCATGACGGCGCAGATCCAGAACCAGCACGCTGCAAGCACAAACAAGGCACAGTTTGCAGCCGTCAATAATGGCCACCCAGCCAGCGTGGCCGTCAGGCAGCCTCTGGCGGCTGATCGCAATGTGAAGCCCCCGCCGCCGCTGCAGATTCACAACCAGGTTGCCCCGCAGGAGCAACAGCGCCAGGCGACGCCGCAAGTGCAGCAACATGAGACCGCACCGCAACAGCAAATGCATCCAGTCACGCCGCAACAACGTCAGGTAGCGCCGCAACCGCAAATGCGTCCAATCACGCCACAACAACGCCAAACGGCTCCGCAGCCACAAGCGCATCAGTTGGCACCGCAGCAACACGCGGTAGCACCCGAACCCCATCCGGCCGCTCCGCCGCCGCAACGCCAAAGGGCACTGCAACCGCATCCGGCCGCGCCGCCACACCCTGCGCCACCACCGCAACCGCATCCGGTGGCGCCGCAACGGCCAGCGCCTCCGCAGCGCCCAGTCGCGCCACAACGTCCGGAGGAGCAACGCCCCAAGTAAGCGCTTGCAGCATATGGGCTTGACCCTGCCGGAGTCAGAGCAAAGGATGCGCAACCAAGGCGCCACCTCCTGACGGTCACCAGGTTGCGCATCGAGTGGGATATGTCCTGACCGCGGCCCATCGTATACTTGCTTTATGTCGATAGTGGGGAACATCGCCGCCATTGCCAAGGGCATGAGCATCACCTTCGGGGAGATACTGGAGCCCACGCAGGTGGAAAACTACCCCGACGGCCCCGGCCCACTGCGCGGAGCGGTCCTTGAGCAGCGCTACCGCGGCGCTCACGTTCTGCAGCGTGACGAGAACGGCCTGGAGAAGTGCGTAGCCTGTTTCCTCTGTGCCGCCGCCTGCCCGGCGAACTGCATCTTCATTGAGGCCGCCGACAACACTAAAGAGCAGCGCATCTCCTCCTCTGAGCGTTATGCCAAGGTCTACAACATCGATTACAACCGCTGCATCTTCTGCGGCTACTGCGTCGAAGCCTGCCCGACGGACGCCATCACCCACGGCCACGGCTTCGAACTGGCCACGCTGAACGCCACCAATCTGGTGATGCGCAAGGAAGATATGCTGGTGCCGATCGAGGCATTTACGGCGGCGAAATAAGGGCCTAAATGTTTTTGCGGCCTATCTTTCGGGCATTCCGTACGTCTTATGATTGTGATTCATCGCACAGACCGGGTATTCGGCCGGGTATAATCTTGCTTAAGCTGATGAAGAGGTTTCTCCAAATCGTCGCTCTCGCCGTAGTGGCGTCGCTCGCGGCTCAACCGGCCCTTGCCGGAGTAACGTGCGCCATGGGTGCTCCCGCAATGGCGCCCTGCGCACCCGACTGCGGCATGTCGATGAGCCAGATGGGCATGGACTGCCAGATGCCCATCCAGATTGCCGGTACCGGCTGCGAGATGAATTGCTGCCACAACGCTTTCCTGCAGGGGATTGTTCCCTCAGCATCTGGGCTAAGGCAAAAGATTCTCAGAACCGCGCACTTTGAATTGGTGCCCTTGACAGTCACTGACCCGGTAACAGTCATTGTTGCCGCGCCGCCAGGTGGCATTACTGCATCCGCGTCGGCCAGGTACATCCTCTTCCAGGTCTTTCGGATTTAAACCGCTCCTTGCGTTCAAGCAAATGAAGCAGCCACAGGTTCCTCGAGAATCCTGGCGGCTCGATATTTTTGCATTTTCAACGTAAAGGAGATTTCAATGAAACGCACCATAGCTTTTCTATCGTTCATGCTCGTTTTCGCGGTGGTCGCATTTGCCCAGACATCGCAGGCGCAGACGGGCGCGAAATGCCCGATCACCAACCAAGCTGCAGGAAGCTCGAACTGCGCAGCCTGCTGCCACGGCAGTTGCGAGAAGGACTGCTGCAAAGACGGCTGCGACATGAAATGCTGCAACGGCGACAGCGCAAAAATGTGCAGCAAAGGCAAGAACTGCGGTAAGAAGTGTGCCCACATCGCCGGCAAGAAATGCTGCGACGGCGGATCGTCGCAGGGTGCTGCCCAACCTAATGCGGGAGCCTGAGGCGAAGGACTAGAAGCAGTAGTTGAGTCCGAGGTTCGTCCTCAATGGAGAGATCCGGATCGCATGGCGATCCGGATCTCTGTCTACTACCGGAATCAAAAGGAAAAATGCTGGCCGAAAAACCAAACAAAAACAAAATCCGGGACCGTATATGCTAGAAGGTAGGCAGCTTTCCCTATTTTCCCCGGCGGCCATCGGGTTCAATAGCGACATAAGCTGAGTTTTTAAGTGCTGAAGCGATGCGCGCCGGGAGCTGACGGTGCCATGGGAGTGAAATGAAGACCGCAAACCAACATCCCCTCCAGAAGATCCTCGAAAACCGTATCGCCATTATTGATGGAGCGATGGGCACGACGATTCGCACCTACGGGATGAAGGAAGCGGATATTCGCGCAGAGCGCTTCAGGAATTCGAAAAAGGACCTGCTGAATAACGGCGACCTGTTTTCGCTGACGCAGCCGGAGATGATCTGCGATATTCATCGCCGGTTTCTGGAGGCTGGGGCGGACATCATCGAGACCAACACCTTCGGCGCCACCAGCATCACGCAGAGCGAATTTTTTGTCGACGATCCACGCGAGCGCGGCGGACGCAAGGATCCTGCGTTCTATCAAAAAGTCATCGACGACGAGTTCCTCAACAAGCTGGCCTGGGAAATCAATGAGACCTCGGCTCGGCAGTGCAGGGAACTAGCCGACCGCGTCGGCAAGGAGACGGGGCGTCAGCGGTTTGTTGCCGGGGCCGTCGGTCCCATGACCGTCTCGTTGTCAAACTCGCCCGATGCCGATGATGCGGGATTCCGCGTCGTCACCTTCGACCAGGTGAAGACCGCCTACAAACAGCAGGTGCGGGCACTCATCGCCGGCGGTGTAGACCTGCTGATGGTGGAGACGATCTTCGATTCACTTAACGCCAAAGCGGCGCTTGTCGCCATCCGCGAGGTCTTCGACGAAGATGGCAAGGAGTTGCCGGTGATGATCTCGGCGGCTGTGGGACGCGGCGGTGAAACGGTGATCTCCGCGCAGACGACTGAGGCGTTCTGGAACGCGGTGAAGCACGTGAAGCCGCTGTCAGTGGGGCTCAACTGCTCACTCGGGCCGGATCTTATGTATCCGTTCCTGAGCGAGCTGTCTGAAAAGGCGGATGTGGCCATCTCCTGCTATCCGAATGCCGGCTTGCCCAATCCGCTTTCAGAAACCGGTTTCGATCTTGGGCCGGATGATATGGCGCGTTATCTGGGCGAGTTTGCACGGGCGGGGCTGATCAATATTGCCGGAGGCTGTTGCGGCAATCGGCCTGAGCATATCGCTGCAATTGCCAGGGCTCTGGAGGGCTTGCCTCCGCGCAAGTACGCTGCACGGATCGAGGTCGCGGCATGAGCGAGACCGAGCCGCTCCGGTTATCCGGGTCGCAGCCATTCACCCAGCAACCGGGAGTCTACATCATGATCGGCGAGCGGACCAATGTGGCCGGATCGCCGAAGTTTGCCCGGCTGGTGAAGGAAGGCAAATTCGAAGAAGCGGTGAGCGTTGCCCGGCAGCAAGTGGAAAATGGCGCCAACATTCTCGACATCTGCATGGACGAGGGAATGATCGACGGCGTGGCGGCCATGACGCGCTTCCTGCAGTTGCTGGCCAGCGAGCCCGAGGTCGCTAAAGTTCCGTTCATGGTGGACTCGTCGAAGTGGGAAGTGATTGAGGCGGGGCTTAAGTGCCTGCAAGGCAAGGGCGTCGTGAACTCGATCTCGCTGAAGGAGGGCGAGGACAAATTTCGCAGGAACGCCGCGACGGTCCTCAAGTATGGCGCGGCGGCCGTGGTGATGGCCTTTGACGAACAAGGCCAGGCCGCGACTTACGAGGAGAAGATCCGCATCTGCGAGAGGGCCTATAAGATCCTCGTGAACGAGGTTGGATTTCCGCCCGAGGACATCATCTTCGATCCGAATATCCTCACCGTTGCCACCGGCATGGAGGAGCACAACAACTACGCCGTCGATTATCTGCGAGCCACACGCTGGATCAAGGCCAACCTGCCGCACGCGAAAGTCTCAGGCGGCGTCTCGAATATATCGTTCAGCTTCCGCGGCAACAATAAAGTGCGCGAAGCCATGCACTCTGCGTTTCTTTATCACGCCATAGCGGCGGGCATGGATATGGGCATCGTCAACGCCGGGATGCTCGAAGTCTACGAGGAGATTGACCCGGAGTTGAAGGTGCTGGTCGAGGATGTGCTGCTCAACCGCCGGCCCGATGCGAGCGAACGACTGGTCGATTTCGGCGAAACGCTGAAGGGCGCCGGTGCGGCGGTGAGCGAGAAGAAGACTGAGGAGTGGCGCAACGGATCGGTGGAGGAACGTCTTACACACGCGCTGGTGAAAGGGATTGATACATTCATCGAGATCGATGCAGAAGAAGCGCGAGTCAAGCTGGGGCGACCACTACTGGTGATCGAAGGCCCGCTGATGGACGGCATGAGCGTGGTGGGCGATTTGTTCGGAGCCGGAAAGATGTTTCTGCCGCAAGTGGTCAAGTCTGCCCGGGTGATGAAGAAAGCCGTGGCGCACTTGACTCCGTTCATGGAGGCCGAGAAGGCGGCGATGGTTGCGGCCGGCGAAGTGGTCAAGGCGCAAGGGAAAATCCTGCTGGCAACGGTCAAGGGCGACGTTCACGATATTGGCAAAAACATTGTGGGCGTAGTGCTGGCCTGCAATAACTACGACGTCATCGACCTGGGAGTGATGGTCCCGTGCGAAAGAATCCTGGAACGCGCGAAGGAAGAGAAGGCGGACATGATCGGCCTGAGCGGCTTGATTACGCCGTCTCTTGACGAGATGGTGCATGTCGCCAAAGAGATGGAGCGCCAGGGATTCAAGCTGCCTCTGCTCATTGGCGGAGCGACCACGAGCCGCGCGCACACGGCGGTGAAGATTGCGCCCCACTACAGTGAGCCGGTGGTGCATGTGCTCGATGCCAGCCGTGCGGTGCCAGTGACTACCAGCCTGTTGAGCGACGATGGCAGGGAAGCGTTCGTCGCCGAACATCGCGCCGCATACGAGGCACTTCGCAAGGCTCACTCCGCGTCGCGCCAGCAGGTTGTTTCGCTTGAGACCGCTCGCAGCAGGCGGACGCCGATCGAATGGCGTACCGAAGACCTGCCCGTTCCGGAGTTTACCGGCATGCGTGTGCTAAATGATTTTCCACTCGCAACGCTGCGTGAATTCATTGACTGGACGCCGTTCTTTCACACCTGGGAGTTGAAGGGCGTTTACCCCCGCATTCTCGATCATCCAGAGCAAGGCGCACAGGCGCGGCAGATCTTTGCCGAAGCCAACGCTCTGCTCGATCAAATCGTCGAGAAGAAGCTGATCACGGCGCGAGGTGTTTACGGCTTCTTTGCTGCGAGCGCAGTGGGCGACGACGTGGAACTGTATTCCGATGGCAAACGCAACGAGCCTCTAGCGCGATTCCATTTCCTCCGCCAGCAATCGTCCACTGAGAGCAGCCAGCCGTGCCGGTCGCTCTCAGACTTCATTGCTCCGAAAGAGACCTGGCTGCACGACAACATTGGCGCTTTCGCGGTGACGAGCGGAATCGGGCTCAAGGAACTATGCGACCGTTTCCGAGCCGAGCAGGACGACTATAACGCCATCATGGCCGAAGCCATTGCCGATAGACTTGCGGAGGCTTTCGCCGAATGCCTGCACAAGCGCGTGCGCGACGAATGGGGTTACGGCCGCGAAGAAAATCTGAGCATCGACGAGCTGCTCCATGAGAAGTATCGCGGCATCCGCCCGGCAGCGGGTTACCCGGCCTGCCCCGATCACACGGAAAAAGGCACATTGTGGAGCTTGCTCAACGTGCAGGCCAACACCGGGATGCTGATCACCGAGTCGTTTGCCATGTGGCCAGGATCAAGCGTGAGCGGACTTTACTTCGCCCACCCGGAATCGCGTTACTTCTCGCTTGGCAAGATCGACCGCGACCAGGTCGCCGATTATGCGGAACGCAAGGGAATGAGCGTTCCGGAAGTCGAGCGCTGGCTCGGCCAAAACCTGAACTACGATCTTGCAGAATAGAATTTCCGGCCAAAATTGCGATCTGCCACGGCGGCCGAATATTTGTTAGTTTCTTGCTGTCTGATTTGCATATTATTTCCGTCGCTCGTGTCACATTGGGATTAGGTAATCAGAAAAGCGAACACGTATGGCCTCCTCGAACGGCCGGGGCGCAACTGCCTGGCGGCAAGCTGCGCTCCCGGCCGTTCGTTTTTTTAGCTCAAAATCTGTTTCAAAGGCCGGTTCCCGCTTCTAATTCTTTCGTTATTTGACGTTCAGGTTCCATCGTGTTTTGATGGAGGCGCCGGGGTGGGCAGTGTACTCGTCCCGCGCAATTTTGATTAGAGGCAGGCGGGCTATGAGGGCAGCGACTCTGTTGTGCGGGCTTTTGGTATTTGGGGTAGGTCAAAGCGGCAACGCTTACCCGGCACGGGCGGCCGCGCCCACCATTGCAGCCACCGCCGCTCAAAACGGAGCTGTGATCGTCAGCCTGGCCGCCACCACTCCCGGGTCAACCATCTATTACACCGTAAACGGGACTACGCCCGGCGCTTCTTCGCAGATCTACCATACGCCATTTCTCGTCGCCTCAAAGCTTACCGTCAAGGCCATCGCCACAGCTGATGATTACGTGACCAGCACCATCACCAGCAGGAAGTTCGATCTCAGAATTCCCCCGGGAACGCTGGTGTGGTCCGACGAGTTTGCCAATTCCACGGGCGCCATAGCGCGGCCCGACCCGAAGATCTGGACTTACGACACAAGAACCAACGGCAATAAGGAACTGGAGAGCAACTGCGCCTGGGGCACGAATACGCCGCCGTGCAGTACCGCACGTCCGAGTTCGTATGTGGGCACCGACGGCTACCTTCACATCGTCGCCGAACAGCCTTCGGCGGGAGTTTATACAGCGGCGCAACTCAAGACCCAGGGCCTGTTCAGTTTCCAGTACGGCCGTTTTGAGGCGCGAGCCCTGGTGCCGGAGTCACAGGGAATGTGGCCTGCCGTCTGGCTGATGGGCAACAATATCGCCACCGTCAACTGGCCGGCCTGCGGCGAGATGGATGTGCTGGAGCGGACCAATGCGCCCAAATCTCCTGACTGGAACCAGGGCTCGATTCACGGTCCCGGCTTCATCGGCCCCGCGTTGGGCGAAGTCTACGACTTTCCCTCTGGACAGACTGCAGCAAGCTGGCACACCTACGGGATGATCTGGTCCCCGGGCAACATTTCGTATTACGTCGACGATCCCGCGCATCCCTATGTCACCTACAGCCCCGAGAACATCAAGGGCCGCAGCGGCGCAGCGTGGCCATTCGATGACGGCCAGGCCAACTTCATCCTTCTCGATCTGGCCATCGGTGGAGACTGGCCCGGAAATCCCGACTCGAGCACCAAATTTCGAGCCGAGATGCTGGTGGATTACGTGCGGGTCTACACCAACTGAGATTGTTACTGTCTGGTTACGGTTTGAACAAGATATTTGCACAGCATTTGCATCCTATTCACTTTCCTCTTACAATTTCTGGCGGATACTACTCCCGTGACTCCATACACAGGGCAGAAGGTTCCGCTGAAGCTCGCTTCCAGTTCCACCTCTCTGGTGGAGATCTCTCTACCGACGATTGATCCGTCCCTGTCTTCGGTTCTGGTCAGGCCGCAGATTCATGCCGAAGTTGGACGGTACCGGGTCCGGCTTGCCGAGACTGCGGAAGATCGCCTGGCCGCCTGCCGTTTGCGCTTCAAGGTCTTCAATATCGAACTGGGCGAGGGGCTTGAAAGCTCCTATCAAACGGGGCTCGATACCGACCGTTTTGATCACGTCTGCGAGCATCTTCTGGTGGAGGACAAGCAGGAAGACAGTCCTGCGCGCCGCATTGTGGGCACCTACCGGATGCAATCTGGAACCACTGCCGAGCGCAACCTGGGCTACTACTCCGAGCAGGAGTTCAGCTTTGCACCCTATGAGCCACTGCGGGCCGGCATTCTGGAACTGGGCCGGGCCTCCATCGACCGCGAGCACCGCACTCCGGAAGTGCTGATGTTGTTGTGGAGGGGCATCGCACAGTATGCTACCGACATGGGGCTGCGTTACCTGATCGGCTGCTCTTCGTTGAACTCCAAAGACCCGGCAGAGGGTTGGCAGATGTATCGCCAGCTTGAGCAATATCGGGTTTCACCGGAGTTTCGAACCGAGCCGACCGCCGCGTACGCCTGCCCCATCGAGCACGAAGCCCGGTATGCGCAGCCGCCGGACCTGCAAGAAGATCAGACCCCACAAACTCCAGTCAAGGTCCCCAAGCTCTTGAAGACCTACCTGGCTATTGGCGCCCGTATTGGCGGTCCGCCGGCCTGGGACCGGGAGTTTGGCTCCATCGATTTCTTGACTCTGCTCGATCTCCAGTCGATATCGCCTTCGGCGCGGCATCGCTTTCTCGCTCCGCTCATACAATGAGCCTGCGCCGAATCCGGCGCGCTGTGGCGCTGGTCTTCACTCTACTTCTGGTCATTCTTCGCTATTGGCTGCTCCGCCTGCGTGGGCCGCTCACTTTGGAGCGGCGTGCCGTCTGGGTGCAGCAATCGGCCCGCATGGTGCTGGTTTCGCTCGGTGTTCAATACAGGATTGAAGGCCGGCCGCCCACGCACGGCCTGGTGGTTTCAAACCACCTCAGCTACATTGACATTCTTGTTCTTTCGGCGGCCATGCCTTGCTTCTTTGTTGCCAAGGTCGAAGTTGGTGGCTGGCCTTTCTTCGGCAAAGCGTCGCGCAGCGGTGGAACCATCTTTGTCGACCGTTCCAGTCTGGCCAGCGCCATGTCGGTGGCCGATCAGATGACCGAGCGGCTCAAGCTCTCCATTCCGATTCCGGTGCTGCTCTTTCCTGAGGGCACCAGCACCGACGGCAGTTCGGTTCTCCGCTTCCACTCCCGGCTCATTGACCCCGCCACGTCACTCGGAGCGCCCATCACCACAGCCTGTGTCCGCTATATCTTCGAGGACGGCACCCCGGAGATCGAGCTCTGCTGGTACGGCGACGAGACGTTCACGAACCACCTTTGGAAGGTGCTGGGCGTGGCCGGCTTCCACGCCGTTGTGCAGTTTGGTGAGCCGCGCGTCTATCCCGATCGCCGCACCGCCGCCGATCAGACGCACGATGAAATTGAGGCCATGCGCAGCAGTAGCGTTCTCGCTCTTCAATAAATCGTAACGGCTGCAGCAGAGAGCCGGCCTCCTTAGTTTTGTCAGCAAGCGCGCAGCTCCCGCACCTCGTGCTAATCTTCCTGTGCAACAATTTCTATCGATTTCATGGCTTGAGTTCGGCATCTGTGTGTGCCGGGCCTAGCGCATGTATAAGAACCTCGGAGACGACGATGAAAAAACTGCAATCGGGTTCCAGTCCGCTTTCGCATTTGAACCGGCGCGATTTTATCAAGGTAGCTGGAGCCGCGGCGATGCTGCCCTCCAGCGCATGGGGCACGGATCGCCCTTCCGCTTCCAATCGCATCACCCTGGGCGTTATCGGCTGGGGCATGATGGGTCCGGGCAACACCAAGGCATTTCTGGCCGAGAATGATTGCCAGGTGGTCGCGGCCTGCGATCTACACAAAGATCATCTGCAGGCTGCGGTGGACACCGTCAACGCCAAATATGGAAACAAAGATTGCAAAGCCTATCACGATTATCGCGAAATGCTGGCGCGCGACGATATTGACGCCATCATGATCGCGGTGCCCGATCACTGGCACGCGCTCATAGCCACTGCGGCGGCAAACCGAAAGAAGGATATTTACGGCGAAAAGCCGCTGGCCCGTACCGTCGCGGAGCAACAGGCCATTGTCAGAGCGGTTCAGAAGAACAACATCATCTGGCAAACCGGCTCATGGCAGCGTTCGCTTCCCAAATTTCACAAGGCGGCGGAGATTGTCCGCAATGGCCTGATCGGGAATGTGGTGCGCGTTGAGGTCGGCCTGCCCGGCGGCCATCACGATTTTCCCGGAACAGTTCCAGCGCTCATGCAGAGGCTCGCATCGTTGCCCAACAAAATTACCAGTCCGGCTCAGATTGTGCCCGGAACTCCCGCCTGGGACCTGGCCGTTACGGATCCTCCGCCGGAGCTCGATTACGATATGTGGCTCGGCCCGTCCAGGGCTGAACCCTATATCGATGCCCGCGTTTACCAGAATTGGCGATGGAATTACAACACCGGCGGCGGCCAGTTGCTGGATTGGCTCGGCCACCATGGCGATATTGCGCACTGGGGATTGGGGTTCGACACTACAGGTCCGTCCGAGATTGAAGGTCACGGCGAATTTCCAGCGGCCAATGCTGTCTGGAACACAGCAACCACATACATGGTCGAATGCAAGTATCACAAAGAGGTCACGCATTATCCCGTAGACGTCGGAGTCACGATTGCTGGCGGCCATTCGGCGATCGCGATGGGAACAAAATGGATCGGAACCGATGGCTGGGTGTGGGTGGATCGCGGCGGATTTGACGCCTCTAATCCCGATTGGATCAAGGGCGATTCACTTCCTGAGGAACTCCGCAAAGTGAAGCTCTATGAGTCCCACGGCCACCAGCGCAATTTTCTTGACTGCGTGAAATCGCGCCAGCCTACCATCACTCCCGTCGAGACGGCCCATCACTCCTTGATTCCAGGGCATCTAGGCCTGATCTCCATGCTGACCGGACGTAAGATTCATTGGGATGTTGCAGAGGAGAAAATCCTGAACGACAGCGCCGCCAGCGAATTGCTGTCGCGCCCTTATCGCGCTCCCTGGCAACTGGCTTGAAGCGGAGAGCAAGTCGCGCCTGTAGCTGACCGGACCTAATCCGGTTCGGCAATCAACAGGCGCAGATCGCGCAGGTTGTGGCCGGTGGGGCCGGTCACAACGGCATCGCCCAATGCGGTGAACATGGGGCAGGCATTGAAGGCCGCGAGCGATTCCTTCAGATGGAATCCGAAGGTGTGTGCGCGGGCAACGGTGGTAGGGTCAGCGATGGCGCCGGCGGACCGGGTGTTGCCGTCGATGCCGTCGGACCCTGCACTGAGCACGGTTAGCCGTTCGCCCAGATGTTGCTCCAACTCCAGAGCGCATGCCATCACAAACTGCTGGTTGCGGCCTCCCGCGCCGGGCGTGCGGTCGATCTTCACCGTGACCTCGCCGACCGAGATCAGGCAGAGCCGCGGGTGAGCAGCGCGCAGGGAGTGAAAGCGCTCCATCAGGTAGCGGGCGGCGTCGGCATAGTCCCAGTCGTCGCAACTGTTATCCACCGCTGTGTAATAGCCGGCCTTCTCGGCCAGGGCGCGGGCGTTCTCTACCAGGTCGTGACTGGAGAGCAGAATTTCAAAGACCGAATCGCGAAAGGCCTCGTCTTCGCCGCTCATGGTGGCGGCCGCAGTTACGCGGCGCGCGAGGGCAGCCTCGGCCTTGGGCAGGCGGGGAAAAAAGGGCGAGTATGACGGAAGCCAGCCCTTATTGCCGGGCGATTCAGGCAAGTCTCCACGCTCAAAAAAAGCGCGAACGGAAGAAGGAAGCTTTTCGGCCAATTCGTATTTGGCCAGCAGTTCCCGCACCTCGGCCACGGTGGAGTGATCGGGTGAACTGGGGCCGGAGGAGAGCGCATCGAGCGAGCGCAGGGGCACATCGGGCAGCAGCAGGCTCACCTTGGCTGCCTCAGGCGCGGCCATCGCCAGGCGTCCGCCCTTCACCGCGGAGAAGTGCTTGCGCAGCGTATTGACCTCGCTGATAGGAGCACCTGAGCCCAGCAGCAACTGATGGAAGGCGACGGTGTCATCGAGCGTAATCTGCGGGTCCAGGGGCAGGTCGAACATCGCCGATCCGCCGCCTGAGATGAGGAAAAAGATCAGGGTATCTTTTTTTGCCTTCTTCAGCAGTGCCAGCGTTGCTCGGGCCGCCGCGAAGGAATCCTCATTGGGCACTGGGTGGCCACCCTCAAAGTATCGAATGCGCCAATTGCGGGACTTAGGCAACTGGTTCCAGCAGCAAACGCCCCGCAGTCCCTGGCGGCGCTTCATGCGGTTGAGCAGGGTCTCCAGCATCGGTCCGGCGGCTTTGCCCAGCGCGACTACAAAAATGCGCTTGTAGCTGGAGAGATTGATCGTAGCCGGGCCGCTGCCGTCGGGTATCAGACGGTGCATCGTATCGCCCTCAAAGCGAATGCGCCGGTCAAAGGCCGATTCAATGTTGCAGGCCGCCACGGCGCCGGTAAAGATTTTAGTAGCCGTCGAGTGCAGTGAATCCAGAACGATATCGCCGACCGGGGTCATAACAGTTGCTCCATCAGCCAACTGCAGAGCGCCTGCTGCATGGGCTCCAGTTGACCCGTAAAAAAGTGATCGGTGCCGGGAAGGAGCACCAGACTTTTGGGTTCGGCGGCGGATACAGCCACCTGCGCCAACTGCGCCGCCGGTGCAAATTGGTCAAGGTCTCCGCTCAAAAAGAGCTTGGGTATTGTGCAATCTTCAAGGAAGGCGTAGGGAAGATCGCCGCCATTCGTGTGGGCGGGAAGCCCCAAAGCCACCAGCGCGCGCACCTTTGCCCTGGTTCCTGCGCGGCCCTCGCCGCAACATGCCTTGAGCGCCGTCGCCGCTCCAAAGCTGAATCCCACCACCACCAGCGGAAGTTTGTATTCATGATCGAGCCAGTCGAGCGCAGCCAGCACATCGCCCGTCTCCGCATGGCCGTCGTGCGTTCCCTGGCTCAGGCCCGTGCCGCGAAAGTTGAAGCGCAGCACCGGCAGCGCGAGCCCCCATGCCGGATCGTTGAGGGCCTTCATGGCGTGGTAGACCACCTTGTTGTGCATCGTGCCGCCATAGAGCGGGTGGGGATGACAGACCAGTGCCGCAAACGGCGCATCAGGCGAACCCGGATTCAGCAGCGCCTCCAGGCGTCCTGCGGGACCAGCCAACTCAACGCTGCGCTGCATTGCGGCCTCTGGACTGGGGTTGCCCATATTTGGGCGTGGTAGGACGTGTGCGGCTGTGGATGTCATTCCACTCTTCATTTTACGCGCTGGAAGCGGGTTCCCATTCATCTCAGCGTCGTTCCTAAGGAGAGTTCCTGAAGCGCCGGCGGCCGGATTTTCGGGTGTGCGTAATCCCATTAAATGGAAGGCTTCGAGCGCCCGTGCGGTATTCTGGCATCATCATGATCGAACAGCCTCCCGCGAATTCTGCTTATTCTCTTGATCCCATCCGGTTTACCCGCCAGTTGTGTGAAATCGAGTCCACTACATACCACGAAGGCCTAGTAGGCGATTTTCTGGCTGACTTCCTGGCCGCGCGTGGCTGGGCCGTCGAAAAAACCCCCGTTGAGCAGCCGAAGGAGAATGCCGGCGGCGGTCCGCGCTGGAACGTTTATGCGGGAATCGCCGGCCAGATTCCCCATCTGGTTTTTTCCACGCACATGGATACCGTTCCGCCCTATATCCCTTTCAGCGAGGATGCGGAGTTTATGTACGGCCGAGGCGTCTCTGACGCAAAGGGAATCATCGCCGCCCAGATAGCTGCAGCCGAGGTCCTGCGGACGGCGGGGTTTCGGATTGGCCTCTTGTTTGTAAGTGGAGAAGAGCGCGATTCAGCTGGGGCAAGGGCCGCCAACCTGACGCCTAAAGGCAGCCGCTTCCTGATCAATGGCGAGCCAACCGACAACCGCATCGCCCTGGCCTCGAAGGGCGCATTGCGCGCGGCTTTCAAATCCACCGGCAAGATGGCCCACTCAGCTTATCCCGAACTGGGCGAGAGCGCCATTCACAAGCTGGTCGGGGTGCTGGCGAGACTGCTCGCCATGCCGCTGCCGGAGCTCGAAGGCATCGGGCCCAGCACGATCAATATCGGCCAGATTCACGGAGGCCATGCCCCCAACGTCATCGCCGACCAAGCTGAAGCCCAGGTGCTGGTGCGTACGGTAACCGACTCAGCCGAGGTGCGCGCCGCGCTCAAGGAAATTGCGGGCGACCAGGCCGAGGTGGAGTTCACTCTGGATACTCCCTTCGTCCGCCTGCATGCCATAGAGGGCATGCCGACGATGGTCGCCAAGTTCTCCACCGATATCCCGCAGCTCAGCAACTGGGGCGAGCCGTTACTACTCGGCCCAGGCTCGATCCTCATAGCCCACACGCCGAATGAAAAGCTGGCCAAGAAAGAATTGCTGGAAGCAGTGGAGTTATATATCAAGGTTGCTAAACAACTGCTTGCGTAAGATTTGCTGCCATTCGACAGATCGCCGAATTGAGCGGGATACTTAGTCAATATACCTCAAGAGAAAGAAAGGGCATTCCAGTGGCTATTTCGCGCCGTAAATTTCTGGGCACAGCGCTCACCGCCAGCGCCTCGGGTCTGATCGTCAATGCGGCAACGGCACATGCCGCTGCAGATGCGCCGGATTTGCTGGTGCTCGAAAACGATCACATGATGGTCACCATCAACCGAGAGACCGGCTGTGTGGATAGGTTGGAGTCGAAAGACCAGGCGTGGAAGATGCAGGGCGCGGGAATGCGTCTGCACGTGCCGGCCCCGGAGCATCGCTTCCACTACCTTACCGAGCGCCATTCCGGCAAGCCGCGGATTGAGTCGGACAGTACCCACGCGACGATCACCTGGACCGGGTTTGAAAGCGACCGGATGGGCAAGCTCGATATTGAGGTTAAAGAATCGGTCCGGCTTGAGGGCGCGGGCATTCATTTCAGTTATGAAATTCGCAACGGCAGCCAGGCGGTGATTGAAAGCTATACTTATCCGCGCCTGAAAGGACTCAAGCCTCCAGCCGGAGACAAGAATATGCGGCAGGTGGCGTGGAGTTACAGCGGCATGGATTCCTCCAATCTCTGGCCCACCTTTGGCAACCAGATCGGTTACTGGGGTTACGATACTCCGGGCCAACTGCGCAACCTGGGCACCGATATTCAGTTCTGCATGATCCTCAGCGACACACGCGGAATCTATCTGGGCTATCACGATCAAGGCCAGAAACAAGTGGTGCAAATCTGCTTCGCTCTATCTCCCGCCTACGTCGATTCATTCAATATCAGCAGCAACGATCCCTCCGCCAAGATTGCCGACGCAACCATCGGCATCGATCCCAACCACTTATGTTTCATCCACCCCGGCGCCAGCCAGCGCTCTGAGATGCTGGCGCTCGAGCCTTTCACCGGTGACTGGCATACTGGCGCGGATATTTACAAATCCTGGAGCGGGACATGGAAGAAAGCTCCCACGATGCCGACATGGGTGCACGACGTGCATTCATGGCAGCAGATACAAATTAACTCCTCCGAAGACAGGTTATCTTTCCCTTATAAAGACCTAACTAAGTACGCTGATGCGTGCAAGCGTTGGGGAGTGAAAGCGATTCAGTTGACCGGATGGCAGTTGGGAGGCCAGGACCGCGACTTTCCGCTTCACGATACCGATCCCCGTTTGGGCACCGCGCAGGAGCTCAAAGACGCCATCGCGGCGAGCAAAGCGATGGGCGTTGAGATTATCCTCTTCAACAAATATGCATGGGCCGATGTAACCGGTCCGGCTTATACGAGCGACTTCAAGAAGTTTGCCATCGAGGACCCATACGGAAATCCTTACCAGTTCAACGGCTATAAATATGACACACCCACGCAAATCGACGGCATCAACGCCCGGCACGGAGTGGGGATGTGCGATGCAAGCCCGTTGTGGAGAAAGCGGGCGCTCGAAGAGTTTCGCAAGAGCGTTGAGTTAGGTGCAAACGGTATTCTGTTTGATGAGTGCAATTGGCATATGAGCGCCTATTGCTTCTCGAAGACCCACGGCCACGCCGTTCCGGGGGCTGTCTTTTCCGGCGATGTGCCGCTCATTGAAGGCTTCCGAACCATCGTAGATACGGAAGAGTTTCTCTTCGCGGGCGAATCTCCTTACGATATTCAACTGCAAACCTATAATATGTCTTACTTTCGCATCAACCGCGGATTTGTTCCCATGGGCCGATATATTGATCCCTTCGCGCCCATGTCGGTCGCCGTCATCGGATATAACGACCGTCAGATCATCAATGCCTGCCTGCTTTACCGCTTCTCAATGAGTTACGAGCCACGCGACTTTCATGGCGAGCTGGACGAGATGCCGGTGTCACTCACCTATGGCCGCGCGGTGGACGATCTGCGGCGCAGATATAAGGAGTGGGTCTGGGATGCGGAGTTCCGCGATACGCTCGGCGCCAAGGTGACCGCAGGCGGCGCACCGCTGAGTACCTACTCTGTTTTCCGGCGCAAGGATGGGCTGCGCGCGGTAGCCCTGGCCAATATGAGCGATACCGATTCAATCGTTTGCGAGGTTTCTCTCGACAAAGCGAAGACGGCGGATTTGAAGTGGGTCTCGCCGGAGCAGCCCGAACTGAAGCCCTGGCCGGGCAAGTTGGAGCTGGCTCCAGGATCGGCCGCGGTTGTTTTGGAGGGTTAACGGCAAAGGTTACAACTTCAGTTCCCTGGCGGATTTTGCCGTAGCCCATGTATTCTCAGCCAATGAACATGGACGATTCCCCTGCGCCCGACGACTCGAACCTGCTGGACCACGCAGCCTCCTCCTATCTGCGCTCGGCGCGCCATCAGCCGGTCCAATGGCATCCGTGGGGCGAGAGGGCGTTTGCGCGCGCACAGTCCGAAGACAAACCGATCTTGCTGGATATTGGAGCGGTGTGGTGCCACTGGTGCCACGTGATGGATCGTGAATCCTATGAAAACCCTGAGCTGGCCGCCTTGATCAACCGCAGTTTTGTCGCCGTAAAGGTGGATCGCGACGAGCGGCCCGATGTAGATGCGCGTTACCAGGCCGCGGTCTCAGCCATCAGTGGGCAGGGCGGTTGGCCGCTGACCGCGTTTCTCACACCTGACGGCCGCCCTTACTTTGGTGGCACTTATTTTCCGCCTGATGACCGTTACGGGCGCCCGGGTTTTGGACGCGTGCTTGAAACCATGGCCCAGGTTTGGCGCGAGCGCCGCGAGGAAGCTCTCGAGTCTGCCGGCAGCGTGATGGCTGCTATCGAGCACAACGAAAGCTTCTCCGGCCGCGGCGGCGATCTGTCGCTGGCCCTGGTAGATAAGATTGCCGGCTCGGCGCTGGCCAAGTTTGACGCGCGAAACGGCGGCTTCGGCTCGCAGCCCAAATTTCCCCATCCGTCAGTTCTCGACCTGCTGCTGGAAGTGGCCATGAGCCGCGATAACGACCAGGCTCGCGATGCCTTCACCACGACTCTTGAAAAGATGGCCAAAGGCGGGGTCTACGACCAGTTGGCCGGTGGCTTTCACCGTTACAGCGTAGACGAGCGCTGGGTGGTTCCTCACTTCGAGAAGATGCTCTACGACAATACCGAGTTGCTGCGCAACTACGTGCACGGCTTCCAGAGCTTTGTGCGTGAGGACTTTCGCGAGACGGCGCTGGAGATTGTGGCGTGGCTTGACTCGACCATGACTGACCGCAAGCGCGGCGGCTTTTATGCCTCGCAGGACGCCGATATCAACCTTGATGACGATGGCGATTACTTTACGTGGACACTGGACGAAGCGCGGGCAGTGCTCGACCCTGAAGAGCTCCAATTTGCCTCGGTCTACTGGGATATCGGCGAGCTGGGCGATATGCACCACAACCCGGCCAAAAATGTTCTTCACGTAAAGCAGATGCTGGAGGAGCTGGCGGCCACTAACCACGAGTCATTGGAGCATTTGCGCGCGCTGCGCGATTCATCGCGGAGCAAGCTGCTTGCGGCACGCGCCAAACGGCCCACCCCGTTTATCGACCAAACGCTTTATACCGGCTGGAATGCGATGGCCATAACGGCTTATCTGGAGACGGCGCGGGTGCTGCGCATGGATTCGGCGCGGGATTTTGCGCTGCTCACGCTCAACCGGCTGCTCGAAGAAGCCTGGGATGGAGATGCATCGCTTCAACATGTAATAGCCTATGGCGGCGACGGGTCGGCGACAGAGAAAGTGCCTGGCACGCTCGACGATTACGCACTTACCGTTCATGCCTGCATCGATGCCTGGCTGGCCAGCGGGAAAATGAACATTTACCAGACGGGAATGAAGCTGGCCGATGCCATGATCACCCGCTTTTATGACCGAACGGCTGGAGCCTTCTACGATGCGGCCGCGCCCCAGGCCGGCGAAACTCCCCTGGGCGCTCTGTCGGCGCGCCGCAAGCCTCTGCAAGACTCACCCACCCCGGCCGGCAATCCCACCGCGGCCTCGGCCCTTTTGCGCCTCGAGGCTCTAAGCGGGCGCACAGAATTTCGCGAGATCGCCGAAGATACGCTGGCATCCTTTGCAGGCATCGTCGAGCACTTTGGCCTCTATGCCGGCAGCTACGGGCTCGCACTGGAACGGCTGCTGCTCGATCCAGTGCAGGTGGTGGTTGTGGGTTCAGGCCCCGAGGCCGCACGCCTTGAGGCATCGGCCGTGGCACGTTTTGCCATCAACAAAACCGTGATGCGCATCGCTCCTTTCCGCCTGGTTGCAGGCGAAGTACCGGAGGTGCTTGAAGAAACGTTGCTCCAGGTCCCCGCGCCGGCTGAGGACGAGGTTTGGGCGATGGTGTGCCGCGGGCGCTCCTGCCTGCCACCCGTCACCGATGCCGAGGCGCTCATTGAGGCCCTGGAAATCTCGCTCTGAAGGTCCTGATCGAGATGCGCGTCAAAGGCAATTTTCCGGCGTGAGTTGAAACTGCCAAAAAATCTACTCGCCGGTGAAGGGATTGCTTTCCTGCGGCTTGAGCAGGGTCGGATCGTGTTGCGGAGCAGCCTCTTCGCCTGGCTGCCTGTTGCCACTGGTGGTCTCTCCCGTAATTGAATTGAAGACCCGGTTGGGGTCGCCGGGCAGCATATTGTTTGCTTCCAGGGCGAGACGGACACGGCGGCGGAACTCCCGCACCCCATCGTATTGTTTTGTCGCCAGCGTTTTGAAAACCACGGGATAGAAGACCTCGGAACCCTTGACCGCATCCACACCCAGCACCTGTGGGTCGGCGATGAAAACATCACGGAACTGCTCGCTGTTTCTCACCTCCATGGCGATGTTCTTCAGCAGCTTGATCACTTCGTCGGGATTGGCGGAGAAATCCACGTTCACGTTGACCGTGGCCACTGAGTAGCCGATGCTCATGTTCGCTACGGTGGTGATCTGCGAATTGGGAATGACGTAAAGGGTTCCGTCCGCATCGCGCACGCTGGTCTTGCGCAGCGTCATCGCCTCTACGGTTCCGGTCACCCCGGCCATGCGCACCGTATCTCCCACATCAAACTGGTCTTCAATCAGTATGAGAACGCCGTTCAGCATATCTTTCACAATGTTCTGCGCGGCTAGGCCAATGGCGATTCCGGCGATCCCGGCCGAGGCCAGCAGGGGCGCCAGGTTGAGTCCCAGCGCATCAAGAAACTGCAATCCGGTGATCAGGAAGATGACGGCCAGCCCGGTGGTGCGGATGACCCCTGCCAGCGTCTTGACTTGCGCGATGTGGCCTGCGCCGGTGGAGTGCCATTTGGCCAGTTTCGTCATGTGCGAGGTAACGAGCCGCAGCAGCCAGATAAGCAGCATGGCGATCACTGCAATTACCATCAGGTGCGGCAGCCTGGTCCGGATAAACTCCTGAGAATCGACGATCCACTCGTCAAGAATGCGGCCCAGAAACCGGCCTTCCGCAAAGATTCCCGTTCTTGCTGCCAGCAACCAAGGATGCATCCCAAAGCTCCTCTTCCCAGACTAGACAGTTTGCCGCTGTTCCGGCAACGCTTAAGGTTGTTACAATCAAGCGTGGTTTTGGCAAAATTTTGAAAATTTGAGGAGTGAAGGGAATGGTACCGGTAGTTTCCAGCGCTCGTGTTCCCCAGACGATGGCCGGCTCCGGCGGTTTAAGCCCTCAACAGATGATCGAGATCTACCGGCTGATGGTTCTCTCCCGCCGTGTAGACGACCGCGAAATCGTCCTCAAACGGCAGCAGAAGACCTACTTCCAGATCTCGGCCGCCGGCCATGAAGCGCTGCAAGTGGGCGCCGCGCTGGCTATGCGTTCCGGCTACGACTGGTTTTTCCCCTACTATCGCGATCGCGCACTGTGTCTCGCGCTGGGCGTGACTCCCACTGAGATGCTGCTGCAAGCCGTGGGCGCGGCCACCGATCCGGCCAGCGGCGGACGCCAGATGCCCACCCACTGGAGCAGCCCTCCCCACCATATTGTCAGCGTCTCTTCATCCACTACCACGCAACTGCTTCATGCCGTGGGTTGCGCGGAGGCCGGCCGCTACTTTAACCATCATCCTGAGGCCGCCCAGAAAAACGAGGGAGACTATCGCGCCTACCGCGACGTGGTTTTCCACGGCGATGAAGTGGTTCTGGCAACCCTGGGCGAAGGGGCAACCTCGCAAGGCGAGTTCTGGGAGGCGCTCAACACTGCCGCCAACCGCAAGCTGCCGGTCATTTTCCTGGTTGAGGACAATGGCTACGCGATCAGCACCCCGGTCGAGGTAAGCACGCCGGGAGGAAATATCTCCAAGCTGGTAGACAATTTCCCCAGCTTCCACTTTGCCGAGTTTGACGGCACCGATCCGGTGGTCAGCCTGCGTGAATTTGAGGCCGCTGTGGCGCACTGCCGCGCGGGACTGGGACCGGCCTTCATGCACGGCCATTGCGTGCGGGTCTACTCTCACTCGCTCTCTGACGACGACAAGCATTACCGCTCGGCTGCAGAGCGCGAGGCGGATATCAAGCGCGACCCGCTTACCCTGATGCAGATGCGATTGATGCGTGAGGGAATTCTAAACCCGGAGCAAATCAACCAGCTTGAACAGCAACTGGACCTTGAAGTCGCGGAGGCAGCCGAGCGCGCTCTTAAAGCTCCCATGCCGGAGGTTGCGGGAATCACCGACCACGTTTACTCCCACGACCTTGACCCCACCAGCGTGGCCTTTGCCACTGAACATGCGCACGCGCCCGGCGAAGCAGGCGGAGGAAAAGCCGGCGGTGCAAAGGGAAGCGGTCCGCGCACCATGGCCGACCTGATCAACGCCTGCCTGCACGACGAGATGCGACGCGATCCGCGCATTGTGGTCTATGGCGAAGACGTAGCCGATGCCAGCCGCGACGAAGCGCTCGATGAGGTCGAAGGCAAGGGCGGCGTCTTCAAGCTGACCGCCGGCCTGCAAACCGAATTCGGTTCGGAGCGGGTTTTCAACTCGCCGCTGGCCGAGGCCAATATCGTCGGGCGAGCCGTCGGCTATGCCGTCCGCGGTATGAAGCCGGTGGTCGAGATTCAATTCTTCGATTACATCTGGCCCGCTTATCATCAGATTCACAATGAACTGGCGCTCATGCGCTGGCGCTCCAATGGCGGATGGGCCTCGCCGGCCGTCATTCGCGTGCCCATCGGCGGCTATCTCACCGGCGGCTCCATTTATCACTCGCAATGCGGCGAGAGCCTCTTCACCCACATTCCCGGCCTGCGCGTGGTCTTTCCTTCGAATGCATTTGACGCCAACGGCCTGCTGCGCACCGCTATTCGCTGCGACGATCCGGTGCTGTTTCTTGAGCACAAGCGGCTTTATCGCGAGACTTACGGCCGCGCGCCCTATCCCGGTCCCGACTTCGCCATTCCCTTTGGCAAGGCAAAGATCGTTCGTCCCGGCACGCACATCACGCTGGTCACTTACGGCGCCATCGTGCCTCGCGCAATGCAGGCGGCGCAAAAGGCGCAGCGCCAAAACGGCATTGAAGTGGAGATCGTCGATCTGCGCACTCTCAGCCCATACGACTGGGAGTCCATCGTCAATTCAGTCAAAAAAACCAGCCGGGTAATCGTGGCTCACGAAGATATGCTCAGCTGGGGTTACGGTGCAGAGATAGCCGCGCGCATTGGGGACGAACTCTTCGACTCACTCGACGCGCCGGTCCGCCGCATCGGCTCCATGGATACCTTTGTGGCCTACAATCCGGTGCTTGAAGACGCGATTCTTCCCCAGCCGGAGACCATCCTCAAGGCCATCGTTGAACTGAAAGCATATTGATTCGGGATTTCTCGACCATCGATATCAGCGCCTGCCGGATACAATACAAGCATGGAGTTGAGCGCTAATCGCCAGTGGTCTATGGCGGATATTTTTACCCGGCAGGCAGGCAGACCGGCATGAAGAATTTTCTGCGCCTTCTGCGGTATGGACTGCCCTTCTGGTTCCAGTGGCTTCCTGGAGTCATGCTGCTGGCACTCGTCGGCGCTCTTGAGACTTTTCGCGTTCTGCTCCTGCAGCCCATCTTTGACCAGGTCCTCAGGCCCGATGCGCCGGAAGGCCCTATTCTTCTCGGTCTCCCCAAGAGTACCTGGCAATTCGATCTCAGGCAGATGGTTCCCCATTTTCTGCACATGCACAATGCCTGGAACGTGGTGGCCTTTGCGCTGGTGGTCTCCACGCTGGTCAAGGGCCTGTGTGATTACCTGGGCACCTATCTGGTGTACTACGCCGGCTTCGGCACCATCACCGATCTGCGCAATCATCTCTATGAAGCCACGCTGCGCCGCTCCTCGAGCTTTTTTCACAAGCACGCTACGGGCACCATTCTCTCCACGCTCATCAACGACGTTGACCGGGTGCAGATGGCCGTCAGCTCGGTGATGGGCGAATTTCTGCAGCAGTTCTTCACCTTTCTGGTGGGATTATTCTTCGTGATCAAACTCGGTGGGGCACTGAGCTGGGCGCTGCTGTTGTTTGTGCCTGTGGTTATTACATCCTCGCGTAAGATTGGCGGCGAGGTCCGCACCCGCACTCGCACCGGCCAGGACAAGCTCGCCGAAATACAAAATATTCTGCATGAGACCATCACCGGCAACCGCATCGTAAAGGCCTTCAACACTGAGATGTGGGAAATCCTGCGCTTCAAGTCCGCATCCCGCCGCCTCTTCCGCGCCAACCTGCGGAGCGTGCGCATCCAGTCGATCAGTTCGCCGTTGATGGATACCATCGGTTCCATCGCCATTGCCATGTTCCTGTTCATCGGCCGCACCGAAATCATGCACGGCCGCATGACCATGGGACTCTTCGGCGCATTTATTATCCTGCTCTTCAAGCTCTACGATCCGGTGCGCAAGTTCGCCTACTTCTACAACAGCTTCCAGCAGGCCATGGGTGCATCCATTTCGATCTTCAGCTTCTTTGACGCCAAGGACGACGTGAAGGAGCGGCCGCACGCTATCGCGCTGAAGAAATTCGAGCGCAACGTCCGCTTTGAAAATGTGGGCTTTTCCTACTCGACGGAAAAAGGCGAGCACCAGATTCTGCACAACGTCGACCTGGAGATGCGGGCCGGCGAAGTGTTGGCGCTGGTCGGCCCCAGCGGAGCCGGCAAGTCCACCTTGGCCAACCTGATTCCGCGCTTCTTTGACGTCACTTCGGGCAGCATTCTCATTGACGGCCTCGACCTTCGCTATCTGGCGCTCGGCTCGCTGCGCCGGCAGGTAGCGCAGGTGACGCAGGAGACTATTCTCTTCAACGACACGGTGCGCAACAACATTGCCTACGGCCAGCCCGATGTGCAAGCCAAACTTGTCGTGGAGGCCGCGCAGAACGCGCTGGCTCACGACTTCATCCTCGGCATGCCGCAGGGCTACGATACCGTGATCGGCGAAAAGGGCTTTCGACTCTCCGGCGGCGAGCGCCAGCGCCTGGCCATTGCCCGCGCCATCCTCAAAAATTCGCCCATCTTGATTCTCGACGAGGCCACATCGGCCCTGGACGCCGAAAGCGAGTCGCTGGTCCAGGCTGCGCTGGCTAATCTAATGCAGGGCCGCACCGTGCTGGTCATCGCCCACCGGCTCTCCACCATTCGCCGCGCCAACCGCATCGCCGTGCTTGAAGACGGCCGCATCACCGCCACCGGCTCCCACGAGGAGCTCCTTACAACCTCGCCCACTTATCAGCGACTCTATCAACTGCAATTCATGGACGTGCCCGAGGCTCCGGGAACGGACCCCATGGAACCGGATCCGTCTCAAATGCAACTGGCTCTAACCAACGAGTCTGAGGAGTAGCAAGAAATGCCGATTTATTCCATGACGGGCTTTGCGCGGGTTCAGATTCGCGTGCACGACCAGCTCAGCTACACGCTCACTCTCAAGAGCGTCAATCATCGTTTCCTCGACCTCCAGTTGCGCCTCCCGCAGGGATTGGACGCGCTGGAGACGGAGCTGCGCAAAGCTCTCAAAGACAATCTGGTCCGTGGCCACGTGGAATTGGCACTGTCAATCGACAGACCAGACCGCGCAGCCCAGACGAAGGCTGGCTACAATCACGATCTGGTGGCCGGCTACATTGCGGCCTTTGCCGCGGCGCGAGACGAATTCGAAATCGCCACAGGCGAGCCGGATTTGAACGCGATTTTGCGCATGCCCGGAGCTTTGCAAATTGACAATCGTGGCGACGAAGACCTGACCGCTCTGTCCGAAAGCGTGCTCAGAGAGATTACGCCGCTGCTCGAACAGCTAAAGATCATGCGCGCGCGAGAAGGCGAATCGCTGGAAGCGATTCTCCACGCGACGCTCGACCGGCTGGCCGAGGCTACCGAAGGAGTAGCCACGCTGCGACCGGAGATTGAGCAACGCTACCAGGAGCGGCTCAAGCAGCGGCTTGAAGCGGCCACCGGGCCGGAGTTCAACCGCCAGCGGCTGCTCGAGGAAGTTGCTGTGCTGGTGGAGCGCAGCGATATCTCCGAGGAACTGACCCGCATGACCACCCACATCGGGCACTTCCGCGAGCTTCTCGCCGCCGGGGGCGAGGTGGGCAAGAAACTGGATTTTCTGCTGCAGGAGATGAACCGCGAAGCCAACACTTTGCTTTCGAAGACCAGCGGCATCGCCGGCAAAGGGACTCGCATTACCGAATTGGGTCTGGCTATGAAATCGGAGATTGAAAAAGCTCGCGAACAGATTCAGAACGTGGAATAGAACAGAGATCAGAGATCAGGGGTCAGAGCGGACAGACGAATGGGAAAGATCGTTCTCCACGGTTGGAACACCGGCTTCAACAAGGTTGCCCATACCAAATTATTGCGCACGGAGCTTAGCTATTCTCTAGCTCAGGCCAAGTCCATCACAGACGCATTGATGGATGGTCAATCGGTCACCATCGAGGTTGCAGACGACCAGGCAAAACGTTTGGCATTTGAATTGAATGAACTTGGTGCGGTGTGTAGAGTGGATGAAATCGACGGGCTGAAACAAAGGCAAAACGAAGCTCCCTAAAGGAAGATCGAACGTGGCAGGAATTCTTTTTATCATTTCGGCGCCCTCGGGCTCAGGCAAAAGCACGCTGGTAAGCGAGCTGCGCAAACAGGTCAGCGGCGTGGACTTTGCCGTCTCATGGACCACTCGCTCACCACGCGGCTCTGAGGAGAACGGTCGCGAATACAACTTCACCACCCGCGAAGAATTCGAGCGGATGATCGCTGCCGAAGAGTTTCTGGAGCACGCCGAGGTTTTCGGCAAAGACCTCTATGGAACGCCGCGCAAGACGCTCGAAGACGCGCGCGCCGCCGGCCACGATCTGCTGCTCGATGTTGATGTGCAGGGCGCCGCGCAGGTTCGCTCCAAAATGCCCGAGGCGGTCAGCATCTTTGTGCTGCCGCCCAACCCCAAGGTTTTACGCACACGATTGCGTAATCGGAGCCGCGCCGAGGGGGTGGTGGACGATGCGGAGGTCTTCCGCCGCCTGGGCGAGGCGCGCAAGGAGATTGAGAATTATCGCGAATACACGTATATTTTGGTCAACGACATCCTGGACCGGGCGGTGGCGCAATTGGAGGCCATTGTCCTGGCGGAGCGCTTCTACCGCAATGGCGAGGCCATCGCCTACCGGTCGCGCCGGGTGTTAGAGGTAGCCGCGGCCTGCCGGCAATCGAACTCGCAGGAACGGCTCAAACCTGTGCTGGAAGCCTTCGGCATTGGAGGCGACTCCAGCCAGCAGCAATTACCCTTTGGAGAGGATTCCGATGACGATTGAGACTAAATTCGATTCAGACTACCGGAAGGTGTTAGTAGCCGCCCGTCGCGCCCGCCAGATCCAGAGCGGCGCCCATGCCCTGGTTCCTACGCGCTCCACCAAGGCCTGCCGCATCGCCCAGGATGAGATCGACGCCGGCAAGATTTCCTACGTCAAGAAAGAGGCTGAGGTGGTCAAGCCCGTCATTGAAGGCCCGGCCATTCCTATCCTGCTGAGCTAGTTGTCGCTCCTTCGACGATCGAAACCGGCTACAATCGAGCCATGAGAGTAACCGTGGGCGTCTCCGGAGGAATTGCCGCGTATAAGGCGGCCGAATTGGTGCGCGCCCTGCAACGCCAGGCCCTTGAAGTCCACGTGGTGATGACTGCGGCCGCTTGCAAGTTCGTCCAGCCGCTTACCTTCGAAGCATTATCTGGGCACAAGGTAATTACCAGTCTGTGGAACGAGTCTGATGCCGACCAGGCTACCACTGAACAGAACGGCATTGAGCATATCGGCGAGGCGCAGTGGGCCGATGCTTTGGTAGTCGCTCCGGCCACGGCTAATATTCTGGCCAAATTTGCCCACGGCATTGCCGACGATTTTCTCTCCACCCTTTACCTGGCCTCCGCGGCGCCGGTTCTGGTAGCCCCCGCCATGAACGTGAATATGTGGGAGCATCCGGCCACGCAAGCCAACCTTGAAATCCTGCGCCAGCGAGGCGTGCGCGTGGTCGAGCCGGGCACGGGCGAACTGGCTTGCGGCATGGTGGGCGCGGGGCGCATGGCCGAGCCGGAAGTCATCGCCGACGCAGTCCTCAGTGCACTGGGCCGACGCCACGACCTGGCAGGCGAGATTCTGCTGGTGACTGCAGGAGGAACACGTGAGGCCCTGGACCCAGTTCGCTTTCTGGGCAATCGTTCCAGTGGCAAGATGGGCTACGCGCTGGCCGAAGCCGCACAGAGCCGCGGCGCAAAGGTGATTCTCATCAGCGGTCCGTCGGCCCTCTACGCGCCGGCACACTGTGAACTGGTCAAAGTCATTACGGCTGAGCAGATGCGCGAAGCAGTGCTTGATCGTATGGCCGAAGCTACTCTCATTGTGAAAGCCGCCGCGGTGTCCGACTACCGGCCCGTCAAAGTCTCCGAACAGAAGCTCAAGCGCTCAGGCCCCATCACGCTCGAACTCGCGCCGACTGAGGATATTCTGGCTGAGGTCGTTCGCCGGCGCCGACCCGGGCAGCTCATCGTCGGGTTTGCCGCGGAGACTGAAAACCGCATGGAAAACGGCCGCGCCAAGCTGTTGCGAAAGGGCGCCGATGCAATTGTCATCAACGATGTAACCAGCGAAGGCGTGGGCTTTGACTCCGATCTGAACGCCGCCACATTCCTCACGTTGCATACAGCCACGGAACTTGCAGAGATGCCCAAGCGCCAACTTGCCGACCGCATTCTCGACGAAATTCTCGCTCTCCGCCGTCCGCGTTCGCTGGTTCTCGAATTCGGCGAGCATCAGGACGAGAAAGCCCGCCAGGACCAGGTGCTGCAACAGACCGCTGCCTCTCGCCGGCAAATCATTGTGGAGCAATAACGTTGGCTCGTACGCTTGACTCCGCAACCCGCGATGCACTGGTGGATCGCGTTCGCTTTTATCGCGACCTGGGCCTCACCGAGTTTTACCGCCGTCCCGTAGACCCGGCGCTCATCGCCCAACTCGAAGCCTCGGAGGAAAACTCCCAGCCGAATCCCACACAGATTCCAGGTGCGCCATCCTTTCCGTCCTTCGCGGCGGAGGTGGGAGACCACGAAACTCAACCGGACCTCCAGGAGGACCAGACCATCCCTTCACGCAAGCCAACGCCAGCCCCACCCCAGGTGGCCGCCGCTGTTCCTGCGGCTGACCGTGCCTCCGCCCTCCTAATCATCCGCGACGAAATCGGCGACTGCACCCGCTGCGCGCTCCACACAGGCCGCAACAAGCTGGTCTTTGGCGACGGCGACCCCAACGCCCGCCTCATGTTTGTGGGCGAGGGACCGGGAGCCGACGAAGATGCGCAGGGACTGCCCTTCGTAGGCCGGGCCGGGCAACTGCTCAACAACATGATCTCCGCGATGGGCCTTAAGCGAGAGCAGGTTTACATCGCCAATATCGTCAAGTGCCGCCCGCCCGGCAACCGTACGCCCGAGCCGGAAGAGGCCAATACCTGCACCCAATTTCTCTTCCGCCAGATCGACGTCGTCCGCCCTCAGGTGCTGGTTGCACTGGGAGCCACTGCGGCGACGTACCTCTTAGGTTCGCGCCAGCCACTGGCGGGCCTGCGCGGGCGGGTTCATGCTTACCGCGGCGCACAGCTTATCGTCACCTATCACCCGGCCTACCTGCTGCGCGACCCGCGGCAGAAAAAAGAAGCCTGGGCCGATTTGCAGATTGCCATGCACGAGTTGGGATTGAAGCCGCCGAGCAGAGAGTGAGGCTCGCGCTCCACAGTTTCAAAGTTGTTGTGCTGAGTTACGCGGCTTGAAAATTTCTGACGTAAATTACTGAACCTGCATAGGGCAATTATCTGCAAATCGGAATGGGAGGCTGCGGACTATCCCAGGCTTCAAGAAGTGCGACTCTTCGACGGGTTCTTCGCCTTGCAGCACCCGTACCCTCCTGACCAAGAGGCCGGGGCATTCTCCGGGGGGAGTGTGGAATACTTCTTCCATTCCTGATGCAAAGAAATGCAGTTTTCCTGTCAGCCGAGAACTTTTGATTCCTCGTAGACAGCCTATTTTCATGGAGATGAAGATAAGCTGATTTGGTGACTCGGTTGCTTGATGTGTCTTACTTGGCTTTTTGGCACGCAAGTATCCAATCCCCGAGAGGACACACGCATGCACAAACCTTTGGCTCTTGTTGGGCTCCTGGCTTTAATCCTGTTTTCGGCCGGCGCCAGCGCGCAGACCTCCTGTGCCTTCTGCGACAGCTCTTTCACGTCCACAAATAACCTCACGATCAACGGCACCGCTTACGACAATGTCGACTCCGGCTGGATCGACGCGAACGGGAATCACACGGGAGGCAACACTAACTACGCCACCGGAGTAGATTCGGGGGTCCCAGTCAGCGACTACTTCTCCTTCGAGCTTGCGAATTTGGCCGGGACTGTGACTTCCGCCTCGCTCAACGTGGACGCCTACGACCTTACCGCGAACGGCCCCTACGCGATCTATGCCACGACGTTGACGCCAGACGAGGTAAACTCCGGCAATTCCTTCAATTCCGTCGCCTACTACGACGCTCTGACGTCGGGGCAGGAGATCGGCACGATTGATTTGGTGACGGCAGACGACAATTCTACCGTGACCATCGACCTGAACGCCGCCGGACTTGCGTGGTTACAGGCCAACGAGGGGGATGGGATCGTTGTTGGCGGGGTATACAACCAGGCCGTCACTCCCGAGCCGAGTAGTCTTCTGCTTTTGGGTAGCGGCATTGTGGGGCTCGCAGGCATGATTCGCCGAAAGATTGCAAAATCGCTGTAGTAGGTCGATTTCAGAACAACATTGCGATTTGAGTTGCCCCATCCTCGCGACAGAAGAAGGTGGCAAGGATGGGCGCGCATTTCTGCGTGTGGCCAGGAAATGGAATGGAAACGTGTAAATCTTGAACTGCTTTTTGTAGTGGACAGTTTGAAAGAGATGACCCACAGGGGCTAAAGCAGTCTTCCTGAAGGCGTAGACGAGCGTGGACCGGGAGGTCCATGCTACAGCCGGCCAGGAGGCCGGCGCTACCTATTCTTGCCGCAGATTTCGAAGGCCGTGGTTCCAAGTCGACCTACTCTACACATCGGAACGAAGATTGCTCACCCCTGATCGCGCCAGAGGTAGACTCCGCCGAGGATTCCCTTTTCGTTGGGGATGATGCTGACGGTGTCTGGCAGGGTGAAGTTGATCTTCTTGGTGTTGCCGCCGCCCAGGTAGAGGTGATCCCAGTTGAAGAGCAATTCAGTCTGGAGGATGGCCGCAAGAAGGAACTTATTCCATACCTTCTTGCCGTATTTGTCGAGACCGCGGCGGCCGATATAGTCCTCGTAGGTTAGATTGCGCCAGGGATGATGGCCCAGTTCGAGACCGGGGACAAGGTGGCCGTCGGTAAAGAGAGCAGTGCCTAGACCGGTTCCCAGGGTGAGCACCAACTCCACACCTTTGCCCTTGATGGCTCCATAGCCGGCGACATCGGCGTCGTTGCCCACGCGGGTGGGCTTTCTCCAGCGCTTTGCAATCTCCGCCTGCAGCGGGAACTCCTTTGACCACAATGGGTGCAAGTTGACGGCTGCGTAGGTTATTCCGCGCTTGACGACGCCGGGAAAACCGACCGAGACGCGATCGAATTTTCTGTCGATCAGCTTGCGCAATTTGTCCAGACCGGCCAATACCGCTCTTGGCGTCGGAATGGCAGGGGTGGGGACGCGCTGCCGCTCGCTGACCGGTTTGCCGGCCGCGTCAAGCAGCATGGCCTTGAGTCCCGAGCCGCCAATGTCGATGCACAGCGTGATGGGGCCTTTGGTGGTGGGCGAGGTACCCGGCTTTTTGCCGGAGGCCAGAGCGGCGGTCGATTTGGTCTTGGGTGTCATCAGGACGAATTGTACTGCGCGCGGGCGGGAATGCAAGGGCTGATTGGAGCGATATTTTCTCCGGATGCACGTTCATGAAGCGGAATCCCCTAAACTGATGCTTGACTCCCATGCCCGCTTACTGCGAAGTCGCGCTGCCGGTTCCGCTGGATCACACGTTCACCTACGCGGTGAGGGAGGAGCAACACCCGCAGCGTGGAGCGCGGGTGATTGCGCCGTTCCGCAACGAAAAGCTGATCGGGGTGGTTACCGGGCTAAACGCCAAAGCGCCGGCGGAAGTCGAGGTTCGCTTTCTTGAGGCGGTGCTGGACGAGGAACCGCTGCTCAGCGACCAGTTGCTCACGCTGGCTGAATGGATGGCCCAGTATTACCTGGCGCCGCTGGGCGAAGTGCTGCGCGGGATGCTGCCGCTGATGGCAGAGGTGCGGCGGACGGTTTATTATCGCATCACCGATCTGGGGCGCGATGTGCTGGCGGGGAGTTTGGATGGGGATTCGTTGAGATCCGCCAGGCGGGTTTCAAAGGAGCATACATCAGGGGCTAACGTCACAGACAACTCTATCGGCTTTGATGCCGGGACTGAAGCGCCGGTCTATCGATTGAAACCGTTCACCAGTGCGAAACAACCGGTGAGTTCAAAAGGCGGTTCGAAACGGCACGGGAAGCTTTCTGGCGAAGAACAGGACCTGGAGCATCGCGTTCTTACGCGCCTGGCGTCGGGAGAGCCGGTGAAAGTTTCCACATTGCGCACGGCTACGGCTGCTACGCTGCCGGTGCTGGCCGGGCTGGTGCGAAGAAAATGGATTGTCCGCGAGACCCTGGCCGTGGAGCGCGATGCGCGGCGGATGGAGCGGTTTGCCGTGCTGATTCCCGAAGCGCGTTTGCCTGCGCTGACGCCGAAACAGCAGGCGATTCTGGCCGAGCTGGCGGCGTGCGGCGGGGAGTTGCCGCTGACCGAATTGCGACGGCGCGATCTGCCTTCCTCTACACTGCAAACCTTGGTGCGGCGCGGACTGGTCCGCATTGACGAGCGGGCTGCGGCCTTTCATTTGGGTGGACTGCAGCCGGCTACGGCTCCGTTCAAGCTCAATCCCCCGCAGATGGATGCGCTGGCCGGGCTGGTGACGGCGCTGGGGGCGTTCCACGCCTTTTTGCTCTTTGGAGTCACTGGTTCTGGAAAAACGGCTGTTTATCTGGCCGCGATGCAGAGGGCGCTGGATCGTGGGCTTTCGTCGATTCTGCTGGTTCCGGAGATCGGACTTACGCCGCAAATGGTTGGGCTGCTGGACCAGGCTTTTGGGCAAAAAGTGGCGCTTCTGCACTCGGCACTCACGCCGGATGAGCGCAGCGAGCAGTGGCGGCGGATACGGCGCGGCGATGCGCCCATTGTGGTGGGAACGCGGTCGGCGATCTTTGCTCCCGTGCCCAACCTGGGATTGATTTTGGTGGACGAGGAGCATGACCAGAGCTACAAGCAGGAGGAAACGCCGCGCTATAACGCCCGCGACGTAGCCGTGATGAGGGCCAAGCTGGCCGGTGCGGTGGTGGTGATGGGTTCTGCGACGCCGTCGGTCGAAAGCTGGCAGAACTCGGTCACCGGCAAATATAGCCGCATCGAGATCAACGACCGCGTGATGAACCGGCCGTTGCCCGAGGTGGAACTGATCGATATGCGGCAGGAATTTCAGGAGTCGGGCCAGGAGCAGCTTTTTTCCCGCGCGCTGGTGGAGCAGACTCGGCAGGCTCTGGAGCGCGGCGAGCAAGCGCTGATTCTACTCAATCGGCGCGGCTACTCGTTCTCAGTCATTTGTCGAGCCTGCGGTGAAAAGCTGGAGTGCCAGAACTGCGCGATTTCGTTGACGCACCATAAGCCGCCGGCTGACCACCCCACGGACCAAGACCTGTCCGTGGGAGCCCCGGGAAAAGATGCGGGGATTGCGCGTGCGGGGCAGCGGCTGGAGTGCCACTACTGCGGCTTTCGCCGGACGGTTCCGGCGCGCTGCCCCAAGTGCGACAGCGAGCACCTTTACTATCTGGGGGCGGGCTCGCAGCAGGGCGAGGAGCGGCTGGGCGAGATCTTTCCTTTTGCGCGGATTGGACGCATGGACCGCGATACGGTGCGCGGCCGCTACGATCTGGAGAACATGCTGGCCCGCTTGCATTCCGGCGAGATCAATTTGCTGGTGGGCACGCAGATGATCGCGAAGGGACACGACGTTCACGGCATCACGCTGGTGGGGGTGGTGGGCTGCGACCACGCGCTCTCGATGCCGGACTTCCGCGCCGCCGAGCGGGTCTTTCAGCTAATGACGCAGGTCTCAGGACGCGCCGGGCGGGGCGAGCTGCCGGGCCGCGTGGTTGTGCAGACTTACTATCCGGACCACTACGCAATTCTGGCCGCAAGCAAGCACGACTACGCGAGCTTTGTGGAGCGCGAACTGAAGTACCGACGCTGGATGCATTACCCGCCCTTCGGCGTTCTGGCAAACGTGCTGGTGCAGTCAGAAAAACCGGAAGAAGCGGCGGGATGGTCGTCTATCCTTGGCAAATATCTAATCCAAAACGAGAACAGCGGAGCTGTGCGCGTGCTTGGGCCATGCACGGCACCCATCGCACGCATCAAAGGCATCTACCGCTTTCACATGATTTTGAAAGCTGGTTCGCGCAAGGCATTGAACGCGGCGCTGCGTGGAATGCTTGGTCACGCCGAACAGGCAGGCGTGCCGCGGAGGAACTTGATTGTGGATGTGGATGCGCTGCGGCTGATGTGAACCCCTGCGGTGGGGCTGACCGCCTCCGGCGCGGTAACCTAGCGGCATTCGTTTCCCACCTTCGCAAAATCGGGAAGGGTTGGGCACCCGGTTGTATCGTGGGCTCGCTACCCCTAGCGGAAGAAGTCAATCAGCGAATTGTCGTAGAACGGCGTGGGCGTGAAGGTCAGCAGGAAGATCGCGAAGCCGACGAGGCCCAGTGCCAGACGGCTCCGGCTGAGCCTCGGCCTGATGGGAACGCGGGGGTGGCGCATGGCGGGAATCATCAGGAAGACGCCCCACAGAACCCAGCCCACCCAGTAAAATGTTCCGGCAAAGAAGAGCAGGAAGGGCAGGGCTCTGGTGAATAATCCGTGCGCGCGTGGAGAGATGGCATAGAGAATGTGGCCGCCGTCGAGCTGGCCGCCGGGGATCAGGTTCAGCGAGGTGATGAACAAACCAATCCATCCTGCGATAAGCAGCGGGTGGGGCGCAGTGTAGTCGAAGGTGGGGAGGGTTGGCTTCCAGCGCAGCAGCAGGGCGTGGACGAGGCGGATGGTGAGCGGCTCGCCGCCGAAAGGAATGATGGGGACGGGCGCATTGTGCGCCAGAGGACGGCTGAGCAGAAAGCCCTGGGCCACGGCCAGGATCGAGGCGGCATAGCCGACCAGCGGACCGTAGATGCCCACATCCATGAGAGCGTTGCGGGTGGGAATGAGGGTGCGGATTCGAATTACGGCGCCGGCTGTGCCGCTGAGTGTGGGAGCCGGCAGAACCCAGGGAAGCGTGCATCGTATGCGGTGAATGCGGCAGGCAAAATAGTGGCCAAATTCGTGGATGAGCAGAATGCCCAGCAGTGACGCCGAAAAGGACCAACCGGTCTTGAAGAGTTGCGGGTTGCGGACGAGCCAGCCCCACGGCCAAAGATCGCTATCGCGCACCACCGGTTGCAGCCCGAGCAGAAAGTTGTGCATGAAACGGGCGCCGTTGGCGGTTGTGGTTATCGCGCTGGCGGCCAGCAGCATGAGCGGCAGGCAATAGTTGCGGAAGATCGAGCGCACCGGACTCCTCTAATGGCGGCTACAGGCAGGAAGGGATGCCGCACTCGTCCTCAGTTGTATGAGAGTCCAGAAAGCCCCGTCAGCCCAGGCGCCAGATTTACTCGGCCGCCTGCCTGGTTCTGCTTTAAACCTCACGCGGCAGATGCCCCGCCGCCTGACTGTATCGCACGCTCACTTTTGTGGAGTGTTGTCTGTTTCAAGAGCGTGCAGTTCCTTGCCTGGTTTGAAGCGAACTGCCTTCCCAGGGGTTATGCTCACCTCGGTGCCGGTGCGCGGATTGCGGCCGATACCGGTTTTTCGCGCGCGGACGCTGAAGACGCCAAATCCGCGCAGTTCGATGCGCTCGCCTGCGGTCAGAGCCTCCTTGAGGCCCCCGAAGACCGTATCCACCGCGGCTTCTGCCTTGGTGCGCGGCAGGCCCGTGCGCTCAATTACATGATGGACGATGTCCTGCTTAATCAATGAAGTACCCTCGCTGGCGCGATCTGATTTGACTTTACTACGCCTTACCCGGTTGATGCTACAGGATTTATTCGGATTCTGGAACACAGGAACAATGGAAATTTAGGATTTTCTGATTGTGAAGCTCGTGTTTCAGGATTTTGTTACCAGTGTGGGAACTATGGTAACCAGAGATTGAGTTGACTATTGTCATTTGCGGGCATCTTTCGTAATATCAAAGATTCAGTTTACATAAAACCTGTGGTAAATTTTGCTGGGTTAGGCATGGCCCAGAGAGGGGAGACGCATGTCGATTCAAAGCGATCGTTGGATCCGTGAACAGGCCATCGAGCACCGCATGATCGAGCCTTTCTGCGAGAAGCAGATCAATGAAGGGGTCATCTCCTATGGGCTCTCGTCGTATGGCTATGACCTCAGAGTCTCAGAAGAATTCAAGATTTTTACCAATGTGAACAGCGCTATTATCGATCCGAAGGCCTTTGACGAGCGGTCATTCGTCTCGGTGAAGGCAGGGTCGGTGATCGTGCCTCCGAACTCGTTTGCGTTGGCTCGTTCAATAGAATATTTTCGTATCCCCAGAGATGTGCTGACGATCTGCGTTGGAAAGTCGACCTATGCGCGTTGCGGAATCCTAGTGAACGTAACGCCTTTTGAGCCGGAGTGGGAGGGTTTCGCGACCCTTGAAATTTCAAATACTACCCCGTTACCGGCCAGAGTGTATGCCAGCGAAGGGCTATGCCAGATTCTATTTTTCCGCTCCGACCAAGCCTGCGAAACCAGTTACGCGGATCGCAAAGGCAAGTATCAGAAGCAGCAGGGAATTGTGCTTCCCCGGCTCTAAGCGGGCGAGCAAATTCCGGCTGGGCGGAATCGACGGGCAATAGCTCTTGTTTGAAGATGACGTCTGCTTTTCAGACGACGCAGTACGCAGTTATCTTGTTTTGAGAACGGGGAAACATGATGGTTTTTGCCCGCAACCCCGCACCAAAACGAATCGGCCTGGTGGCAGACGAACCCATCCGGCTTGCAGGGCTCTCCAGCATCTTTGAGCAGCCTATCCAGGAAGACAAGCCCTCATTGCTCCCGGTTCCAGGGACTCTGGAGGAGTTGCTGGCTGAACCATCGCTCGAATACCTGGTTGTGGACCTCAGTTCGGCCTCCGGCAACCTGGACACTTTGAACAGAATTCGCGGCAGGCGACCCAACCTCCGTCTGATTGTGATTGGCCCGGAAGGCAACGACGAACTGGTGATGGATTCAATCATTGCCGGCGCCAGGGGTTACCTGGAGTTGACGGCCGGCCCAGAGATGGTGCGGCGGGCCATCGATGTGGTGACCGGCGGATCAATCTGGGCGCCGCGGCGGCTGCTCTCAAAACTGATTGACCGGCTGCTCAAAGTCTCTGATACAAGCCTCATTAGCACCGGCCCTCACCTGACCGATCGCGAGCGCGAGGTGCTGGAACATATTTTGATGGCCCGATCGAATCGCGAGATCGCCCGCCAACTGGGCATTGAGGAGCGAACCGTGAAGGCCCACGTGGGCCGCTTGATGCGCAAGACCGGCTCCGACAACCGGATAGAACTTTCCATGCGCGCGCTGCACCTTCCACCGGTTCCGCATGGCAAGGCGGGGCAGGGCGGTAAAGGAAAGCCCCCCAGTCAGAAGTTTACTCAAGAGTAAACAGGTAGATTACCATGAAGGCGCCGCAAAAAATATTTACATTGAATAAACTTTTCAGCTTTCTAGATAACCGGCAAAGCTGGCCGTTCATCCAAGTGAAGCATAGAGGAGCATTATGATCACCACACAGTCGCATTCCCCGAAAGCACCCATTGGCGCCCGAGCAGCACTGAAGGCGCTCTGCTCGATCATCAGTCTTTTGCTGTTCGCAACCATCGCATTGGCACAATCGGATCCGCAGTACGGCTCAATGACGGCTTGCAACGGAGCGACAGTCGGCACTCCCACCTACGGCCCTTACGGCGGAGGGTTGAACAGTTTTGTTCCTTTCCCTTCGACCAACATGTGGAACACCAACATCTCTGGCGCTGCCCTCGATCCCAACTCATCCGCGCTGATGGCAGAGGTTGGCGCTTCAACCAAGTTGCATCCGCTGTTCGGTGAGTACGCCTCAGACGGCGGCATTCCCTATACTGTCGTCGACTCCAGCACCACCACCCCGGCGGGAATCAACGTGATTGATTACGCCACCGAAAGCGAAGATGTTGTTGCCCCGTATCCCGCTGGAGATTACGTCGCCATTGAAGGCGATCCGACCGACTGCGCGGGTTGGCCCGATACCTACATTGGCGATAATCACACGTTGGTTCTCGACCGTCACACCTGCTGGATCTATGAGACTTTCCAGACCAATCGCTGCAACGGTTACTACGATGTTGCCAGCGAGACGATCTGGGACGGAGTCAACTACAACGCGCGTCCCTGGGGCTGGACCTCGGCCGACGCTGCCGGCCTGTCGATCTTTGCCGGAACGCTGAAATACACTGAAGCCGCCTCCGGCACGGTCAGTCACGCTGTTCGTTTTACCATGGATCCGACATTGGGCGATTCAAACGGCGGATATTTTGTACTGCCGGCCAGCCATGCGGCCAGTAGTACAACGACTGCCAACCTGCTGCCGGAAGGCGCGCGGTTGCGCTTGCGGTCAAGCGTAAACGTCTCCAGCTTCTCCGCCATCAACCAGGCCATTTTGAACGGGCTGAAGAATTTTGGCATGATCCTGGCGGATAACGGCAGCGACTTCTTCTTTATCGGCGACACCGATCCGAACTGGAACGACAGCGATCTGGGCAATCTGAAAACCATCACCGCCTCAGACTTCGACGTCATCCAGATGACTCCCGAATACAAGGGCATGGATTCGTCGTCGGCCCCGTCAGACTATCCTGAAACCGCGCCGACGATCACCAGCTTCAGCGCGACTCCGACCACCGTGAACCCCGGTTCTTCAGTCACCTTCAGTTACACAGTAGATGGCACCAATTACGATGCCAACTTTGGCTCGGAGACCGGCGTCCCCTACATCTACATCGACAACATTGGCCCGTTGAGACTTTCGGGCACATGCCCGTGCAG
>Ga0187867_10000206_pt1 | contig 52708 bp, 51 predicted proteins | sample June2016WEW_13_1_FD_132976 | JGI IMG/M metagenome (GOLD analysis project Ga0187867, IMG submission 132976) | Peatland microbial communities from SPRUCE experiment site at the Marcell Experimental Forest, Minnesota, USA - June2016WEW_13_10 | ecosystem: Environmental > Terrestrial > Soil >...
GGAAATCGAGCGGGCCGAGGCTACTGCCTGAAGCGCAAACCGTACGGACGACGACGCCGAGCTACAGTGGGTTTCGAGCAGCGCTGCTGGTCGGAGCGTTCGTCCTTGCAGTGACGGGTGTGTTAACGCCACCCAAACCGGCTGTGGCGCAACCCTGCGTGCCGAGCAATCAGGTCATCGCCACAAGCATCCCCGGCCCGATCAACTCAGACGGCGGTAGCATTACGATCAGCGCTTTCGGGTCGGCGGGCAACGGCGGCGTGGCAATAGGTTGTGGAGCAACCACGGTCGACAACGCCGGCAACGTCTCGGGGGTGACCGTGCAAAACGTTGGATCGGTTGGCGATTCGATTGGCACGTTGACCAACAGCGGCACCATCAGCGGGGACGGCATCTACAACGAGGGCACCATCACCCAACTGAGCAACAGCGGCACAATCAGCGACGGCATCTTCAATCGTGGTATCATCAGTCAGCTCAGCAACAGCGGCACCATCAGCGGCATTTCGAACGTCGGGACCATCAGTCAGCTCAGCAACAGCGGCACCGTCAGCGGCATCTCGAACGTCGGGACCATCGGTCAGCTCAGCAACAGCGGCACCGTCAGCGGCGCCTGTTACTACCCTTTCGGCTCCTACGCTCTGATCAGCGGCAGCCCTTTTTGCAGCCCAGATAGCGGCCCCTCTTGCTATACCCAGGCCCAGGGCAGAGTCAGCGCAATTGGGCCAATCACCAATAGTGGTGTGATTGATGGCAATATCGAAATTCAGCACCAGGACGTCACCATCATCGGCGGCAGCGGCAGCGTGTTCGGCGTGCTGACCGGCGGCACCATGACCATCCCCGACGGCAACCTGTTCTTTGCTGGCGGCAACCAACTTCTCGCGCAGAACATCGCCGTGAGTAGCGGTCAGGGCACCGTGACCAACTCTGGCAACCTGATGCTGGCGTCCCCCCAGAGCATCACCGGCAATTACGTGCAAGGAAGCGCCGGCTCGCTGATCATCGGCATTGGTGCCACTACGGCGGGACGTCTCGACGTCTCCGGAACTGCGACCTTGCGCGACGCCACTGTGGCGCCGCGTTTGCTTGGAACCATCGGATCGTACGTGCTGCCGCTCGGCCAACGCTTCCAGGTCATCAGCGCCCAGGGTGGGGTGCAAGGCAGCGTCGGCAGCCTGATCCAGCCAGCCAGTCTGGGGGATGCTGGCGTGCGGTTCGACTTGCCGGTCGACCCCCCTGGCAGCCTCAGTGTCGTGTTGACACCCAGCAATTATGGTAACCTCGCCGCCTTAGGGATTGCCGCCAGCGCTGCAGCCTCCTCGGTGGGTAGCGGCCTTGATGCAGCGCGCCCGGCGGCAGGGGCTGCGATGACCCCGGGCCAGGTAAGTCTCTACGCGCCCCTCTATGCCTTGGGCGCGGATCAGATCGCGCCCACCCTGCAGCAGATGGCGCCGGCGATCTATGCCGACGCACCGACCGTGAACCGCAGCACATTCCAGATGGTGTCAACCGTGATCAACCGAGAGCTGGAAGCTCGCCGGGGCGCACCCGCAGCGACACGCAGTAGTACCGCCACAGGGCCTCAGGACACGACGATCTGGCTTGATGGCACCGGCCGGCCAGTTCCTCAACCTGAACACCAGCGGTAACAGTTCTCCCGGGTATAGTGGCTCATCCGGCGGAGTGGTCGCTGGCATCGACGGCACGCCATGGCAGGATGTGCGGATTGGCGCGGCCGTCGGGTTCAGCAGCCAGAACATCAGCGCGACGAATGCGGCAAGCTATCGCGGCAATGCCGTCCAGCTCCAGGTCTATGGCAGCGCGCGTTACGCCATCGCCTTTCTCGATGTACAAGCAGGCGGCGTGTTTACCGAGGGCACCGCTCGTCGCACCGTATCTGCCTATGGCGTGACACCAGGCGGCGACATCAGCGGCTTTGGTGGCGGCGCCTCAGTCCGCGGCGGGGCTCACGTCGAGGTCGACGGCTGGAATCTGGAGCCAGGCGTCCTGCTCAGTGGTTTGGCGCTCAGCCAGGACGGAGTGAACGAGACGAACGGTGGGCCGGTTGGGCTGCAAGGTGGGCGGCGGCAGTGTCGCCAGCCTGCAATCCCTGATTGGTATCCGGGCGGATCGCCGTGTTCCGGTCGGCGAGACCTCGACGATTTTGCCTTCCGTGCATGTAGGCTGGGCATATGAGATGCTGGACACCAGCGCGCAGGCAAAGGCTGGTTTCCTTGGTGTGCCTGGCTCCAGTTTTGCTGTGACCACTCCCCCGTTTGGTCGCACCTCGCTGGTGGTGGGGGCACAAGGCGCCCTCGAAACAGGCACGCCGCTACAATTGTTCGCCAGCTACACCGCAGCTCTCAGCAGCAATGCTACAGCACAGACCGTCACCGCCGGAATGCGCTACACGTGGTGAGGACTCAACTCGGATTTCCAGTCGCGCAGCAGATTTCCCGGATGACATGCTCACCTTGTACTTCCACTCCGCCCGCGTGTATTTCAGGACCATCTCGATGGCGTGCTTTCCCGAAAGCGTCCGCTCAGGCAGCCTCCCGCTGATCCAGCCGGTGCCTGACCTCGACATGTTCCATGGCAGCCGCTCGTGCACTTGTCTGACCGGGTGATCTGCGATGAAGGTCAGGGCCTTCGGGAAGATCTGCAATCCACCCTAAGCGGTGGTAGCCGGGACGTCCGGCCGGCGTCGTCGCGGTTTCCGTTACGGCTCTCGATCTACTCCCATTTCCTGATCCCGGTGCTGTAGCTTTAACTCACGGGCGGCAGGGCCATATCTGAGGCATGGTAATATATCGCACTGGCGAAGACACGCGCGGCCTCCGGAAATGGACACACTTCATCGAAAGGGTGTCACCCGGTCAGGAGACGATCCAGTTCGCGTTCAAAGGGACCAAAGAGGAGGCGGAGGCGGAAGCGGCGAGGTTGAACGGCTTGCTTTCGACACGGTTGACATAGCCCACGCGACTGCGTCTTCCTTTACGCTCAACCGGCCGATGACCCGTAAGGCCGGACGTCATGCAAGTCCGGGGAGCAGGGTGCGTGGCGCAGTACAGATTGACCCCGTCGCGCGCGGCGCCATCCTGGAAGTATAACCACATACGATATACCGGCTGACGGGCCTCGCGAGTTTCGGATCGTTGAGACGATCCGGGGAAGTCCCCTGAGCCGCCGTGAACTTACAGGCTTCGTCTCCAGGAAGGCCGCAGAAAGATGGCCTTCCAACCATCAGCGGCGTCTGGTCAGGTCATCGGATGGGTCTCGGGACCGCTGCGGCGACCATGCATGGGAAGTTCTAGGCCACAGGCGGGTCGAGGCGACGCGGCGATTTCTGGTGAATAAGTAGATTCCGATTCTGCCGCCGCGACCTCATGTCCCACACACTCCGCGCACCTTATTCAGGCCACGGAGAACGCAAATGTCCAGCGTGCCGCCGGAAGATGGCTTTGAGTCAATTGAAATGATTCCCAGCGGAACAGATGTTCCCGAATTCCCAGCCGGGATGCTCGCGAAGGCGTGGCTGGAAGAGCATTCGCAGCCGCTCACCTGGGCCAATCTGCGGGCGTGGCTGCGAGGGCAGGCTCCCTGACACATTGAACAGCACCATCTCCTCGGTACGCCGGAGCGCGACATGAACCCCGAGCAACACGACTACAAACACCACCTTATTGTGATCGAGTCACACGGCGCCGGTCACCGAACAACGATCCGCACGCCTGATGGGTTACACATACCCGGACCCGCGACAGATTATCGGTACGGCAAGGACGCGCTTCTGGATGATGCGAAGCGGCTGATCGACCTGCGGCCGGGCGCATCATGCAAACCCCGCCGTCTCCTGGCGCAGGAGTTGAAAATGACGAGTAGGTTTGAGATCATCGAACCGATAGGTCCGCCCACCTTCACGGAAGGCGGGTCAATGGTGCTTCAGCGGGTCAATGGTGCTTCATCTGGTCGGTGAGATGGACGGCGTTAGGTCGACCCTGGATCTGGCACTCCCTCGTAAGCAAGCAATGTCTCTCGTCGGCGAGATAGTGAGAGCGATCCAGAACACGATGGGTGAACCGACTGCGGACGATCATGGCTATATCGCAATTCCAGGTTGCAGAGATTTTTATTTATGCAAAATAAGGGATGGGCCTCATTACCGTACCAGAAAACTCGCGATTAGGTAGAATCCGAAGCTGGTGAATGGATATTTTGCGCCTACGTGTGGTGGAGGGAAATCCCTGCAAGATATTGGAGGAAGATATGGGCCTGATACTTATCGTCGTGGTGCTCCTTCTGCTCTTCGGAGGAGGCGGATATTGGGGGTACAGGCGCTGGTGATAATACTGACTTGTACTTGCCTGGCTTCCGTCGAAACGAGCCAGCGATTACGGAATGACGCTGTTGGCTTAATAGCGGGGATAGGCAGGGCGTACGAACACCGTCCGCCATCATTATTGAATGTGAGTACACCAGAATGAACATCTTTACTATCATTGGCGTAGTGGTCGTCGTAATTTTGGTTGCGGGTTACTTCGGGGTCCATGGCGTTAGCTTTTGATCTGGTGAAACCCGTCTAAAATGCCGTTCCCTGCCGGGCGCGGGATAGGAAGAACACTTGCTCGGAGATTACACGAGGCGGACGACGCCATCGAAACTGAGCGTCAGATTGTCGTCTCCGTCCGGGGCAGCGGCGAGCGCCAATCGGGCGAGAGCCGGAAGCGATTTGACGCCCGTCTTCTTCCTGGCCCCCAAACGCCAACAGGCGCGCCCCTGGTGCAAGGACGCGCCTGCGAGGGTTCGCTGGCGCCGATGGCCTCCGACAGCCGCGATCTGACCGGGCAATGCACCGTTGCGACGCAACGGATCCGAGACCCCGATCCTGTTACCAGAGCTTCAATTATCGGCAGGTCGTCCTGGTCGCCCAATCGTCGGGCGACCAGGACGGCCCTCACCGGTGTGTATCGGGTCGGCCGGTTGCCGGCGTCTCGGCGTACGCTTCAGCCTTGGCGCGTCCGGGGTGCCCAAAATAATTCGCCCGGCGGAATGCCCCTGGCAGGTACCGGTTTTGTAATGTGCGGCGAGCCGTAATCCTGGTTCATTATGTTACATCAGATTGGCGGAAACCGGCGTTACCGTGTCCTGAGCGACATCTGTTTCATTCGTTTCCCTTGCCGTCATTCGAATTTGGGTGCCAAATCCGGTGGCAAAAATCTGGCCGTGCGCTGACTTCAACCGCCATCCGTCACCTTCGGCCGGATCGCTGGCCAGATCGCATCAGTTCCAGGGGCAAGAATATGAGAGGTTACGTCTGGGACAACCGAACCGGCGTTCATCTGCTCACCATCAAGGGAAACATTGTCCACAGGGCCAAGGATGGTGAGGAGGTCGGAACCGTCGAGGGCGGAAACGTCTTTGGTCGCGACAAACAGTTCATCTGCAGCCTGGTTGTCCTCGATTCGCCAAATGCCTCATGAACCATACCCGATGTGCTAACGATGCTCATGGACGCCGTTGTCTGAGTAAATTCTGACCCTGCTGTGTTTTCGGCGCGAGGTTCTGACCCTCGATCGGCTGCCAAAATTGGCCCCACCGAACTGACCGATTCGTGAAACGGATCAAGACGATATGAACCGTCAGAGGGGTCAATTTTCGAAGCCGATCGCGTGCCGGAACAAAAGGAAGAATAGTCCATGAGATCGGCGCACTAAACGGATATCAGGCAGGTTCAACTTTGGGCTCCGAATCACACGCGGGTGTCGTCGCGGCCTGGCTGTTCGGTCTGATGTTCGTCGCGATCAGCCCGCACGCTACTGCCACCCTGCGCTGCCCGCCCCGCCTGCCCGGCCCACATCCCGGCTTCGAGCAAATCGGACCGGTTCCCACCGCTCATTGGCTGCTCTGGCGTTTGCGGTTGTTCGACGTGCCGCCGAACAAGGGCACGCCAGCGGAACTGCTACCCGCCCCGCCAACCTTGCGACGTGGCGGCTTCACCCTGAGCTGGCACCTGACCGGCACCGACGATGTGCAAATGCAATGTCTTTATGACGGCTCCGCAACGTATTACCGCGCGCTGCTTCACCCGCCGCCGGCGAACTGCACGCTGCAAAACGACGCCGGCCTCACCCTGGCCTGGTGCGAGTCACCATGAGGGTCACTCACGCGTGAGCATGCGACCCAGAGGCCTGCCGCCGAACAGATGAACGTGGAAATGCGGCACCTCTTGCCCGCCGTGCTCACCCAAATTGGCCAGCAGCCGGTAGCCCGCCGTCTCCAGGCCCAGTTGCCGGGCCACAATCCCGACCGCACGCATGAACCCGGCAATTTCCGCCTCGTTTCCCTGCGCGCTGAAATCGGCGAACGAACAATATTTTCCCTTCGGAATGATCAGCACATGCACTGGCGCCTGCGGGTTGATGTCGTGGAACGCCAGCGCCCACTCATCCTCGTAGACTTTCTTCGACGGGATCTCGCCGCGCAGGATGCGGGCAAAGATGTTGCTGTCATCGTACGGCGGCAGGCCACTGACCGGCATAACGGCTCTCCCCAATAAGCCCCTCGTTCTGGCCCTCCGCCGCGCCGCAGGGCAAGGCGACGTACAAGAATAATCGCGTCAGGCCGGCCATCGCACCAAACGTCATCCCCGTGCTCCTCACCAAGATCTGTACCAGCACTGTGCCGCGATTGATCCCGGTGACGAGCCCGAGGATGACGAAACGGGTGAGTTGTTCCTGCGCGTCGCCCAAGGTGGTCAGGACGGATGCGCGTCAGGGGATTTTGGTGGTTTTCAGCACTCGTGCAACCAGGCCCGACTGGGCTCGCGAGGCTTTCTCGGTGATCCCGCTGACGCCCTCGCGGCGCATCAGTTCAGCCCAGACTTCCTCCGGTGCCACGCCGGTGGAGACCCAGACCACGATCAGATGATACAGCACGTCGGCACTCTCGGCGATCACCGCGTCGTGGTCGCCGCGCACCGCTTCAATCAGGCACTCGACTGCCTCTTCGCCAAATTTCTGCGCCACCTTGGCGGGCCCACGCGACAGCAGCCGTGCCGAGTGGCTGATCGTCGGATCGGCATCGCGCCGGCTCGTCACCACGTTCCACAGCCGGTCGAGCACGGCCGCACCGGTCTCGCGCGGGATGTCGAACGTCATGGCCGGCTTCAGCTTGCCGGCGGTCTTGTTCTTGATACCGTTCTTGCTCGCCGCCTTGCGTTTGGTCGTCTTCGCCATGGTCAGGCCACCGCCGGCAATAAGCGCACCGGCAACCCGGCCTCGGCCAGCGCTTGCTTGACCTGCGCGATCGTGAATGTACCGAAATGGAACACGCTGGCCGCCAGCAGTCCGGTGGCTCCGGCGCGAGCGCCTTCCACAAAATGCTGCAACGTGCCGACGCCGCCCGAGGCGATGACCGGTACCCGAATCGCGCTGCACACCGCGCGTAACAAATCGAGGTCGAAACCTTTCCCGGTGCCGTCGCGGTCCATGCTGGTCAGCAGGATTTCGCCGGCACCGAGCGAGACGACCTGTTGGCACCAGGCGATCGCATCGATCCCGGTGGGCCGGCGCCCGCCATGGGTGAACACCTCCCAACGGCCCGGCGCAGACTGTTTGGCGTCGACTGCGACCACGACACACTGGCTGCCGAATTTGGTCGCTGCTTCGCGCACCAGCTCGGGCCGCGCCACGGCGGCAGAGTTGATGCTGCATTTGTCGGTGCCGGCCAGTAACAGCCGGCGCATATCCTCGGTCGAGCGAATGCCGCCGCCCACCGTCAGCGGCAGAAACACCCGTGCCGCGGTGCGGGATACCACGTCCAGAATTGTGTCGCGATTTTCATGGCTGGCGGTAATGTCGAGAAACGTCAGTTCGTCGGCGCCGGCCGCGTCATAAACCGCAGCCTGCTCCACCGGATCGCCTGCATCGCGCAAGGAGACGAAGTTCACGCCCTTGACGACCCGGCCATCCTTCACGTCCAGACAGGGAATCACCCTAAGTTTCAACATAGTGTGCCTTTTAGACTCCTACGCCGGCAGGGGTTGCAAGCGAATATCGCTGGCCAGTGATGATGGAAAGTCTGGACGAGCCAACAAATCAGCGACTTATCGGCACAAATACCGAATAAATCACGCTTTCAGCAAAGCCAGCGCAGCGGCAGGGGTCACGCGTCCGTCGTACAGCGCGCGGCCGACGATCACGCCCTCGACTCCGGTCCCCACCGCCGCCTGGCGCAGTGCCGCCAGATCCTCGAGCGATCCGACTCCGCCGGAGGCGATCACCGGCGTCGTTAGTTGCGCCGCGAGATCGAGTGTCTGGTCCAGGTTGAGACCGGACAACATCCCGTCGCGACCGATATCGGTGTAGACGATGGCCGCCACGCCGGCATCTTCGAACCGCAGCGCCAACTCCGCCGCGCGCAGGATCGAGGTCTCGGCCCATCCTTCGGTCGCGACATGGCCGTCACGGGCATCAATTCCGACGACGATACGGCCGGGAAACGTCTTGCCGGCCTGCCGCACCAGCGCGGGATTTTTTGCTGCCGCCGAGCCGAGGATGACCCGGCGCACGCCGGCTGCGAGCCAGCTCTCGATCCCCGTCATGTCGCGGATGCCGCCACCCAGCTGCACCGGAAGATCGACCGCGGCGAGAATGCGCGTGACAGCGTCAGCGTTGACCGGCCTTCCGGCAAAGGCGCCGTTGAGGTCGACCACATGCAGCCACCGGAACCCGGCGTCGCGCCACGCCTCTGCCTGCGCTGCGGGGTCGTCGGCGTAGACCGTCGCCTGATCCATTTCGCCGCGGCGCAGCCGCACGCAGCGACCGTCTTTCAGGTCGATCGCGGGATACAGCGTCAGGACCACTACTCAGACGCCTGATTCTTACGCTGACGCAACCGCTTGTAGTAATAAAACCCTTGCACGATCTTGCCGCGCACCATGGCATAGTTCGGATGCGCGCCCCAGCGCTCGAATCCAAGCGACTCGTACATGTGGATTGCGGCCGTTTGGGTTTCGCGCACGTCGAGGTTCAGCACGTGATAGCCGAGTTCGCGCGCACGGGCCTCAACGCCCTCGGTCAGCATGCGCGCCAGGCCATGACCTCGTGCGTAAGGCGCGACAAACGCGTGCATGAGGTGCGCCGCAAAGGCCTGCGCCTCGTTGTTGCGCGGCGGCTTCACCAGATGGGCCGAGCCGACGATCGTTCCGTCCATGCGGGCGACGATCAACTCACGCTCCGGCACCAGCAATATGCCACGGTAGTAACTTTCCAGCGCGCGGCGTCCCGGCGGATTGACCCAGCCGAAGCCGCCACCATCGATGATCGCAGCATCCGTCGCCTCACACAAAGCGGCGAGGTCGTCGTCATCGAGTTCCTGGACGTGCTCTACCAGAAAATGCGGCGTTGGCCGGTCGGACATGCGGTCAGGGAGCCCAGAGCAGGAAATTGGTCAGTATACGAATGCCAACCTCCTGGCTTTTTTCAACGTGGAACTGTGTGCCGGCGCGATTGCCGACGGCGACGAAGGCGACAACGGGCCCGCCATAGTCGGTGGTCGCGATCGTTTGTGACGGATTGCCCCCCACCAAGGCGTAACTATGCACGAAATAGGCATGATCGCCGGGATGTAAACCCTCCAGCAACGGATGCGCGCCCGGTTCGAAATCAAGAACGTTCCAGCCGATTTGCGGCAAACGCAGGCCGGGTGCGGGCATTTCAGCAATGTCGCCTTGGATCCAGCCGTATCCCGGAGTGACGGTGTGCTCCAGCCCGCGCCCAGCCATGAGTTGCATGCCAACGCAAATGCCGAGGAACGGCGTGCCGGCGCTGGTGGCCCGGTCGATCGCCTCCCACATGCCCGAAACGGCGTGCAGGCCATGTGCGCAATCGGCGAAAGCGCCCTGACCGGGCAATACGATCCGGTCCGCCACTGCAACCATGTCCGGATCAGCGGTCACGTTGACCTTGGCGGCGAGGCCGGCGCGCTCCGCCGCAACGATCAGGCCGCGAGACGCCGAGGCCAGGTTGCCGCTGCCATAATCGACGACGGCGACCTGCATCATCGCACGGAACCCGAGGCGGTCACGGCGCGGTCTCCGCCACCATGGAGCGCTCCACCAGATCCGGACGGGCTGCCAGCAGCCTGGCCTGCGCGTCGTACTGGTTCCGGCCGGTGATGACGCTGGTTTCCAGATAACCGCGCCGCGTGACCGACCAACGTACCAGGTCCCGCCCGGAAAATCCGGCCAGCAGCGCCAGGCCCAGAATGAGGATGATGGAGGCGGGGGGATGGGTGAGAACAAGGGTCAGCAGCGTTAGCACGATCATCGCAATGGCCGGCAGCCACGCCTGGTGCGCGGCCAGCCAGATCGGACCGAAGAACAGGGCTCCGAAGGAAAATCCCTCCCGGACGAGCACCGGCGAGGCATTGGGCTTTTCATGCGCCGTCCAGACCTTCATGGCATGTCCCCGGCGGTCATGTCACAGCGACCCTTTGGTGGTCATGTCACAGCGACCCTTTGGTGGTCATGTCACAGCGCCCCTTTGGTGGTCATGTCACAGCGCCCCTTTGGTCGACGGAATCGCACCCTCAGCGCGCGGGTCGAGCGAGCACGCAGCACGCAGGGCGCGCGCGGTAGCCTTGAAGCAGGCTTCGGCGACATGGTGGGCGTTGTGGCCGGCGCGCTGGTTGACGTGCAACGTGATCATGGCATTGAACGCCAGGGCGCGGAAGAATTCCTCGAACAATTCGGTGTCCATCTCGCCGATCTTCGGGCGCAGGAACTCGACGTTCCACACCAGAAACGGGCGGCCGGAGATGTCAACCGCCGCCTCGGCCAGCGTCTCATCCATCGGGATCAAGGCGTGGCCGAACCGGCTGATTCCGCGCTTGTCGCCGATGGCTTTGCGAAGCGCCTGGCCAAGCACGATGCCGACGTCCTCGGTGGTGTGATGAAAGTCGATGTGCAAATCGCCTTTGGCGCGCAGCGTGAGGTCGAACAGCCCATGCCGGGTCAGCGCCGTCAGCATGTGGTCGAGAAAGCCAATCCCGGTGGCAATGTCGGCCTTGCCCGTCCCGTCGAGGTTCAGGGTCAGCGAGATTTCGGTTTCCGTCGTGGTGCGGGTGATTAAGGCGATGCGGTCCATGCTGGTGCAATTACTCCGCCGGGTCGTTGCGGTCCAGCGGGGCAGTCGCGTGAACTGCGGAAGTGCAAGGGCAATGCGCTCGACGGGGGTCCGAGGGGCAGGCCCTTTTGTCAGGGTCCGGGGTGAAACCCCGGCACTTCCCCAGTTCACACGTGCTGCACCACCGCGTCGGTCAGCGTATCGAGCGGTTGCGCCGAGTCCAGGCGCAGCACCTTGGCCGCCTGCCCGTCGAGCCACGCCTCGTGCGCGGCGAGGCTGCGTTGTGCCGGCCCGGCGGTGTCGTAATCCCTGGCCCACTGGAAGAATGCCGCGCTCGCGATTGCCATGTCGCCGCCCGGCTCGATCCGCGCACCATAGCGTGCCGTCTCACGATATCGCAGCCTTGCCATCCGCACCGTAGGATCGAGCCGCAGAAACACGATCAGATCGTAGGTCGGCTCCAGCACGGTTGCCCAACTGATCGCCGAGCCGGAGAACACCCAATCAGCGTATGCCGGCAATTCCTGCGTCAACAGTGCCAGACGTTCGAGGCGCGGCCGGCGCGTTGCGAAGGGCGGGTCGGTCGGCATCCAGAAGAAGTGGTCGGCGTCGGCGTGCGGGATGCCAAGACGCGTCGCCACCGCTTCGCCGAGCGTCGTCGATCCACTGCCCGACGCTCCTAACACGTGAATCCTGGGCATGACGTAAGTCCCGAGCGATCGCCATGTTGCAGGTGCGAGGGGCGGGCTGCAAGGGTTGGCTGCCTGGAACTTCGTGCGACGGTGAGATCGACATTGGTCGTGTGGCATGCGGCAAACGCGGCCGGAACGGTTGGTAAGTTTGGCGGTGGCAGCATCGCCATCGCATGAATGCTGCGGACGCTCTCGCACCTGTCTCTGGATCGAACCAGGCCGCGTTCCACTGCCGCGGCCGCACGCCGCCATGACCATTGCTGTATGGCCAGCGGCGCGCGGAAATCGACCCTCAGTGCACCGGCAGCAGGTTCTCCGGGATCGGAATTGGGTCGGCCGGCACCAAATTGGCGACCGACACGTGCGGCCAGCTCAGGCCATTGAAGTTCAGCAGGACTTTCTGCGAGTACTGAATTTGCGTCGTTGCCACTTTGACGGTGCCACCTGCGAAGCCCTTGCCCGGAACGATGGGAATTGCCGCCACAAAACTGGGCTGCATCGGGATCGCCGGATTGGTCTGCACCGGTTCCAGCACCACCGGCGGCGTTCCAAACGGCATCGGCGGCACCTGAACCTCGTATTCCACCGTCTCGATCCAGAACACCGCATCCATTTGGAAGGTCTGCGCATTCGGCGGAGCCGGCGGCGTGCCACCACCCAGCAGGAATGCGATATTGGCAGTACCACCGCCAATGGATGGCGTAATCGGCGGCGGCGGCGTGGTTGGCGTGCCGCCTGCCGGCAACGGACCACCGAACATCGGCGCCGGCGGATTGGTCGAAATGAAAATCACGATGGTTTCGGTAATTTTCTGATGTTGCGCCTGGGCTCGAAGCACCTCGTTTGGATCGGTTAACATCGCCTGTGTAATGGTTTTGGCGGCAATGAAACTCGTCAGATTTTGCGGAATGCGCGGCGTGTTCTGATTGGTTGCAGTCTGGCTGGGGAACGGGATCTTGTTCTGTGGATTGCCGATGGTGAACGGCGTGATGTCCACCGGGTTCAACACCGGCCCGCCGGCCACCGCTGCAAACATCCTGCCTTGCGCGATAATCGTCGTGCCGTGCGGGATCGACGCCATGCGAGCCACGGTAACCGGTTCCGTGGGACTGGTGGTGGCCGGCACACTCAACCACATTCCGGGCTCGAAATGGATACCGGTCGCCGGCAAAGTCGTGACATCGTTGATGGTCTGCAAATACGGCACGCCATTGAGGAAAATATCACCCTCGGTGCCGGAGCCGCGGTTCGGAATTGACCCCAGACTGCTTGAAAACGACAGCGACTCCGTTGTTAAATTGAGTTCAAGAACGTTATCGGAGGAAATTGGCGGATTGAACAGAGTCGGGGTCTTGCTGTTATCGGGCCGAAAGATCGTGTTAAAACCCTGGCCCTTCCAGTTGCCGCTAAATGCCGCGAGCGGGCCCAGATTGGGACTTAAGGCAGGAGGTGGCGGCGCTGCGGCAGGCCCAACCGGCGTATGTCTGACTTCATTGATACGAAAATGCAGCGGGACGGAAAGCGCATTGGCGAGCGGTGTTGTGTCGGCCATTTTGATTTCCCTTTCCTGGATTCGCGGCGGCGTGGCGTGCACGAAATCGATGCTTCTCAACGGTGAACAGGGTTACAACATGGTTACACGGCGAGCACATCGCGCTGCCGCATATCTCCTGCTGCATTCAAGCTTTGACACACGCATCCAACGCTCCGATGCGATGTGCGAGCTGGCCATGACGCAGAATACCAAAAGTCAGTCGTTAAGCGTACTGGAGGCACCATCCGGGCTGGTTCGTGATCACCATCTGGAGGCAACTATGGTTCGGCAACGCACTGCATGCTGTGATGCCACTCACAGTTTGCGGCGTTTTACGAAAGTGCCAGACTTGTGTGCGCGTTTGCGCAGCCGGTCAGCCCCGCCTGGTGTCCTCGACAAACGGGTTTTTTGTTCCGCGCAATTGCAGCCGGATCGGCGTGCCCGGCAGATCGAACGTTTCGCGCAAACTATTAACCAGATAACGCGAATAATCCTCGGGGATCCGTTCCGCCCGCGTGCCAAATGCGAGAAATGTCGGAGGTCTCGCTTTGGCCTGCGTCACGTACCGCAGCTTCAATCGCCGCCCATCGACCAACGGCGGCGGATGCCGCTCCAGCGCGATTTCGAACCAGCGGTTAAGCTCCCCGGTAGAGACACGCTTATTCCAGATTTCGTGTGCCCGCCGCACCACCGGCAGCAACTTCTCCACCCCCGCCCCGGTCAGCGCCGACAGCGTGACCACCGGGATACCCTTCATCTGGGTCAGCGATGTCTCGAGCCGGTCCGAGATCGCTCGCCGAGTGGCGTTGCGGTCCGCCACAGCATCCCACTTGTTCAGCACCAGCACGCAGGCCCTGCCTTCCCGCTCGATCAACTGGGCGATCCGCAGGTCCTGATCGTTCAGCCCCTCGGTGGCGTCGACCGCCAGGATGACCACCTCGGCCATTTTCAGGGCACCGATCGCAGCTCCCACCGACAATTTCTCCAGCTCCGCCTCGATCCGCGCCGGCCGCCGCAAGCCCGCGGTATCGACGATCTCGATCCGGTGCCCAGTGTCGTCAGTCAGGACAGAGGCAATCGCGTCTCGGGTCAGCCCAGGTTCGGGGCCGACCAACATGCGGTCTTCGCCAAGCAAGCGGTTCAGCAGCGTCGACTTGCCGGCATTGGGCCGCCCGACAATGGCCAGCTTCAATGGCCGACCAGGGTCTATGTCAGCGTAGTCTAAGTCAGCGTCCGCATCCTCGGCCGGGATTTCAGGCGGCAGCCGGCCGGCGATCTCGCCCATCAGGTCGGCGATGCCGTCGCCATGCTCGGCCGACACGCCGACCGGATCGCCAAGCCCCAGTTCGTAGGCGTCGAGGATTGCGGACGTCGCCATGCGGCCCTCAACCTTGTTCGCCACCAGCAGCACCGGCTTATCCTGCCGCCGCAGCCACTGAGAAAAGTGCCGATCCACCGGCGTCAGGCCGGCGCGCGCATCGATCACGAACAGCACGAGGTCCGCGTCGCGCACCGCCGTCGCCGCACCGGCGCGCATGCGGCCCGCCAGAGTCTCCGGCGCGGCTTCCTCCAACCCCGCGGTATCGATCAGTTTCACCTCGCGACCGCGCAGCATCGCCTCGGCTTCCTTACTGTCGCGGGTGACGCCGGGGGTGTCGGCCACCAATGCCGTCCTCCGGCCAGCGAGCCGGTTGAACAGCGTCGATTTGCCGACGTTCGGCCGGCCAGCGATGACGACAACCGGCAGCATGTGAGAGTTCCTTAGGTTGACTCTACCGCCAGGCAGTAAGCTTGGCGTCGTTGGTCACCGTCAGCAGTGTGCCATCGACCACGACGGGGGTCAGCGGGGCGGCCACGTCGGACAGGCTGTAAGTAGCAAGGGTCGCTCCGGTCATCGGATCGAGTGCGAGCGCCATCTGGTTGGTGCCCACCACGATCAGCCGGTTGCCGGCCAGAACCGGGCCGAACCAGGTGATCGGGTCCTTCTTCTTTTCCGGATTCTCCCATTGCGGCAGCGTGGCAACCCAGGAAATCCGGGAGTCGTTGGTATTGATGGCGCCGATCTCCTGGTCGGTGGAGATCAGGAACATCCAATCGCCGGCGAGACAGGGTGTGTTCTCGCTGGCCACCCGCCGCTCCCACACGCGCCGTCCGGTCAGCAGGTCGGCTGCGATGGTGACGCCGCCCAGACCAGTAGCGAAGACCTGATTGTTGCTGATCACCGGCTCGCCCCGAATCGCCAGGAATTCCACGACGCCGGCCTGGCCCAGGGCGAGACCCAGCCCGTCGGTCCAGACCACATTGCCGCTTTCGGCACGCACCGCAGCCAATTCCCCCGAGGCGAACCCTGCCAGCACGATCCCCTGGGCGAAGGCCGGCGCCGGACTGCCCAGCAGCGTCGTGGTCGTTTCGGTGGCCTGATATGACCACAACTTGTGGCCGTCATCGGCAGACAGCGCCAGCAATTTGCTGTCGATCGTGGTGAGGAAGATCTTGCCCTCGGCCACGGTGGGCGCCGAACGGGCGGGAACGTCGATGCTGTGACGCCACCGAACGGCACCTTTGGCCGCGTCCAGCGCCAGCAGTTCGGCCATGCCATTGACCGCGTACAGCGTGCCGGAGTCCCAGCACAGTCCGCCGCCGACGTTGGAACTGTCCAGGTCCTCGTTCACCGTCTCGGTGCGCCAGAGCTTCGCGCCGGTGGCCAGATTATACGCGGTAACGACTGAATCTGAGTCCATGGCGAAGACGACGCCATTCGCCACGACCGGTTGGGCGAGGATTTGCCGCCGATATCCCCCGCCCTCGCCGACATCTGCGCTCCAGGCCTGTTTCAGGGTTTCGTTGGCACTCAAATTGCCCATCAGGTGGGTTGGACCGCCGGCGGCCTGTGGCCATGCCATATCGCGGACTGGCGGCGGCAGCGCCACGTTGGGCGCCGCTTCGTCCGGGTTGAAGCCGCGCCGCAACGCGCCAATGGGTTCGCGTTTGCCGGGCAGGGGGGGCTTTCTGGTCTCGAACCAGCCTGAGATCGTGTCGCAGCCGGCCAGAGCAAGCGGTGCCAGCAGCGCAGTGCGCCGCGACAACGTGCTGGCGACGAACCCCGGCACGCGTATGGCGTTCGGCACACGTACGCGTGCGGGGTTCAGCACGCGGAGGCGCGGAAGTTTCAGCATGCGCTTGTGCATAATGAGGCCCAGGGAACGCAGGCGCGAACGGGCCGGCGTTCCGGCCTTGGATTTACCGCCAATCATATCGCTCATCCACCCGCTCGGTTGAGGAGGATGCCTGCCCGATTTCGCACACCAGCCGGCGCGGTGATATCCTCTGCGAGCTTCTTGAACTGGGTTTTCGCTGCCTCAGTATGGCCTTCCCGCAGATCGAGCAGCGCGAGCTGCTCCTGCGCCAAGGGTCGCCATACATTGCCCGCGATGGCGAGAGGTTTCAGGCGTCCCTCGAGCAACGCCGGATCGCCCTTATCGGCCTGGTAAATACACCATGTGAGATTGGCGAGGTCGCGCAACAACGGATCTGCCGCCCCGTCGGCAGCGACCTCATCCCACAGCGCCGAGGCTCCTTGCAGGTCGCCGGAGTCGGCCAGCAGCGATGCCTCGCGCAGCCGCGCCAGAATGCGATAGCCGTCCGGCGCATTGGCCGCTACTGCCTGGAACGCGGCGATCGCTGCGGGCCGGTTGGGGCTGGCAACACCCGTCGCCTCGGCCATGGTGCTGGCGGAAAGATAGCTGGTGGCAGCGGCGAGATCGCGGCGTTCCTGATACCAAACCCAGGCTTTCCAGCCGGCGACGCCGCCGATGACCAGCAGCGCTGCGGCGAACAGCACGCCGGCGTATTTCTTCAGCAGCGCGTGCATCCGCTCTTCGCGGAGTTCTTCTTCGACCTCGTCGAAAATATCGACCACGTGGTTCTCTTGTCAGTTAGGGCGGCGGACCATAGCGGCGGCCTGGCGCGGGAGCAAACCGGCTCGGTTCGTGGTGCAGCAGCCCGGCGCGGATACGGGTTCTGCCGACCTGCGGTTGTTGTTGGCCCAGGGGGATTGGCCGAGGCGAATTGGCCGAGGGGATTGGCCCTGGGGATGCCAATGGTTTGTTTACCTTTTGCGGGCAACTTCAGGTCATGCGTGCTGCCTCGATTGCGCCCGGACTGATGCTGTTGTCGCTGCTCGCCGGCTGCGGGCCGGCGATGCCGCTCACGGAAGTTGGGGTCGGCGTGGTTTCGGGGGCCAGCATTCCGATCTTCCACCGCACACCGATTGACATGGTGGTGTCGGCAGCGAGCGGGCGAGATTGCTCGGTGGTGAACCTGGACAAAGGCGAGCGCTACTGCCGTCCCAAGGATCGGCCCCCGGAGACGCCGGAGTTCTGCACAAGGTCGCTGGGCGTACCCGACTGTTGGGACGACCCGTCGAAGTTGCTGAACCACCCGCAAGAGATCGCCGACGGTCCGCGCACGCTCACCAAGGACCAGGAAGCCGACCGTAAGAAATGGTGGCCGGGGCTTTGGTGACGAGCCGCGTGGCCGCTTAACGGCAGCACCTTGCCGCAGCCCTGGACGTGACCACGTCGGCCGGCGTGGTTTCCCGCGACATATGACGATCGCAGTGCCAATGCCCCAGCTGGCACGCCGCAAATGCCCGGCCTGCGGTCCAGTTACGTGACGCGGCCGCCGTGGAAAGTCGCCGGCGTCGATTATGCCGTGGGCGTTCCCACCGGGACGGCTTTGGTATCCCCATCCACCATCTCGATGCCCGGAGTGCAACTCAATACACCCAGCCACCTTGTTGTGATAACCGGCAACAATGTGACGTTGAGCGGCTACGATTTCTCAGTTGACGGCGGCTGGGGGGTTGTCGTCGCCCCCGGCGTGACGAACACCGTCATCAAGGACAGCAACTTCGTGGTCGGCGGCGACCAGAATGTGCCGATCGACGCCATTGAGGACGTCGGTAATTTGACCGTTGTGGACGACACGTTCAACGGCGGCAGCAGCGGCGACGTCTTTTCCATGATCGGCTATAGCGGAACTGGCGTCTTCACTGCTGAATACGACAGCTTCATGAACACGCCGGAAGATGCGATCGATTTCGGCTCCGCACGATGACGACGATCGTCGAGTACACCGCCTATCAGAATCTTGGGACGCAGCAGGGCGCACACGCTGATGCGGTACAATATGTCGGTTCGACTTAGAATAACTCGGTCATTGCGTTCAACACCGTAACGAGCGGTGAGGAGGAAATTCAACTCGCGGCGCAGCACGGTTCGACCCTGACCAATACGACGATCGACAATAACGTCGTTATCGCGGGGCCGCTCATCCCGGGCGTGGGGCCGCAAATGTCGTATTCGATCGCCGTGCAGCAGTTGCCGGGCAATGCGATCAACGGCGTTGTCGTTGCCGACAACTATATCGACGCCAGTAACGCCTTTGGCCCGTTCTATACATCAACCGGCAGCAACCTCACGTTCAGCGGCAACGTGGATCTGACGTCGGGTGTGCAAATCGCGAGCCCTGCTGGTGTCCACGGCCGGAGGTTGTGTGGCCGGTGCGCATTGCGGCGGGGGAGTTTGGCGAGAACGTTCCGGCGCGGGATTTGTTGGTGTCGCCGGATCATACGATTTATGTCGATAATGTGCTGATCCCGGCGAAGTATCTGCTGAATGGCACGACGATCTGTCAGGTGCAGCGGCGGCGCGTGGTGTATCACCACGTCGAGTTGGCCGAGCACGACGTTGTATTGACGGGAGGACTGCCGACGGAGACCTATCTGGACACCGGCGACCGGGCGAAATTCTCCGGCGCGACGGTGATCGCCCTGCATCCTGATTCCTCGGTCCGGGTGTTGGATGTAATCGGCTGTGCACCACTGATCGTGACCGGCCCGCAACTCGCTGCCGTGCGCGAGCGTGTCGAAGCACAAGCGGAGGTGTTGCGGCCGGGCCGGACGGTCGCGCGACGCCGCGCCTATCGGTAATCCAACCGATGACATGGAGCACCGTCCGATCAGGTTGACCCGCTACCCACCGGCGTCATTTCGAGCGAAGCGAAGCAATCTCGATGCGCCCCTGATGGAGATTGCTGCCCTTCGCCCGTAATGACAGGGGCTGGATCTGTGCCGGTTCGATCTGATTGGAAGGCGCCCTGATACCAACGGTCTTAGCGATTGACCGACGGAAACACCGTTTCAATGTCATTGCCCGCCTCGTGCGGGCCACCTGAACCAGCACTGTGCGGCCCAAGCCGGCCCGAACGAGCAGGGCCATGACGATTTGGGTGAGAGTCGATGGTAAGGACGGTTGGTCTAAGTCCCGCTTTTCGCAAGCACAGGACCGCGAATGCCAATTCACCAGGAGTTGCTCCATCCGTCGAAACAATCGACCGACCGAGCCGCCATGTCGACGTCGTGCACCGGCCCCGCCTTCGCAAGAGCAGGCTTCATCCAGACCATCCAAGCCTGGGCCGCACCGCACGCCACCAGGCGATAGCCATTGTATCAAAGAGACTCGCTGGCAGCGCCAATGCCACTCCATCCGCGCAGCGCGGTCAGCGTCGATCAACCCGTATTCGCAATCCGATGCAGAACTGCACTCGCTTCCAGTCAGCATGGATGCCGTCCACGGCAGGCCACCCATAACCACGTGGCAGCTGCAACGCGAAACCGGCGACCCAAAGTAATACAATTCCATACTGCATTATTTCGTTACATTACTTTGTCGCTGCCGCGCGATGAAACTCCTGCCACAACCGCAACCGGGAAATATACGTTGGCCGGGATCGATCAAATATGGTTGACTACCCCGCCCAGCGGCCTCACGCTGCCCGGTGCAAGGTGGCCAAATGCCGGCACGTTTGGCATGACCCGCGGGGCGTCCTCGCGGACACTACATATCAGCCGGAATCGGCTCGGGGAGTTCATGAATGGCGAAACGTATAATCGCCGGTCTGGGTGGGTTGTTGTGTCTCGCATTGCTGGCGGTATGGCAGCTTACCCCGGGCGGCAGCGTGCCGACGGCGCATGCACAAAGTGCCCCTGCTGAGGTTCCGGTGACCGCTGGAGTGGTCACCGCGCAGGATGTGCCGGAATACCTGCAAGGGATCGGCTCGGTGCAGGCGTTCAACGCCGTGGCGGTCAAGAGCCGGGCCGACGGGGCCATCGTCAAGGTCGCATTCACCGAGGGCCAGGAGGTCCAGAAGGGCGACCTGCTGTTCCAGATCGACCCCGCGCCCTATCAGGCCGCTCTGGCTCTGGCGACCGCCAATAAGGAAAAGGACGAGGCGCAGCTCGCCACCGCGCAGGCCGATCTCGTCCGTTATGGCAAGCTGGTTGGCTCCGGCTACCAGACGAGGCAAAGCTTCGAGCAACAGCAAGGCATGGTGGCGCAGTTCCAGGCTGCAATCAAAGGCGATCAGGCGCAGATCGATACGGCCCAGATTAATCTTGGCTATACCGACATCCGCGCACCGATCGACGGCCGCCTCGGCGCCCGCCTGGTCGATGCCGGCAATCTTGTGCGCGCGACCGACAATGTCTCCCTGGTCTCGATCACCCAGTTGAAGCCGATTTTTGTCAGCTTCACGCTGCCCCAGGACAACCTCGATCCGATCCGGCAAGAGCAAAAGAAAGCGCTGCTTGATGTTGTCGCTCTGGCGAGCGATGGGCAAACCCAGCTCGGCGCCGGCAAACTCACCCTGATCGACAACATGATCGACCAAACGACCGGCACAATTCACCTGAAGGCAACGTTCCCCAACACCGACGAGCGCCTGTGGCCCGGAGAGTTCGTCAATCTCCGTCTGGTCCTTCGGGTCCGGCACGATGTCGCCACGGTGCCGGCGCAGACCGTGCAGGATGGTCCGGACGGTCACTACGCCTATGTCATCGGCAACAATGGCACGGTTGAACGGCGGACGGTGCAGGTCTCGGCGGTGCAGAACGGAATAGCGGTGATCGACAAAGGCCTCACGCCGGGTGAGCGCATTGTGGTGGATGGCCAATACCGGTTGACGGATGGCGCGCGGGTCCGGGCGCTGGCACCAAAACCAGCCGGTGCGGCGGGCTGAATCCGGGGAACACAGATGAGCATTTCGGAACCCTTCATTCGCCGCCCGATCGCCACCTCACTGCTTATGCTGGGCGTGCTGGTATTTGGTATCGTCGCTTACGGGCTGCTGCCGATTGCCGCGTTGCCGCAGGTCGACTTCCCGACCATTACAGTGACCGCCAGTTATCCGGGTGCCAGCCCGTCGACCATGGCGTCGTCGATCGCCACGCCGCTCGAGCAGCAGTTCACTGCGATCCCCTCGCTGGCGCAGATGACCTCATTGAGCGGCACCGGGACGACGACAATCACCCTGCAATTCGACCTCAATCGCGACATCGATGGCGCAGCGGAAGATGTGCTGACCGCGATGAACGCCGCGAGCGGATTGCTGCCGAAAGACCTGCCGAACCCGCCGACCTACAAGAAGGTCAACCCGGCCGATTTTCCGGTGTTGATCTATGCGGCTTATTCCGACGCCGTGCCGGCCTATAAACTCGACGACTACGCCTACACAATTCTGGCGCAGCAGCTTTCGACGGTGCCCGGCGTGTCGCAGGTCTCGGTATTCGGTCAGAAGCAATATGCCGCACGGGTCGAGATCAATCCTGGCGCACTCGCGGCACACGGCGTCGGGCTGGAGGATGTGCGCAACGCGTTGGTCGCGGCAACCGTCAATGGTCCGAAAGGCGAGATCGAGGGCGCCCATCAGTCCACCGCGCTCGACACCAACGACCAACTGTTCAATGCGTCGCAGTACGGCAACGTCATCATCACCTATCGCAACGGCGCGCCGATGCGGATCAAGGACGTCGGCGAGGCGGTCGACTCGGTGCAAAACATGTACGTCGGTGCCTGGTTCGATAATCAGCCGGCCGAAGGCATCGCGGTCCAGCGTGCACCCGGCACCAACACGATCGAACTGGTAAACCGCATCAAGGCGATGATGCCGCATCTTGAGCAATCGATCCCACCGTCGGTGCATATTGCGCTGATGTCCGACCGCTCGCTGGTGACGCAAGCCGCGGTGCATGACGTGCAGATCACCATGATCATTACCATTGCTCTGGTCGTGCTGGTGATTTTCATCTTCTTGCGCACCGTGTGGGCGACCATTATCCCGAGCATGGCGGTGCCGTTGTCGTTGCTTGCGACCACCGGCACGATGTACGCCGCAGGCTTCAGCCTCGACAATATTTCGCTGATGGCGCTGACCATCTCGGTTGGCTTCGTGGTCGACGACGCGATCGTCATGATCGAGAACATCGTGCGTTACATCGAAATGGGCGAGCGGCCGCTACAGGCGGCGTTGCGCGGCGCCGGTCAGATCGGCTTCACCATCATTTCGATTACGTTCTCGCTGATCGCGGTGTTCATTCCTCTGTTCTTCATGGGCGGCATCATCGGCCGGCTGTTCCGCGAATTCGCCATTACGGTTTCGGTCGCGGTGGTCGCCTCGGCGGTGGTATCGCTGACGCTGACGCCTGTGCTTTGCTCACTGTTCCTGAAGCACCAGGACGCCAGCGAAGTTGGCCGGATCAGCCGAATGTTCGAACGTTTCTTCACCTGGCTCGTCGGCACATATGGCCGCGGTCTGCACTTCGTGTTCCGGCACCAGTTTCTGACGCTGCTGACCACGCTGACATTGATCGTGGTCACCGGGGTGCTGTACGTGGCAATTCCCAAAGGCTTTTTCCCACAGCAAGACACCGGCTTCATCTTTGGTGAGGTGGACACGCGACAGGACGACTCGTATGCCTCAACGATTGCCATCGCGCATCAGATTGTGGATATCGTCAGACAGGATCCAGCGGTGCAAGGTGTCCTCATGTTGGGCGGCGCCTATGCTTACAATCCGACGGAAAACAATGCCCGCGTGTTCATGCAATTGAAGCCGTTCGATGAGCGCGACGTTTCGGCCGATCAGGTCATCCAGCGGCTACGCGGCAAGGTTGCCCAGGTGCAGGGCGCCAAATTCTTCATGCAGGCAGGCCAGGACATCAATATCGGCGGCCGGTTGAGCCGCACGCAATACCAATACACGCTGACCGACACCGATCTCGACGAGCTCAATCACTGGGCGCCGATCCTCGAGCGCGAGATGCGCAAGTTGTCGACCTTGCAGGACGTGGCATCCGATCAGCAGGTCGCCGCGCCGCATATTGAAATCACGGTTGACCGCGATGTCGCCTCGCGTCTTGGGTTGTCGGCGTCGGTCATCGACCAGACGCTGTATGACGCCTTCGGTCAGCGCCAGGTGGCGGTGATCTACAAGGCGACCAATCAGTACCGTGTTGTGCTGGAGATCGCACCGCAATTCCGTGACGATCCGACGACGTTGTCGAAGATCTATGTCGCATCGGCGACGGGCGCCCAGGTGCCGCTGAGTGCGTTTGCGCACCTTACTCCGAAACTTGAGTCGCTGTCGGAAAGCCACCAGGGACAGTTCCCGGCGATCACTCTGTCATTCAATTTGGCGCCAGGCACGGCGCTTGGCCAGGCGGTCGACAGCATCAACGACCTTGTCGCGCAGTTGCGGGTTCCGCCGACGGTAAATCTGTCGTTTCAGGGCACCGCGCAGGCGTTCCAGGCGTCGTTGTCCTCGATGCCGTTGCTGGTCCTGGCAGCAATCCTGGTGGTCTACATTGTGTTGGGTGTGCTGTACGAAAGTTACATCCATCCGATCACGATTTTGTCCGCGCTGCCGTCCGCCGGTGTCGGTGCCTTGGTGATGTTGATACTGTGCGGTTACGATTTGTCGGTGATTGCCATCATCGGCATCATTCTGCTGATCGGCATCGTCAAAAAGAATGCCATCATGATGATCGATTTCGCTTTGAACGCGGAACGGAACGACGGCAAGAGTCCGCGTGAAGCAATCCATGAGGCATGCCTGCTACGCTTCCGCCCGATCATGATGACGACGTTTGCCGCGTTGTTCGGCGCGATGCCGATCGCGTTTGGTCACGGCGCGGGCTCCGAACTGCGTCGGCCGCTTGGCATCGCCATCATCGGTGGCTTGCTGGTGTCGCAATGGCTGACGCTGTACACAACGCCGATCATTTATCTGTATCTGGAGCGGGCGAGTCGCTGGCTCGGCCGCTCGCATCGGCCATCGCGGGTTGCCGACGTGCTATCCGAAGTGCCATCGGGACAAACCGTGCGGGACCACCAGGGCGCGGAGTGAACCTGACGTGCGGCGGTGCAACATGACAGCAAAAACATAACAATCTTGTAGCGGATGCGCTGCAATCCGATACCCGCGCCCACTGTTTCGTTTCTTGTACGGCATGGCATGGCGCCGTTTTGATCAGAGCGTTCTCCGGTCAGGTTGCGCCCAGGCGCTTCCCTGTGGCCGATTTTGAGTCGGTTCAATCTGATTGGAAAGCGCTCCGGCGCCTGCGCGCCGTGTCCGGGCCGGTCGAGCGAGGCGCGCATCAGCCCGTCGGCTTGATGGCATAAGGCCAAACCCGTCGGTGATTGAACGATAATTCACTGCCGCTTCAGGCGACGCCCATGTTCGCGCCCAACATACGGTTTTGTTCGCTGCTGGCGCCGCCAGCCTGGCCCAGTACCGTCCAGTGAACGTGCCGTCCAGTCAACATACCGTCCAGTCAACCCGCTGGAGAGGCCAATGGATACCTTATTGCGAGAACCCGACGACATCGCCCACTCGCAAAAGTCTGACGAGCTGTCGTGGGACGCCCCAACCGGGATCCTCACACATGAACCAGAGCGGGCCGAGCCCGGGGCGAAGCATGTATGGCCCGAAGTCACCGGCAATGCGACGCCAACCTATCTGCATGCCGGGGTCGTGGTTGCGGCTGCCGCCGGCTACGCATGGTTCCTGTTGGCATTCTGGGCGGCATTCTGGGGCTATGGCTATATGATGCTGGCGCTCGCCGTCGCGACGTTGATCAGCGTGACGATGCTCGGTCTCATGGCGGGTGGCGGCGCCGGTGGGCGCAATGTATCGCAGTGGCAGCGGCCCTGGCACTCGTTCCAGGAGTTCCTCGGCGGTGAGGTCGAGGTCTGGGGCGCCCGCGTTTCCGGCAAGGAGGCGTTTATCCAACTAACGGCGATGTCGTGGTTGTTGGCGGGCCTTGCGACGGCGTTTGCTGTGATCATCGCGCTGGTGCGTACCACGTGATCTGGCCCGCCTGATCTGGCCCACCTGATCTGGCCCATGGGGGGTGCCGTAACTGCCGGCGCAAAGCGTGCCATTGCCGCTCAGCATCGATGAAGCACGGGCGGTGCAGCGCGGGTTGCATGTGGCCACACAGTCATGGCGGGCGCGGCGACGCAATGCCCGTTTCCAGGTAGCCAAAGATTACTTCGCTTCGCTTCATGCTGGCAAAGTCGCGCAGCCGGGCCGCCCGGATCGGCCTGTATCAAGGCGGCAGCGGCAAATTGCCGGGCTGACGCCGGCCACGCGCGACATTTCCTTCCGCGTCATGGCCGGCTATGACGGACCCGAGGAAGCGTGCGTCACTCTTTTCATATGCGCTGGTATCAGCGTCCTCCGCAGCCATGGAGGCGCACGCGGGCGGGAACAGCAAGATCGACCCCCGATGGAACTGATTGCCGGCGCGGGATATTCGTGGATGATGCTGTCCCCGTACGAATTCGACCCGGCCCGCTCTCCCGGATGCGCCGTTTTGGCCGGTCGCTGCCAACCGGCCAAAACGGTGCGGGCCGGCTGATGTCTGCCAGCATCGCGTTACCGGCCGAGCCGACCGATGGACTGCCCATCCCGCAGCGCTACTGGGGCATTCTGACCATTGCTCTGGGGCTGACGATGGCGGTGCTGGATGGAGCTATTGCCAATGTGGCACTGCCCACGATCGCCAGCGATCTGAACACCAGCGCGGCGAACTCAATTTGGGTGGTGAATGCCTATCAGCTGGCGGTGACCATCTCCTTGCTGCCGTTGTCGTCGCTGGGCGACATTTTCGGCTATCGGCGGGTCTATCAGTGGGGGTTGGTGGCGTTCACGGTAGCCTCGTTTGGTTGCGCGCTGTCGTGGTCGCTGCCTACGTTGGCGGCGGCTCGGGTATTCCAGGGGTTTGGCGCCGCCGGCATCATGAGCGTGAACGGCGCCCTGGTGCGCGCCATCTACCCGCGTCGTTGGATCGGCCGCGGGCTGGGCATTAACGCGACGATCGGCTCGATTGCCTCGGCGGCAGGCCCGACCGCTGCGGCCGCCATCCTGTCGGTGGCCAACTGGCCCTGGCTGTTCGCCATCAACGTGCCGCTCGGCTGCGTCGCGGTCGCCATCGCCTGGCGAGCACTGCCGGCAACGCCCAGCTCCGGCGTCAGGTTCGATGTGCCCGCCGCGTTGATGAGCGCGATCAGTCTGGGCGTGCTGATCACGGCGATCGATGGGGTCGGCCATGGCGAGCGCACCGAATGGGTGATCCTTCAGGCGGTGGTCGCTCTGGCGGTGGGCGCGGTCCTGGTGACGCGCGAGTTGAGCCGCAGTTCGCCGCTGGTGCCGGTGGACCTGATGCGGATCCCAGTGTTCGCGCTGTCGATCTGCACCTCGATCTGCGCGTTTACTGCGCAGTCGATGGCGATGGTGTCGCTGCCGTTTCTGTTCGAGAGCACGTTGGGACTGGGCCAGGTGAAGACCGGGTTGCTGATGACGCCTTGGCCGCTGGTGGTGGCGCTGATTGCGCCGTTCACGGGCCGGCTGGCGGACCGCTATCCGGTGGGGATTTTGAGTGGAGCAGGCCTGAGCGTGCTGGCGATCGGGTTGGGGCTGGTCAGTTTGCTACCGGCGCATCCGAATACCTGGGATATTGCGTGGCGGATGCTGATTTGCGGGTTTGGCTTCGGGTTCTTCAATACGCCGAACAACCGGGCGATCATCATATCGGCACCGAGCCGGCGGTCGGGTGGGGCATCGGGGATGCAGGCCTCGGCTCGGCTGGTCGGGCAGACCGTGGGGGCATCGCTGGTGGCGCTGGTGTTCGGGCTGTTTCCGGTGAATGGGACGACGATTACGACGCTGTGCGGGGCGGCGATTGCGGTGGCGGCGGCGGGGGTGAGTATGCTGCGGATGATGGAGAGGTAGGGGAGGCGGCTTGGCAGCCTGGCATTCCGTTGCGTTTGGCCGACGGTTTGACGGGCGTCATTCCCGTATGCCCCCGGAGCCGAGGCCCCATCTCAACGGCACGCCCCTTCGATCCGCTGGGCATTCTCAATTTGACGTTCGATGACTTCGGTCGACACATTGAATTCCTCGGCGATCGCAACGTTATCTCGACCGTCGTCTTGCATGGATAGAATCTCATTTACCGGGGCCAGGAATTCGGCCGCGAACGCGCGACCCGCGGCTTGGCGGTACGCTGAACGCAATTCATTCACCGGAGCTCTCTGTGGGACTGGAAAGCAGACGACGTCGCCAATCCCACGGGCAATGCTGAACAGGTGCGATGCCTCCGCCTCAGCTGAACGCCCATGAGTGCGCAAATGCAGGTGGGCATCATCGCCATGGTGGCTCCGAAGCAGACGGATGCCATCGATAGGAGGCGCCAGGTCGAACTGCGTGCTTGCTCCTATCGCCTGCGCAAGACGCAAGAATGTCTCGAACCGACGTGTCTGATCAAAGCCGAGCTGCCGGCGAAGGGCGCGGGCGCGACGGTAGCCGCGTGCCCAACTCGCTTCGCCGGGACGATCTGGAACCTGACCGGCGACAGCGACCGCGGCGCTCTGAAGCTCTCCGACCCGAGATTTATTCGACGCTCTACCCTCGACCTTCTTTACCCAATCAACGAGCCGGAGGCAGTTCTTAGGGCGGGCGCCTCCCAAAAACTCGGTCAACGGTTCGCCTTCAAATAGTTCGGATGATTGCTCGATTGAATGAGCGGCCGACTCATCGATATTATACGGGTCAAGGCGAAGTGCTCCGGCCGCCTCGCAGAACGACGCCTCAGCTACATCCTCGCGCGACGCTTTGACCCTGGCCCAACGCAGCACAGCACTCGTCGGAGCAACGCCTTTCGCCTCCAGGCGACCAAGCACGAATTCGATGAACTCACTTAACTGAGCCTCGGCATCCGGTCGCGTCATTACCTGTGATGAGCCAGCCCAAAAGCGTATATCTGGATTTGTATAGATCCGTTGTTCAGACGATATCTCGAAAGCCGCTCCATCGTACGCCATTCGGACGTCCGGAATGGCATAACCACTGCGATATCGGAAAAACGACAGGAAATTGTCGCGTCCCCGAACAATGTCCACCAGTCGTGCGCCAGCCCCTCGGTGAGAGCATAAAGAGGGACTGTGATGTGATCGACCGATTTGGTCCCTTGCAGATGAAGGTAGATATTTTGCTGATCCAGCCACAAACGCAAATCAGCGACCGTTGCCCGTTCTTCGGGCGCAAGGTTAGTCGCATCGTCTTGCCACTCAGCCGAATACCGCAACTCGGTCTTCCTCTTCGATGGGCCAACCTTTATATTGGCCTTGAACACTGTTTACGCAGCGGCCAAACCAAAGCTGGCCACGTTCGTCTCTATGCCGGATGTGGTTTGGGAAGTCCTGGTCCGCCTCGTAGTAGCGCATCTGCCCCTTCATCAACGCGCCCTTGACCCATTCGGTGGCCACGGCTCGATCAGAGTTACTGGTGAGCGGGCATATCGTCGTAGTTTGTTTCTTCGGACGCGTGGCCCTGCCGTCAGGTCCCACGAAACCTGATGGCAGTCCGCCCCACCACCTCGTCTGCTTGTGCTCACCGCTCCCGACGTAGGATGCTGAAGCGATCTGGACCGCCGTCAGCGGCTATCGAGGCGGTAGTTGTTTCGGACGTTTGGCCATGCATGGTCCGACAGAGGGTTGTGAACCTGACGCAGTCTGAACGCGGAAAAGATAGGTGCTATTCAGGCACTGTCCAAGGTCCGATCCGCCCTCCCTACGCAAGGTCCGCAGTGAAAGTGCCCGTGCCCATCCCGCATCCCCCCGCCCTGATCGTCGCCGGGCCCACTGCCAGCGGCAAATCCGCGTTGGCGCTCGCCATGGCCCAGCGTGTTGACGGCACAATCATCAACGCTGACTCGATGCAGGTATACCGCGAACTTCGCATCCTGACCGCCCGCCCGACACGGGAAGACGAATCCCAGGCCCCGCATGCCCTCTACGGCATCAAACCAGCGGCCGAAGCCGGCAACGCCGCCTGGTGGCGCACCGAGGGCCTCGCCGCCATGCAATCCGCACGGGAACTGGGAAACATCCCCATCCTCACCGGCGGCACCGGCCTGTATTTCGCTGCTCTCACCCAGGGCCTCGCCGACATCCCGGAGCCCACCGCAGAGGCCCGCGCCGAAGCCCGTCGCCTGCTGGCCGAACGCGGTCCCGAAGCGCTGCACGCTGGCCTCGCCAAAGTTGACCCCGCCACCGCTGCCCGGATCAAACCCAACGACAGCCAGCGCATCGCCCGCGCCTGGGAGGTGTGGCGCAGCACCGGCATGGGCCTCGCCGCCTGGCAGCAGCGCAATTTGCCGCCGGCGCCGTGGCGGTTCTTCGCCATCCGCCTCGACCCGCCCCGCGAGGCCCTTCGCAATGCCATCGCCACCCGCTTCGCCGCCATGCTGGCCCTGGGCGCGGTCGAGGAAGTGCGCGCCTTGCTGGCACTCGACCTCGACCCCGCGCTACCGGCGATGCGGGCGCACGGCGTGCCGGAACTTTCCGCGTATTTGCGCGGCACGTTGTCGCTGGAGGACGCCGGACGGCGCACCGAACTGGTCACCGGGCAGTACACCAAACGCCAGGCGACATGGTTCCGGCATCATGATCTCGCCGCCCCCGAAGCGTCGGAAATAATTCTTTCGCGATTCACTAACATTGCGCAATTATCGGAAAGAGTAATGGGAAAAATCATCGCGTTTATTCAAGGCCGGGATTGACGCATCGCAGTATCCGGCCTATCCACCCCGCTTCGCGAAAATTCACCCGCGTATCACAACGCTGCCAGACCGCGGCAATCCTGCCGCGGCCGATCAACGCAACCCACCAAGGAGCCGCCGAAATGTCGACCGCCGACCGTCTGCCAGGAGCCGAGATCCTTCTTCGCGCCCTGAAGGACCAGGGCGTCGAGGTTATCTTCGGCTATCCCGGTGGCGCCGTCCTGCCCATCTACGACGCGATTTTCAACCAGAACGCCATACGGCACATTCTGGTCCGCCAGGAAGGCGGCGCGGTGCATGCCGCCGAGGGCTACGCCCGTTCCACCGGCAAGGTCGGCGTCGTCCTGGTTACCTCCGGGCCCGGAGCGACCAATGCGGTCACCGGGTTGGCTGATGCGCTGATGGACAGTATTCCGGTGGTCTGCCTGACCGGCCAGGTGCCGACGCATCTGATCGGCAACGATGCGTTCCAGGAGGCCGACACCACCGGCATCACCCGGCCGGCGACCAAGCACAATTATTTGGTCAAGCGCTCCGAGGATCTGGCGCGCGTGGTGCACGAAGCGTTCTACGTCGCTCGCAGCGGACGGCCCGGTCCGGTGGTGATCGACCTGCCGAAGGATATTCTGATCGGCCCAGCGCCGTACACCGAGGCGATGCTCGGCCACCCCAGCTACCGCCCGCGTACCGAGCCGGACCTGGCCCAGATCCGCCGCGCCGTGACATTGCTGAAACAAGCGAAACGGCCAATCATTTATGCTGGCGGTGGGGTCATCAATTCCGGCCCGCATGCGTCGGAGAGCCTGCGTCGGCTGATCTCCGCCACCGGCTTTCCGGTGACCAACACGTTGATGGGTCTGGGATCCTGTCCCGCTTCCGATCCTCGGTTTCTCGGCATGCTGGGGATGCACGGAACCTATGAAGCGAACCTCGCGATGCATGGCTGCGACGTCATGCTGGCGATCGGTGCGCGGTTCGACGACCGCGTCACCGGGCGGCTGAACGCGTTCAGCCAGGGATCTCGCAAGATCCATATCGACATCGATCCGTCGTCACTGAACAAGAACGTTCAGGTTGACATCGCCATCGTTTCCGACGCCGGCAAAGGCATCGACGCGTTGCTGGCCGCCTGGAAAGACGATCCGACGCCGGTCGATGCGCCTGCGCTGACCTCGTGGTGGCGCCAGATCGACGAATGGCGCGAGCGGAAGTGCCTCGCCTACACGCAGGACATGACGCCTGGGGCGATCATTCGCCCGCAATATGCAATCCAACGCTTGTACGACATCACCCGCGCGGTGAAGCAGGAAATCTTCATCACCACCGAGGTTGGCCAGCATCAAATGTGGGCTGCGCAATACTTCCATTTCGACCGGCCCAATCACTGGATGACCTCCGGCGGGCTCGGCACCATGGGCTATGGCCTGCCGGCCGCGATGGGCGTGCAGGTGGCACATCCTGACGCACTGGTCATCGATATTGCCGGCGAGGCCTCGGTGCTGATGAACATCCAGGAAATGGGAACTCTGGCGCAATATCGATTGCCGGTGAAAGTGTTCATCCTCAACAACGAATATATGGGGATGGTGCGCCAGTGGCAGGAGTTGCTGCATGGTGGGCGGTATTCGGAAAGTTACAGCGCCGCGCTGCCGGATTTCGTGAAATTGGCGGACGCATTCCATGCCAAGGGCCTGCGCGCGAAGTCGGTCGACGAACTGGACGCGGTGATCCATGAGATGCTGGCCAGCGATACCGCCGTCATTGCCGACATCGCGGTCGATCCCAAGGAAAACTGCTTCCCGATGATCCCCAGCGGTGCGGCGCATAATGAAATGATCCTCGGCGTCGGTTCCGAGGGCGAGGCTGCCGCGATCACCGATCAGGGCCTCGTTCTGGTCTGAATTTCCCGCATCGTCATGGCCTCCCCTGGCCTGGCCAGGGGACCTCGGGCCATCGCCCTCGTCCACGTGCGATCAAGACGGATTGAACCCCATGTCTGGCCAAACTACCCGCACCGCCACAATCTCGGTGCTTGTCGACAACGAACCCGGCATCCTGGCCCGGGTCATCGGCCTGTTCACCGGCCGCGGCTATAACATCGACAGCCTCACTGTCGCCGCGGTCGAGGCGGAAGGCGCCACCAGCCGCATCAACATCGTCACCTCGGGCACGCCGATGGTGATTACTCAGATCAAGGCACAACTCGATCGTTTGGTGCAGGTGCACCGTGTGTCCGACCTGACCGAGGAAGGGCCGCACGTCGCCCGCGAAATGGCGTTGGTCAAAGTCGTCGGCACCGGCGAAAAGCGCGTCGAGGCCTTGCGCATTGCCGAAACGTTCCGCGCCCGGGTGGTCGACACCACCACCGGCAGTTTCGTCTTCGAAATCACCGGCGCGTCCGAGAAACTTGACGCCTTCATCGACCTGATGCGCGACCTGGGTCTCGCCGAGGTCTCCCGCACCGGGGTCGCCGCGTTGGCGCGCGGCGCCCGCACCATCTCCACGCTTCACTCCGATTGCTGAAAAGGAACCAGACCATGCGCGTCTATTATGATCGCGACGCCGACGTGAACCTGATCAAGGGCAAGAACGTCGCCATCATCGGCTATGGCAGCCAGGGCCACGCCCATGCCAACAATCTGAAGGACAGCGGGGCGAAGAACCTCGCCGTTGGCCTGAGGCCCGGATCGGGCGGCGTGGCAAAAGCCGAGACGGCGGGCCTGAAAGTCATGGATCCGGCCGACTGCGCCAAATGGGCCGATGTCGTGATGGTGCTGACCCCGGATGAGGGCCAGGGCGATCTGTATCGCGACAAACTGCACGCCAACATGAAGTCCGGCGCAGCGATGGCCTTCGCGCATGGGTTGAACGTACATTTCAATTTGCTCGATCCGCGGCCCGACATCGACGTGTTCATGATTGCGCCGAAAGGGCCTGGCCACACGGTGCGTAGCGAGTATCAGCGCGGCGGCGGTGTGCCCTGCCTCGTTGCGGTGGCGCAGAACCCATCCGGCAATGCGCTGGAGGTGGCACTGTCCTATGCTTCGGCGATCGGCGGCGGCCGTGCCGGCATCATCGAAACAACCTTCAAGGAAGAATGCGAAACCGATCTGTTCGGCGAGCAGGTCGTGCTGTGCGGCGGGCTCGTGGAACTGATCAAGGGCGGCTATGAGACGCTGGTGGAGGCCGGTTACGCTCCCGAAATGGCCTATTTCGAATGCCTGCATGAGGTCAAGCTGATCGTCGACCTGATTTATGAAGGCGGCATCGCCAACATGAACTATTCGATCAGCAACACGGCCGAGTATGGGGAATACGTTTCGGGCCCGCGGATCGTTACCGCCGAGACGCGGGCGGAAATGAAGCGCGTGCTGACCGACATCCAATCCGGCCGGTTTGCGCGTGACTGGATGCTGGAGAACAAGGTGAACCAGTCCAGCTTCAAGGCCATGCGACGGAGGCTGTCCGAGCATCCGATCGAACAGATTGGCGAAAAACTGCGCGCGATGATGCCGTGGATCGCCAAGAACGCTCTGGTCGACAAGAGCCGAAACTGAATCCAAGACCAAATGAAGTGATCGATGGGAACGAACAGAACACGTCATCAAGCCCCCGCCGCGTCATCACCGGGCTCGTCCCGGTGATGACGCGGCACAATGCGGGGTTGGATCGCCGTAACCGGTGCCCATCCGTGCAGGTGAGCCGAACGATGCGTTCCCAGATCGTTGTGCCCCCCGGACGACGCTTGCCTGTGCCTCAACTCCAGAACTATCACAAAGGACGTAAAGCACACCGAGGACACGAAATGGACTGGGATTCCCGGGAAAGCTTCGTGCCCTTGGTGATCTTTTCTTCCTTTGTGATAAATCGGACGTCAGCCCAGACGCGTACCACTCCGTCATCCCACCCATGCTGACCGCGTTCGCCAGCCAGGCCGACCGTGCGGCCCCAACTGACGACCTCCGCTCTGCCGTTTGGATCGACCTCTACGACCCGACCGAAACTGAAATCACTGCCGTCACGGAAGCAACCGGCCTGCGCGTCCCCAGCAATGCTGAGGTCAGCGAAATTGAAGCCTCCAGCCGCCTCGTTTTGCGCGGCAACGTGCTTTACCTCAGCATGCCGCTACTGACTATGGAGGGCGGCCCACGCGTGGTGTCAGCCGGTTTCGTCCTGTCTGCGGAACGGCTGCTGACGGTGCGGTTCGCTCCCAGTCTGGTGTTCGACGCCTATACCACGCGCATTCAATCCGGAGATGTTCCGTACCACAGTGGCGCCCACATCCTGATCGGGCTGCTTGGCGCGATCATCGACCGACAGGCCGATGCGATGGAGCGCATCCACGCCGATTTCGACAAGATCTCGCGTCGCATTTTCGCTCTGGCCGGCAAGGAACGCGCCGGCCGCAAGATCGAAGACCGCATCCTGCGTAACACGCTGGCGGAGCTTGGCCACATCGGCGACCAGATCTCCAACATCCGCGAAATTCAACTGGGCGCCGCCCTGCTGCTGCCGTTTATCGAGACAAACACCGCCGACTGGCTGCCGGCCGAGCTTCACGGCGGCCTGGTAACATTGCGGGATGATATCGGTTCGCTGCGCGATTTCGACGAGCATTTGACGAACAAACTGCAGTTCCTGCTCGACGCAACTTTGGGATTCATCAACATTGCACAGAACGACGTTATGAAGGTGATGACCATTGCCTCGGTCGTCGGCATTCCGCCGGTACTGGTTGCCGGTGTCTATGGCATGAACTTCAAGAACATCCATGAATATGATTGGGCCTGGGGCTACCAGTTCGGTTGGGCGATGATCCTGCTGACCACGCTGATCCCGCTGCTGATCTTTCGCTGGCGGAAGTGGATCTGACCATGCACCGCGTCGCCGTGCGCACCGCCGATATCACCACTCTGACGGTCGACGCCATCGTCAATGCCGCCAACGAAACGTTACTGGGCGGCGGAGGGGTCGACGGCGCCATCCACCGCGTCGCCGGTCCGGACCTGGTCGTCGAATGCCGCACCCTGGGCGGTTGCCCCACCGGTCAGGCGAAAATCACCAGAGGCTACCGTTTGCCGGCGCGGCATGTGATCCACACCGTGGGCCCGGTCTGGTGCGGCGGCACCAGCAGCGAAGCCGCGTTACTTGCCAGTTGCTATCGGGAAAGCCTGACCCTGGCGACGGCCAATGGCATTCGTTCGATCGCGTTTCCCGCCATCAGCTGCGGCATCTATGGCTATCCGGTCGCCGCCGCCGCGCAAGTTGCCATCGACACGACAGCCGCATTCCTGGCTGCCGACGAAACCCTGACCGAGGTCATCTTCGCCTGTTTCGGCGCGGACGTGCTGCAAGCCTTCCAGGCCGCACTGAACCGCTGAAACCGCTACTCCTTCGGCGCGGTCTGTGCGATCCCGGGATTCTTTGCAAATTCCTCGAACCACGCTGTCAGCTTTGGATGGCCCGGCCGCCAGGGATCGGAAGGGTAACGGAAATCCAGATAGCCCAGAGCGCACGCCACCGCCAGCGAACCGATATCGATATGGCGGTGCGGTGGATCGGCCTCCAGCGCATCGACCGTCCGGAACATCGCTGCCTTGTATCGCGCGATGGCGGCGTCCCGGGCTGCCTCTTTCGGCCGCTGCAATTCACCGCGGCACGGCACGGCGGCATCGAGAATGCCGTCGCCCATGGCCTGAAGCTTCAACGCCCGCCAGCGCGGCGCACTCGACACCGGGAACAGCGGAGGTGCGTCGCCAAGACTATCCAAAAACTCGCAAATCACCGGGCTGTCATACAGTGAGAGTCCGTCGTCGGTGATCAGGCATGGCACCTTCGAGGTTGGGTTGTCCGCCACCAGATCGGCCGGTGAGGCGTGCGGGTTGGATGGATGCAACTGGATCCGTCCCTCCAGCCCGCGCGTAATCGCACAGGCCATGACCTTTCGCACATAGGGACTGGTTGCCGCATAATACAGTTTCATTGCTTGTTTCCTTCACAGCGCGGGCCGGCGAATGGCCTCGTTATATCGCCGGCTGCACTACCGGCCCGAACCGGCCGACAATCTAACGCATTGCAGAGGAATTGGCGACTCAGGGGTCTCGACACTCAGGGCGAACCGATCGGGCGTTGACCCACCATACGCCGCGCCCGGGGCAACGCGCTGCTACCCCTTCACGCCGCCCATCGTCAGGCCAGCCGTCATCCGGCCGCGGAACAAGTAGTAGATGGCCAGTGGCGGCAAAGCATAAACGATCGCTGTCGCCATCATGTAATTCCACGGCGCCTCATCGCTGTTGAGGAACTGCGCCAGCGCCACCGGCACGGTCATGCTGCGCTTCGAGGACAACAGTAGGAACTGGTACAGATATTCATTCCATGCCAATAACAGCGCATAAGTGCCGACTGCGACCAGTGCCGGAGCCAGCATCGGCAGATAGATATGAAAATAGATCTGCATCGGCGTCGCTCCATCCATGCGCGCCGATTCATCGAGCTCGATTGGAATGCTTCTGCCGTACTGCGAAAAGATGAAAATGCCGTACGGGGTGGCAAACGTCACCTCGGCGGCAATGACCGACCAGAGGTTATTCGCCAGCCCGTAATTCTGCATGATCCGATAGAACGGAATGGCCAGAAACGACGCAGGAATGACATAAGTGAGCAGCGCCGCGTTGCTGACCAGCCAGCCGTAGCGGATCCGCATGCGGCCGATCGAAAAACTGGCCAGCGAGGCAATCAGCAGCGTCAGGAACGTCACCGCGGCGCCGACATACAGGCTGTTGCCGAACTGATGCCAGAAATACTCAAGATACCAATAGCCCTCGGTGACCACGATCCAGAAACTGGCAACCGATGGATGGGGCGGCCAGATCGCGTCAGTAAACACGTCGCTGTGGGCTTCGAGCGAGACCATTACCATGTTGTAGATCGGCAGCACGGTCCAGACGATCAACAGAACTCCGAACATCATTGCCACGGCCTCGGTCAGCCGAGCCCGCCGCCGAGCTCTCTGTCCCGCCCGCCGCGACGCCCGGGCTGGAGCGGCGATGCGGCCCAGGGTTGTTACGCTCATAGCTGCACCTCGGCGGTCTTCAGTTTACGCATCAAAATGATGACCAGCGGGATCACCAACGGCAACGCCGACATCACCGCCGCCACGCCAAGCCGCGGCTGCGCCAGGTCGAAGGCATCGCGGATACCCAATGTCGCCAGCACGTGGGTGGAATTGGCTGGCCCGCCGCCGGTGACGAAAAACACCGAGTTGAAGTCGCCAAGGCTGAAAATCGTCGAGAGCAGCGTGCAGATCAGATACAAATTGGCGATCAGCGGCAAATTGATATGGACGAACTGGCGCCAGCCGGTAGCACCGTCGACTTTAGCGGCATCGTACAGGTCCTGCGGGATCGCCATGCGTCCGGCCAGCAAGATCACCGTCCAGAACGGCATCCATTTCCAGATGTGCGAGTAGATCGCCGAGCCGAGTGCGAACCAGCGCGAATCAAGCCATGCCGGTCCATCGATGTGGAAGATTTGATAAATCGCGTTGTTAATCAATCCCCACTCGCCGTTCAGCATCCAATGGATCGATATGAACGTTGGCAGCGCCGGAACGGCCCAGGGCAACACATAAATCATCAACAATGCCTTGACCCACCAACCGCGCCGCATGAAGAAGCCGGACAGCAGCAAGGCACAGAACATTTTCAGGTTCACCGCGATCCCCAGAAACAGCACCGTGTTCACCACCGTGCTCTGGTAAATCGGGTCGGAAAACAACTCGGAATAAAGGCTCGCTTCGCTGCCCATCCAGAGCCCGTAAACCGCAGGGTAGACGACAAATGCAAGGAACACACCGACATAAGGCACCAGGAAGGCGATGGCCCAGGCGTACTCCGAACCTTTGAGGCCGCCTCGCAGGTGACGCCATGTCGTGATCCGTTGTCTGATGGCGGAGGGAGCGAATTCGAGTACCGACGTGCTCGACATACCGAACTCCTAGCTCTGCACAATCGGATATTTGGCGAAGATCTCCTTGATCCGAGCAAACGCCTTATCGGCCGCCGCATCCGCCGTCATGCCGTTGTTCAGGATGTCGTTCCAGGCGGTGCTCCAGACATGTTCGGTCTGAACCTGAGAATAGGCCGGGTTGAACGCCCAGTAGGCCGGCACGGTCGAGCCGATCACGCCTTGCGTGGTGTATGCCTTGCGGTGCGGATCGGCGAACCACCACGGATCATCTTTGACGATTTGCGGCATCACCGGAATGTTCCGGCCGAGACCAACCTTCAACCACTCGTTGTTGACCTTCGGTTGGATGAAGTATTTCAGGAAGTCCTTGGCCACGGCAACGTTTTTGGCGCCTACGGGGATCAGCGCATTGACCACGGTCAACTGGCTCGGTACCGGCTGCCCCTCATTGCTCAGCGGCAGACCCATGGTGACAATGTCGTTGTAGTCTTCCTGGTCCTTGATGATGGCAACCTCGGTCGAGATCGTGCCGTCGAGATCCATCACGATCAGCTTCGAGTGAAACGCGTTGTTGTCGTCGGCATCGTTCCAGTTGACCGCACTCGGCGGCACGAAGCCTTGTTTGAGGGACGTGGTTGGATAGGTCAATGCCTTGATGACCGCCGCCCGGACCTTCGGATCGTCGACATGCAGCAGGCCATCTTTGGTGACGATGTCCTGTCCGCCATAGGCGATCAAAAAGTAATGAAACGTGTTGTTCGGATCGACGCCGTTGGCGGTGACCTGCAGGCCCTGGCCATAGACGTTACGGGCGCCTTGTGCGCGCAACTTCTTTTGCACGTCCTTGAAGAAGTCCCAACAAGGGTCCCATGTTTTCGGGATATCCTCGATCTTGTAGCCGGCTTTCTCGACCAGCGACTTCCAGACGTGGATTGGCAACACCGCTCCGGTAAACGGTACACCATATGTACCGCGGCGCTTCGTCACACTATTATAGCATTGCGCCGACAGCAACGCCGTCTCGCTGAATTGCGACTTTTGCGTTTCGACAACGTCGCCGACGTCGACCAATTTGCCCTGCCAGGCGTACAGCGCAACGATCTCAGCCGGATTGGCGGTAAACAGATCCGGCACGTCGCCGCTGGTGATCGCCGAGACGATCTTCTGGCGTTCCGGCGCATAAGGGATGATGCTGTAGTCTATCGTATTACCGCTTGCCTTCTGGTAATCCTCGACCACCTGGCGGAATGCGACATCTTCCTCCTGAGCAAAGCCCTGGACCCACCACGCACTCGCCGTGGTGTTGGCGGCATTGGCGATGTATGGGCGCGACAATGCTCCGGCTGCTGCCAATTGGACGGAGGCGCGAATCACCGTGCGCCGGCTCAGGTTTCCCATGGCGGCTGTCCTTCCCTGTAAGCACCGCGCGTTTTTGCAGTGGCGCGGTTTAGTTTGGAGCGACACTAAACCCCGGCCATCGGTGGGGCAAGGTTAAATTTAGTCTACTGCAATATTCGATGCAGGCATTTTGCTGACGTTGCCAGTGTTAATGGAAGCACCGCGCATGAAGCTGTCAGAAAAACGCGATGTGTACCGACGTCTCCCCGCGGCACCGGACCGCTCCCATTGTCGGAGGTTTGACCCCACCTCGGGCGGCCCGGTAGATACAGCTTGACGAATGACACATTGGAGGGAACGCGCATGGCGCGAGCGGTAGGCCGTTTGCTGGTCGATAGTCTGGAAGCCCACGACATCGACCTGATCTATTGCGTCCCCGGCGAGAGCTATCTCGGCTTTACCAATGCTTTGGTCGACAACAACCGCATGCGCCTGATCGTCTGCCGTCACGAAGGCGGCGCCGCTTTCATGGCTGCCGCGGATGGCAGGATGCGCGGCGGTCGCGCCGGTGTGTGCGTTGTTTCCCGCGGGCCCGGCCTGTCCAATGCCATGATCGGCCTGCACACCGCGTATCACGACGCCACACCGCTGGTCGTGCTGATCGGCCAGGTGGAGCGCTTTGAAGCCGGTCGCATGGCGTTGCAGGAGCAAAACTATTCGCGGCTGCTGTCCGACGTCACCAAACTGGTGATCGAAGTCAATGAGCCGCAACAGGCCAGCGAGGCAGTCGCTCGCGCCTTCCACATCGCCGAAAGCGGCACGCCCGGTCCGGTCGCCATCATCGTCCCCGAGGACGTGTTCGATGCCGAGACCGACGCCCCCGTCGCCAAACCGCGTCCCGCCGCGCAGGCCGGACCGTTGCCGGATGATATCGACCGTCTCGCCGCCATGCTGGAGCAAGCGGAACGGCCACTGATCTGGGTCGGCACTGCCATGCGTCCGGCCGAAATACCCGATGTCACCAGACTCGCCGAGCAATGGGTGCTGCCGGTGATGCCGACCCACCGCAGGCCGCACTTGTTCGACGCGTTTCATCCGAACTATGGCGGCTACATGGCGTCCCGGGTGCACGCCGATACGCTGGCCGAAATGAAGAAATCCGACCTGCTGGTGGCGTTGGGCGAGCGCATCACCGGTTCGCTCTCGCAAGGGTTTACCTTCCCTGCCGCGCCGGACCCGCAACTGCCGCTGGTTCATGTCTGGCCGGACGCCAATGAGGTTGGCCGCGTTTGGCGGCCCGATCTGGGCATGGCGTGCGAGCCCGCCGCTGTCGTGCGCGCTCTGCTGGCCAAAGGCGCGCCGAAGAATGCCGGCAAACGTCAGGCCTGGGTTGCCAAACTCAACGAAACCCACAAACGCGTGACGAAGCCGGAATGGCAGCCCACGCCGGATGGCGTCAACTTCTCCGCCGTCATCGCCGAGGTCCAAAAACATCTGACCGATGACGCGACGGTGACCTCGGACGCCGGCAATTTCGCGACATTCGTGCATCGGTATTTGCTGATGAAGCCGGGGCAGATGTTCCTGGCCTCGGTGGTGGGCGCGATGGGCTCGGGGATGCCGATGGGGGTTGCGGCCTGCCTGCGCCGGCCTGGCACGCAGGTGATCGCTTTTGCCGGCGATGGCGGCGCGTTGATGACCGGCAACGAACTGGCGACCGCGCGGCAATATGGTATCAATCCCGTGTTCATCATTTCGGACAATAATTGTTACGGTACCATCACGCAGCACCATGACATGCGGTATCCCGGCCGGCCCTATCAGGCTGCAACGCAACTGACCAACCCGGACTTCGCCCTCTGGGCTACCGCCTTCGGTGCCAAAGGCCTGACCATCCGCACCGAAGCCGACATCCCCGGCGTCATCGCTGAAGCCCTGTCCACCAAGGACCGGCCCGTGGTTGTGCACGTCCACACCTCGCTGGAGCAGATCAGCGCCTGGCGGCGGAGAAGCGGCTGACCCGCCACCACCGTGACCGTCGCTGCCACCACGCCTCGTCCGGAGGCGCCGGCCAAACTATCCCGGTTGCCGCCCATGCCCTGGGCGTTGCTGGCAGCCGGCGCACTCGCCATGTTCGCCGCTGCCTCCAGCGGCACGACCCGCGCGCCATTTCTGTTGGACATGGCGCGCGACCTGTCCACCAGCATGCCGTACGTCGCCGATCTCGTCGCCGCGACCTCAGTCTCCTGGGCCGTGGCCGGCATGTTGGCAGGTGCCGGTTCGGACCGCTGGGGACGCCGCCCGTTCCTGCTCGCCGGACCACTGGCGTTGACTTTTGCACTGGTCGGCATCGCCACCGCGCCGAGCTTCCTGCTGGTCGTCCTGTGGTCCGTCGCCGCGGGCGGCTGCAGCGGCATGTTCACCGGCGTGATCTTCGCTGAAATTTCCTCACGCGTCGCCGAGGGGCAGCAAGGCCGCGCCCTTGGCTGGGTCATGAGCGGCCAGTCGCTGACTTTGCTGATCGGTGTGCCGGTGGCGGCGTTTGTCGGCTCCATGATTGGCTGGCGCGGCGTCAATCTGTGCATTGGCGGGCTGGCGGCGACCTCAGCGCTTGGCCTGTTGGCAACCACACGCGGCCAGCCAAGGTCGGCGCGCGCAACGGGAACGAGGCCGCCCTCGACCCGCGCGGCATTGTCGTGGCCGGTGCTGCGTCTGCTGGCGATGGGCATCGCCGAGCGGGTGTGTTACGGCCTGACCGTTGTCTATTTCGCGACCTTTCTGCAAACGACCTATTTGGTCAGTCTCAACGCGGTTGCCTTACCGCTGGCGATCTTCGCCTCCGGCAACATCCTCGGCACCGTACTGGGCGGGCAGCTGGCGGACAAATTGCCCAACCGGCTGATGATTTACGCCGTGGCGATGGTGACCTCCGGCATCGCGTCGCTGGCCTTGTTCGGTTGGCGAGAGAGCGTAACGATGTCGGTGGCGCTGGGATTTGTTTACGTTTTCCTCAATGCGATTGCGCGACCCGCGATGATGGCGGCGCTTGCCCAGGTGCCGCCGCATGTGAGGGGTACGGTGATGGGGTGGAACGTGACGTGCTCCAGCATCGGCTGGATGGGCGCCGCCGGCCTTGGCGGTTGGATGCTGGGGCTGCAAGGATTTGCCGGATTTGGCGTGTTGACCGCGGTAGTGGCGGTGATCGGCGCCTGCCTGGCGTTGTTCCGGCGTTGAGTGTTAGCTGGCCATCGCCAGCTCGCGGAACATTTCGAGCTGGAAAATATCCCGGAACACCCGCCTGCCTTCCGGCGTGACATCCAGCGCCCGTGAAGCCGGTCGTTTGCGGATCCAGCCAAGTGCCAGACTATGACGGCAGAGTTCGGCACCAATCCGGCCGGACAAATGTGGCCGACGCTCGCTCCAGTCGAGGCACAGCCGGCATAACGGCAATGCCCTGGTCCGGCGACGCCCCGGCGGCTGGTCGAGCACGATGCCTTGCCGAGCCAGAAATTCTCCACCGCTTGCGGTCACCACGCCCGCATCGTCGTCGATCTCCACCCAACCTTGTTGCTTCATCGCATCGGCAATGCCGACCCCGAGCTGTCCCGCGATGTGATCGTAACAAGTGCGCGCCGTGCGCAACGACACATCGCGCGGTCCGGTCCGTGGCGTCAGCGTGCCGGCGGCAACCAGCATCAGGCTTTCGAGCAGCTGCGCGACCTGTGGTGACGCCAGCCGGTGATAGCGGTAGCGGCCTTGCTGCAGCACCGATATCAGCCCGCTGGCGCACAACTGGTTCAGATGAGCGCTCGCGGTTTGCGGTGTGATATTGGCGACCCCGGCAAGCTCCCCGGCGCTCAGAGCGCGGCCGTCCATCATTGCCTGCAACATGGCGGCCCGCGCCGGCTCGCCAACCAATGAAGCAACTTCTGCCATCGATGAGATCGTGACCATGACACCTCACACCGCTTACTCACCGTCGTATAGCACGGCAGGGCGGACAATGCTTCGGCCCGGGGCGAAGCATCAGCCCATGACGATCAGGCATGAACCCGGCCCTCTTACGGGATCGGACATTTTCGCATGCGCACACCAAGGTTTTACGGTTGGACCGTCGTTGCCGCAGCTTTCGTGGTGGCGATTTTCGGTTGGGGGGTCGGGTTTTACGGGCCGCCAATATTCCTGAAGGCCGTGCAGGACACGCGTGGCTGGCCGGTCGCGCTGGTTGCGGCAGCAATCACGGTGCATTTTCTGGTGGGTGCCGTGGCAGTCGCCAACATGCCAAAATTGTATCGTTTATTTGGCCTTCCGCGAGTGACGGTCGCAGGAGCGGTGTGTCTTGCGCTCGGCGTTGCCGGCTGGGCGTACGCGGTGGAGCCTTGGCAACTGTTCGCCGCCACCTTGTTCAGCGGGGCGGGCTGGGTCGCTCTGGGTGCTGCCGGGATCAACGCAATGGTGTCGCCCTGGTTCGATCAAGGTCGGCCGGCAGCCTTATCGACCGCGTATAATGGCGCCAGCTTTGGCGGGGTCATTTTCTCGCCGCTTTGGGTCGCGCTGATCGGCTGGATCGGGTTTCGGCTGGCGTCGGTCGCGGTCGGCATGGTGATGGTCGCGGCAATCGTGGTTCTGTCGAGGCAGGTGTTCGGTCGCACCCCGGAATCGATGGGGCTGGCCCCAGATGGTGGCGCTCCCGTGCCATCGCGCGCTGTCGCAGCGCCTTTGCCCCACGTCCCGGTTGCGAACATTTGGCATGACCGGGCGTTCCTGACCCTGGCACTGGGCATGGCGCTTGGACTGTTCGCGCAGATCGGACTGATCACGCATATGTTCTCGTTGCTGGTGCCCGCCATGGGCGCACAACGGGCCGGCATCGTCGCCGGCCTTGCCACGGCATCGGCAATTGCCGGTCGTACCCTGGTCGGCTGGCTGATGCCGGCAAACACCGAGCGCCGGATCGTAGGCGCAATGAACTACGGCGTGCAAATTGTCGGCTGCTGCGTGTTCCTCGCCGCCGGCGGGAACAACATTCCACTGCTGGTACTGGGCGTGGTGCTGTTCGGTGTTGGTATCGGCAACGCGACGTCGATACCGCCGCTGATCGCGCAGACCGAGTTTGCCAAGGCCGAAGTGGTCCGTGTCGTCGCATTGATGACTGGCGTTGCGCAGGCGTCATTCGCCTTCGCGCCAGCGTTGTTCGGCATGATCCGGGACGCCACCGCACCGGCGGGCAGTGCGACAGTGCCAGTCCTGTTCCTCACCGCCGCCTTGATTCAGGGAGCGGCAGCGCTGGCGTATTGGGCTGGACGCAACTCATTTCGCAGCCGCGTCGTACACGCCGGCACTTAAGCAACGACCCGCGCCAGGTCAGTGATTTTATCTGGCTATTCGCCGCTTTCTGTGATTACAAACCCGCTTCGGGCCCGGAGCGCATCCGGGCAGACGCGCCGGCAATCACTTCGTCCAATGACGGGCGCAAACCGGCCTGATCGACCAGGCCTGGCACCACGTGCCGCTCGCGACCGGCAATCCAGGAACCGGTTCTCGCGCCAATCCCGCAGCCGCCTGAATGCGGTACGATGTCCCAAAAGGGGAGGTTATGGCACCCAGTCCGACCGATCGCGTTGCGGTTCATCTCCGCCTGATCGGGCCGATGCAAGCCTGGATGACGGAAGGTGAAGAGATTTCTCCGCCGGGCCTGCGGACGCGAGCGCTGCTCGCCGCCGTCGCGATGTCCTCGCCTCGCCCAGTACCGCGCGTCTGGCTGGCGCGGCTGCTGTGGAGCCAGCTGCCGGATGCCCTGGGACGCGCCGCGCTCCGTGCCGAAGTCCTGCGGCTTGCGGACGCCCTGGCGCCCGCCGGTCCAGCGGTTCTGGAAGTCACGCGCGTTTCCCTGTTGCTGCGACCCGAAGCGGTCTGGATCGACGCCCCGGAGGTCATGCGAGCGACGGCCGAGGCGCCCGGCTCGCTGGCATTACTGGACGGCGCGCTGCTCGAGGACCTGGACGGGATCGACCCGGCTTTCGACCAATGGCTGCGGCAGGAGCGGGACCGCCTGCATGACCACGGCCGTCTTGTGGCGGAGACGCATTTGCTGGCGCAGACCGAACCCAGCGCCAGCATTCCGGCGGCGCGCCAATTGCTGAGCATCGATCCCATCCATGAGGGCGGTTGGCGTGCCCTGATGCGAGGTTATGCAGAACAGGGCGAGCGCACGAGGGCAATGGAGGCTTATGAACAATGCTGCACTGTGTTGGCCGCCCGGCTCGACACGGCACCGTCGGCCGCAACGCGCAGCCTGTTGGCGAGTATTCTTGGTCAGAATGCGGCTCGTCCCGACCAGCAGCAGCCGGAGAGATTGCGCCCATCCACTGCGCCGCCCCTGGTTGGGCGGCAGCCTCCCGGGGGATACAGGCCACAGAGGCGGAGGCGGGTCGGCGTCATGCCGATGCGGTGCTATGGGTTGGCAGACGAAGAGGCATTGTTTGGGCCCGGCCTCGCCGGCGAAATCACCTCGGCGCTATCACGATTTTTTCAGACCACTGTGGTCGATGCCGACGAAATTGCACGATTTGTGCACGACCACTACGATGAGGCGGCGGTGCGGCGCATGTTCGGCATCGACTTCCTGATGGACGGCACGATCCGGCGCGGCCGGAACAGGGTACGGGTGTCGCTGCGCCTGCTGGATATGAATGCCGGCAATCGGATCGTCTGGGTTGATCGGTTTATCCGGAACGACAGTGATCTACCGCTGGCTCAGACTGGGATCGCGGCAGAGGCAGTGGCCCGGATCGAGCCGGAGTTATGGCAGGCGGAAGCGCTCAGATGGGCGGCTGACCCACCGGTGAACCCAACGGCGTACGATCTCTTGCTGTTATCAATTTTACCGATGACCCAGATGGACCGCGACGGTTTCCTGCAGGCCGGCGAGCACCTGGCGCAGGCGATCCGGCAAGAACCTGAATTTTCCGCCGTCCACTGTTGGTACGCCTTTTGGCACGTCCTGCTGATCAGCCAAGGTTGGGCATCGGATCATGCGGAAGCCCTGGCGCGCGGCCGTGACCTCGCGGAACGCTCCGTCGCGCTCAACCCTACGGCGGCCCGTCCACTCACCGTCGCCGGCCTGCTGCGGGCACACCATGGATCCGACGAAGCGGCGGCGTGCTTTGACCGGGCACTGGAAGTCAATCCTTACCTCGCCATGACCTGGGCGCTGTCAGCCGTCCATTGCCTCAATATCGGCGATCACGCCGAGGCAGAGCGGCGATTTGACACCTACAAGGCGCTGTCGCCCCGTGACCGGTTTGCCTTCGTATTCGACGCATTCTTCGCGCCGTTTCATCTGGTCAGGCGAGATTATGAGACGGCGGTCATCACCGGCCATCTGGTGATGCAACTCAACCCGAGGTTTTCGGCGGGTTATAAAACGCCGCTTGCCGCGCTTGGCCATCTCGGGATGCACGATGAAGCCGCGTCCGTCCTGCGCCGGTTGCAGGCGATCGAACCGAATTTCTCGGTTGCAGGCTTTCTCGCCACGACGACGCTGCGGCGGCATGCCGACCGAGAGCTTTTCGCGGAAGGGCTGCGTCTCGCCGGCGTGCCCTGAAACGCCGATAGTGGCCGGTCAAACGATGCGAAGGTGGGCGAACAGGCCCACCTTGACCATGTCGAGGAGGAAGGCGAACACCACGGCTCCTGCGAATACGCCCAACACCACCAGCGCCGGCAACGCCGTCATGACAATGCCTGCCATGGCCAGCGACGCGATGATCGTGACATCGGTCCTGCAGGAAGCCGAGGATGCCGTTGAACACCAACAGCGCGGCGATGACTGCCGCCTGGATCAGATCGCCCACCACAAGTTCGACGACGACCGCCAGTTCGAGCATCCAGGGCACCGGCGCCCAGAAGCGGATCAACGCCATCTGCCACACCTTCGCGGCGGTATCCGGCATGGCATTCGGCCCGACCTCCGCCAGGCGGCGGTGCGCTGCCTCACTGGTCAATCCGAGGTGTGAGGTTATGCGGGCATCAGCGGTGTCGATTGTTTGCAACTGCGCCATCGGCGGCACTTTGTTGGCATTATTTCCCGGCCGGCGAAAGCGCGGGTGCGCGCAGCTACCAACGCGTCAGGATGACGTATGGGGCGTAAAATACGCGGCGGTCTGGCTCGCGTCCTCCGGGAGGATATACAGCGGGATCGGGCCCTTCACCGGCAGTTCATGCATAAGCAGGTGGAGCGTGGCCGTTTGAACGTTGATACAGCCGAAAGTAATGTGTTTGTCCTCATCACTGGGCGACAGTATTCGCGCGTCCCGGTGTTCGGATGGAATGCCCAGATAGAGTTGGTGGATGGCAATACCCCAGTCTTTGCCTCGTATTTCGTCAATGTCGAACAGCGGGCCGCCGACTTCCGGATCGAAGCCGCGTTCCACGGTATAGCGGCCGGCAGGCGTGATCTTGGTATCCGCGGCGTTCAACGTATCGAAATTCGCTTTCAGCTCGGTTTTCGGCATCTGATCCGCGGTGCTTTCCCCGGTCAGTGCCGGACCGGCGAACACCGGCTGGCCATTCTCGAACAGGATGATCTTGCCCAGAGCCTTGTCGACCATAAGGAAGGTTTTGTCCCCATGCGCGTTGGCCATCTCACCGGCTGCGCTTTCCTGGTCCGACAGCACGGGCGGCGTACTGGGCAGTACGGGAATTTCGAATGCGGGCTCCTCAGCGGCGGCTTCGCTGCGTTTATGTGCCGGTTTTGCCGACTCGTCGGAATCCGACCCCGCTGCAACGATCGCCGGACCAACATGGAAGGCCAACGGCGTCGGCGTACCGTCAGCCGTGTCGACCTCAGGTGTGGGAACCTGAACCGCCGCCGCTTCCGGCTCCGGTTCGGCAAATGCGTGAGCCACCTGGCGCCTGACAATCTTCTTGTGCGCTGCCAGAGTATGCAGTGTCGCAGGGTGTAGTATCGCGGGGTGCAATGTCGCAGGCTGAAGCGAGGCACTTGCTTTGTGATAAGCGTGATGAACCTGGGCTTCGGTCACCGGTGCGCCCTCGGCGTGCTGACATGCTACCTGGAGGGCCAGCACCGCGGCCCCGAGTATTGCCATGTCGCGCACCATGAAACGAACTCCCGCTTCGCCAGACCAAAAACCAGAGCAGCCCTGAAATGGTTCCACTGGATGGCGGAACGCTGTGGCTACGATTGAGCAAGATAACACAGAAATTCACGATTTTCAACGTGCGGCGGCGACTGGCGGCGGGTCAGCCACCGCGCCGAGCTTTGCAGCATCAATCGATTGGAAATCGCACTGTACTCGAGCCACCGTACAAACGTCATATGCCAGCTGGACGGGCTCGTCCGCCCAGCTGGCACCGACAACGGTCAACCCGATTCGTTGTTACAAACGCACCTAAGAGCCTCGTTGCGGCCTGCCGGTGCTATTTTGCGCGAAACGGCCCGCTATTATTTCTTGTAGTTCGTCGGAGCCGGTGCCGGCATTGGAGCCGGCGCCTGGTCCGAGGCTGTGCTCGCTGTGCTGGTTTGCGATGACGGGCTGCTGCACGCCGTCAACAACGTACTCGCAAGGAGGCAAATCGAAGCGAGCACCAGGAAGGGCCGTAAACCGTTATGAGGCATTGTCAGTCTCCCGAGGGTTAAGCAACAGTGTGGGGTTTCCCGTCGATCGCAGGCCCGCGACGATACAGTGTCACCCATCGGATACGCCTGCGAGCGTCCGGGAGTGACAACCTTGTCATTTCGAGCACCACGCCATCGCGCAAAACCAGGCATAGTGAGTGGATGCTATTTTATCTCCACGTAACCATTGACGAGCGAACATGACTCGCCTGCATTAAACGAACGTCGCTGCGATTGGTTCCCGCTTATGAAAGAAAAGTAATACTGGTCGCGTCATCAAACAATCAGACCTCGCCACCAGTTGCAACTTCATTACAAAACTGGCGCCGCAATCGACTGGTTAACTGCGAGGTCCGGTCCGCCTGATCCCGACCGAGAAAACGTCGTTAATCAAATTTTCATTATTCGGTAGGATATACAACGGCATCCCTCGGCTCGGCAGAATTCTCGACAATTGTGCGATGGTGCTCGGATCGACGTCGATGCAGCCGTTGGTAATGTGCTTGTCCTGATCCATGTCGGACCGCAGCCTTGCGGCGCGGCGCTCGGCGGGCCGGCCTAACCACACCCGGTGAATCGCGATGGTCCAGTCCCGCCCTTGCAATTCGTTGATGTCGAACAGCTCGCCCAGAGCCCGGTCGTAATTGCGCGTTATGGTGAACCGGCCGGCCGGAGTCACTTTGAACTTTACGCCACCTTGCCGCGACCACGGCGTGATCCAGGCGTCCGCTGGAATGCGATCGGCCATGCTTTCCCCGGTCAGCGCCGGGCGGCTGAAAATCGGTCTGCCGTTTTCGAACAAAATGATTTTGCCAAGGTTCTTGTCGACCATCAAAAAGCTCCGGTCGCCATTACGCCAGGCAATCAGGTTGACGCGTTGCTCGGCCGGCGATAGCGCCTGGCCGCCGTCCCACAGCGGTGCAATGCTAAAACTCGTGTTCAGCCGATGCTCGGGTTGGTTGCCCAGAGCCGGATCTGCCTGCCAGCGATTGTCCGGTCGCCAATCGAAGCGGGCCGCCGGTTCGCTCGATGCTGTGTCCCAGGTCGCTGCAAACGCCGAATAGCCGACCAGCAGCATAATGCCGGCCAGCATGCACGTCGCAAGACGCCTCAACGTTGCATGGCTTGCCGACCGAGGGGCGCGGCGAAAGAGTCGTGAACGCTCACGCGAGACCGTTATCGGCATCGCCCCAAACCCCCATACGCTTTGCAACGGCGTTATCGTCGTTGATGTTTGGCCCGCTGAGTGGGACCTTCGTCCCGATTGTCAGCGGGCCAGATTTTTACCCACCTGGCCCAGCAACTCTCCTTCCGGCATCGCGCGGCGGAAAGAATCTCGCAACCAGGGTTGCGTCCTGCGGCAGAATATATATCGGCGTCCGGTCTTCACCGGGCACACGATCCAACAGCCCCTGCATCGTCGCTCCGTCGACGTCGATGCAGCCATAGGTGATGTGCTTGTCGTCGTCTCTGGACGAGCGCAACCGTAAGTCGCGGTGCTCGGCCGGTGCCCCGAGCCAGACCTTGTGGATGGCGATATCCCAGTCTGTCCCTTGCACTTCGTTGACGTCCAGGGTTTGTCCGTAATTATGGTCATAACCCACCGATACCGTGTAGCGGCCGGCTGGCGTGACTTTGTATTTCAATCCCTTCTGCTCGGCGAAACTCTTGGTAAACGCATCCGCCGCGAGATAATCGGAGGTGTTCTCGCCGGTCAGAGCCGCGCCGCTGAAGGTCGGCCGGCCTTGCTGAAAGGCGATGATCTTACCATGGGCCTTATCGAGCATCAAAAAGTCGCGATCGCCGTTGCGCTCGGCGATCTGGCTCACGCGCTGCGCCTCAGCCGACAACCCGGGGCCGCCCTGATACTGCTCAGCCGTCGCCACCGGCGCGCCAGGCACCATCATGTCGGGAGAACCGGCGCACCCGGCCAGGCAAACCAGAGTCAACAAATTGAGTTTCGCAAATGCGCGTGTCACGACGATTACCCCCATGCATCTGATGGGATATCGGACGTGCTAAGAGACTGCCGCCGATTCCCACAACCCCACTTCGGCCGAACGTAGCTCGGCCACAACTGCTCCAATGAATGAAGCCAAGATAACTGCCAACCTCTGAGCCCGCCAGTTGAACCCCGCCGGTTGAACCCCGCCGGTTAAACCCCGCCCGTTGAACGTGGTCGTGCCGGTGTCCGGTCGGTCTCCGCTGTTACCAGAAAGCCTATAAGGAAAGACGTTCGCTTTCGCCAACCGGTTTTATTGATTGCCGTCCAAAATCGTGCCGGTTTCATCGCCTGGTTACCGATTTTGCCGTCCATGACCCCGCCGGCGCCCGGTTCGCGCCGGCCGTTGATCTGGATCATTGGTTGACTGCGCGGCCGGTTGCATCGTCTTGCCGTGATGATCCGCTCCCGCCGCACCGCGCTGATTTGTATCGCAATCGCCGTTCTTGCCGTCGTCGGCTATGCGCAGTGGCGCTGGCCGAACGCCGTGGCACAGGCTTTGCTCGGCCCGCCGGGCAACCCGGCAACCATTGTCGTGTCCGGCAATATCGAGGCGCATGAAAGCGTCCTGAGCTTTACCCAGGTGCAGGCGCCGATTATCGAGCTGGCCTTGGATGAAGGTGCCACGGTTGCCAAGGACACCGTGCTCGCGCGTGTCGACGACAGTCTCTATCGCCGCCAGACCGAGATCGATCGCGCCAATCTGGGCGTCGCGAGCGCCCAGGTTGCGGTCTACGCAAGCACGCTCGCCGCGGCGCAGAGCAACGTTTCCAGCGACGGCTTCGATCTGGTCGAGAAGCAGCGTGACTATGCGCGGGCCGAGGAGTTGGTGAAAACCAACGCGATCTCGATCCAGGGCCGCGACCTGGCGTTCACTGCAGCGCGGCAATCGGCGGCGGTGCTGGCGCACGACCAGGCCATGCAGGAGGTCGCCACCACCAATGTCGATTTGGGCAAAGCCAACCAGGCAGCGGTCGCGTCGAAGCTCGCACTGGATGAGGTAACGCTTGGCTACACCACACTCCGCGCGCCGTTCGCCGGCGTGATCTCAGTCCGCCAGGCCGAACTGGGCCAATTGGCGGGTCCCGGCGTGGCGATCTTCACGCTGGACGACCTCGACCATGTTTGGTTGCGCGCTTATGTGAACGAGCCTGACCTTGGCAAGATCCGGCTCAATGAGCCGGTCGATGTGACGACCGACACCTACAGAGGCAAGCTTTACCACGGCACCATCAGCTTCATTTCGCCCGAGGCGGAGTTCACGCCGAAGACCGTCGAGACGCATGCCGAACGGGTGACGCTGGTCTATCGGATCCGCATCGATATCGACAATCCGACGCATGAGCTGCTGCCGGGAATGCCGGCCGATGCCAGCATTGCCGCTTTGCCGCCCGGCAAATGAGCCCCGAGAGCAAATGAGCCCCGAGAGCAAATGAGCC
>Ga0187867_10000207_pt1 | contig 52602 bp, 35 predicted proteins | sample June2016WEW_13_1_FD_132976 | JGI IMG/M metagenome (GOLD analysis project Ga0187867, IMG submission 132976) | Peatland microbial communities from SPRUCE experiment site at the Marcell Experimental Forest, Minnesota, USA - June2016WEW_13_10 | ecosystem: Environmental > Terrestrial > Soil >...
CGAACACGAGGAAGTTTCGCATCGTGATGCGTTTACCCCCCAGACGCCCCAGATTGCGAATGCCGTACGGCTCGGCCGCGACGGTCTGCGAAATGCGTCCACACAGCACGACCCGCGCATCCGTCCGCAGATTTGCCAACGCCGCATCCAAGGTCGGGCCACCGACGTTGTCGAAATAAACATCGATCCCGTCGGCGCATTCGCGTTGAAGTGCCGCCTCGAGATCATTTTCGGCTTTGTAATCTATGACCCCATGCAACCGGAGCGTTTGCCGCAGAAACCGGCATTTCTCCGGCCCTCCAGCGATGCCAATCACACGACAGGCGTCGATCAGACCGATCTGGGCGGCGATTTGCCCGACGCCACCCGCCGCCGCGGACACCACCAACGTCTCTCCCGGTTTCAGCGCGCCGATGTCCCGCACGCCGAAATACGCGGTCAACGCAGAGGTGCCGAGCGGACCCATCCAGTCGTCGAGCGAACCCAAAGCAAGATCCAGTTTCTGAGTGTCTCGCGCGCGAAGGATGGGATGCGATTGCCAGCCGGTGCGTCCTTGCACGAGGTCTCCGATCGCGAAGCTTTCCACGGTGGTTTGCAGCACACGACCAATTCCGCCGGCGCGCATTACGTCGCCGATTGCGACGCCTCGGACATAGCCGGACGTATCACTGATCCACGATCGCATCGCCGGGTCGATGGAAATATACATGGTCTCAACCAGCAATTCGCCAGCTTCGAGAGGCCGCACCGGCACCGAATCCTGGGTGAAATGCTCGGGGCCCGGAATTTCGGCAGCTCGGGCTTGCAAGACGATCCGGCGGTTTAACATGGCACGCGTTCCCCAAATTCAGTTGTGGCATTGAAGCAGGCTGCTACCGGTCCGCCAATTGGTGCACCGGACCTCGACAGAACGCGGCGGGCGGCGGCATGCTGGCTCCAGTCAGGCCCGATAATGGGAGGGAACATGAGCGAGCAAATGGCACCGGTGGTGGAAACATCGTCCGGCAAGCTCCGTGGTACGATGGTCGAGGGCGTCGCAGCCTTCAAGGCAATTCCCTATGCCGCTCCGCCGACCGGCGCGCGTCGGTTCCTGCCGCCGGCCAACGTCGAGCCCGGGTCTGGCGTTCGCGATGCGACGGCATATGCGGGCCGTGCGCCCCAGGCGGGGTTGCGCGCGGGCACTCGCCCCGAACTCGAAACGTTCTCGGGAGCGCCGGACACCTCGCCGGACTCGGAGGATTGCCTGACGCTGCATGTTTGGTCGCCCAGTACCACGGATGGTGCGAAACGGCCGGTGATGGTGTGGCTGCATGGTGGAGCATTCTCCTACGGCAGCGCGAACTCGGAACGGCTCAGAGGCAGCCGTCTGGCGAAGCGTGGCGATGTCGTGGTCGTTACAGTCAATCATCGATTGAATATTTTTGGGCATCTCGATTTGTCAGGGGTCGGCGGATCAGACTATCGCCACTCCGGCAATGCTGGTGTGTTGGACCTGGTCGCCGCGCTTACCTGGGTCCGCGACAATATAGCTCAGTTTGGTGGCGATCCCAGGAACGTGACGATTTTCGGCGAGTCGGGCGGCGGTGGCAAGGTCAGTACGCTGCTCGCCATGCCTGAGGCGGTCGGACTGTTTCACAAGGCAATTATCCAGAGTGGCGCTGCGGTGCGGCTGCGCACGAAAGAACGGGCTCTGCAATTGACCCAACTTGTGTTGCAGGAGCTTGGCATCACGACTGCGGCAATCGATCAATTGCAGCGTTTGCCCGTCGCCAATCTGTTGGCCGCGATCAAACCAGCGGAGCGGGCACTCGGTCCATCCCAGTATCGGTTGTTCGATCGCTACCCATTTGGACCGGTCGTGGATGGCGAAGTCCTGCCGAGGCAACCGTTCGATCCCGACGCACCCGATATCATGAGCGACATTCCGCTCATCATTGGCGACATGAAGGATGAGACGGCAAGCTTTCTTGCCCCGGATGACCTCGTTTGGCATCGCAGTTTGACGGAGGCGCAAATGGTCGATCGGGTACACGCGATTGCCGGTGCCGATACGAGTCGTGTGGTCGAGACCTATCGTCGCCTCTACCCAAACGCCAGTCCGGCGGATCGGCTGATCGCCACCACGACCGATTGCAACTTCCGCATTCGATCGCTGACTCTGGCACAACGGCGCGCTGCCAAAGCGACTGCTCCGGTTTGGATGTATGCATTCGAGTGGGAGACACCGGTACATGGCGGCAAAATGAAAGCGCCGCACGCCATGGATGTTCCATTCACGTTCGACACGATCGACCTGACCAATGCCACCGATGGCAGCGACACGGCACGGCGACTCGCTGAAACGATGTCTGGTGTGTGGACGACTTTCGCACGTAACGGGGTGCCAGACCATCCCTTAATTCCGCGCTGGCCAGCCTACCGCATTCCGGAGCGTGCGACATTGATCCTGGATGCCAAATGCCGCATCGTCAACGATCCTCGGGGCGAAACGCGTGCGTTATGGCAGGACATCACTCGGTCGTAACAGGTGCCGCGAAATAACTGAAAGGTGGTCACGGATGCGCGCAATTGTGAACACGCCTGGCGGGACGGCACCGGTCGAGTTGCGAGAGGTTCCCGAACCAAATCCCGGACCGAACGAGGTCTTGGTCGCGGTCCGGGCGTTTTCGCTCAATCGCGGTGAATTACGGTCGTTCGTCAACAACGAGGCGGGCTGGATCCCCGGTCAGGACGTCAGTGGCGCGGTACTGAGGCCGGCCGCGAATGGTCTCGGCCCACCGGAGGGCGCACGTGTGGTTGCGCTGACCGACGAATTCGGTTGGGCGGAACAGGTTGCTGTTGCCGTGCATCGCGTTGTCCCGATTCCCGACAATGTGAGCTTTGCGCAGGCCGCGACTTTGCCGGTTGCGGGATTGACCGCGCTTCGCTGTGTGCGGCTTGGCGGTGCGCTGGTCGGGCGACGGGTTCTGATCACTGGGGCGGCTGGCGGTGTCGGTACACTCGCGATCCAGATCGCCGCTCATTCCGGAGCCCATGTCACCGCCGTCGTGGGACGTCCCGAGCGCGCTCCCGGTCTTCGGGAACTGGGCGCCGAAGATGTCGTTCACGGTATCGAAAACGCAACCGGACGATACTCGCTAATTCTGGAATCCGGAGGCGGCAGCTCGCTGTCCGCGGCCCTGCAACGCATCGAACCAAACGGAACGGTCGTTGTCTATGGCAACTCCTCCGGTGAAACGTCAACCATCAGCTTTCAGGATTTCCGGGCAGCACAAAATGCGCGTATCCAAAGCTTCTTCTATTTCACCTCAGGCCCCGAGGAGTTATTCGCGCCCGACCTTGCTCTGCTCGTATCGCTGATTGCGGACGGCAGTCTCCGTCCGGTAGTCGGGATCGAGCAAAACTGGGCTCATCTCGCTACCGTCGCTGAATCGTTGCGCGGACGGCAGGTCGCCGGTAAAGCTGTGTTCCGAACCGGAAATTCGTAAGTGGAAGCGGACTATGTGGTTGTAGGAGCCGGCTCGGCCGGTTGCGTTGTCGCAGCGCGGCTCTCGGAAACCGGTGCGAAGGTGATCCTGCTCGAGGCCGGTCCCCGAGATACGCTGCCTTGGATCCACATCCCTGCAGGCATGCTGAAGCTGCTGTATCATCCAGTGGTGAATTGGAACTATAGCGCAGAGGGAACGCCGGGAAGCGGCGGACGGCGTATCCACTGGCCCAGGGGAAAAACCCTGGGTGGATCGAGTTCGATCAACGGCATGCTCTATGTACGAGGCAACCCGGCCGATTTCGACGGGTGGGCGCAAATGGGATGTCGCGGCTGGAGCTTTGACGATGTTCTGCCGTTCTTCAGAAAGTCGGAGGACTACCAGCAAGGCGGTGATCCAGAGATCCGTGGTCACCGCGGTCCGCTGAAAGTTGAAGACTATCGGACAATCCTTCCCCTGACGCATCGTTTCGTCGAGGCCGCGCAACAGGCCGGATATACGTTCAGTACCGACCTCAATGGCCGGGTGCAGGAAGGCGTTGGCTATTCCCAGATGACCCGCAAGGGAAAATGGCGTGGATCGACCGCGCAAACATTTCTGAAGGAGGCACGGAGCCGAAGCAATCTTCGTGTCGAAACCAACGCACTTGCCTCGAAGCTGCTATTTGAGGGGCGCCGATGTATCGGCGTTGCTTTCTCGCAACACGGGGAAACGAAGGACATCCGTGTTGCCAAGGAGGTGCTGCTGTGCGGTGGCTCGATCAACTCGCCACATTTGCTGCAAATCTCGGGCATCGGACCAGCCGCGCAGCTGAACGCGATCGGGGTGCCGGTGGTGCACGACCTGCCGGGGGTCGGCGCAAATTTACAGGACCATTACGTTGCCCGCATCTCGCATCGTGTCAAAGGCTCAATTTCGATCAATAAGTTGGCACGTGGACTGCGCCTGTCGAGGGAAATCGCGCGGTTCTTCCTCGAAGGAAGAGGGGCGCTGACCTTCGGCGTGACGACGGCGCAGGTGTTCTGTCGGTCCAGCCCAGATAAGGCCAGTCCCGACCTCCAGCTGTTATTTACGCCCGCCAGTTATGACCCTACCAAATTCGGCGCACTGGAACGGGAGGACGGCATGACCGTCGCGGTCTGCCCGGTTCGCCCGGATAGCCGAGGAACGATCATGGCGCGCTCTGACGATCCGGCAATGGCACCGATCATCACCCCAAATTACCTGTCCGACCCGGCCGATGCCCGGGTCCTGGCCGCCGGAATGCGCTTTGCGCGCAATATCTTTGCGGCACCGGCCATTGCCCAACACAGCGTCGAGGAGACGATTCCTGGACCCGATATTCGAACGGATGAAGAGCTGACCTATTATGCTCGCAACTTTGGCAACACGATCTATCATCCGGTCGGAACCTGTCGCATGGGTCAGGGGCCGTCTGCCGTCGTTGACGAACGGTTGCGCGTCCACGGCATCGCCGGCCTGCGCGTGATCGACGCATCCATCATGCCGACCTTGACCACAGGGAATACCAACGCACCAACCATCATGATCGGAGAGAAGGGCGCGGCGATGATCCGTGAAGATGCGACCCAAACGGTCGGCGCAGATTAAGACCGTCAGCCACCGAGCTATTTCGGCATCGTAATACGCCGGCCGGTTCCCTTTGGTGGCTGCGCCGGCGCATAGTTGGCAACCGCCTGCTGCAGGGCCTCACGGTGCAGGTCCGGAAATGGCGCTACGCGACGCACACGCATATCGATGTGCAGTGCCATCAGTTCCTGCGTCGCGGAGCGCTCGCCGCTATCGGAATGAAACAGCTCGTGGAAATAGTGCAGCCGCTTGGAGTCCACGCCCAGCAACCATGTATGAACGTGCAACCGCTCCCCAAGACGCACTTCTCGTTCGTACACCGTGTGGGTCTCGGCAGTGAAGCATGAATTACCGGTCGCCTCCCGGTAAGCGTCGCCAATTCCCAATGTTGCGTAGAGCTTGTCAGTGGCGAGATCGAAAACGACTACATAATAGGCGAGGTTCATGTGACCGTTGGAATCGATCCACTCCGGACGGACGACGTCGTGATGCACGATGAGAGGCTGGTTCATGGTGCATCGCACAATGTTGCGGTCACGACATTCGGTCAAGTCGGCATGGTCTGCGGGACTGGCTTCGACCGACGCCAGTCCGCAGAAAACCCTGTCAGGCAGCTTCTGCCAACTGCCGCGGCCGATAGATCGCGATATGTGTCACACGGGCGATTGGTGTCGCTTCATTGGCGATTACCAAGGCGTCAATCTCAACCCATTTATGACCCTTGTGTTCGTAGTTCTTCGTAACGCGAGCGCGAACTCCCAACGTATCGCCGACCAGGGCAACGCCGAGGTTTTGGATAGTGCTGCCCATATGCATCCACGCCGGCAGAATCACGTTGTGCGATAGGGCCCAATTGCAGCAGCGCAGCACTGTCCCGGAATGAACGATGCCCTCGCGCAAATACCGCGGATCCGTCTCCCGCGTATCCGAGATATCCTGGGTTTGATAATCTTGTGTGATGGTCAGCGGATTCATCCCTAGCCAATCACCGACCTTCAATGACTGTTCGTCCGCGGCGGCGCGATGGGCACGCGCCGGAACCGCCTGGAATTCCGAAAGAGCCGGCAAGTCCGGAGTTTTGTCTGGCAACCCGGCATGGCCCGTGGCACAGAGCTGGCCGCCACTTTCGACCTGCAGCGTCATGCCGGTCGCATCGTCCACCGCCGTTATTTCGGCGATGTCACCCTCGTAAACGGGCTTGCCGAAGCGGGCCTCGCCAGTGCCACGTTCAAGCCAGGCGCGGCCCCATCGTTGCACCGGCATGTGGGACATATAAGCATACACATGGACGCCGCCGACCAAACCACCCTTAAAGCCAAAGCGTTTTGCCGTCGCATCGTCATGGATTTTATTTTCAGATGATTTCGCGGTGTTATAGGCCGCGACGCGGTAGGACGGCAGTGTTGACATGGAAACAACCTCCGGCCATCCGCAGCGCGCGCGGATGGCCAAAATACGAATCTCGGATTAATTCAGAGCGAACTGACCAACTTCATAACCGGGAATGAAATTGCGGTTGGTCATATCGGGATTGCGGTTCACGTACACGCGGTTGAACATCGGGTGCCGCATGCTACGGGTCTCGTGTTCGATCCGGAACAATGGCTTATTCGTGTCGACGTCAACGAGATCGAGGAAGCGGTATTGATGTTGATCGCTCTCCTCGACGATCAGACCGCGCTCGAGCAATTTCTTATGCGGTCCAGAGAAATCGGCCAGCGTAATCTGGATGTGATGACCGTCATATTCGGGAAGCTCAGCCTTGGTATGGCGATACGTCACCTTACATTCACCGGAGCATGAAGCCCATGCGTATTGTCCCCGCTCATCCTTGGCGACGCCCGCGATGCCGCCGAGAATCTCCTTGTAGAACCGGGCGATCGCGGCCAGATCGGTCCCGTCAGGAACGTCGAACTCGACATAAGGCATACCGACCCGCATTGCGCCGAACCGCGCCGGATCAGGCGCGTGGACGCGGATACGATTGCCCCACGGACACGTTGTCTCAACCACATCGCCGGCTTCGCGGTAGCTGTATTGTGTGCCTTCCAGGAACTTCTTCGCATAATGCAAACGCTTCAACAGCGCTTCGAGGTCCGGCAGCACCAGCGCCGTCGTACCACGCACGACCTGCGCACCTCGGGTCGGCAAATGGAACTGGCCCTTGCCGACATTGACCCACATGTTTTCCAGGCCGGCCATGAGGTAAGGATCCCGCGTGAGACCCAGGCCCATCAGGTAATAGGCGGTAGCCAGCGACTGGTCCGGCACGGTCACATTCACATGGCCAAGCTCGACGATATTGCCGAGGTCCTCAACTGTCCGGTCAAATTGCGGCGCCGCCACCATGTCGTTCATCTCTTGGGTCCTCTTGTCCGGGTTCATAGCGATGCGTTACATTAACGCAGAATCGATACGAGGTCCATCGTCAGGCTGCGGGTGGGACGCCGGCCTCCAGCAGCGCTGCCCGTTGGCGGTCCGCCAGCTCGGCCGCGTTGAAGTCCTCGACCAGGCCCTGAAACAACCGGCTCCAGTTCAGCTCCGCACGCAGCCGCAGGAACACGCCACCAAGTCCGATGGCAGATCGATCCATCAGAACGAATTCGCGCGGCGGTTTCACCCCGCCCGTTCGTTTCAACCCGGCATGGACCTTCTCGGCAACGGCGCGGCCAAATTGTGGGTCATCGGTCTCTTGAATGCGGCGAACCCGGTCTTCGGTGAGTGGTTCGTATAAGAAACGGGCCCAAAGGTTCAACACAGCCATCTTCTCGTTCGACAAATCGGTGAAGCCCCAGGTCTCGTAAGCGTGATGCGCCTTTGCATCGTCGTTGTCCCGCACCGCCTCGTACAGGTCGATGACACCACGGACGAAGTGCGCATCGAACACACGGATGGCGCCAAAATCCAGCAGATTCACCGAGCCATCAGGCCGCACCTGATAATTGCCCATGTGCGGATCACCATGAATGACCCCATACCGGTAAAATGGCACGTACCACGCACGGAACAGCGCCTCCGCGATCCGATTCCGCTCATCCTGAGATGGGTCCTCGGCCAGACGGTGCATAAGTGGGCGACCATCCAGCCACGTCATCGTCAACAGGCGCCGCGTGCAAAAGCCCGGAATTGGCGCCGGCACGTGCACCATCGGATGTTCCGCCAGCATCAGCGCATAAAGTCGCATTTGCGCGGCCTCGCGCTCATAGTCGAGTTCCTCGCGGAGACGCTCAGTCAGTTCTTTGTAAATCTCCTCGTGTTGGATCGCGTTGTCCATGCGGTGATACACGGCCATCGCCAGGCGCAACTGACGAAGGTCAGCCTCTACGGTGCTCGGCATGTCCGGATATTGCAGCTTGCAGGCGACCTCGCGGCCATCCGGCAAGGTCGCGCGATGCACCTGGCCGAGCGACGCAGCAGCGGAGGCGGTCTGCGAAAACGCCTCGAAGCGAGACCGCCAGTCCGGGCCGAGTTCGCTCGCCATACGGCGGCGCACGAAGTTCCAACCCATGGCGGGCGCATTCGCCTGCAGTTGGGCGAGCTCCTCCGCATATTCCACCGGCAGCGCGTCAGGGACTGACGATAGAAACTGCGCCACTTTCATCAGCGGCCCTTTCAGGCCGCCGAGAATGGTCCGCAGATCCTCGGCGTGAGCTGCACGATCGGTGCGGATGCCGAACATGCGCTCCCCGGCCATGCGCGCGGCTATGCCGCCAACGGCACCCGACGTGCGCGCCATTCGGCGCAGTTCACCGAGGAAATTACTGCCGGACATGGGTATTCAAAACAAAACCTCCGAATTACGGCATTGCCTCAAGTTCATCGATGAAGCCGGAAATCACGTCCAGCCCTTTCGTCCAGAAGGCGGGATCAGACGCGTCCAATCCAAATGGTGCAAGCAATTCCTTGTGGCGCCTGGTGCCTCCCGCCCGCAGCATGTCCAGATATTTTGCCTGGAACCCAGGGTGACCCGATTGGAAGACGGAATAAAGTGCATTCACCAGGCAATCGCCAAATGCGTAAGCGTAGACATAAAACGGTGAATGCACGAAATGCGGCACATAAGCCCAGAAAACATCGTATTCCGGTGAAAAATCGAATGCCGGGCCCAGGCTTTCGGTCTGCACGCCACGCCAGATCTCACCAATGCGGTCTGGCAGGAGTTCACTGACTCGCCTTTCTTCATGCACCTTTGTCTCGAAGCGATAGAACGCGATCTGGCGGACCACGGTGTTCAACATGTCCTCGACCTTCGAGGTCAGCATCACCCGCCGCTGCTCCGGACCGGCGGCGTCCAGCAAGGCTCGGAACGTGAGCATTTCGCCAAATACGCTCGCCGTCTCGGCAAGGGTCAAAGGCGTGCTGGCCATCAGGTATCCCTGACTGCCCGCCAGTACCTGATGCACGCCATGGCCCAGTTCATGGGCCAGAGTCATCACGTCACGCGTGCGACCGTGGTAATTCAGCAACAAATAGGGATGCGCCGACGGCACCGTAGGATGCGAGAACGCACCGCCCGCCTTGCCTTCCCTCGGCGGCACATCGATCCACGGCTTGTCGAAGAACTGCCGCCCAATATTGGCGAGATCCGGACTGAACGCACCGTAAGCACCCAGCACCTGCTCGCGGGCTTCGGTCCAACTGATCTTCCGATCGTCATCGCCCGGCAATGGTGCATTCCGGTCGTAATGCGCAAGTTTCGGTAAGCCGAGCCATTTCGCCTTCATCAGGTAGTACCGATGCGAAAGCCTGGGATACGCATCCACCACTGCGGTGACGAGCGCGTCCACCACCTCATCCTCGACCATGTTTGACCGATTGCGATAGCTGCCGGGGCGCGGATATTTCCGCCACCGGTCGATGATTTCCTTGTCTTTTGCTTTCGTGTTGGTGATCAGCGAAAACAGCCGGATACGCTCATTGAACGCGGCGCCGATCGCTTCGCCGGCGGCCTTCCGGATGGAGCGGTCCGGCGCGGACAATTTCTCCAGCGCCGCATTGACGGTCAGTGTTTCGTTGCCGACCGCAATCCGCATGCCGGCGACGGTTTCGTCAAACAATCGGCTCCACGCGGATTGACCGGTTACATCCTTATCATGCAGCAACTCTTCCACTTCATCGGAAAGCTGGTGCGGCCGAAACACGCGCAGATCGCGCAGCCACGGCCGATAACGCGCGAACCCGGCGTCCGCCTGCAATTCCCGTTCAAACGTTGTATCGTCAACCCGATTGATTTCAAGTGTGAAGAAAATCAGGTGACTGCTGATCTCGGTCACCCGCTCGCTCATTGTCTGATAGAACTGACCATACAAGGAGCTGGTGCTGTCAGAGGAAAACAGCAACTGGGCGTATGACATGATCCGGCCCAGGATTTCTTCGACGCGCTCATATTCCTTGATGGCAGCGGCCAGCTCGTTGCCCGGGCTGGTGGCAAGCTTGCCATTATAGCGATCCTTGAATTCCCGCGCCGCCTTGTCAGCCTCGGCAAGATCCACCTGCAACGTCGCACTGTCAGGCGCCGGATAGAGATCGGACAGATCCCAGGTCGGCAGGCTCTGAGGGTTCATGGCTTCGGACATCGTGACACGGTTCCCTTGGCTGCTGCGTTCACAACAGATGTAGGCTAGGAACCTCCTGCGTCAAAGGTGTGCCACCTGGCCAATCCGCGTGGGGGGATTCGTGGAGAGCTATCCAACCTGGCCGAACCTGGCCTCGATGATGTTCGACCTCGCCAGGAAATGGCCGCACAAGCCCCTGTTTCGCGCCTACCGGGACAACGCCTGGCATGGCACCAACTGGGCCGAATTCGCCCGGATGGCGGCATCCTGCGCCCGTCATATGCGAACCCAGGGCATTTCGGCTGGCGATCGCGTGGTGATTTGCGCGGAGAATCGGCCAGACTTCCCGATCGCCGAGGTTGCCCTGATGGCGATCCGTGCCGTGCCAGTGCCCACCTACACGACAAATACCATAGCGGATCATACCCATATCCTGCGCGATTCCCGCGCCCGTGCCGTAATCGCGTCGTCCGGGTTACTTGCCGAACGCATGCGGGCGGCCGGGGAAACAGCGGACGGTCTGGACCTGCTGCTGGAAATGGGCAGTGAACAGTGGAGCGCGATGCTCGCCGACACCGCACCACCAGACGATGTCATGAGGGACGCAGAGAGGATCCCGCCGACCGCCATGGCGTGCGTGATCTACACCTCCGGAACCGGCGGCGCGCCGCGTGGCGTAATGCTGCCGCATCGTTGCATTTTGTCGAACTGCCGTGGCGCGTTCGAGTTGGTGCGGCCGCTGCGGCTCACGGATGAGATCTATCTTTCCTATCTGCCGCTCTCCCACAGTTACGAGCACACCGTCGGCAATTTCTTTTTCGCCAGCCTTGGTTCCGAGATTGTCTACTCGCGCGGGGCGGAACATCTCGCCGCGGACATGCTGCAAATTCGTCCGACGATTCTGACTGCGGTGCCTCGGGTGCTGGAAATCATTCGGGGCCGGGTCATGACGCAGGTTACAAGGCAAGCCGCGTGGAAGCAGCACCTGTTCAATCGGGCGATGGACGTCGGCTACAAGCGATTGGACGGAACCCATTTGTCGCTGTTTGAGCGGCTGATCGACCCCATTCTCGACTATCTCGTACGATCGAAGGTGCGCGATCGGTTCGGTGGGCGGCTCAAGGCGGCGGTATCAGGCGGTGCGCGGCTGGAGCCGGACGTTGGCCGGTTCTTTCTCGCGCTCGGTATCCTGCTGTTGCAGGGTTACGGTCAGACTGAAGCCGGTCCGGTGATCAGCGCGACACAACCCGAGGCAATCCGCATCGACACAGTCGGACCACCGCTCCTTGGTGTGGAACTTCGCCTCGCCAACGACGGGGAAATTCTGGTCCGTGGCGACCTGGTCATGGACGGTTATTGGGGCCGTCCTCAGGAAACAGCGCTGGCGATCCAGGACGGTTGGCTACATACCGGCGACATCGGTTCAATCGATGAGCGGGGCAACCTGCGGATCACGGACCGCAAGAAGGACATCATCGTGCTGTCCGGAGGCGAGAACGTGTCCCCCGCGAAAATCGAGGGCATGTTGATGGCCGAGCCGGAGATCGCTCAGGCCGTGGTCGCGGGAGACGGCCGCACGGGCCTGACCGCATTGCTGGTCGCCGCCGAAGGTCACGATGAGGTGTCTGTGGCACTGGCGCTTACCCGTACCAACCATCGGCTATCTGTCACCGAGCGGATCCGCCGGCACGCGTTGGTGCCAGCGTTCACGGTCGAAAATGGTTTGCTGACACCGACGCACAAAATTCGACGGCTAATGGTCATCCGCGCCAACGCTGAGGTCCTTTCACGGCTGCATGCATGACGGTCAGGAGCGAAATTGCCAAACGGCGTTTGCAACACCTGCAGTATTCGCGTCAGGGCAAAGGCCGTGAAGTCAATCCAGCAAGGTTGGTAGGTGCCGGGTTAACACGCCTCGTTCATCCTGTAGCTGCCTGACGATGGTGAAGTGATTTCCGCCCGGCACCGGAATGAGTGCCCCACGCAGATGCGCAGCAGAGCGCCGTGCGTGCAGGGCTCGGCTGTCGGCGACAAGCGGAGGCAACTCAGCGGTGCCGTACGTGATCGCCAGCGGCTTGTTGACCATCGGCACGCGCAGCGGGGACAAAGTTTCGATTTCGTCATCGGCCAGACGCAGCTTGTCGTTCAGCACGGTGTCCCGCAACGGACCAAGTTCAAATATGCCGGAAATGGCCAGGCCGGCGTGAACCAGGGAATGGCCAAGGCAGAGCGCGGTCAGGTGCCCTCCTGCGGACCAGCCGGATAGCACAACCGGTCCATTGATGCCGTGTGCTTTGCCATTGGCCGCGAGCCAGTCGAGCGCTGCATTGATCTCGGCAACGATTTCCGTCAGCGATGCATCTGGTGCCAGCGTATGGCCAGGCAAAGCCGCCGACCAGCCAAGCGCGTAAGGCCCGGCAATCAAGCTGGCGAATTGGTCCTTGCTGTTACGCTGCCAGTAGCCGCCGTGGATGAAAACGAGGCAGGGCGCATTGGGGTCGGCTGCCGGGAACAGGTCCCAGGTGTTGCGCTCCCGTGGTCCGTAACGAAGATCAAGATGACCCGCATGCGCCGCCCGAAAGACCGCGGAGGCTTCAGCTCGCGCGGTGTTCAACGCCAGGCTGTCTGTTACAGCAGCGATATTGTCATAGGCGGCATCACGCGCCGCGCGGCTCAGCGTACCCCAGTTCATGCCGTTGCCTTGAGATACCAGTCCATGATCTGGCGGCCTTGCCAGAACAGCGTGCCAGGCCGCGCCGCCATATGGGCGAGCGCTTTCTCAAACCAACCGATCCGGTGCGGCACACCACTGATATATGGATGCACTGCGAGGCCCATCACCTTCGCCCCCTCGCGCTCCGCCTCATCATAAAGCCGATCAAACTGGGCTACCGTGCGCTCGAACAGCTCCTCGGCGCGATGATGCTGGATCATCATGATTGGGATGTCGTTCAGTTCGACACTGTACGGCATCGTCAGCATTGGCCCATGCGTTGTCTGCATGATCGCCGGCAAATCGTCGATGACCCAGTCGGCGCAATAGCGGATACCGGCTTCGGCCAGCAAGTCCGGAGTCTCCAGAGTCTCGGTGAGGCCAGGCGCCAGCCAGCCCACGGGTGCGTGGCCTCCGGCCTCGCGCAATGCATCGATCGCCGAACGGATCATCGCCCGCTGATCGTCCACCAGATGTGTCGCCATCTGGTCGAAGCCATGCACCATGAACTCCCAGCCCGCGTCACGCGCCGCCTGTGTCACGCGAGGATAGGCCGCCGGCACCGAGCCGTTGATGGCAAGCGTCGGGGAAACGCCGTGAAAGTCGAGCGCTGCCTTCAGGCGCCAGAACCCGACCCGCATCCCGTATTCATGCCAGGCCCAGTTGGGCAGGTCGGGGGTGACGGAGGCGCCCTGCGGCGCGCTTAGCACCTGGCGCGGCATGGGCCGGTTGATGTCCCATCGTTCGACGTTGACGACCAGGAAAACGGCGACCCGCTTGCCGTCCGGTAGCGCCAGGCGCGGCCGGTCGATACTGGCCTGATAGGTGAGGCGGTGTGCTGGCTCCATGGCTCCACCATGCGCGTTGGAGTTCGGCTTCTCAAGGTCTTGGCGGGACAATGCCAGTGAACGCAAATCTCACGCCTTGGCGAAAGTCACCTCCGCCGCGCCAAGACCCTCGAACCGCACCGAGCAGACATCGCCAGGCTTCAGGAACTTCAGGCCGGTGAACGATCCGCAGGTGACGAACTGGCCGGTGCGAATGCCGCCCTTGTCACGCCAGAGGTTGGCCAGAACGACGGCAATGCCCAACGGATCGCCGGTCGCGTGGCCACCCACCTGCTCGAGACTCTTCTTGCCGTTCACGCTCAGGGTGACTTTCAGTTTGCCCAATGGCAACTCGTGCCAATCGGCACGGGGCACATCATGGACCAGCGCGCCATTGCTGATCGAGTCAGCCAGCTTCTCGAGGTTCGACACCGGCGCCTTCTGAGCAAACCGACTGTGCACAACTTCAATCGCAACACAGGCATCGATCACCGATGCAACCTCGTTCCGGGTGTAGGGTTTGGCGCGGGCTGGCAGGTCGTGGCGGAAAATGAATGCGACCTCGCCTTCCACACCGCATTGCGGCACGCTCGAGGCAGCCAGTTTGCATGGCGACGCATGGATGGTGCCGCCATAAATCATTCCCCTCGTTGGTTCGCCGTTGGCCGGTGCCATCGCCTTGAAGCCGGCGATGAGTTGGCCGAGTTGGTGACTGACCGCGTCCTGGATCGCATGCGCTTCCTCGATCGTCGATGGTTTGAGGCCGTCGGGCAGGCCGTTCAATGGCTTCATGTCGCGCCGCGCCTGCGCCAGGATGTGAGCCGCACGCTCGATCTGTTGGGCGTTCATGGAATGTGCTCCCCATTATCGTTGCCGCGCAGACGGTGCCACGCCTGGGCGGTTTTGTCATAGGTCGCGCATGAGAAATGCGTCCGTTTCGTTGGCCAACGGAATGCTGCCCTGGCTGCCGTGCCGGGTGCAGCACAGTGCCGCTGCGGCGGTTGCGCGGTTGAGGGCGCCGGTCAGGCTGGCACCACGATCCAGCGCCGCGGCCAGGACGCCAACAAAACAATCGCCCGCTGCGGTCGTATCGATCGCGGTAACCGCATGGGCCGGCATCGCCGTGACGCCTTCGGCACTCGCCAACTCCAGCCCGTCGCCACCGAGGGTGCGAACAGTCACAGTACCGAGACGAGCGTAGATCTGCGCCGCGCCATCGCCGCAACCGAGACGATTGGCGAGCCACGCGCTCTCCGTCTCGTTGACCACCAGAATGTCAACCTCCCGCAACGTCGCTTCGGGAAACGGCGCGGCCGGGGCAAGGTTGAGAATGACCCGCGCACCCTTCGCGTGGGCGCGGCGAACCAGCGCGGCGGTCTCCGCTGCCGGAACCTCCATTTGCAGCACCACGGTGGACGCTGGATTCAGCAGCGCATCTTCGATCTGGGTCTGGTGCACGACCAAATTGGCACCCGAACCGACGACGATTGCATTGTTACCCGCTGGATCGACGGCGACGCCGGCGCATCCGGTGCTGGCGTCGGTTTCGAGCACGCGCGTAAGATCGATGTTTGCCTGGCGCAACATGGTCAGCGCGATCGCCGCAAGGCTGTCGCGCCCCACTGCGGCCGCCATGATCACTCTGGCGCCGTCGCGGGCTGCGGCAACCGCCTGATTCGCGCCCTTGCCGCCTGGCTCGATGCGGATGGCCGGACCTAGAACGGTTTCGCCAACGGCCGGAATATGCGGCACCGGGAAGATCAGATCGAGATTGATCGAGCCGAAGACAATGACCATGGCGCCATTTATCAGCAGAATGGGTATCCGCCAAAGCGCGCCAGGGTCCATGGGCCTCGGGCCGGCCATCCGCTGGTTGCCAGTGCGCAGCCGGGCTTCTACCCTGCCCGCGAATTCGGTTTGCAACCCAGATGGAGGGAGTCCGGTCAAATGAAAGTCGGAGACGCGATCGCTGAGATCATGAAGCGGGAGGGGATCGAGATCCTCTGCGGCTATCCGGTCAACCATCTGCTGGAATACGCGGCCAAGGCCGACATCAGGCCGGTCATCGTGCGTCAGGAGCGGATCGGCCTGCATATGGCAGACGCGATTTCGCGCGTCACGTCCGGCAAGAAGATCGGCGCCTTCTGCATGCAGCATGGTCCGGGTGCCGAGAACGCTTACGGCGGCGTGGCCCAATCGTATTCCGAGTCAGTGCCGTTGTTGGTGCTGCCTCAGGGTTATGCGCGTCGCATCGCGTATATCGATCCGAACTTTAGTTCCGCACGGCGTATGGCAGACGTCTCCAAATTTGCCGAGCCGGTGATTGTTCCGGCTGAGCTGTGTAACATCATGCGCCGGGCGTTCAGCAATCTGCGCAATGGCCGCTCCGGCCCGGCGATCGTCGAAATCCCCACCGACATCTGGAACGAGGAAATCGGCGATATCGATTACCAGCCGGTCGGCGTGCATAAGTACGGTCCCGATATGGCCGACGTGCGCAAAGCCGCCGCGGCCATTCTGGAAGCGAAACGGCCGGTGATCTATGCCGGAACCGGCGTGCAATGGGCCGAGGCGTGGCCACAACTTCGCGCATTTGCCGAACTTATTGGCGCCCCCGTCACCACCAGTCTGGGCGGCAAGAGCTCGTTCCCGGAAAATCATCCGCTGTCGCTTGGCTCCGGCGGCAACGCGGTGCCGAAGCCGGTGCATCACTTCGTCGAGAAGTCCGACCTTATCATCGGCATCGGCTGCTCGTTCACCGAAACGAACTTCGGCATCAAGTTTCCCAAGGGCAAGAAGTTCATTCACGCGACGCTCGATCCGAACCACCTGAACAAGGATGTCGTCAGTGCGATCGGCCTCGTCGGCGATGCCGGTCTCACGCTGGATGCGCTGATTGGCGAACTGAAGCAGACCATTAAGAGCAATCGCGATACCAGCGAAGTGGTAAAGGAGATCACCGCTGTGCGCGCCGAGTGGATGGCGCAGTGGGAGCCGCTGCTGCGTTCCAACGAAGCGCCTCTCAGTCCGTATCGTGTGATTTACGAACTGATGCAGGGCGTGGATCCGAAAAACACCATCATCACCCACGACGCGGGCAGTCCACGCGATCAGATCTCGCCATTCTGGGTCTCCACCGAACCGATGTCGTATATTGGCTGGGGCAAGACCACGCAGCTTGGCATGGGCCTCGGCCTCGCCATGGGCGCCAAACTGGCGAAGCCGGACAAGCTTTGCATCAACCTTTGGGGCGACGCGGCTATCGGCTTCACCGGCATGGACTTCGAGACAGCCGTGCGCGAGCGGATCCCCATCCTGTCGATCCTGCTGAACAATTTCTCGATGGCGATCGAACTCAAGGTCATGCCGATCTCGACCGAGAAGTACCGTTCGACCGACATCTCCGGCAACTACGCTGACATGGCGAAGGCGTTCGGCGGTTACGGCGAGCGCGTAACCCAACCCGATCAGATCCAGGCAGCAATTCAGCGCGGCATCGAGCAGACCAAAGCCGGCAATCCGGCACTGCTGGAATTCATTACCGCAAAGGAAACCCGCGTTTCCAAATTCTGATCTCACCGATCCCTCTCCCCTTCGCGGGGAGAGGGGCTGACTTTGTTCCGCTGTTGATCGACAGGAAGATCGCACATTGCCAGGCAGCGGCCGCTTCCAGGGGGGAACGCAAAGACCCACGGTCGATACGCGGCAGCAGTTGATGCACGCCATCGCGTTGCTTCAGCAGGGCAAAGTCGCCGAAGCGGAAAAGCTCGTCCAGGACATTCTGCAGCGCCAGCCCACCAATTTCGAGGTGCTCCATCTCCTGGGCGTGATCGCGCTACAGACCGGGCGGATCGATCGGAGTCACGGACTGATCGCCAAAGCCATCCTGATCAATCCAAACGTCCCCGCTGCGCATTGCAACCTGGCCACCGCGCTGCAACGTCTCGGGCGGCATAAAGAGGCCGTCGCCAGCTACGACAAAGCGATCGCGCTTAAGCCCGACTTCGCCGAGGCCTACAACGATCGCGGCAACGCATTGCGGCAGCTGCGGCGTTTCGACGAGGCGCTGGCCGATTGCGACCGGGCAATCGCGCTAAAATCCGACTTCGCCGAGGCTTATGATGACCGTGGCACGATTCTGCAGGAACTCGGACGCTGCGAGGAAGCAATTGCCAGCCATGACAAGGCGATCACTTTGCAGCCGGGGTTTGCCGAAGCGCACACCAATCGCGGAAATGCGTTGCGTGACCTCAAACGTTTCGGCGAGGCGCTGGTCAGCTACGACACGGCAATCACGCTGCGGCCAGATTTTGCCGAAGCGCACGTCAATCGTGGCAACGTGTTGCGTGATCTCAAACGCCTCGATGAAGCGCTGGCCAGCCATGACAAGGCAATCGCGCTGCGGCCTGGTTTCGCCGAAGCATACATCAATCGGGGCAGCGCGCTGCGCGACCTCAAACGCCTCGATGAGGCGCTGGCCACCTATGACAGGGCGATCGCGCTGAAGCCGGATTATGCCCAGGCTTACAGCAATCGTGGCAAGGTGCTTTGGGACTTGCGGCGGCTCGATGAGGCATTGGTCAGTTATGCCAGAGCGATCGCGCTGAAATCAGATTACGCTGATGCTTACAACAACCGAGGCAACACGCTGCGCGACCTTGGCCGGCTCGACGAGGCGCTCGCCAGCTACGACAAGGCAATCGCGCTGCAACCAAATTATGCCGAGGCACACAGCAATCGCGGCGGTGCTTTGGTTGACCTGAAGCGCCATGAGGACGCGATGGCGAGCTACGCGGTGGCGCTGGAGATCGAGCCCGATCTCATGCCCGCGCGCCAAGGCATCGGGATGGTGGCGCAATCGATCTGCGACTGGACCCTGACTGCGAAGCTGGCCGATGACAGCTCACAAAACTTCGCGCCGTTCGCATTGCTTGCGCATTGCGACGATCCCGCGGCGCATTTGCGTTGTGCAATGTACCACATTCACGAAAGAGTACCGACGGAGTTGCGGCCATTGTGGTCCGGCAGCACGAGACGGCACGACAAAATACGGATCGCCTACGTATCGGCGGATTTCCGGGATCATGCGGTCGCCCATCTGATCGCGGGACTCATCGAAGCCCACGACCGGACGCGCTTCGAGGTAATTGGCGTATCGCTCGGCGTGGACGATCAAAGTGCCATGCACCGCCGCCTCGCCAAAGCGTTCGATCAGTTCCACTCGGTGCGCAGTGAGAGCAATCTGGCGGTAGCCAAACTGATGCACGGGCTCGAGATCGACATCGCGGTCGATCTGCTCGGCTACACGCGGGACGCGCGTCCGGAGATTTTCGCCCACAGACCGGCGCCAATTCAGGTCAACTATCTTGGCTACCCGGGGACGATGGCGGCCACGTTCATCGATTACGTGATCGCCGACCCGATCGTGCTGCCGTTCGATCAACAGCCGTTCTACAACGAAAAGATTGTCCATTTACCTGAATGCTATCAGGTCAATGATGCGAAACGGACGATCGCTGAACACACGCCGTCCCGAATTGAAGCCGGTCTGCCAGAGCAGGGCTTCGTGTTCTGCAGCTTCAATAACAATTTCAAGATTAACGCACCGGTATTCGACATTTGGATGCGGCTGCTACGCTCCATTGACGGCAGTGTGCTATGGCTGCTGCGCGATAACGCCTCAGCGGAGCGCAATCTTCGCAGTGAAGCAGCCGCGCGTGGAGTAGACCCGGCCCGACTGGTGTTCGCTGACCGGCTGCCGCTTGTTCAGCATCTGGCGCGGCATCGCCTCGCCGATTTGTTTCTGGATACCTTGCCCTACAACGCCCATACGACGGCGAGCGATGCGCTTTGGGCTGGCCTGCCGATCCTGACGTGTCAAGGCCGGGCGTTCGCGGGGCGGGTGGCGTCCAGCCTGCTGAACGCCATCGGACTGACGGAGCTGATAACCGACGATCCGCAGGCTTATGAGGCGCTGGCCGTGCGGCTCGCCACTGATGCAACATTGCTGAATGGTCTGCGCGATCGGCTGGCGCGAAATCGGCTGAACCATCCTTTGTTCGACACCGATCGCTCGCGCCGCCACATCGAAGCGGCGTACGTTACGATGTTGGAGCGTTGGCGAGAAGGCGAGAGCCCGCGAAGTTTCAGCGTCGCGCCGGGTTGAGGGCGCGAAGTTGACGAAATAGTTGTCATCGGTCGTGTCGGGTCCGGATGTCGCGCGAACGTAAAGCCCTGGTCATTATGCCCCAACCACCACCACGCATTTCCGCATCACCGACGGCAGCGCGACCTCGTTCAGCCGCGCCAGAGGATGCACGAATCCGTTGCCCTCAATCGTCGCAACCCGTGCGGCGAACAGGTCGATGGTCAGCTGAAAATGCGTAAATCCATGCTGCACCTGTCCCGCCGGCCGCCAATCAGCCGCCATCGGCGCGTGTGTCATGGCCTCCACTTCAGGCCAGCGGCCTTCCCGCCACAGAGTGCCCGGCAATTCGACCATCCCGCCTAGCAGCCCTGATGTCGGCCGGCGCCGCAGGAGGACATTCCCGGCCAAATCGGCCAACCAGAAATGCACCCCGTGCCGCAGTGGGCGTTCCTTCTTCGGCACCCGCCGTGGCAACTGGGCCGCGATCCCCAGCCGCCGCGCCCCGCAATTCTCCATCCACGGACATACTGCACAGCCCGGCGACGTTGGCGAGCACACCGACGCCCCCAAATCGAATAGTCCCTGGGCGAAGTCACTCGGCCGTGCGACCGCATCAGGGTCCCGGCCGAGTTGCTCGACCGCCGCGCGGATCGCGGGTTTGACGCCAGGCAACGGCTCGGTCAAAGCGAACAGCCGAGCGGTCACCCGCTCGACGTTGCCATCAATCGGCACGGTCGGCACGTTGAAGCCAATCGACGCGACCGCGGCAGCGGTGTAAGCGCCAACTCCCGGCAGTTCCAGTAAACCCGAGACGTCACGAGGAAAACCGCCGCGGGAAACCACTGCTCTGGCACAGGCATGGAGGTTTCTGGCGCGCGCATAGTATCCTAGGCCGGCCCACAGGCTCAGGACTTCATCCAGATCGGACGCGGCGAGCGCCTCCACCGTTGGGAACCGGCTTACGAAGGTTTCATAGTAAGGTATGACCGCGGCGACCGTTGTTTGCTGCAACATGATCTCGCTAAGCCAGACCCGGTACGGATCTGCCGTACGACCGGGTTCGGCGCGCCAGGGCAGGCGACGGCGATGGCGGTCATACCATGCCAACAAGGCGCGAGCGGGAAAGATGCCCAAGGAACGAATATCTGACGACGACACGCACCCGGGTATGACGAAGCTCTTGCGCTACGTCCATGGGCCCCGGCCTATAGCGGCCGTGGTTCCGGTGGTCACCCGTAACGCGTTCAATCGCGCGTCACCCGGTGTGGCCCAACTTATGGAAGCGTGGCCCGGAATTGTTGGATCGGCTCTCGCCGAGGTCACCAGGCCGCGCCGTCTGAGCCAGGGAACCCTGACGATTGGTTGCTCCGGACCGGTGGCGATGGAACTGCAGCATTTGTCCACTGAGGTGCTAAGTCGGATAAATCAATACCTTGGGTCGCAGGCGGTGCGACGTTTGCGCTTCGTGCAAATCACTGCCATGCGAGCGCCCGTGCGACCAAAGCCAACCCCTTCCAAGGCAGCTGAGGCTGCTGCCGCCCAGGCTGTGGCACAGTTGGCTGCTGGACCACTGCGGACGGCGCTGGCCGCATTGGGCCGGGCCGTTCTGAGCGAATCCGCTTCCCGACTCGGAGAGCAACTCCATACAAGACGCTGAGGTCATGATGCTTACACGTCGCCGAAACCTCCTCGCAGCTGTCGCTGGTGCGACGTTAGCCCCGGGCATTGGGCTGCCGCTCGTCGCGCGCGCGGATGACCTGACCAGAGCAGAACGGTCGATTGGCAAGCCCGACGCCAAATACACGATAAATGAGTATTTCTCGCTCACGTGCTCGCACTGTGCCGCCTTCGCGGCGGAAACGATGCCCAAGGTGAAGTCCGACTTCATCGCGACCGGCAAGGTCCGGTGGGTGTTCCATGACTACCCATTGGACCAGATCGCTCTGTTGGCGGCGCAGATTGCTCGCTACCTGCCGGTCGACCGCTACGAGCCCTTCGTCGAGGCGCTGTTTGCGACCCAAGATCGCTGGGCGTTCGCCCGGGATGCCAATCACACCGAAGAACTGTGGAAGACCGCCGGCCTGGCCGGAATGAGCCGTGCCACCTTCGATAAGGCGATCGCCGACGACAGCCTGAGAAACTGGATCGTGCAGCAGAGGCAGATCGCCACGGACAAATGGAAGGTCGACTCGACTCCGAGCTTCGTGATCAACGGAACGAAATACGCGGGCGAAATGAGCTTTGACGCGTTCAGCAAACTCGTCCCGGACACATAGGGGCGTTGGCAGGAGGGCTGTTTGCCGGTCAGTTTCAGTAGACTCCGCATTACGGGATTTAAGAGCTTCGCAGAGCCGACCGGTGTTGAAATCCTTCCCGGACTGACCGGAATCGTTGGTCCAAACGGCTGCGGCAAATCCAATATCGTTGAAGCGCTGCGTTGGGCCATGGGCGAGAGCAGCGCGCGTGGTCTGCGTGGCGGCGAGATGGAGGACGTGATCTTCGCGGGGACCGCAGGTCGTCCCTCGCGCAACATCGCGGAGGTCGTGGTCACACTGACCGACACACACGGCGTCGCGCCACCGCCGTTCCATGAGCACGCCGAACTTGAAATACAGCGGCGCATCGAACGTGGCGCCGGGTCAGACTACCGCATCAACGGCAAAGAAGCGCGGGCGAGGGATGTGCAAACACTCTTCGCTGACCTGGCGTCAGGCGCGCGCGCCTCAGCGATGGTCAGTCAGGGACGGGTTGGTGCTCTGGTTGCAGCACGGCCCGAGGAACGCCGCGCGGTGCTGGAAGAGGCAGCGGGGATTACCGGTCTGCACGCCCGACGGCATGAAGCCGAACTCAAGTTGAGGGCGGCCGAGACGAATCTCGCGCGCGCCGAGGATCTGCGCGGTCAATTGGAAACTCAGCTCGGCTCCTTGAAGCGCCAGGCGCGCCAGGCCAGCCGATACCGCAATATCTCTGGAGCAATTCGCACCGCGGAGGCGGAATTGCTGTCCATTTTGCGGGCCAGGGCCGAGGCGGACCGAGCCGCGACGGAAACCGCCATGCGGGATGCGGAATGGTCGGTGGCCGAGGCCACGAACCTGGTCTCGGCAACCCAGGCGACCGCAACAGAGACAGCTGGGGCACTGCCACCGCTGCGTGAAACCGAGGCGGAAGCACGGACGAATCTGGAACGCCAACGCGTTGCGCGCGAACATATGGCGGCCGAGGAAAACCGTGCCCGGGCAGCTTTGAGTGCGGCACGCGGTCGTCTGGCGCAATTGCGCGCCGACTTGGACCATGCCGAGCAAATCCGCACCGACGCCATGGCGGCCGAAGCCAGGCTGGTGGCGGAAGATGCAGCTTTGGCCGAAACCGATGCCGGCTGGCCCGAAAAGGCAAGTGCCGCGGAGACCGAGGCAATCGCCAGCGCCGATTACGCGCGTATCGCCGAACGCGAGGCGAATCGAGCCACCGAAGCCGCGGCAGAGGCAAACGCCCAGGTACAGAGTGCGCTACAGGCCATAACCCAGGCCGAACAGCGGGTTCGGCGCCTGATGGACCAACTCACTCGTTTGCGGGATGAGCGGGCGAGCTTTGCCGGCCAGCAGATCGACCTCTCGACGTTGGAACAATCCGCGGCAGAGCATGCTGACGCACAGGCTACCTTGGCTGAAGTGCGTGCAGCGGTCGAGGCCGCAGAGCAAGCGCATGCTGCCGCTGCCTTGGCTCTGGGAACAGCGCGTGAGGAGCGCAGTCGGACGGAAGGCGTGCGCGCGAAACTGGCGGTCGAGATCCAGGCACTCGCCGAAATCCTGGCGGTCAGGGACGGCGAACGTTGGCCGCCGATGATTGACTCGCTAACCGCTCCGTCAGGGCTCGAAACGGCGCTTGGTGCCGCTCTTGGCGAGGAATTGACGTCAGCGCTTGATCCCGAGGCCGATCGGTATTGGCGGGAGCTGCCGCCTATGGTCGCCGTGCCGCCACTGCCGGTTGGTGCGACATCGTTGCTCGGCATGGTGGAAGCGCCTGCGGCCCTCGCTCGGTCGCTGTCGCAGATCGCCTTGGTCGACGACGAGCAGGTCGCGTTCGATTGCCAGGCCGATTTGGCCCCGGGCCAAATGATGGTGTCTCGCGAGGGTGCGATTTGGCGTTGGGATGGCTATACGATTCGAGCAGGAACGCCGACTGCGGCGGCGGTGCGGCTACGGCAACGCAACCGGCTGACGGTCTTGCGGGAAGCGTTCGCGGTCGCCGAACGAGACGCCGAGCGGGCCAACACAGCCCAGAGCGAGGCCGAACTTCTGGCGCGGACTGCCGCTCAGGACGAGCAATTGGCGCGGACAACCCGCCGGGACGCGGAACGCCGCTTCGAACAGGCCACGGCCGCGCTTAGCTCGTTGCGCAGTCGGGCAGCCGCGGCAGCGGCACGTCTGACAGCCGCGGACGAGCAGCTATCGCGGCTGGACCATGAACACCAGGAAGCCGTCGCCACCCTGGAGGAGGCCCGGGCGGCCTATGCGGCCCGCCCCGACCTCGACACCTTACGGGATCAGGTCGAACGCTCCCGCGCCGCATTGGCCGATGCGCGATCGCGTGAATCTGCTGCGTTGTCGTCACGCGAGTCGCTCGCCCGCGAGCATGCGATCTGTGTTGATCGACGGTCCGCGATCGCATCCGAGCGAACCCTTTGGACCAACCGCGCCCGGGAAGCCGAGGCGCGGGTTACTGACCTGGTAAATCGGCTGGACGCCGCGCAGGTTGAAATGGCTGCTCTGGAGGCTGCACCCGAGGAGGCGGCTGCACGCCAGTTGGAAGCGCAGGAAGCGCTGCGACTGGCCGAAACGCTACATCAGCGGGCGGCCGAGACCTTAAGTCAGGCAACCGCCGCCGCCGCAGAGGCAGAGCGCGCCGCACGCGCAGCGGAGGCGGCGCTGGCAAACCGTCGCGAAATTGCCGTGCGTGCCGAGGGATTGGCCGAGCAGGCCAACCATGCGTGGGGCGCGCTGGCCGAGCGTATCCTGGAACGCCTCGGGGCCAATCCCGCACTACCGGATCCGCCTGAGGACCTCACGGCGGAAAGTGAGGGTAAGGCGCGCAAACGGCATGAGCGCCTTGTCAAAGAACGTGACGAGATGGGGCCGGTCAATCTTCGTGCCGAGACCGAGGCCGAGGCGATCGAACAGCAAATCGCCACTATCGACAGCGAGCGCGCGGAGCTGGCGACGGCCATAGCCAGATTGCGGGGATCGATCGGCGCCCTGAACCGTGAGGGGCGGGAGCGCCTCAATCAGGTATTCCAGGCGGTCGATCGGCATTTCCAGCAGTTATTCACGCGCATGTTTGGCGGCGGGCGGGCCCATCTGGCGTTGGTCGGTTCCGACGACCCGTTGTTGGCCGGTCTCGAAATCTACGCGCAGCCTCCGGGGAAGAAACTGGCGGCGTTGTCGCTGCTGTCAGGCGGCGAGCAGGCCTTGACCGCGCTGTCGCTGATTTTTGCGGTGTTCCGTTGCAATCCGGCGCCGATCTGCGTGCTGGACGAGGTGGACGCGCCGCTCGACGACGCCAACGTCGAACGGTTCTGCACGCTGTTGGAAGATATCGAACGCGAGACAAAGACCCGCTTTCTGGTGGTGACCCATCATCCCATGACCATGGCGCGCATGGATCGGCTGTATGGCGTGACGATGCAGGAAAGAGGCGTGTCGCGGCTGCTGTCGGTCGACCTTGCGCGGGCGGCGGCGATGGTGGAGCAGCGGCAATTGCCCCTGGAAGACCAGACCCGACTTGCTGCGGATTGACGAACTGGCGGGCTCGGTTCACCCAGGACTGATGCTGCGCCGCTTCGAAGCACTGCTCGACCCCACCGGCCCCGAGCCGACCGCGCCGCCGACGGCCGGGTTTGTCCGATTCTATTGGCACTACATCCGGCAGGCGCGGTGGCTGGCGGTGGCGCTCTATATCGTCGGCGGGCTTATCGCGATCCTTGACACAACGATCCCGACGTTCATTGGCCGGGTTGTCTCTTTGGTATCGACCCACGCACCGGATGTGCTGTTGCGGGACTGCTGGCGCGAGTTGCTTTGGATGGCGATTGTGATCGGCCTGGTGCGTCCCGTGACCATGCTTTCGCACACGGTTATCGTGAACCAGATCATCAACCCCAGCTTCACCAATTTAATCCGATGGCAGAACCATTGGCACGTGGTTCGGCAAAGTTGGACGTTTTTTCAGAACGACTTCGCGGGCCGTATTGCCAATCGGGTGATGCAAACCGGCCCGGCGCTGCGAGAAAGCCTGGTCATGGCGTTCGATGCCGCCTGGTACATCATCGTGTACGGCGGCAGCGCGCTGATCTTACTCGGCGCGCTGAACTGGCGGCTGATGCTGCCGATGACTTTGTGGTTTGCTTGTTACGTGGGGATGTTGATTTACCTCGTGCCACGGCTGCGTGAACGGTCTCGCGCGGTATCGGAAAAGCGGTCGAATTTGATTGGCCGCGTCGTGGACAGCTACACGAACATTCTGACCGTGAAGTTGTTCGCCCGGGCACTCGATGAAGACGCATTCGTGCGTGACTCGGTAGACGAGCACACGGCCGCATTTCGCGATCAGGCGCGGATGTCGTCGGCCTATACGATTGCACTGAGTTTCATGAATGCGTCACTCGTCGTGGGCACGGCGACGATCGCGATCTGGCAATGGTCGAAGGGCCACATCGCGGTTGGCGGTGTGGCGACCGCGATCCCGATGTCGTGGCAATTGACGACGATTGCGGGTTGGGTGGCGCGAAACATCACCGCGATTTTCGAGAATATCGGTACGGTGCAGGACGGCATGCGGTCGATCGATGTGCCGCGGCAAATGCCCGATCCGGCGGGCGCGCGCGAGCTTGTGGTGCGTGGCGGCGCGATCCAATTCGAAGATGTGCATTTCGATTACGGCCGGCAGCCACGCCCGGGGGGAGTGTTGCGCGGGATCGACCTGGTCATTGCACCGGGTGAGCGTGTCGGGCTGGTTGGTCCGTCCGGTGCGGGCAAATCGACCCTGGTCAATCTGCTGCTGCATTTCTACGATCCGGGAAAGGGTCGCATCCTGATCGACGGCCAGGACATTGCGCATGTCACGCAAGAAAGTTTGCGTACCCAAATCGCCATGGTGACGCAGGACACCTCGCTGTTGCATCGTTCCATTCGGGAAAACATCAGTTACGGCCGCCCAACCGCGACTGACGCGATGGTGGAAGCTGCTGCTCGCCGGGCCGAGGCCCACGAATTCATCATCGGACTGGAAGATTGGCACGGGCGGCACGGCTACGATGCGCATGTCGGCGAGCGCGGGGTCAAACTCTCGGGCGGTCAGCGCCAGCGTGTCGCATTGGCCCGGGTGATCCTGAAGAATGCGCCGATCCTGGTGCTGGATGAGGCAACGTCGGCATTGGACTCCGAAGTGGAAGCGGCGATCCAGAGCCAGCTTGACGGATTGATGGAAGGCCGCACGGTCATTGCGATAGCGCACCGGCTGTCGACGATTGCCCGCATGGACCGATTGGTCGTGCTGGATGGCGGGCGCATTGTCGAAACCGGCTCGCATGCGGCGCTGCTTGCCAGGAACGGGGTGTATGCCCGCCTCTGGCATCGCCAATCGGGAGGTTTCGCCCCGACGATGGCGAATGTCGCGGCCAAGTAGCACCGGTGCCGATCGCGATCTCGCAGCCGGGTCCCGCCAGGGAACCCGGGATGCCGATCTTGCCGCTGCTGGCGACGTTGGCGGTGCAAACGCTCGCTACCATGGCACTTTATTCGATGCCGACCCTGGCGCCGGCGGTCGCGCGCGATCTCCAGGTAAATGGTGCGCTGGTTGGCGGCTTTGTCGCCACAGCGTACGGCGTGGGAATCGTTTCAGCCCTGCTGTCACCAGGCCTGATCCGGCGATACGGTGGGGTCCGGACGACCCAGGCGGTGTTGCTGGCCGCCGCGGGAATGTTGGCGATCGCTGCATCCAGCCTTGGGATCACCGGCCTCGCCTGTGCGGCGATCGTGCTTGGTTCCGGGTACGGCGCGGCCGCGCCCGCCAGCACGCACTTGCTGGTGCCCCACACACCGCGCTCAATCTTCAATCTGGTGATGTCGCTGCGGCAGATTGGCGTTCCACTCGGGGGAGTCTTTGCCGCGCTGGTTCTGCCACCACTGGTGCCGGTGCTGGGTTGGCGGGGCGCCTTGCTGATCGAGCTGGTTCCGGTGTTTTTGCTGATCATCGGTATGGAGTTGCCGCGCCGGGCGTGGGATGCGGATCGTGATCCGCTGGTACGGCCGTGGGGTCGGACATTGCTGCAGCCGTTCATTCTGCTGCGAGATCGGCGTATCCTTCGCCTGTCCGCGTCCTGCTTCATTTACTCCGGTCTGCAACTTTGTTTCGTAGCATTCACGACCGTGCATCTGACCACCGTCGTGGGGTTCAATTTGATCCGCGCGGGCCAGATGCTTGCGGTCTATCAGTTCGCGGGCTCGATCAGCCGGCCAATCTGGGGGTGGGTTGCGGATCGGCATCTGACTCCGACGCAAACCCTTGGGGTTCACGGCATCGGCATGACGATGGCGGCTGCACTGGCCGCCCAGTTCGGCGCTGGCTGGTCGGTGGTTGCGGTGCTGGGGGTGGTGTTGCTCGCGGGCTGTACCGCCGGAGGATACACTGGCGTGGCTTATGCCGAATACGCGTCCCTGGGCGGAGCGCGCCGAACCGAGGCAACCGGTCTTGGAACCGCGCTCATGTTTTCCGGTGGTTTGCTGTTGCCGCCACTGTTCGGGGCCTCCGTTGCGTTCCTTGGCGGGTATGAGGTGACCTATCGGGCGTTCGCAGTGTTGGCCCTGGGGAGCGCCGTGCTGATGTGGTGGCCGCCAGTCCGTCGCTGACGCGGACCATTCGGGTCTACCAGGCAATTCACACCAGGCAGAAACAGCCGGGTGAGACGCACCGCTGCGTGGGAATACTGGCGGTCCGAAGTCTGCAGCTATGATGCGCCTCCGATCATGGCCCGGTTCGACCGTGTCATTGAGGCCTGCCGCTTGTTATTGCCGATGGTCGGGTCAGGTTGACTGCCCGTCGGAACTTATTGCCCCTGATATAACGTACGCATTGTGTCACCTGGCATGTGACTTGCGTTGGCATCGCCGAGGTGGTGCGCAATGGCTGGCCTGGTTCCCATACAGCTTAGTAATGCAACAAACGGTCAGACCGGACCGTTGGCGTCGTCCGCTGGCCCGGTTACGGGCTTTGCCGCGGTTCTCTTCAGTCTCTTCAATCCAGGTACTGGGCCGACGACACCACACGAACCGGTGCGGGTGTCCAAGCCGGATTTCAGCGACCCCGGCAATGGCCCTGAATCACCGACCTCGGCCGCGATGAAGTCCGCCGATCTATGGCCCTTGGATCCCGAAGGCGAACCTGAGGCGCCGTGTTCGGCTGCAGTGAAGCCTATCGCTGCGGGACCCTTGAATTCTGAAGTCGGGCCAGAGATGCCGCCATTGGTCGCGGTGGAGGCCTCCGGTTCGGGGCTCTCCAATTCCGCCCCTGGGACAGGAACGAGACCTTCAGCCGGCGAAGAGCCTGTCGCCTCGCCAAATGCGCCATCCGCCAACCGTGCGGCGCAAAGGCTGAGAGGTACAGTCGTGCCGCAACCCGCGTCGGCTGTTCCGGCTCGCCTGACGACGCCCGTCGACGGTGGTCGCCCGGACCAGGGTCCTTTCGAGCCGGAAAACGTCCAGACACCGCCCGACGATGCAAATTCTGCCACCGCCGTAGTTTCGCAAGCTGCCCTGGCAGTTCCACTCGGCAACGGCAACACAAGGGACGAGGGTCCTCAGGACGAGGCGGCGACGCCACTTTTGCCAACAGCTTCATCCGGCAAGAATGAGGGTGGAGTCGGTGGAACCCATATCAGGGGGCATCGGCTTTCCGGCGAACATCCGCTTCCTGAGGTCCAGGCCCAGGTCAACCAAAGCGTGCCGGCGGATGTCGCACCGACGGCGGTTGAGCCCACATTGCAACAGCCGACCGGGCCGGTCAGCTTGCCCATACAGGTAACGCCACCACCTCCGTCCGATCCGGTGGTCACCGTCACCTCCCAAATAAGGGTCGCGGGCGGCGATAAGTCAGCCGACCCACAGCGGCCGGTTCCTGTTGACCCGACCAAGGCGCAGCCGCTCAGCGCGGACCATCCGGTCGGGGGAGCATCGCCCCCTGCGCTTTCTCAGACTGCCGCAGAACCGGGAAAAACAGTCCTCAAGACCGGCGATGTTCCCGAGACGCAAGCAGTTATCATGCGAGCGGAGGTGCCTCAAACGTCTACCTTGGGAACAAACTCAGCTCCGCCATCGCGGGTCGACCAGGCACAACCTGCCGCTCCGGCGGATCAAATGGCTCCCGCTCTGGTCGGCATATTGCAAAGGACTGACGGCCAGCAAAGTGTGACCGTTCGCTTGCAACCGGCCGAACTCGGCCAGGTGCAAATACGTATCGACCAGACTGTTGCGGGCACGGCTCATATCGACATCACCGCGGAGCGGCCGGAGACACTGCAATTGTTGCAGCGCGACGAGCCCAGGTTGCAGCAGATACTGGATCAGGTTGGTGTGCTGTCGACCGGGCGAACCGTCAGCTTTCAGGTGTCGGCACAGGAGCAGATTGGTGCTGCGGCATCTCGGCCGGATAGTATGGAGACCGGTGCGGGCGCTTCCGGGCAAGGTCAAAATGGTGGCGCGTGGCGCCAAAATGGCGACTCGCCGAATGATTTTGGGCGCAGCCCGGATCCTGATCAGGGGCAGAGCCGGCCACGCTGGTTTCGTGCCGGTCTCGACATCACCGCGTAACCAAGGACATTTGGCATGACCCCCGTCTCCACCTCGGCGGCAGCTACGTCGGCCGCCACATCCACCGCTGCGTCGTCCGCGGCGAATCCGCTGGTCTCATTGACATCGAACTTCAGCGACTTTCTGAATTTACTGATGACACAGTTACAGAATCAGGATCCGACCAGCCCCATGGATGCGAATTCATTCACCAGCGAGCTGGTGGAATTCTCGAGTGTCGAGCAGCAGATCAACACGAATACCAGCCTGACCACGCTCATTCAGCTAACCCAGGCAGGGGATGTATCGCAGGCATCCGCTGTCGTTGGTAAACAGGTGATGGTGCAATCGACCCAGGTTCCTTTGCAGAACGGCAGTGGGACGTTGGTTTTCACTGCAAACACCGCCGGACCGGCAACGATTACGGTACAGAATGCAAATGGAGGGACACTGCAGCAGGTTACCGTGAACGCCGCGCAGGGAGCGAATACCTGGAGCTGGAACGGGACGAACAGCAGCGGACAGACCTTGCCCGACGGAGCCTATACCGTGACCGTGACGAACGCCGCGCCGGGTGCTGCGGGCGCAGCATTGCCGTTTACCGTGGTGGGAACCGCCACCGGCGTCACGACCGCCAACAACACTGTGAATCTGCAACTTGGTGCGCTGTCGGTCCCGTTCGCCAATGTTGTTTCCGTCGGCAGCTGATCCTAACCAATGCTTTACGCTGTTGTTCACCAGTTAACAGGTTTTGCTGCCTAACTGGTTGGTCCACGACAAAGCGTGGGCCAGGAAATGCAATCACAGTCTGTGTTCCGTGCGCGGGGCAGCGCCTGAATGGATCTGCGACCCGGCATTCGGGTTCGTGCGCGCGGATTGATCTGGGATGTGATCGCGGTCGAGACCGGCACGCCTCGCGAATGTCTGGAATTACGCTGTGTGGAAGGTGACATGGCGGGCCTGGAATGGCAAATTTATGTGCCGCCAGACCAGATCGAACAGGTCGATGAAGCATTGGATCCGGAATGTCCGGCATCGCTTTCGCTGTGGCAACTTATGCATCGGGCGCGCGTACTGAATGCGCTGCCGGGTGCAACGTCGTTCGTTATGCGGGTACCTGGCCGCGTACGGGTCGAACCGTACCAACTGGTGCCGCTCATGCGCGCTCTCGACATGCCACGGCCCAGATTGCTGCTGGCGGATGGTGTCGGATTGGGCAAGACAATCCAGGCCGGCCTGATCGCAGCAGAACTCATTGCCCGCAGGCGTGCCCATCGGATTCTGATCGTTACGCCGTCCGGTCCATTGCTCTGGCAATGGGAACAGGAAACCAGGCTACGATTCGGCCTGAAATTCACGTTGATCACCAATGCAGCGGAGCTGTGGGAGGTCCGTCGCGCCCATGAACTCGGCGCCAACCCATTCGATGCGGTCTCCCTGTGTATCACTGCGCTCGATTTTGCCAAGCAAGACCACGTGCTGGAGGAGTTGGAGCGCACTGCGTGGGACCTGGTGATCATCGACGAAGCGCATCACTGCATCGGATACTCGCAGATGTCGCACGAGAATACCTGGCGCAGACGCCTGGCTGAGGTACTGGCTCGCCGCTCCGACGGACTATTACTTGTGACAGCGACACCGCACGATGGCCACGATGCGCATTTCGCATCATTGATTGCTTTGCTGGATCCATCTTTGGTGGATGGTGCGGGAGGCTTTGTCGGGCGTGACTATCGCCGGCACGTAATACGGCGTCTGAAGTCCCATATTCGTGATCCGTATACCGGTGCTCCGTTGTTCCGCTACCGTCATGTCATTCACGTGCAGGTCGACGTAGATGGTGACGAACATGAGAGCGTTCGAGATTTTCATCGGGCGCTGGCGGCTTTCGTGGTGCCGAGATTGCGGCGGCGAAAAGGGGCCGAGGACGCTTTGGCGTTTGTCAGTCTGTTGAAGCGGTCCGTTTCGACCATCTCGGCTTGTCTCGAGACCCTGCGCGTTGTCGTCGAGCGTCTTGCTCGACAGCAGGCCGGCGAGGTGGAGACCAAGGCGGCGAGGCAGGAACGCGTGCGGGCGCTCCGCGCATGGCGAAGGCGCGCGACCCGCTTTGGAACCCTCGACGCGGTGGATGAAGCCAATCAGCAGGCCTTGGAAGTCGAGAGCATGGCAGAGGCGTTGCGCCTCGAGCCGGACAGCGAACCGGCGCGCTTGATTCAATTGGGCGTTGCCGCCGAAGCGCACGACCCAAAGTTATCGGCGATCGTCCTGGAGGTGCGGTTGATCAGAGTGCGGCACAGGCGTGCCAATATTTTGATCTACACCGAATATACCGATAGCCAGGTCGCTGCTGCGCGGGCTTTGCGTTCGGCCCAGGGAATCGAGGGTGAAGTACTTTCGATCGGTGGGCAGGACGACGATCAGGCCCGGGCCACCGCAGCGCAGCGCTTCGCCGAGTTCGACGGGCTGATTTTGATCAGTACCGACTCGTTGGCAGAAGGTCTCAATCTGCACCGGCATTGCTTTCACCTGATTCATCTTGATCTGCCGTACAATCCCAACCGGCTCGAGCAACGTAACGGCAGGATCGATCGCTATGGCCAGCAACAGGAACCGGAAATCCGATACCTGTATATTCCGGGGACGTTTGAAGAAAACCTGCTGTTGCACCTGATTGCGAAATACGAAAAGGCCCGCTCATCGCTTGATGTCATGCCGGATACGCTGGGTGTGACGGCCGGCCCGGATGATTACCAAGGACCCTTGACAGGCGGCCTTTCGGAAGATCCAGGGGATCTTTTCCAGCCGGATGCCGAAGTCTTTCGAACCCTGGATCGTGCGGTTGGCGATGTGAATCCGCAAACGGTTGCCGATCTGATGCGGGAAATCGACCGCGCTTTTGCTGCGTTCGATTTGATGGCGGTGCATCATGGCTGGTACGCCGCACGTGGCTTCAACGCCGATTTGGACCAGATCAACCGCGTCGAGCAAGTACGGCGCAACGCAGATGACGTTGAGGATCTGGCGGATTTCATCGGCGCAGTGATTGAAGCCGAAACCGATAGGCCGGCAATCGGTTCGGATCAAATCCGATTGCCAACGGACTGGGCTCGCGGGCTTGATGGCTTGCCAGGGTTCGATCCGACGGCGAGTGTGCTGCACTTCACCAGTGATTACGAGACCTGGCGTGATACGAACGGGCACCTTGTCGGTCTCCTTGGCCGCGCGCATCCGTTGGTCCTGCGTGCGATCCGTCATGGATGCCGATTACCAGGTGCGGTCGCGGTAAGCCGGTGCGATCAGCTCGGTTTACTGCTGACATTTCAATTGGCAGCCACAGTGGCGCACCGGGACGTGTTCCGTGAGATTGTCGCTGTGATTGCCAGCCCAAATCGTCCTCCGGCCGAATGCAGAGATTGGTTGGCCTTTGGAACTCAGGATCACGGTTGCTCGATCGAAGGGGTCTGGCAGCGGCTGTTTTCCCACTGGGCTGCCGCGGCTCGATCGGCGGCCGAACTCCTGGCGAACCAGATCGCGTTTCAGCGTCACACGACGATCCTCGCAGACTATGAAGCTTCGACAAAGCAAGAGACCGCGCGGTCGCAGCATTGGTTGCGGGTAACGGCCGATCAGCTGTGTGGAACGTTTGTGGCCCCGACTCGCGACCTGTTCGGCGAACCAGAGTCTGGTCCGGTTTGGCGCCGCCAGCAGGATCCAGCGACAAGGCTGGTGTCGTTCGCTACCGATCGAGACGTGAGTGGGTCGAAACGTCGCGAAGCAAACGACGCTCTGGACGCGTTTCGCGTCATGCAAGCTGCGAACGCAACACCGGGACGGATCGTGTCCCGTCCGATCGGGATCTTGATGCTGGTGCCCAGAGATGCATCCTGAATGCGAGTTCATGGGCCCACTGCTGACCCCGGAGTTCGCGTCGCACGCGTTGCCTGCATTGTTGTCCCGGCTCGGTCTTTACCCCACCGAACCGACTGAAGCCTGGCGGATGATACAACAGGGATTGCAGGATTTTGCTGCGACCGGCGGTCCCGTTCGGGTGCTCCATCATGTCGTCAATCCGTTGGCGGCGGCGTTAGGTTACAGCGAAATTCGCCGCGAAGACACCGTGGCAACCCGCGAGGGCCAGGAAGACGGCGGCTACTCTTTGCGTACGCGATCTGGTTCCGCGTTACGGGTGTGGCCGCTCGGGTCGGATATCGATCTCGACACCCCGCTGAGGCGCGGAACTGCGACACGCGTCAGTCCATTGCGACGCGCGGTAAGAGTGCTTCGGGCATGTGGGGAATGTGTCGGGGTCGTGACAAATGGCGAGGTCGTCAAATTACTGCTGTGCGACCCCGCCGGAGCTGACAGCCAGCTCGTCGTTTCGTTGATCGGGCGGGTTGGCTGGGTGTCTCGGACGGACGTGCCCCAATCCTATCGTCTTCTGTTCGCCTTGGCATCTCCTGACGGAGTGACAGCTGCCGGCGAGATCTTTGACGCCGCCCGGATGCATCAGACCGCGGTCACGAAAGCGCTTCGCTCTCAGGCACGGGCAGCAATCGAGGATTTCCTGCAGTGCGTCATTGATGAAAAATCCAATACAGCCGTGCTACCCGCGCCCGAAATCCTGTGGCGACAGACGCTCACCATCGTTTACCGATTGCTGTTCGTTTTGAAACTTGAAAGTGCGGCCGAGCCTGGTGGGGGGTTCAGTTTCGCAGCGTCCGAGGCATGGCGGCGCGGGTTCTCGCCTAATCGGGCGCTCGGGCCATTAGCACGCCGCCATCTGGATCTTGGCCATGACACGGGCCGCTTGCTGGAGGACGGCATGCGGCTACTGTTTCGGGTCTGTCATGATGGAATGCAGCATTCGACCTTGTCAATTGCACCTCTGGGCGGTGGGCTGTTCGATGCTGGCGCAACGGCAGCCATCGATCGGCTGCATTGGGGTGAACATGCCGTTGCCTTGTTGTTTGATCGCCTGTTGTGGACGGTACCACGAGGCCGGGAACGCGAACGTGTCCACTATGGCACTTTGGACGTCGAGGAACTTGGCCGTATTTATGAGTCGTTACTGGATCTGCAGCCGGATATCGCGACCTCGCCCATGATACGCGTGCGGCATGGGCGGTTCGACGCGGTGGTGGAGGCCGGATCGGTGCCCGATCATGACACCGACGCGATCGAACACATTCCGATCGGCCGGTTTTTCTTGCGCACAGGGCTTGGGCGGCGAGCCGGCGGATCTTATTACACGCCCCACGAGTTCGTCCGATTTTTGGTGCGCGAGACATTGACCCCGCTGGTCAAATCGGCGCTCGAAAACGCGGACCCGGCAGCGATCCTGCGCATCAAAGTGTTCGACCCCGCCATGGGGAGCGGCCATTTTCTGGTAGAAACCTGCCGCTTCCTCGCCGACACTCTCTACGACGCGTGTTGCCGTTGTGAAGTGCTTGCCACCGCGGAAGCGCGTCGGAGAATTGATTGCTTACCCGATCCGGATCAGCGGCTGGCTTCGTATCTTCCAGCTCGGTCGCTGGATAAATCGGATAATGGAGTTTCGCGGACGCGAGCATTGGCGATCTGTCGCCGACTGGTCACCGTGCATTGCCTGTACGGCATCGATCAGGACGAGTTGGCCGTGGAACTGGCGAAATTGTCGTTGTGGCTGGAGTCATTCGCCGAAGGATTGCCGCTGACGTTTCTGGACCACCGCCTGATTGTCGGTGATTCCATCGCCGGACCATTCTTCCGCGATCTTTCGCGCATGCCGATTGGGGGTAACGAACTGGACCCGCTGCTGGCGCACGGCGTGGGCGGCCAACTCCGAAACCTGATCGGCGAGGTCATGGCGGAGGTGCGGCAATTGGAATCCTCCATCGGCACCAGCATTGCAGATGTCATGGCAAAACAGGCTGCGAAATCCAGGTTGGACGCGTTGTTGCTGCCGTTGCGTGGCCTCGCACGGGCATGGTCGGGTGCGGTCAGAACAAGTGCACGTGAGGCCAATGATGCATGGATCGCGCTTGCCCGAACCGTTGCAGACAGCGGGGCGTGGCCGGATGACCTCGACAGGCATCAATCCGCTCTGCTGCCATCTGACGCGATGGCGTTACCGTTAGACCTTACCTTCCCGGAAGTATTTCGACCTGACGATGGAGCGGGCGGGTTTCATGCGGTATTCGGCAATCCGCCCTGGGACGTTGTTCACTATCAGACCAAGGAGTTCCTGGCGGGCTACGACCCTCGCGTCATGGCTGCACCAACAAAGCGCGAACGAGCGGCGATTGAACAGAAGCTGCTCGCTGATCCGGCGATCAACCGCGGCTTCCTGTGCTACAAGGCCGCGTTCGTGGAGCGAAAACGTCTGTGTGATCGGTTGTTTTCCGGACCTGCGTCATCCGGATCGATCGATCTGTTCCAGATATTCACGGAACGCATGCTGGACTGCCTGGCCCGGGGCGGCGCAATCGGCATCGTCGTTCCGTCATCGTTGCATGCCAATGAAGGCACGATGCAGCTGAGACGAAGGTTCCTCGATGACACTGCCATGGAATGCTGCTTTACGTTCGAGAACCGTAAGAAACTGTTTGATATCCATGGCCGGCAGAAATTCAGCCTGATTATTGCCCGCAAGCCTGGAGCGACCACCGCATTTCGCTGTGCCTTCTATCTCCACTCCATTGCGCAGCTGGACGATCCGGATCGCATCATGGTGTATGATCGCGAGTTTCTCGCTGCCACGGGTGGCGCGTGCGAGACGTTCCTCGAACTGCGCGGCCAGACAGATTTGCGTGTCGCAAAGCACATGTTCGTCGGGTCCCCGGACATGCAGGAATGGCTTTCGGCGCACCGCATAACCTTCGGCCGCGAAGCGCATATGACCGACGATTCGTACCGCTTCACGCCAATCGGCCACCTTGCACAAGCCAAGGCGCTGCCTTTGCATGAAGGCAAGACATTCCATCAGTTCACCGATGGTTGGAAAACTGCGCCGCGTTATGCAATCCACCTCGACGCGATGCGCGACAAGCCCGTTTGGCTACGCGCATCAGGTCACTACCGCCTCGCATTCCGGGAGATTTCGCGCGGAACCGACGAGCGGACGATGATTGCGGCTATGATTCCGCCTGGGCACATCTTCGGTCATAAAGCGACCTGCGAAAAAGCGCCGTGGGAACGGCCGGATGCCACCGCACTCGTGCTCTGTGCCGTGTTCAACTCATTCGCATTTGACTGGTGCCTGAGGCGAAAGATTGCAGCAAGCGTCAGCCTTTTCATGCTGAATGGTTGTCCGGCCCCGTCGCTGTCCAACGCAGCCTTTCGGTTTCTTGCCCATGGCGCCTTGCGCTTATCCTGCCGTCATGCCGGCTTTGCAAGATTGTGGCGGGAACAACTCAGTTCCACTCGGGCCTTCGCCCCGGAGCTCGCGGCAGCCGAGGATCGGAACCGGCTGCGCGCTGCGATCGATGCCGTGGTGGCGCGCGGGTATGGTCTCGGACGGGATGACTATCACCACATCCTCAGCGGGTTTAGCCACAAGGCCGATCCAACTGCCCCGGAACAATGTCTTGCCGCATTCGATTTACTCACGGCCTGTGGTGAGCAGAAATTTCTCCGGAAACATGATCCATTCTCCGACCTACCGCTGGTCGACGAGCCGGGTCAGCCTGACAGCGAAAGTCCCACGGCCTCGGCGACCTTAATTCCATCGATGCCTGCGGACAGGATGCCGCCAGCATAACCGGCGCCTTCCCCGGCAGGATACAATCCAATGGTATTGATGCTCACAAAACTGCGGCCCCGCGTGATCCGCAGGGGAGACGACGTGCGGGTTTCAACACCAGTCAGCACAGCATCTGCCATCGCGAACCCGGGAATGCGGCGATCGAACAGCGGCAACGCCTCCCGTATCGCTGTGATCACAAATTGCGGCAGGCATGCACGCAAATCCGTCATGCGAATTCCTGGCTGGTACGACGGTACGACCGAGCCAAGACCGGTCGACGCTCGTCCCTCAAGAAGGTCGCCGACGCGCTGGCAGGGAGCAGAATAATCTGCCCCGCCGGCCTTGAATGCCAAGGTTTCCCAGTGCCGCTGATACTCAATGCCGGCCAGCGGCCCGCCGGGATAGTCGACCGGTGTGATGTCGACGACAATCCCGGCGTTCGCATTGAATTCGGCACGCGAATACTGGCTCATACCATTGGTGACCACACCTCCAGGTTCTGATGCCGCCGCCACCACCCGACCACCTGGGCACATGCAAAAACTGTAGACCGAACGCCCATTGTTCGCGTGATGCACCAGTTTGTAATCGGCCGCGCCCAACAGCTTGTGGCCGGCAAACCGGCCAAACCGGGCGTGGTCGATGATTGATTGCGGATGTTCGATCCGAACACCGATCGAGAAAGGTTTCGGCTCCATGAACACACCACGCTCATTGAGCATATGGAACGTATCGCGGGCACTATGCCCGATCGCCAGTACGACATGATTGGTGGCGATGATCTCGCCGCTTTCCAGTTCCAACGCGCGGACCTGGCGGGTGTCATCCGTGCCTACGGCTATGTCGATGCCGGTGACCTTAGCGCCGAACCGGTATTCGCCACCAAGCGCCTCAATCTTTTCCCGGAGTCCTTCTACGATGGTGACCAGCCGGAACGTGCCGATGTGCGGCTTGTTGCTGCGAAGAATCTCTTCCGGGCCGCCCGCCGCGACAAACTCCGTGAGCACCTTGCGGCCGAGGTCACGCGCCTCCTTGATCCCGCTGTAAAGCTTACCATCCGAGAATGTTCCGGCGCCCCCTTCGCCGAACTGTGCGTTGCTTTCCGGAACCAGAACGCCGCGCCGCCACAGCCCCCAGGTATCCCGCGTGCGTTCGCGAACCAGTCGGCCACGTTCCAAAATGAGCGGACGGAGACCCATTTCTGCCAGCACCAGTGCGGCGAACAGACCGCAGGGACCGGCTCCGATCACCACCGGCCGCAAGCCAGGCCTGGAAGGGGCGTGTGCCACCGGCCGCCAGGCAACGTCCCGAATTGGACCGATATGTGGACCCGTAACTGCAACATCGGCCGGTTCTGTCACATCGATCGAATAGACCAGGCGGATATCCTGCTTGTTCCGCGCGTCGTAACCGCGCCGCGCCACGGTCCAGGAAAGCGGCACATCCTCACTCAGACCAAGGCGGGCGCGGATCGCGGCGGGAAGTGCCTCGTCGGGGTGATCGAGCGGCAGCCGAAGTTCCGTAAGGCGCGGCATCAACCGTTCGGCGTCATGACGAAGACACTACTGGGCTCGTCATAAAACTCTCGTATGCGATTCAGGCGGCCGGTCATCGCTTCGATATAGGGCGCGGTGGCGCAAAGTTGCTCGAAGTGACGTTCATTCAGTGACAGACACGCGCGTCGGCATATGGCTGCAATTCTGTCCCGTTCAACCTGGCTGACATCTGCCGTTGCCGGCGCGGGTACCGGTGGCAGTTCGGTCGAAAACGATGCGTCAGGATCCAACGTCGGGCGGCGTGTCCGCCAGGACGTCGCGGTTTCATAGGCGTGCGCCGCGCGCAGCACCGTCGCCTCATCGAACGGCCGGCCAACGATCTGCATCGCCAACGGCAAGCCATCCGGCGTGAAGCCAATGCATTGCGAGATCGCCGGTCCCCCCAACACATTAAACGGCGTCGTCAGCGAGGCGCGGCGCCAGAAATTGATTGTCTGGTGCGCGTCCAGTGGAGGTGCCGGGCCAGGCCCCAGCGTCAGCAGCAGATCGTATTTCGCGTACGTGGCCGACATTTCCGCGATCATCGCCCGGCGTTCGCGCGATGCCTGCACATAATCGGCGCCGGAAAATAACAAAGCTCCCAGTGAACGGCCGAGAAAATCCTCGCCGAAGTCGCTAAGGCGGCGGCGCAGCACCGGTTCGTGCACGGCGTAAAGTTCACTCTCGGCTCCAATGATCTTCACATCGTAATAATCCATCGCCGGGCGGATCCGCGCGTCCTCGATCGTCGCGCCGAGCGAACGAAACACCGCGAGCGCATCCTCGAATGCTGCCTTGGCGACGGTCGGCGAGTCGACGTCCGTCTCATACAAATGGCGCAACACGCCGATGTGCAACCCTTTCACGTTGCCGCTCAGTGCCGCGCGATAATCCGGCGGATCGTAGTGAGCACTGGCGGGGTCGTTGGGGTCATGGCCGGCGATGATCCCCAGCAGGATCGCGCAGTCCTCGACCGTCCAGGTCATCGGGCCGGCGGTGTCGTAGCTGAACGAGTTCGTGTAAACGCCGCTCCGACTGATCAGGCCGTAAGTGGGTTTCAATCCGATCAGCCCGCAAAGCGCTGCCGGATTGCGGATGGACCCCCCGGTGTCTGAGCCAAGCGCCGCCATCGCCAGTCCGGCAGCGACTGCAGCACCCGAACCGCTGGACGAGCCGCCGGTAAAGTAATCCCGATTCCAGGGATTGCGTGCCGGCGGCCACGGCAGGTCGAACGACGGGCCACCATGGGCGAATTCATGGGTCGACAACTTGCCCAAAAGCACCGCACCCGCATCTTGCAACTTCGTTACAGTGGTCGCATCGAAATCCGGCACATAATCAGCCCGCGTCCTGGAATGCGACGTCGTGCGGATCCCCTTGGTGCAATAAATGTCCTTCAGCGCGTAGGGGATCCCGTGCATGGGACCTCGCCGGCGTCCGGCCATGATCTCGGTCTCAGCAGCCCGCGCCTGATCCATGGCGAGATCGGCGGTCACCAAAAGGTAGGCGTTCAATTGCGGATCGATCTTTGCGACACGGTTGAGCAGTGCCGTAGTCAACTCTACCGGCGATAGCGCACGGCGCTCGATCAGCTTCGAGGCCTCGGCGATGGTCAGAAAGTGCGGTTCGCCATCCATGTCCGTTCACCACGTGTTCTGTTAGAGCGAACGGTTTTCCTGTTTGGTCGTGAATCAGTCAACCTGCCCATTTGCGGCAGTGCGTTGCGTGTCGCAGCATGCCGCACCATCACGCGGCGGCGGAGCATCGATAAACGGATGCAGATGGTCTCGCATCGCAAATGGGGACGGCACGTGCCGCCCGGTCAAGGCCAATCGGGGAGGGTAATGCGGCAGGGCTCAATTCAGTCCGGGGCCAGCCATTCGTCCATACCAGGAAACATCGGTTGCGCTGCCCGGTCCACGTTACGCCTTGTCGATTGCGCTGCCTGGCTTACAGGGGTCGGCGCCGAGTGTGGCCGCGAGGGACATCGGCTCCGATTGCCAGCCAGGATCAGCTTGGGCCGAAGGGCAATCCAATCTGCACGTCTATCAGTCCAATATGAGACGGAGTACATATATATAGTGTAATCCGCCGAACCGCCCCTCCGAGGTTAGTTCCGTTGATTGGCCCGGTAGGGGGTCTGGCACTGTCACAAACGACGGTTGTCCCGGGTTACCTTCCTGCCCCCGACCTCTTCGAAATCAAAGCAATGAGCGTAGGTCTCTGCCCATCCGCAATGGCCTCTGATCAAGATCTCAGAAATGATCCGCCTGGCCTGCCTCGATAGCTCGCATGGACAGTCACGGCACAGCGCACGTCAGGGAAGGGCCGGTTGCGGCCCGAACCCCCAGATGCTCGAATTACGTTCTCGAACGAAGCGCTTTGAACCTTTGGGATAACCGCCTCCCCATGCAACCGGGACGATCTGCCCGCGCAGTCGGCGGTGCAGGACCGGAAGGAGAAAAATGATGACCGACATTGCCACACTGCCCGTTTCTTCGCCGCATATGATCGCCGAAATCGACGGTCCAATTGGCTGGATGACCTTCAACAAGCCCGAGCGGCGGAATGCCGTGTCGCTGGATATGTGGCAGGCGATACCTGAAATCCTTCGTCAATTTGCGACCGACGCCGCAGTTCGGGTGATCGTATTGAAGGGTGCAGGTGATCTTGCGTTTGTCTCCGGCGCGGATATCTCACAGTTTGAGAAGTCCCGTTCAACCGAAGCGGCGAATGCCGATTATGACAGAATAAGCGAACTCGCCAGCAAGGCGCTGGCTGAGTGCGCCAAGCCGACCATCGCCATGGTTCGCGGATTTTGTATCGGCGGTGGCCTGGCGATTGCGATTGGCTGCGATATCCGCATTGCCGCGGTCGACTCAAAGTTCGGTATTCCCGCTGCCCGGCTCGGCGTCGGCTATGGCGCCCCTGGTGTGAAGAAGCTGGTCGGTCTTGTCGGGCCATCGTACACGAAAGAGATCTTTTTAACGGCCCGCCATTTTGACGCGGCGGAAGCCCAGATGATGGGCCTGGTCAATCGCGTGGTTCCCGGTGCCGAACTTGAGGACTACACACGAAAATATTGTGCCCTGATTGCTGACAATGCGCCAAAGACCATGAGTACGTTGAAACGTACAGTTACAGAGGTGCTGCGTGGTCATGAGGCCGACTGGGAGGTGTGCGACAACCTGGTAAAGGAATGTTTCGCGAGTCAGGATTTTGTTGAAGGCCGTCGTGCATTTATGGAAAAACGGCGTCCCGTGTTTCGGGGCTTTTGAGCCGGTTATACGAGTGTGCAGGCTATTCCATAATTCGGGTGCTTCGGTTCAGCGAGATCTCACAAAAGGCAGCAGCAACCTGGCGTGCCGGTCCGTCGTTGAGTGGTGACAAGTATCTCAGGTCAATTGAAGGGTTCGCGGTGTCACAGCCCGCATTTTGCACCTGGAGCATCGCATGGATAGGGTCGAGCACGTCTGTCAGTAAGATAACAATCGGGTGGCGTGCGGAACACTGCCGACGGGGGCAGTGAAGCTCGGGATCGTGCATCGTGCGCATTGCAGAATCCTGCAACGATCTACTGATGCGCGTTGTCGCCTCGCCGTTACCTGGGTGCGCGAGCATGTGGGCATTCATTTGCTGCCCGGCGTGGCGGCAGCGCAACGCAAACTTGCGTTTATTCCGTCCGCAGGCAGCGTCCCACCTAAACTGCAGTTCGCCACCAGCGAGAATATCGTACCTTCAACGCGCGATTTCCGTAAGCAGGAGGTTAACTTCTCAGGCCACGGGCACATCCGTAATCCTGCCGCAATTGAGCACCCGGAGACTGCCCAAACGCAGCCGGCTTCGTACCGCCGCGACCGCGGCGGCTCAGGCAAGAATTCGGTTTTTGCCAGTCTGGATCGCGGAGCGATGAAGATGCGTAGCGATTTTGTTACCTTTTGCTCGGCAAAGTTGCACACATCGGTACGGATGCACGCCGGGATCGCTTGGTCGCTGGCTGCAACGGGCCCTCGGGGAAGCGAACAATGGGACGATTGCAGGTCCGCGCAACCCCTCACGCTGGCGAGAAAACCGAGGATACGGCTGGGATTCGTCGGTCTGCCAGGGACCCTCGGTTTAACCGGCTCGGATTGGGGTCGGACTGTTAACGGGAAACGAACGTCACCCCGTCCAGATGTCCTAAAAATACAAATGCGCGATTTTGGGATGATTGTTCGGCCAGATATTTGTTGAAAAAAAAGAGATGTAACTATAGGTAGTGGGCAGCCACCCGCCAGGTCGGGTGAGTCGCCTGCGAGTTGAAACGGAGATTACGATGCCAACAGTGACAGTCCCGGGTAGCAGTGGCAGCACGCTCACGTATACATTTGGACCCGGTGCAGGACTTTCAGTAGCTCAACAAATTTCAAATGCCCTCGCGGCCGCAGCCACGGTTGGGACCGTTTCGGTTACGTCCTCCTCGGGTACGATCCTGGGCGTAGCGACGGTCGCCGGAACGACGCAGGAATTGCTGCTGACCGGCAACCCGACAACGACGGTGCCAGCTGGTTATAAGTTTGTTGTAAATGATAGCTCCGGCCCGACCACGATCACGGCGGCGTCAGGCACGGCGATTTTGTCGAGCACGGGCGGTGGACTGTTTGCCGAGGCGGGCGCCGCGACAATCGTAGCCGCAGGCGGCAACAATGTGATCTCGCAATCGGGCGCCGGTTCGATCCTGTTGGCCGGTGGCACTGGTAACGACACGATTACCGCGATGGGCTCCGGCTCGATTTTCAGCGGCACCGGGTCCGATCTGCTGGTCGCGGGTGGCAACAGTGAAGTTGTAACAGCGACCGGCGCGGACTCGGTGCAGTTTGGTGCCGGCGCGACGTCGAACAACGATACCATCTTTGCTGCAGCCGGGTCCACGACCTCGGTCTACGGTTCGAGCGGCCAGTTGCTGTTCGTGAGCTCAGGGGCGGCGGTGAGCCTGGTCGGCGGGGCTGGCAGCACCGGGATGTCGTCGGTCGTCGGAAGTAGCGGCGCTGACTCGGTGATGGCCGGCCCAGGTGGGCTGGTGTACCAGGTGGGCAATTCCAACAACTCGACCGTGAACACCGGCGCCAACGGAGCGGCCACGGTGTACGGCGCGTCCAACACTCAGGTCAACGTGATCGGCGGCGGCAGCGGGATTGTGGTCGCCAGCGGTGGCAATGAGACATTGAACGCGGCAGGTTCCACCGGGAACATGTGGCTGTCGGTCAATACCACGGTTTCCTCGGGTGCCACCGTTACGATGACCGCCGGCAGCGGCAATGATACACTGATCGCAGGTTCGGCACCGGGGTCCGCGTTCATGACCGGCGGATCGGGCGCCGATGCCTTCGTCTTCTTCAAGCAAGCCAGCGGTGGGGCGCAGGACATTATCAATAACTTCACCCAAGCGGACTCAGTATTCATCGAAGGATACGGCCCAGGCTCTGCTGCTCAGTTGCTACAGAACGCCACCCAGGCCTCGGGTGGCCTGACCCTCACACTGAGTGATGGCACTACCGTGACGTTCTCCAACATGACAGACTCAACCCAGCTGAACGGGAAGATCCAATACGGCTAAGGACACGCCCACTTATCCACAGCGTAAACCGGACACTCAGCGGCCCCGTGGGAAACGACGGGGCCGTTGTCGTTACGAAGACCCCGAGCTGGCCTTGCTCCCATGGCTGCCGCCGCGCGGTAAGCCCAGGACCCGACGAACAATCGTCTTCGCCAATCGTAGATTGGCCAATTTGAGGTTCGTTGAAATCATTGCCTCGGCCAGCCTCGATGTTGGGCGCCATGCCATCATTGGTAGCATGGCACGAATTGTCAGCCTGGCCTGACGCGGCAGGAAGGCCGCCAGGAATTCCAGATCCTCGATCGACGCAAGTAACGCCTTGCGATCGCCGGACGCCAGCGCCGTGCGATATTCCAGCAGGAGCCACGGACAAAATCGCGGCGCGATCAGTTCACGAACGTAATTGAGGTTACGAAAATCGCCTGGTGGAAACATTTCAATAAGTTTCCGCAAATAGATCATTCGACTGCGGCCCATACTCAGGGAATGCGAAGCACTGTCCGAGAATATCCGCCACCGTGAAAGCGCTTTATTGATATATACGTTGTCATACCCAAGTCTGAACATGCGAAGAAAAAGGTCGTCGTCTTCGTAGCCAACCAGCCGCTCGTCGAACCCGCCGGCGGACTCGAATGCCCGGCGGTTGATCAGGCTCGATGTCGGCAATACGAACATATCGGTCGTCAGGCAGCCCACCAGGGATCGCTTGGGATGCTGGATTTCCGGCTTCTGATCCAGGCAACAGCGGGTCACCATCCGCCCATCGCGATCAACCTCATCGAGATTGCTGTAAACCCAGCCAACTTCCGGGTACCGGGTCTCTCGAAACGGTTTGACGAGCTCTTCCAGGTGATGCGGATACCACACGTCGTCCTGATCCAGCAGCGCAATCAAGGGCGTCTGGGCGTGCGCCACGCCAAGGTTGCGCGCCGAGGACTGGCCGCCATTTTGTTTGCAGATCAATGAAATGTTGTTGTGTTGACGTGCCATCAGTTTGACGATGTCGGCGCCGGAATCGGTCGAACCGTCGTCTACGACAACGACTTTGACCAGCGGCAGAGTTTGCGTCAGGGCACTGTTGAGTGCCTCCTCGATGAACTCGGCACCGTTGTAAAGTGGGACAATCGCCGTAATGGCAGGGTCTTCCATTGTTTCTTCAGTTGCCCTTCCAACGAATATGGGACAGCCCTGGCCGCCGGCCCGCCGTGACGTAGACGCCCGAGAAGCATCGCCGGCGTACCATGGTATCGCCGAATATCCAAAACGAGAACCGGCCGCGCTTCCAGGACAGACAGTCCGGCGGTCTGCGGGCTCCCAACCAACTGCCTGGCTGCCGCCGGGTTGCGTTGGCCTGCGGCCACGGTGCTACAACCACAAGTGGGGATACAGCCGGTGGTTGCGACAGTCCAGTGCGTGTGGCGTGCCGCATCGTCGTATGCATCATGCCTGCGACGCGATCTATTCGGGAGCCAACGGGCATGCGGATCCTGATTACCAATCTCTTCCTGGCCAATAACTCCGGAACCGAAACAGTCGTCGAGTTGCTCGCCGATGGGCTCCGTCGCGCCGGGCATGCGCCGATGGTCCTGGCGCCAACCCTGGGCCCGCAGGCCGACGTCATGCGCGCGCGCGGTCATGTGGTCGTGGATCGGATTGCTGCCCTGCCAGGTCGCCCCGAACTTATACACGCGCAGCATACGCCTGTCGCGCTGAGCGCGTTCGCAGCATTTCCCGATGTCCCCGCAGTGTTTTCTTGCCACAGCCAATTGTTCGAGGTTGAAGCGCCCCGTCCTCATCCGCAAATCCGGCGCTGGATCGCCGTGGATGATTTGACCCGGGAGCGCTGTCTGTCCCGCGGTGTCGCCGCGGAACACCTCACCGTCATCCCGAACGCCGTCGATTTCCACCGGTTCGTACGGCGGTCGCCGTTGCCGCCGCGCCCGAGGCGAGCCCTGTTGCTGACCAAGACCCACGAGCATCAGGCCTCGGTTCGGGCTGTCTGCCTCGAGCAAAGATTGCCGCTCGATGAGCTCGGTCCCGCCACCGGCCGGTTCAGCACGCAGATCGAACGCGAGTTGCCGGAGTACGATCTGGTCTTTGCCACCGAGCGCATGGCACTGGAGGCTGCCGCAGTTGGCTGTGCGGTTATCGTCTGCGATGGGCGCGGCTTTGCCGGTTTATTGACCAGCGAGTTATTGCCGTCCTGGCGGGCACTGAACTTCGGGATCGGCTTGCTCACCACGCCAACGACACCGGAGGCCTTGCATGCCGCGATCAACCGATACGATGCGGACGATGCTGCCGGCGTGACCGATCGATTGCGTGCCGAGGCATCGGTGGAGGACAGCGTCGCACAGCATCTGGCGGTTTATGCAGCGGCTCTGGCTGACCCGCGGCCGTTTGATCCGGCTGCCCACGCGGCAGCCACAGCGGCCTGGATCGAAGACCTGGTGCCGAACGCGGCGACCCGGGACTGGCACATCGTCGCGCGGGAGATTTTCCGCATCCATGCGGTGCCGCCGCTCGAATATCTGTCGGCGATGGAACAGCGACTGCGCGAAGACATCACCCACCAGGCGGGCATTACCCGGGACACTGTCACCGGGCTGACCGTGATGGATGCTTTTCGGGTGCTATGGTGGCGATTCGTGCCGCGCGCTGTCCGGTTGCCGATCTATCGTGCACGGCGGCGGGTGCCGCGTACGCGTGAACGCGCCTGACCCGCCGACAGCAGCTGCGCCCTGTGCGGATCCCAGCGACTGCTTCCTCGCATCCCGGCGTCCGACTGGCTGCGGGCTTTCCCATGCGCGAAACCGTGCTACACGCCCCCTCCCATGCGCCACTTCCTTGACTTCGAAAAGCCAATCGCCGAACTGGAGGGCAAGATCGAGGAACTCCGGCGCTTGTCGGAGCCTGACGGCCTCAACATCACGGACGAGATCGCCCGTCTCACATCGGTTGCCGACCGTCAGTTGCGCGCAACCTACGCCAAACTGACGCCTTGGCAAAAAACTCAGGTTGCACGCCACCCTGACCGGCCTAAAGCAACCGATTACATTGCCGGATTGATCACCGGTTTCACACCACTCGCCGGCGATCGCGCCTTTGCTGACGACCCAGCCGTGGTTGGCGGGCTCGGTCGCTTCCGCGGGCGGTCGGTCATGGTTCTGGGAACCGAGAAAGGCTCCGACACCGAAGGTCGCATCGCCCATAATTTCGGCATGGCACGGCCGGAGGGCTATCGCAAGTCACGCCGTCTGATCGAGTTGGCTGGCCGGTTTGGCCTGCCAATCCTGACTTTCATCGACACCGCGGGTGCATTCCCTGGAGTCGACGCCGAGGCCCGGGGGCAGGCTGAGGCGGTGGCGCGATCGATCGAGGCCTGCCTCGAAGTGCCGGTGGCGCTGGTGGCGGTCATCATAGGTGAAGGTGGGTCCGGAGGTGCTGTCGCACTCGCCGCCGGCGACCGGGTGCTGATGCTGGAGCATGCGATCTATTCGGTGATTTCGCCGGAAGGCTGCGCATCCATCCTGTGGCGCGATGCAGCGCAGGCCTCAGCCGCGGCCGAGGCGTTGCGCCTGACCGCGGACGACCTGAAGAACCTGCATTTGGTCGATGAGGTCATTCCGGAGCCGTTGGGTGGCGCCCATCGCGATCCGGCAACGACCATTCAGGCCGTCGGCAATGCCGTGGGCATCGCGCTGAAGGGGTTGCTGGCGATGGATGGTGCGACCCTCAAGGCGCGGCGTCGCGAGAAATTTCTGGAAATGGGCCGCGAAACGATCGGTTGAGCGGAAGTTCAGGCGATCCTGTTGCGCCGGACGTCCGGTGCGGGTCACGCCCTGGCCCAAGTGGCAGGAGCGCAGTGTTTTGCCGGCGAAACCAGTCTGTCGGAGACTGCGGGTCACGTTGTCATTGCGTAGCAAAACGAGGCGTAGCTAAACGAGATTGACGCCGGCGCCGATCCGATGCTCAAGCTGTAACTGTCGGGGGGCCAAAAACGCTTACCAATCCCCCCTGGGCAGCATCCCTGCCGTCGGCCGCGAGACGGAGATGGATTCAGGACATGGCATGACCCGCCTTAGACTCCTGCAGACGACGATGGCACGCAGCCTGTGCCTGATCGATGTGGCACTTGTGGCAATGCTTTGGCCGGTCGCCTGGTGGCTCGGGCGAAACGAAGCAGTCACGGCGGACATTCGTGGGCTGTTCTATCCGCTGGCCGATCTGTTGCTACTCTACGCGATGGGCCTGTACCGGCGCGAAGCGTTCGTGGCGAAGCACCATTCGGCGACACGTGTGCCGATGATCGTTGGCATGGGAGTGATCGCCGCATGGCTGTTCGAGGACGTCGTTGCGTGGCTGGTTCCTTCGGTCGTTTCCGGCCATGCCTGGCGGGATGACGCGGTGGTCGCCGGACTGGCTTTCCTGTGCTTCACGCTGTGCGCGCTCGTGGCGCGAGCCGTACTGGCCATCTTGCTGCGCCGGCAGTTACTGCGACGCCAGCTATTGGTCGTCGGCGCCGGTATGCGTGCATGGGACTTGTTGCGGATGCTTACCAAGGAAGGCGCCAGCCTGAACTATGACATGGCCTTTCTGCATGATCCGGCGCTGGGTGCAATCGATCCGCGTCTGGCGGCCGACCCTGACGGAAATATTCTGTGCTCGGAAGAACTTCACGTGCTGGAGGCGGCCCGCCAGGTTGCCGCCGACCAGATCGTGATCGCACCGGATGATCGTCGCGGCATGGATCTCGAGCAATTGCTGGCTTGCAAAAAGGCCGGCTTTCCCGTCGTCCAGTATCTCGGGTTCGTTGAGCATGAACTGCGGCGGGTCGATATCAAGCGGATGGACCTTGGCTGGCTGGTGTTCTCGGATGGCTTCTATTTCGGAGCGATCGATCGGTTCCTGAAACGGGCGTTCGATCTTGCCGTCAGTTTGACCATGTTGATAGCAACGGCTCCATTGGTGCTTCTTGGCATCCTCGCCATACGCCTGGAAGGCAGCGGGCCGGTATTTTATCGGCAGGACCGGGTGACTCTGGACGGCAGCGTCTTCCAGATCTTGAAACTTCGCACGATGCGTGTCGACGCCGAGTCGGACGGTGCCGTCTGGGCTGCCAAAGGAGATAATCGGATCACCCGGGCGGGGACAATTTTGCGGCGTACGCGAATCGATGAACTTCCGCAACTGATCAATATTTTGAAGGGCGAAATGTCGTTTGTCGGGCCACGACCTGAGCGGCCGATGTTCGTCGATGAACTGGCCGCGCAAATCCCGTTGTATCGTGAGCGGCATATGGTGAAAGCGGGTCTGACCGGATGGGCACAAGTGAATTATCCCTATGGCGCCTCGGTCGACGATGCGCGGTCGAAACTTAGTTACGACCTTTATTATGTGAAGAACTTCTCGATCTTGTTCGACTTCGTGATTCTGTTGCAGACACTGCGGGTCGTGTTGTGGCCGAGCGGCGCGCGCTGAATACCGCCGGTCGCGGAAAACCTGTAACGTAGAGCCTTCGCCATAATCGGGTGACCCAGAACCATGCCTATCCGTGCTGTCTGCTTTGATGTTGGTGAAACCCTGATCGATGAGACCAGGGAGTGGAACGGTTGGGCCGACTTTCTGGGTGTCCCGCGTCTGACGCTGTTCACCGCCCTGGGCGTCAGCATGTGGCGTGGCGAGTCGCACCGGAAGGTTTTCGAAATCTTCCGCCCCGACCTGGATTTTTCCACGGTGCGGCAGCAGCGCGCGGCGCAGGGTTGGCGCTACGGCTTCGAGCCCTCCGATCTGTATCCTGACGCCCGTCCCTGCCTGAGTGAACTACGGGAACGCGGCTTCAAGGTTCTGATCGCCGGCAATCAGCCGAAGGAGGCGGAGCAGGCCTTGCACAGCCTGAATTTGCCGGTGGATTTCATTGCGTCCTCAGCGGGGTGGGGCGTGTCAAAGCCGGACCCCGGGTTTTTCCAACGAGTAATCGAGGCGGCCGGCGTCCCGGCGGAAAGTATCGCCTATGTTGGCGATCGCGTTGATAACGATGTCATTCCGGCTCGCGCGGCCGGCATGATGGCGGTGTTCCTGCGGCGCGGCCCCTGGGGCTGGATGCATGAAGAACGCCCAGAAATCGAACAGGCCCATCTGCGGTTGCGGACCTTGCATGGGCTGGCGGACATCCTTTTGGGTGACGACGCCGAATGATCCCATTCGAGGATCATGGGCCGGTTTGGTATCAATATCGGAACTATTGTCGGCCAGTCCGGTAACCTGTTCCGCGCGGGCCTCGCAAGGTTGCCGATGTAGGCCGGCGGGTCGACAATGGCCGTGACATTGGAGGATGACGAAATGGGACCCTTGGCAGGCGTAAAAATCGTCGAATTTACCGGCATTGGCCCAGCGCCGATGGCGGCGATGATGCTGGCCGACATGGGGGCGACGGTTATTCGCATCGATCGGACTGGTCCCACCGATCTCGGCGTTCCGATGCCGGAGCAGTACGAGTTCACCAAGCGCAGCCGGGCGGTAATCGGGCTCGATCTGAAGCAGCCGGAGGCCGTACAACTTGCGTTGCGGCTGATCGATGGCGCCGACG
>Ga0187867_10000209_pt1 | contig 52408 bp, 44 predicted proteins | sample June2016WEW_13_1_FD_132976 | JGI IMG/M metagenome (GOLD analysis project Ga0187867, IMG submission 132976) | Peatland microbial communities from SPRUCE experiment site at the Marcell Experimental Forest, Minnesota, USA - June2016WEW_13_10 | ecosystem: Environmental > Terrestrial > Soil >...
CCTTTGAGCGGTTCACCGAGAGAGCGAAGAAGGTCCTCACCCTTGCCCAGGAGGAGGCCGAGCGCTCTCACCACTCGTACATCGGAACCGAGCACCTCCTGCTCGGTCTGCTGCGCGAGGGCGAGGGTCTGGCCGCCAAGGTTCTGAACAACCTGGGGGTAGAGATCAACAAGGTGCGCAGCACCATCGAGTCGGTGCTGGGCCGCAACGAGCGGATCATCATCCAGCAGATCATCCCCACCTCGCGGGTGAAGAAGGTCATCGAGATCTCCTTCGAGGAAGCCCGCCGGATGGGCAACAGCTACGTGGGCACCGAGCACCTCCTGCTCGGCCTCCTCATCGAGGGTGAGGGCATCGCCGCCCACGTGCTCGAGGACCTGGGCGCCAACCTGGAGAAGGTGCGCGGTGAGATCGAGCGCCTGCTCCACGAGTCGGGTGTCGAGGAGGAATCCAAGGAGTCCCCCAAGAAGCCGAGCAAGACCCCGCTGCTCGACCAGTTCTGCCGCGACCTGACCGAGCTGGCCCAGAAGAACCAGCTCGACCCGGTGATCGGCCGGGCCATGGAGATCGAGCGGGTTGTCCAGATCCTCTCCCGCCGGACCAAGAACAACCCCGCTCTGATCGGCGAGCCGGGGGTTGGCAAGACCGCCATCGCCGAGGGGCTGGCCCAGGCCATCGTGCTGGGCAACATTCCCGAGTCGCTGATGGGGAAGCGCGTGCTCACCCTCGACATGGGTGGACTGGTCGCCGGCACCAAGTACCGCGGCGAGTTCGAGGAACGGCTCAAGAAGATTCTCGACGAGATCCGCCAGTCACGCGAGGTGGTGCTCTTCATCGACGAGCTCCACACCCTGGTCGGGGCGGGCGCCGCGGAGGGGGCGATCGACGCCGCCAACATCCTGAAGCCGGCGCTGGCACGCGGCGAGATCCAGTGCATCGGCGCCACCACGCTCAACGAGTACCGCAAGTACATCGAGAAGGATGCGGCTCTGGAGCGGCGCTTCCAGCCGGTCTACGTCGACGAGCCGAGCCTCCAGGAGACCATCGACATCCTCCACGGGATCCGGCCCCTCTACGAGAAGCACCACCGGGTCAAGATCACCGACCTGGCGCTCAAGGCCGCCGCCGATCTCTCGGTGCGCTACGTGGCGGACCGCTCGCTGCCCGACAAGGCGATCGACCTCATCGACGAGGCCAGCGCGCGGGTCCGGATGAAGCTGACCACGACTCCCGATGACCTGCGCGCCATGCAGCGCGAGATCCGGGAGATGGTGACCCAGAAGGACGAGGCCATCGCCGGCCAGGACTTCGAGACCGCGGCGAGCTTCCGCGACAAGGAGAAGCAGCTCAAGGAGAAGTACGTCTCGGAGGAGATGGCCTGGCGTGACAAGCTGGGCGCGACCGTCCCGGACGTCACCGAGGAGCACATCGCCGAGATCATCAGTTCCTGGACCGGTGTGCCGGTCTCCCGGCTGGTGGAGGAGGAGACCACCAAGCTGCTCCACATGGAGGAGGCGATCCACCAGCGGCTGATCGGCCAGAACGAGGCCGTCACCGTGATCTCCCAGGCGGTGCGACGGGCACGCGCGGGGCTCAAGGACGCTCGCCGACCGATCGGCTCGTTCATGTTCCTCGGCCCGACCGGGGTGGGCAAGACCGAGCTGGCCCGCTCTCTCGCGGCCTTCCTCTTCGACAACGAGGACGCGATCATCCGGCTCGACATGAGCGAGTTCATGGAGCGTCACTCCACCGCGCGGCTGGTGGGGTCTCCCCCCGGTTACGTCGGCTACGACGAGGGCGGACAGCTCACCGAGGCGGTGCGGCGCCGGCCCTACAGCGTGGTGCTCTTCGATGAGATCGAGAAGGCGCATCCCGAGGTCTTCAACATGCTGTTGCAGATCCTCGAGGACGGGCGGCTGAGTGATGCCAAGGGGAAGGCGGTCAACTTCGCCAACACCATCGTGATCATGACCAGCAACCTGGGGGTGGCCAACCTCAAGGGGAACATGTCACTGGGGTTCCAGCCCGCCATCCCGGACGAGAAGATCGGTGACGCCGACCACGCGCGGATGCGCGACACCATCATGGAGGAGCTCAAGCGAGCCTTCCGTCCGGAGTTCCTCAACCGGGTCGACGCCGTGGTCGTCTTCCAGCGCCTCACCCACGAGCAGATGCGCAAGATCGTCGACCTGATGCTGGCCCGGATCGCCACCCACCTGGCCGCCCAGGAGCTCCTGCTCACCGTCGCCGACGAGGCCAAGGACCTGATCGTGACCCAGGGATTCGACAAGGTGTACGGCGCCCGGCCGCTCCGCCGCGTGATCCAGAAGGTGATCGAGGATCCGCTCGCCGAGGAGCTGCTCCGTCTCAAGCACGGACCCGGGGACACGGTGGTGGTGGAGGTCATCGAGGGCGAGATCAAGATGCACCTGGTCTCCAAGCCCGGTCGCCGCGAGAAGGGCGAGCGGAAGGAGAAGGCGGAGGCCGCGGCCGTGGCGCCCTCCGAGTAGGGGTAGCGGCAACGGAGGAAGCACCGCCGCACCCGTCGGGGGACGCCCCTCGTGACGTCCCCGCCCTGATCGCCCGGATGACCCTGGACGAGAAGGCGTCGCTCACCGCCGGCGTCGACTTCTGGCATACGGCCGCCATCCCGCGGCTGGGCATCCCCGCGGTCCGGCTCACCGACGGGCCCAACGGGGCGCGCGGCGACACCGAGGGTTTCCTCCCGATCACCCCCTCGGTCTGCATTCCCTCGGCGACCGCCCTGGGCGCGACCTGGGACCCCGACCTGGTCGCCGAGGCGAGCGCGGCGGTTGCCCGCCAGGCGCGAGACAAGGGCGCCCGCGTGCTGCTGGCTCCGACCGTGAACCTGCACCGCCATCCGCTCTGGGGGCGCAACTTCGAGGCCTTCTCCGAGGACCCGATCCTCACCGCGAGGCTGGCCGTCGCCTACATCCGCGGGGTGCGGGAGCAGGGCGTGATCGCGACCGTGAAGCACCTGGTCGGCAACGAGACCGAGTTCGAGCGCTACACCAGCTCGTCGGTGATCGACGAGCGGACCCTGCGTGAGCTCTACCTGCTGCCCTTCGAGCACGCGGTGCGCGTGGCCGGCGTGCTCGCCCTGATGACCAGCTACAACCGGGTCAACGGGCGCCACGTCCCCGACCAGCCCCGCTTCCTCACCGGCATCCTGCGCCAGGAGTGGGGCTTTCCCGGGCTGGTGATGACCGATTGGTTCGGACTGTCGAAGACCGAGGAGGCCGCCCGGGCCGGGCTCGACCTGGAGATGCCGGGGCCGGCCCGATCGTCCGGCCCCCGCCTCGCCGAGGCCGTGCGCAGCGGGAGGGTCGAGGAGTCGCTGCTCGACGCTGCGGTCGCTCGCATCCTGGGCGTGTTCGACCGGGTCGGCGCCCTCGACGACCCCCCGCTCGGAGAGGAGCGGCCGGTGGACCGTCCGGAGGACCACACCCTCACCCGGCGGGCCGCCGCGGCGGCGATGGTGCTGCTCACCAACCGCGGGGTCCTGCCCCTCGCCCGCGGCGGCCTGCGCCGCGTCGCCGTGCTCGGGGCCAACGCCGACCGCCCCGCCATCACCGGGGGCGGCAGCGCCCGGGTGCAGCCCTTCTACCGGCTCTCACCGCTGGCCGCGCTGCGCGACCGGCTCGGAGCCGCCGTCGACGTCGTCCACGAGGCGGGGACCGGCCCCGGAGGTGTGGATCGGGCCGTCGAGCTGGCGCGCGGCGCCGACCTCGCCGTCCTGGTGGTGGGCACCGACGACGAGTGGGAGAGCGAGGGGTACGACCGCGAGACCATGGACCTCCCCCCGGGCCAGGACCAGCTGGTGACCAGGGTCACCGATGCCAACCCCCGCAGCGTCGTGGTCGTCAACTCCGGCTCGCCGGTCGGCATGCCGTGGGCGGATGCTGCCGGCGCCGTGCTCCAGGCCTGGTTCGCGGGTCAGGAGTACGCCAACGGGCTGGTCGACGTGCTCCTGGGCGAGTCCGATCCCGGCGGCCGCCTCCCCACCACCCTGCCGCTCCGGATCGAGCATACGCCGGCCTTCGGCAACTTCCCCGGGGAGAGCAGCGAGGTCCGTTACGGCGAGGGCCTGCTGATCGGCTACCGCTGGTACGAGGCGCGGCGGCTGCCGGTGCGCTTCCCCTTCGGGCACGGGCTCTCCTACACGACCTTCGCGATCGGGCCGCCGCGGCTCTCGTCCCCGCTGCTCGGCGCCGGCGAGAGGCTGCGCATCGAGGTGCAGGTGACCAACACCGGGTCGCGGCGCGGCTCGGAGGTGGTCCAGCTCTACGTGGCCCCGCCCGGCGGCGGCTACGCGACCCCGCTGCGCCGGCTCCGCCCCGTGAAGGAGCTCAAGGCGTTCGCCAAGGTGCACCTGGAGCCGGGCGAGTCGACGACGGTGAGCCTCGAGCTGGGCGAGCGCGCCTTCGCCTACTACGACGTGGCCGACGAGTACTGGCCGGAGCTGGCCGGTCGCCGGGCCAACCCGCCCACCCACATGCATGACAGCCCGCTCCACCGTGAGGCGTCCGGCTGGTACGTCGACGAGGGGACGTACCGGATCGAGGTCGGCCGGTCGTCGGCCGAGATCGCCCACGTCGTCGACGTGGAGGTGGCGGGCGGTCCCGAGCCACTGGATCCCGCGACCCGGCCCGACTGAGGTTCGGTATCGCCATCCCGCGTGGGCGGGAGGCCGCCTCGGGCCACTCCACTAGACTCGAGCGGAGGGGCCGGGAAGGGCCGGCTCGAGGAGGTGGGAGCGGATGGACATCCAGTTCGTTGCGAGTGTCGCCCCGATCGTGCGCGACCCCGAGGCCGCCCGTTCCTTCTATCGGGAGGCCCTGGGTCTCAGCTTCGAGGGCGAGGCGGGTGACTACGTCTACACCGACCGATTGGAGGGGACCAAGCACTTCGGTCTGTGGCCCCTGGCGGAGGCGGCGAGCGCCTGCTTCGGGACCACCGCCTGGCCCGCCGACCTCCCCGTGCCCCAGGCCAGCATCGAGTTCGAGGTCGCGGACGTCGCGGCCGCGGCGGCCGAGCTCACGGCCGGGGGTCTCCGGCTCCTCCACCCGGCTCGCACCGAGCCCTGGGGCCAGGTCACGGCGCGGCTGCTGAGCCCCGAGGGTCTGCTCATCGCGGTCTGCTACACGCCGTCGCTGCACGACCAGCCCGACCGCTGACCGGCGGCTCCGGCCCGCCTGAGCGCAACTCCGGGCCGCCTAACCGGCGGTCTCCTCGCCCGCCTCCAGGCGGCGGAGACCGAGCCGGCGGTGGAGGATCGCCAGCGGGTGGGGCGCCCACCAGTTCCAGCGGCCGAGCATCGCCATCAGGGACGGGACCAGCAGCGCCCGGACCACGCTCGAGTCGATGAGGACGGCGAGCGCGGCCGCCAGGCCGATCTCCTTGAGCACCACCGTCTGGCAGAGCACCAGCGCCCCCACCGCCACGCAGAAGAGGATGGCCGCCGAGGTCACCACCCGGCCGACCCGCTGCAGCCCCAGGGCCACCGCCTCGCGGGTGGAGAGCCCGTTGCGGTACCCCTCGCGGATGCGGCTCAGCAGGAACACGCCGTAATCGGTGGAGAGGCCGAAGGCGAGCGCTCCCGCGAGCACCGGTGTCATCAGGTCGATGCCGTTGGGGGAGAAGCCCATCACCCCGCTGAGGAAGCCCTTCTGGAAGACGACCACGAGCAGGCCCAGGGTGGCCCCCAGGGTCAGCATGTTCATGAGCAGGGCCAGCACCGGCAGCACCACCGACCCGGTCATCACGAAGAGGATGAGCAGGGTGGTCAGGGCGAGCAGGACGGCCGCGCCGGGCAGGTGGGAGCCGAGGCTGGCCCGGAAGTCCAGGTAGCTGGCCGTGTACCCGGTCGCCCACACCGTCAGTGACGTGGGGATCCGCTTGACCGCGCTGACCGCGTCCAGCGCGGTGGAGGAGAGGGTGGCGCCCCGCAGCGTCCCGTTGATCTCCCAGAGGCCGGCGCTGATCATGCTCGGCTGCTCGACGGCGGCGACACCGGGAACGCGGGCGACCGCCGTGGCGTAGGCGTCCACCGCGCTCCCCGCCGACGGGCCGGCCCTGACGATCACCTGCAGCGGCGAGTCGCTGACGTCGGCGTAGCCGGCGGCGACGATGTTCTCCACCTGCACCGCCGGCAGCCCGGCGGGCAGCCCCTTGGTCGAGTAGCCGGTGAACTGGACCCCCAGAACCGGCGTGGCGGCGGCGATCAGCACCAGGGCGACCACCAGGGCGATCGGCGCCGGGTGCCCCATGACGCCCCGGGCGAGCCGTGCCCACCACCCGCTGGCGTTGACGGCCGTGGAGCCACCCCGCCGCCGCACCGAGAGCGCGTCGATGCGGGTGCCCAGCAGGGCGAGCAGCGCGGGCAGCGCCACCACCGCGGAGACCGCCGAGGCGACCGCGACCATCATCCCCGCCAGGCCCATCGAGGAGATGGCGGGGATGGGGAAGAGCAGCAGGCAACCCAGCGCCGCCGTCACCGTGGCGGCGCTGAAGAGGACCGTCCGGCCCGCGGTGGTCAGCGTCCGGGCGAGCGCCGCGGCGCCGGGGCCGCCGCTCGCCACCTCCTCGCGGTACCGGGAGACGATCAGCAGGCTGAAGTCGATGCTGAGCCCGATCCCGAGCGCATACACGAGGTTGAGGGAGTAGACGGAGACGTCCGCCACCAGGGAGGCGAGCAGCAGCCCGAGCGTGGTCAGGCCGATGCTGACCAGGGCGCCGACCAGGGGGAGGAGCCCGGCGACCACGCTGCCGAAGATGAGCAGCAGCAGCACCAGCAGGATGGGGATCGCGATCGTCTCCGCGAAGCTGAGGTCGCGCAGGCTCTGGTCGTTGCCCTGGGCGTCCAGGGCGGTGGAGCCGCCGAGCAGCACGTGGCCGGAGAGCAGCGGGTCGGCGTCGATGGTGGCCTGGAGCGCGTGCACCGCGCTCACCTCGTTGAGCGGGCGCAGGCTGGCGACGACGATGGTGCTGCTGCGGTTGCCGGCGATCAGCTCGGGCAGGTCCTGGGACCAGGCGTCGACGATCCGGACCACCTCGGGGCGCCGGCTCAGCACCCGCACCGCCTCGGTGACGATCGCCGGTGGGGGCGAGGAGACGGTCGCCGGCGAGCTGAGCCGGACCAGGAGGGTGTACCCCTCCTCGACGTCGATGCCGGTCGCCCTCTGCACCGCGACCCGCGCCTGGGCGCTGGCCGAGGCCGGGTCGTCGTAGTCGGAGAGTCCATTGCTCAGCCGTGCGGAGACGGTGCCGGAGAGCCCCAGCCCGATCGCGGCGAGCGCCAGGAAGGCGAGCAGGACACGCCAGGGACGGCGGGTGGCGAGGCGCGCCAGACTGGTCATCGGTGGCTCTCCCTCCGCCGGTGCCGGCGGGTGGTCGATGTGGGGCCGGTGTTTACGATGTAAGGTTGGTGGTCGTACCTTACAACGTAAGTGCCCGCCGGCGCAACCCGCGGTGGGGCAAGATGGAGAGGTCGTGAGCGAGCAGGTTCCCGCGGTGATCGAGGCCGACCGCCCCACCCTCACCCGCCGGCGCATCCTCGAAACCGCGCTCGCCCTGGTCGACGCCGACGGCCTGGAGGCGCTCTCGATGCGACGGCTGGGCGCCGCCCTGGGCGTCGAGGCGATGAGCATCTATCACCACGTCCCGGGCAAGGCGGCGCTCCTCGACGGCCTGGTGGCGACGGTGCTGGCCCAGCTGCCGCTCCCGGAGGCCACCCCGACCGGCTGGGAGGACGCGGTCCGCCAGGGCTTCTCGGACTTCCGGCGCCTGCTCCTGGCCCACCCCGCCCTCTTCGGCGCGATCGCCTCACGCCCGCCGACCGAGCCGGAGAGCCTGGCCCCGGTGGCCCGCGCCTTCGCCATCCTGGAGGCGGCGGGCTTCGATCGCCGGGATGCGACCACCGCCTGGGACACCCTGCTCGCCTACACCTTCGGATTCGTCCAGTGCGAGATCAGCGGGGTCGGCGAGGCGACCCGGGGCGCCCCGATGCTGGCGCTGCTCGAGGAGCACCGGGACCCGGAGTTCTCCGCGTTGCGGGCCGCCAACCAGGTGGCCGACCCCTGGGACGCCGACGCGGAGTTCAGCCGCGGGCTCGAGGTGGTGCTCACCGGCCTGCGGGCTTGCCTGGCGCCGACCCGACCCTAAGGGGAGGGCGGGTGGGCGTCCCGGATCGCCGCTCGCCCCGCCCGCAGCGCGGCGCGATCCAGCTCGTACCAGCTCTCCCGGGTCACCAGCCGGTGCAGCGCGCGATCGATCGCCTCCTGCGGGAGCATGCCCGAGGCCTCGAGCAGGGCTCCCAGCATCACCATGTTGCCGACCTTCGCCGACCCCAGGCGATCGGCGATGGCGGTGCTGGCGATCGGGGTGATCCGGACGCCGTCCGCCGCGCAGTCCTCCGGCACGCGCTCGGCGTTGTAGAGGACCAGCCCGCCCGGAGCCACCGACGGCAGGAACTTGCGCAGTGATGGCTCGTTGAGCGCGACCAGCACGGTGGGATGGGAGAAGAGCGGCGAGTCGACGGGCGCCGCGCAGATGCGGACGTGACAGTTCGACGTCCCCGAGCGCATCTGCGGTCCATAGGACGGCAGCCAGGAGACGTGGTACCCCGCGCTCAGCCCGGCCTCGGCGAGGAACTCCCCGAGCAGCAGCACGCCCTGCCCGCCGAACCCCGCCACCACCACCCGGTGGTCGGCGGTCGGGACCGGAGGGGCGAACGCGACCGTGCCGGCCGAATCGTCGGCCCCCGGCCCGGGGGCCAGTCCGAGGATGCCCGGCAGCTCCCCGAGACCTGGCACGGGCGAGGTGGGATGCCGCGGGACCGCGCTCGCGGAGTGGTCGCGGAAGTTCCCGAGCGGGAAGGTGCGTGTCATCGTGTCGCGCACGAAGGTCTGGGCCTCGGCGGGATCCAGGCCCCACCCGGTCGGGCACGGAGCGAGCACCTCGACCAGCGAGAAGCCGAGCCCCTGGATCTGGTTCTCGAGAGCGCGCCGGATCACCCGTCCGGCGGCCATGATCTGCTTGTTGGTGCCCAGCGCAACCCGTTCGAGGAGGACGGGCGCGTCCAGGGTGGCCAGGAGCTCGCAGACCTTGATCGGATAACCCTGCTCCGCCGGGTCCCGGCCCAGCGGGGTGGTGGTGGTCCTCTCGCCCAGCAGGGTGGTCGGCGCCATCTGGCCTCCGGTCATCCCGTAGATGGCGTTGTTGACGAAGATCACGGTGAGGTTCTCGCCGCGGTTGGCGGCGTGGACGATCTCGGCCGTGCCGATCGCGGCGAGATCGCCGTCCCCCTGGTAGCTCACCACGATGCTCTCGGGAAGGCTGCGCTTGACCGCGGTGGCCACCGCAGGGGCGCGGCCGTGGGCCGCCTGGATGTTGCCCACGTCCAGGTACTCGTAACCGAACACCGAGCATCCGACCGGGCTGACCAGGATGGTCCGGTCCTGGATGCCCAGCTTGTCGATGGCGTCGGCCAGAAGCTTGGTCACGATCCCATGCCCGCAACCGGGGCAGTAATGGGTCTGCTGCTGGTCGTCGTCCTTGCGATCGAAGGTCGCATAGAAGGACGGCGAGCGTCCGTGGATGACCGCCATCGCCGGAGTATCAGTGGCCATCTGCGCCCACCTCCGCGGGTACCCGCGCGCCGGCCAGGGTTCTCTCCACGAACTGGAGCACCTCCTCGACGGTCGGGATGTTCCCGCCCACCCGGCTGTAGAACTCCACCGGGCTCCGGCCCTCCAGCGCCAGCCGGACGTCCTCGACGAGCTGGCCCGTGCTCATCTCGACCACTCCGAACGTCCGCGCCGGACCGGCCAGGGCACGGATCGCCGCGGACGGGAATGGGAAGAGGGTGATCGGCCGGAGCAGCCCGACCCTGAGGCCGCGGCGGCGGGCCGCCTCCGCCCCGGCGCGCAGCACCCGCGCGACGATGCCGTAGCCCACCAGGACGACGTCGGCATCGTCGACCTTCCAGGTCTCCCACCGGGTCTCGGATCGCTCCGCCTCGCGGTACTTGGCCTCGAGAGCGCGAACGTGCGCCTCCAGCACGTCGGGCTCGAGGTGGATGGAGTTGACCAGGTTCCCACGGGTGACCCCGGTCCCGGTCACCGCCCACGCCGGGGCTGCCGGCACCGGCCATGGCTCCGGGAAGGACACCGGCTCCATCATCTGCCCGACGCTGCCGTCGGCCAGCACGACGACCGGGTTGCGGTACCGATCCGCGAGCTCGAAGGCCTGCATGGTCAGGTCGACCAGCTCCTGGACCGAGGCCGGCGCCAGCACCAGGTTGCGGTAGCAGCCGTGGCCGCCGCCCTTCACGATCTGGAAGTAGTCACCCTGCTCCGGGCCGATGCTCCCGAGGCCCGGGCCGCCCCGCATCATGTCGACGATGACGCAGGGGAGCTCGGCTCCGGCGAGGTAGCTGAAGCCCTCCTGCATCAGGCTGATGCCCGGCCCGCTGGAGGCGGTCATCGCGCGCACGCCCGCGGACGCGCCGCCGTACAGCATGTTGATCGCCGCCACCTCGCTCTCGGCCTGGACGAAGACGCCCCCCGCCGCGGGCAGGTAGAGCGCCGCCATCTCCACGATCTCGCTGGCGGGGGTGATCGGGTAGCCGTAGTAGGCTCGGCAGCCGGCCAGCAGCGCGGCCTTGACCACCGCCTCGTTGCCCTTGATGAGTCGCGGTTCCATGGCTCAGGCCGCCAGCCGCCGCAGCACCGTGATGGCGCCGGGCTCCGGGCAGGCGAAGTAGCAGATGCCGCAGGCGGTGCAGCCCGCTCCGAGGTACTCCGCGGGGTGATAGCCGTGACGGTTGAGCTCCGCGGAGAGCCGGAGCACCCGCGGGGGGCAGGCCTCGACGCAGAGGCCGCATCCCTTGCACTCATCGATGTCGACGGCCACCGTCCCGCGGTCGTGAATCTCTTCCATGGGACCTCCTAGGCTGGCGCCCAGCCCGCTTCCAGCAGGTGGGCGCGCGCCGCGTACTCGATGAGCTCGGCGCGGAAGCTCGGGTGGGCGACGTTGATCAGCGCCGCGGCGCGCTGACGGAGGCTTCGCCCGCGCAGGTGGGCGACCCCGTATTCGGTGACGACATCGTGCACGTCCGCGCGCGGGGTCACCACCCCGGCGCCGGGGGCGAGCATCGGCACGATCCGCGACGCGGTCCCCCGCCGAGCCGTCGATGGCAGCGCGATGATCGCCCGGCCTCCGCTGGACCGCGCCGCGCCTCGGACGAAGTCGAGCTGCCCGCCCACCCCGCTGTATGGGCGCCCTCCGATCGAGTCCGCGCAGACCTGGCCGCTCAGATCGACCTCGATCGCGGAGTTGATGGCGATCATCCGGTCATTCTGGGCGATCACGAAGGGGTCGTTGACGTAGCTGGTGCGGTGGAACTCGAACATCGGGTTGCCGTCGATGTACTCCAGGATGATCCGGGAGCCGAGCACGAACCCGCTCACCACCTTGCCGGGGTGGAGCGTCTTGCGCGCCCCGTTGATCACCCCCGCCTCGATGAGCGGCACCACGCCGTCGGGGCAGAGCTCGGTGTGGATGCCCAGGTCGCGGTGGCCGCCCAGCCGGGCGAGCACGGCGCTGGGAAGGGCCCCGATCCCGATCTGGAGCGTGGCCCCGTCCGGCACCATCTCGGCGACGCGCTCCGCCACCCGGGTCTGGATCGGGTCCGGGGGCTGCTGGACCAGTTCGAGGAGTGGTCGCGACACCGGGACGATCGCCGCAGCGCGACTGACGTGGAGGAGTGTGTCGCCGATCGCGTGCGGCATCTGGTCGTTCATCTCCACCACCACGCGCGACGCCTGACAGGCCGCGGTGAGGGTGCAGTCGGGGCCGGTGCCGAGGTTCAGGAACCCGTCCTCGTCCGGCGGTGACGCCTGCACCAGGGCGACGTCGATGCGCAGCTCGTCGCTGAAGAGCCGCTCGATGTCTCCCAGCGACACCGGGGTGTAGTCGGCGCGTCCCTCGGCCACCGCGGCACGCACGTTCTCGCCGAGGAACAGACCGTTGTGGCGCAGGTGACCGGCGAGGTCCGGGCGGGCATACGCGAGTGAACCGAGGGTCATCATGTGGCAGATCTCGACGTCGCGCAGGTCCTCCCCGCGCTCTGCCAGGGCATCCAGCAGCGTCGCCGGGGTGGCGCAGCCCTGCTGCGCCCAGACGCGGTCCCCGGAGCGGATCAGCTGAACGGCGGTGGCGGCGTCAGCCAGCCGGTCGCGCCACTCCGTCACCCGGCCCGGCCGGTCCACCGCCGGCGGCCTCCGGCCGCTGCCCCCAAGGGTCTCGCCGGGAGCGCGCTCGACATCCCCTGCTCTGCCGCTGGGCGGCTGAGAGACGCACCCCACCGATCCGCCGGCGCTTCCGGTTTCCGTCCTGACTCCTCTGAAGCCCCCTGGAGCCCCCCGGGTGCTGGGGCAGGTATACACCCAAACCCGCTCGGTCTCCTCGGGCTGATTGCCACGAAGGTGCTGGGGCCGGATGGCCCCCGTCCGCCGGCTTTCCGGGCGCGGGTGATGGACGGGCCTGGCGGCGAACGCGGTGAGCGGAGCGATCCTGGGCTTTTCCAGACCCGTACCGAGTCTCGGGGGTGGACGGCGCGGGCAGGTTCGCGTAACGTACAGACGTTCGCATCGGGCCGGCCGGCGGCGGTGGTCGGCCGCCCGGCGGCTCGACGCCGAGTTCTGGGTACGCTAGGAATCCCGTGCCACACGACACCATCGACATCCGGGGCGCCCGGGAGCACAACCTCAAGAACATCGACCTCAGCCTGCCCCGTGACAGCCTGATCGTTCTCACCGGGCTCTCGGGAAGCGGCAAGTCCTCGCTCGCCTTCGACACCATCTACGCGGAGGGGCAGAGGCGCTACGTCGAATCGCTCTCCGCCTATGCCCGCCAGTTCCTGGGTCAGATGGAGAAGCCGGACGTCGACCACATCGATGGTCTCTCTCCGGCCATCTCCATCGACCAGAAGGGCACCAGCAAGAACCCTCGGTCCACGGTGGGCACGGTCACCGAGATCTACGACTACCTCCGGCTGGTCTACGCCCGGATCGGACATCCCCACTGCCCACGCTGCGGGCGGGAGATCAGCAAGCAGACCATCGAGCAGATCGCCGATCAGGTCCTGGCCCTCCCCGATGCGACCCGGCTGATGGTGGCCGCGCCCATGGTGCAGGGGCGCAAGGGCGAGCACCGCGACATCCTCACCGAGGCGCGGCGCAAGGGCTACGCCCGGGCCCGCGTGGACGGCGTGGTCCGGGAGCTCGGCGAGACCATCGTGCTCGACAAGAAGTTCAAGCACGACATCGAGATCGTGGTCGACCGGGTGGTGATCGGCCCCGAGCTGCGCAGCCGGCTCACCGACTCCCTGGAGCAGGCGGCCAAGCTCAGCGACGGCCTGATCCTGCTGATCCCGGCGGACGAGCCGGCCGGAGCGGGAGAGGGGGTGAGCCCCACCGCCCTGCCCGTTGAAGCCGGGACGCCCGGCGGGCAACTGGACACGGTGGGTGGCCCGGTGGCCACCGACGCCGCCGAGGTCCCGGAGGGGGACTCCGCGACCGCAGGTGGCGACACCGAGGGCACCTCCCCGCGCCAGCTGGCCGCCGGCGAGATGCTCTTCTCCCAGGACTACGCCTGCGTCTACTGCGGCATCTCGATGGAGGAGCCCGCCCCCCGGAACTTCTCCTTCAACAACCCTCACGGCGCCTGCCCCACGTGCACCGGCCTCGGCCTGCGGATGGAGGTCGATCGCGACGCCGTGGTTCGCGACCCCTCGCTCTCGATCGACGACGGGGCGCTCTCCGGCTGGACCCGGGGTCCGTCCCAGATGTGGGTCCTCGACGTCCTCCAGACCGTCTGCCGGCGCTACCGCATCCCCACCGATGTGCCCTTCGGCGAGCTGCCCGCCCGCGAGCAGCGGGTCATCCTCTACGGGCTGCCCAAGGACGAGACCGTCCGGATGCGTTACGTCTCCCACACCGGGCGTTCCCACTCCTACGAGGCGGCGTACGAGGGGGTGATCCCCAACCTCGAGCGCCGCTACCGCGAGACCGAGTCGGAGTGGGTCAAGCAGGAGATCGAGCGGCTGATGATGCAGAAGCCGTGCCCCGCCTGCGCCGGCAAGCGGCTCAAGCCGGAGTTTCTCGCCGTCACCGTCGATGGCATGAGCGTCATGGACTTCACCGGCCTCACGGTCGCGGAGGCGCTCCGCCGCACCGAGACGCTCCACCTCAGCGCCCGCGAGATGGAGATCGCCGGCCGGGCGTTCAAGGAGATCCGCGAGCGCCTCGGGTTCCTGCGCGACGTGGGCCTCGACTACCTCAGCCTCGACCGCGCGTCGGCAAGCCTCTCCGGAGGTGAGAGCCAGCGCATCCGGCTGGCCACCCAGATCGGCAGCAAGCTGATGGGCGTGCTCTACATCCTCGACGAGCCGTCCATCGGACTCCACCAGCGGGACAACCACAAGCTGCTCGCCACCCTCACCACCCTGCGCGACCTGGGCAACACCCTGATCGTGGTCGAGCATGACGAGGAGACGATCCGGAGCGCGGACTTCATCGTCGACATCGGCCCGGGGGCTGGCGAGAGGGGCGGGGAGGTGATCGTCGCCGGGACCCTCGAGGACGTGCTCGCCTCGCCTCGGAGCCTCACCGGGCAGTACCTCCGCGGCGAGCTCAGCATCCCCATCCCCGCGATGCGCCGGCCGGCCGGCGGCGCGATGCTCACGGTGCGCGGCGCGACCGAGAACAACCTCAAGTCGGTGACCGTGCAGTTCCCGCTCGGACTCTTCATCTGCGTCACCGGGGTGAGCGGCAGCGGCAAGTCGACGCTGGTCAACGACATCCTCTACCGCCGGCTGGCCCAGGCCCTCTACCGGGCCAAGGACCGGCCCGGGAAGCACGAGAAGGTGGAGGGGATCCAGCACATCGACAAGGTCATCGACGTCGATCAGTCACCGATCGGGCGCACCCCGCGCAGCAACCCGGCCACCTACGTCGGCGTCTTCACGGACATCCGCGATCTCTTCGCCAAGCTGCCCGAGGCGAGGATCCGCGGCTACAAGCCGGGGCGCTTCTCGTTCAACGTCTCCGGAGGCCGGTGCGAGGCCTGCTCGGGCGACGGGATGATCAAGATCGAGATGCACTTCCTGCCCGACATCTACGTCGCCTGCGAGGTCTGCAAGGGTCGTCGCTACACCAAGGAGGCGCTCGAGGTGAAGTTCCGGGGCAGCTCGATCGCCGACGTCCTAGAGATGACCGTCGACGAGGCCGCCGCGCTCTTCGCCAACCAACCCCGGATCGTCCGCCGCCTGCGCACCCTCCAGGACGTTGGGCTCGGCTACATCCGGCTCGGCCAGCCGGCCACCCAGCTCTCCGGCGGCGAGGCCCAGCGGGTCAAGCTCTCCACCGAGCTCTCCCGGCGCGACACCGGGCGGACCCTCTACATCCTCGACGAGCCCACCACCGGTCTCCACTTCGCCGACGTCGAGAAGCTCCTTGCGGTTCTCCACAGGCTGGTGGACGCCGGCAACACGGTGATCGTGATCGAGCACAACCTCGACGTGGTCAAGACCGCCGACTGGATCGTCGACCTGGGCCCCGACGGCGGCGACGCCGGCGGTGAGGTGGTGGCGGCGGGGACCCCGGAGATGATCGCCGGCGAGCCCCGGAGCGCCACCGGCTCCTACCTGCGGCGGATCATCGGAGGCTCGGCCGGCAACGGCGGCCACCCCCGCGGCGGTCGCGCCGCCCTCCGCAAGGGACCCGTCGCCGGAGGCGGCGCCCGCCCGCGGCCTCGGCGGACCGGGGTGACCGCCGGCTGAGCTCGTCGCCCCGGCCGGAGGAGGCCGCCGGGCGCCTCGACTGCCCGCCCCCAGCCGGCCGTGCCGCTCACCGGCCCCTCGGACCGCCGGCAGGACTCCCGACTTTGGTCGAATTGCGCTATTTTGAACGCCATGATCGAGCTGCAAGGTGGCGAGGATCGCCGGCAGCGGCTCCGGCGTCTCGACGACTGCCTGACCCTGCTGGAGCAGGCGCACGAGATGGAGATCACGGTGGTCACCGAGAAGATGGCGGACGCCCTCGCCGGCCGCGTTCCGACGGTTCACTCGGGGATGCTCGTCGCCGAGGCCATCGAGGAGGTCCTGCGGGAGCAGGAGCCCTACATGGTCCAGGTCCGCCCCGAGGTCTCGCGGCGGATCCGGCGGCGTCGCGACCCGTTCGACGTCCGCCTGCTGCTCCAGCGCCGCTAGCCCGCCGCCGCACGCCCCCCTGACGGAGGCTGCCGGGTGCCTGACGTCCTCCTGACCGCGGTTCCCGGGCGCCCGCCGCTCCCGCGCCGACGCCGGATCAGGTCGCGGGTCAAGCTCGCCGGCCCTGGCCGGGGGGTGGGGCGGTCGGAGCCCGCAGGGACCGGTGCCGCGGTCCTTCCACCGAGGGGCGCGCGACCGCCGGGGCCAAGGCGAGTACCATCGGCCGGTCCGTGAGCAGCTTCAACTTCGACCCTGAGGTCCTCTTCCGGCGGCGCCGGCCCCGCGTGGTCAGGTCTCCGCGGTTCACCCGAATCCGCAAGATCCTGCTGATCGTCCTCGCGGTGATCGTCGTGCTGGTGATCGTCGCCCTGGCGCTGATGAGCCTCCGGGTCAAGTTCCTCTACCTCTCCAGCCTCGGGCACTCCAACGTCTTCTGGACGCCCCTGATCGCTCAGGTGGTCCTCTTCCTGATCGGACTGGTGCTGACCGGGGCGCTGGTCGGGGTGAGCGTGCCCTTCTGGGCGCGCGCCGTCTCCGCGATCGACGCCCGGGCGGGCAGGATCACCTTCTGGGTCGGGGTCGCGATCGCCGTGCTCGCCGGGATCGGAGGAGGCTCCCATCTCGCCGGCGAGTGGCAGGACGTTCTCCTCTTCCTCCACGGCCACGCCTTCGGCGCCACCGACCCCGTCTTCCACATGGACTACGGCTTCTACGTCTTCACCCTGCCGGTGATCGACGGGGTCTCGGCCCTGCTCTGGGGGGCGGCGGTCCTCGGCCTGCTCGGTGCGGGGGCGGTGGTGGCGGTGAGCCTGACCATCATCCACGCCCCCGAGGAGATCGACGTCCAGCTCCACCCGGCCGCCGGGAAGAGCGTCGACGACGCGCTCCGGATCGGGATCCTGCACGTCGGGGCGGCGCTCTCGGCCATCTTCGTCCTCGCCGCCCTGGGGGCCCACTTCAGCATCTACCACCTCGCCACCGAGAGCAACTCGCAGTATTCGTTCGTCGGGCCCAACGCCACCGACCTCAACGTGCTCATCCCCGTGCTCACCGCGCTGCAGGTGATCGCCCTCCTCTTCGCGGCGGGGACCATCGCCCTCCTGGTGCGGAGGAGCCGGCGGCGGCCCACCTGGCGCACGGTCGCCTGGCTGGGTGGTCTGCTCGGCGGCTGGCTCGTCCTCGCCGGCGCTCTCACCAGCATCCCGGAGGCGGTGTACACCGCCGCCAGCGTCAACCCGAACGCCGAGTCGGCCCAGGCCAAGTCGATCGACAACTACCTCAGCGCCAGCCGGTATGCCTGGGACCTGCAGACCACGGGCAGCCAGCCGAGCGTGGTCAACCAGCCCTTCAAGACGGTCACCACCCCGACCCTCAACGGCGACCTCGCCGCCGACCCGGGCACGCTCGCCAACGTCCGGGTCCAGGATCCGACCCAGCTCCCCGCCGTCCTCAACCAGCTCGACCGGACCCGCGCCTACCAGACCTTCGACAACAACATCACCATCGACCGCTACCCCAACGCCAGCGGCCAGGAGACCGAGGTGATGGTCGGTGTCCGCGAGATCGCCGAGGGCGACATCCCCAACTCCAACTTCGTCAACGACACCTTCGTCTACACCCACGGCTACGGAATCACCGCCGTATCGGTCAGCCAGATCGGTCCCGAGGGCGAGCCGGAGATCCTGGACGGCAAGGAGCCGCTCCAGCAGGTCCAGTCGGGCGCCCCGCCGGCGCTCGACTTCGACGGCACCGGCGGCAACCCCGAGATCTACTGTGGCGAGCAGACCAGCCAGCCGGTGGTGGTCAACACCAATCAGCTGGAGTTCAACTACCCCTCGACGCCGGACGCCTACATGCACGCCGGGGCCGACATGGCCGGCTTCACGATCAACAACCCCTTCGACAAGCTGGCCACCTCGATCAGCCAGTTCGGCGGTCTCAACCTCTTCCTGAGCGACATCCCCAACAGCCAGAGCAAGGTGCTGGTGAACCGCACGGTCACGCAGCGGATCGAGAGCATCGCGCCCTTCCTCACCGTCGACTCCGACCCCTACATCGTGGCCGACCCCCAGACCGGTGACCTGATGTGGATCGCCGACGCGTACGTCCAGACCGGCAACTTCCCCGAGTCCGACAACGTGAACGGGATCTCCTACCAGCGCAACGCCGTCAAGGCGGTGGTCAACGCCCGCACCTGCGCCGTGACCCTCTACGCGGTGGACTCGACCGAGCCCCTGACCGCCGCCTGGAGCGCGATCTACCCCGGGCTGCTCCACCCCATCAGCCAGATGCCGTCCTTCCTGGTCCAGCACCTGCGCTACCCGGAGAACCTCTTCAGCAACCAGGTGCAGGTCTACTCCCAAGTCCAGGTCGACAACCAGCTGCCGGTCTCCGACCCCCAGGTGGCCGCCGACTTCTTCTCCAAGAACGACTTCTACAGCCCCGCCGAGGGCCTGCAACCGGACGGCACCGCGGTCCCGACCACGCCTCAGTACCTGGAGATGACCCTGCCCGGCAACCCGACCCCGCAGTTCGTCCTGATGCAGACCTTCAGCCCGTACAACAGTGGGAGCGGCGGCCAGGCGAGCAACATGACCGCGTGGTTGGCGGCGGAGTCCGACTATACGGTGACCGACCATCCAACCCTGGTGGCGGTTCCCCTCGGCAACAACACCAACGTCCGCGGGCCCTATCAGTTCGACAACAACTCGAACACCGATCCCACCATCAGCCAGCAGCGGACCCTGCTCGGGGAGTCCGGGTCCCAGGTGATCCTGGGCAACGTCATCGTTCTGCCCTTCAACGACGACTCCTTCCTCTATGTCCGGCCCTTCTATGTGCTCCCCAATCAGTCCAGCGGGATCAGCTTCCCGCAGCTTCGCTACGTGATCGTGGGCACGCAGAACAGCGTCGCCCTGGGGACGAGTCTGTCCGGCGCCATCGAGACCCTCTACAGCACCACCACCCTGCCGGCGGGGCTGAGTCCTCCCGGCTCGTCGACGACGTCGCCCACGCCGACGCCGACGCCGTCGCCGGGGGCCTCCCCCACACCGAGCCCCACGGTCTCGCCGTCCAGCGGGTACACCACCCAGGAGCTGGCGATCATCAGCGACCTGGTCACCCAGGAGGCGAACCTCAAGGCTGACTACGCGGCTGGCAACCTCTCGGCGGCCGGGCAGGCCCAGGCGGCCATCAACGCCGACATCACCGAGCTCAACCAGCTGCTCGCCGCCAGCGGGGTGTCCCTCCCGACCGCGTCCGCGTCGCCCACGCCCACACCGTCGCCGTAGCGACCGGTCAGCCCGGTTGCGCCGGCCAGCCCCTCCCCTCGGGTGGGGTACCCTGCGGGGCCATGGAGGAGATCGCCCCGGGGCTGCAGCAGCTCGACACCCTGCTCGGGGGGATGGAGCGGCTGACCGCGGGGTTCCTGGTCGAGGGGCCTCGGCCGGCGCTCGTCGAGACCGGTGCCCAGAGCTCGGCCGCGACCGTCATCGAGGCGCTCGCCGGCGCCGGGGTGGGCCCCGGTGACCTCCGCTGGGTGGTGGTCACCCACATTCACCTCGACCACGCCGGTGGTGTGGGCGACGTCGCCCGGGCCTTCCCCGCGGCGACCGTCGTGGTGCACCAGAAGGGGGCGCGCCACCTCGCCGACCCCGCCCGGCTGATCTCCTCGGCGGCACGGGTCTACGGCCCCCTGCTCGACGACCTCTACGGGCGGATGGTCCCGGTCGAAGCCGGCCGGGTGGTGGCGGCCGCCGACGGCACGGCCCTCGACATCGGGGGCGGGCGAAGGCTCCGCCTGATCGACTCGCCCGGACACGCCCAGCACCATCAGGCGGTCCTCGACGAGCAGTCGGGCACCCTCCTGGTCGGCGACGCGGTGGGCGTGCGGCTGCCCGACGCCGGCGCCCTGCGGCCCGCCACCCCTCCTCCCGACTTCGATCTCGAGCAGGCGGTGGCCAGCCTCCACCGCTTCCGCTCGCTCCATCCCACCCGCCTGGTGCTGACCCACTACGGGCCGGTGGCGGATCCGGAGGCGACCCTCGCCGAGGCCGAGCAGACGCTGCACCAGTGGGTGGAGACCGCCGAGCGGGTGCTCCACGACGCCCCGGGCTCCGGGGTGGAGGAGCTGGCCGCCGCGCTGGGGGAGACGCAGAGCACCCGCTCCGGCGCCCCCTCCGATGCCGAGCAGCGCCGCCTGGAGGTCCTCAACGGGGTGCGCAGCAACGCCGCGGGGATCCTCCGTTACCTCGAGCGGCGGGCCACGGCGGGACCGGCCGCATGACCGAGCAGCCCGCCTCCGCTGCGCCTCCCGGGGGAACCGCCGCCGAGCTCGACCCGGGCGCCGTGCCGGCGGAGCCGCTGATCAAGCCCGGGCCGGGCCTCCGGCTGCTCGCCGCGGTCGTTCTCGCCATCCTGGTGGGCGGACTGGTCGGGGGAGCCGCCGCCTGGGCGATCTACCAGCACTACGGACCGGTGGAGCGGATCGTGAACCAGCAGATCAGCGGGTCGTCGGGCAGCCCCGCCCAGACCGTCGGTCAGCTCGCCCTGGCCAACGCCGCCTCGGTGGTCACCATCGCCACCCAGCCCGTGACCCCCGGCGAGCTCGCCGCCGGGACGGCGAGCCTCGTCGATGGCGTGATCGTCAGCGCCGACGGTCTGATCCTCACCAGCGCTCATGCGGTGGAGGACGCCAGCCAGCTTCGGGTGGGGCTGCCCGACGGGCACGGATATGGAGCCGTGATCGCCAAGATCGACGCCACCCACGGTCTGGCCATGCTGCGCATCACCGGGGTGACCGGGCTCACCCCGATCGCCTTCGCGGCCACCCCGCCCGCGGTGGGCGACGAGGCGATCGCGCTCAGCCGCACCGCCTCGGGGGGCCTCAGCGTCGGGGTGGGTGACGTCAGCGCCGTCGGTCTGACGGTGACCACCGACACCAGCGCCGGCCAGTCGGTCCAGGGCGCCGTCAGCATCGACGCGACCGCCGAGCCGGACGCCGACGGCGCCCCGGTGCTCGACAGTGCCGGCAACCTGATCGGGATCGTCGTGACCGTGACCCAGGCGCCGGCCCCGCCCGGTCTCACCGCCCTCTCCCTGAGCGCCGCCAGCTCCCTGCTGACCAGCGTCTCGGGCGGCTCCACCGAGGCTCAGGGGAGCTTCGGGGTCGAGAGCACCTACCTCGACCCCGTCACCGCCGCAGCCGCGAACCTCACCCCGGGGGCGCTGATCGACGCCGTCGACCCGGGGGGACCGGCCGCCACCGCCGGCGTCCAGGTGGGTGACATCGTGACCAGCGTCAACGGGATCCCGATCAACGCCAGCCATCCGCTCGACCCCGCCGGCCTGGGTCTCAGTCCCGGCGACACCGCCGAGCTCACCGTGGTCCGCGGGACCTCCACCCAGACCATCGCCATCACGGTGGGGACGGCGAGCTGATCCCGGTCCGCGTCGGGTACCCGCCCGGCTAAGATCGCTCGGACCGTGGAGATCACCTATCTCGGCCTCTCCTGCATCCGCCTGCGCGGCCACGACGTCCAGGTGCTCGTCGATCCGCCGGCGACGACGCTCCCCGGGCTCGGGCGCACCCCGCCCGACATCATCGTCCGCACCGAGGGCGAGACCGTCTCCGAGCTGCTCCGCCCCCGACCGGGACAGCCGCAGGAGGTCAGCGGCCCGGGGGAGTTCGAGGTGCGCGGGGTCACCGTCCATGGTCTGCCCGCGGGTGCCGTCACGATCATGCGGATCGTGATCGACGAGATCTGCGTCGCCGCGCTGGGCCGGCTCGACCGCCAGCTCACCGAGGACGAGGTCGACGAGTTGGGGCGGGTGGACGTGCTGGCGGTGCCGGTGGGTGGCGTCGACGCGCTCAGCGCCGTGGCCGCCACCCAGGTCGTCAACGCCATCGCACCGGCGATCGTGATCCCGGTTCGGTACCGCAGCGGCGGGGTGGCGGGCACCGGCGATTACGACCCCCTCGACCGCTTCGCCAAGGAGATGGGACTCACCGACGGCGCCCTGCCGGCGCAGCCCAAGCTCAGCCTCACCGGGATCATGGGTGCTGCCGAGGAGACCCGCGTGGTGATCCTCGAGCCGCGGAGTGGCACCTGAGCGACACCGGGCGCGTGTCACCGGCACCGTCGCCTGCTAACATCGGAAAAACCCCGCACCGGGAGGTCTCGACGATGGCCAAGTTCGTGTTCGTGACGGGCGGGGTCGTCTCCTCCCTGGGCAAGGGCATCACCGCCGCCTCCATCGGCACGATCCTCAAGGCGCGGGGACTCCATGTCGGGATGCAGAAGCTCGACCCGTATCTGAACGTCGATCCGGGCACCATGTCGCCGTATCAGCACGGCGAGGTCTTCGTCACCGACGACGGCGCCGAGACCGATCTCGACCTCGGCCACTACGAGCGCTTCGTCGATGTCGCGCTCTCTCAGGCGAGCAACGTGACCACCGGCCGCATCTACGCGAGCGTGATCGCCAAGGAACGGCGCGGCGATTACCTGGGTGGCACCGTGCAGGTCATCCCCCACATCACCAACGAGATCAAGCAGCGGGTCCTTCGGGTGGCCGAGAACGAGCTCCCCGAGCCCGAGGTCGTCATCGTCGAGGTGGGTGGCACCGTGGGTGACATCGAGTCGCTGCCCTTCCTGGAGGCGATCCGCCAGTTCAAGAACGACATCGGTCGCAGCAACGTCTGCTACGTCCACCTCACCCTCGTCCCCTACATCGCCGCCAGCGAGGAGTTCAAGAGCAAGCCGACCCAGCATTCGGTGAACGAGCTGCGCTCGATCGGCATCCAGCCGGATGTCATCGTCGCGCGCAGCGAGCACCCGATCGGCGCCGGCCAGAAGGAGAAGATCGCGCTCTTCGGTGACGTCCCCCTGCGCGCCGTCATCAACGTCCCCGATGCCCGCTCCATCTACGAGGTCCCGCTGATGCTGGAGGCGGCCGGGCTGGGTGACTACATCGTCGAGCTGCTCGGGATCAACGCGGCCCCTCCCGACCTCGCCGACTGGCGCCGGATGGTGGCGCGCATCCAGGCCCCCAAGCCCTCCGTGCGGGTCGCGCTGGTCGGGAAGTACGTGGCCATGCCCGACGCCTACCTGAGTGTCACCGAGGCATTGCGTCACGCCGCCGCGCACTGTGGTGTCGACCTGCACCTGGAGTGGGTGAGCTCCGAGGAGGTGACCCCCGAGCTGGAGCGGCTCGAGGGAGTCGACGGGGTGGTGGTGCCGGGCGGATTCGGTCATCGCGGGATCGAGGGCAAGGTGCTGGCCTCGCGCTTCGCCCGCGAGCACCTGGTGCCCTATCTCGGCCTCTGCCTCGGGATGCAGTGCGCCACCATCGACATAGCCCGCGCGGCGCTGGGCACCGAGGATGTCAACTCCACCGAGTTCAACGCCTTCACCGCCCACCCGGTCATCGATCTGCTCCCCGAGCAGCGCGACATCGAGAACAAGGGCGGGACCATGCGGCTGGGCGTCTACCCCTGCAAGCTGCAGCCGGGGACCCACGCCGCCGCCGCCTACGGCGAGGCGGTCGTCTACGAGCGTCACCGCCATCGCTTCGAGTTCAACAATCAGTATCGGGAGCGGCTCGCCGAGTTCGGCGTCGCCTTCAGCGGCACCTCGCCGAACGGCCGGCTGGTCGAGATCATCGAGCTTCGTGACCACCCCTTCTTCGTCGGCTCGCAGTTCCACCCCGAGTTCCGCTCCCGGCCCGGGAGGCCGCATCCCCTCTTCCGCGAGTTCATGGCCGCGGTCTGCCGGCGGGCGGGCGTGGACACCGAGGCCGTCTCCGCCGAGGTCGGCCCCGTGGCGGAGATGCCGGCAGTGGGCGGTGAGGAGGTCTCCCAGCCGGTGCGGGGTGTGCTGACGGGGCGGGTCGATCCGGCCATGGAGGCGGCAGAGCCCTGACCGCCGCAGAGCACCGGCCCGCTCCGGTCTCCCCCGCACGGTTGAGCCGTGAGCGCCATCGCGGCCTCGAGTTGCTGCGCGCCACCGAGGCGGCGGCGCTCGGGGTGGGACGGTGGCTGGGTCGCGGCGACAAGACCAGTGCCCGCGACGTCGGGGAACGGGCGATGGAGGAGGCCCTGCTCAGCATGCCCTTCGACGGGCGCGTCGTCATCGACGCCGGCGGGGCGGACGACCCCCTCAACCCGGGACGGCGGGTCGGGGTGGGCCGCGATCAGGTGGATCTCGCCATCGACTCCGTCGACGGCGTGAGCCTGGTCGCCAAGGGTCTCTCCCAGGCGCTCTCGATCGCCGCGGCCGCCGAGACCGGCGGGATTGCCACGCCGCCGCCGTGCGCCTACCTCCACAAGCTCGCGGTCGGGCCTCGCGCCCGGGGTGCGATCGACATCGCCGACAGCCCGGAGAACAACCTGCGCCGGGTCGCCTTCGCCATGGACGTGCAGGTCCAGGACCTCACCGTCATGCTGCTCGACCGCCCCCGGCACCAGAGCCTCCTGGAAAGGGTCCGCGCCCTCGGGAGCCGGCTGGTCCTGATCACCGACGGCGACATCGCGGCCGCGTTGATGGCCGCCTGGCCGGGGAGTGGCATCGATGTCCTGATCGGCTCCGGCGGCACCGCCGAGGCGGTGCTGGCCGCCTGCGCCCTCCGCTGCCTGGGCGGGGAGATGCAGTGCCGCCCGTGGGTCCGCAACCAGGAGGAGGCCGCGGCGCTCAGCGCCGCGGGCATCGACGCGGAGACCAAGCTCTCCATCGAGGACCTGGTGCCCGGCACCGATGTCGCCGTCGCGGTGACCGGGGTGACCGGGGGCGGTCTGGTGCGCGGTGTCCAGTACCACAACTGGTGGGCGGAGACCCACAGCCTGGTGATGCGCGCTCAGAGCGGGACGGTCCGGGACATCCGGACCAAGCATCACGTCGCCCTCGACCCCCGGGACGCCCACCGCCTGGTCTGAGAGGCGGCGTCCGGGTCGCGGTGACCACCGCGCCGGCGCGGATCAGCTCCGGCGGCGCGCCGCCCTCCAGATGCTGAGCGGAAACAGCAGCGCGATGGCGGCCGGGAGCACCCACCAGCAGGGGATCGGGCTGCGACTGAGGGCGTCGGTCACGGCGATGGCGCCGGCCAGGCCCAGCGCGACCCACCAGTCGTCGCCGATCACCAGGTCGTCGAGGAAGACCAGGAGGGCCCGCAGCCGCCGCGCCATCAGCCGGCCTCGGCGGCGGTCGGCCCGGCCGCGGTGCCACCGGTGCCGGCGCGCCCCTGGCGGCGCAGCCCCTGGGCGAGTCCCAGCCCGAGCAGGGCGATGCCGGGCAGGAGCACGAGCAGGGCCGCGTCCGAGCCGGGCCAGCGCGCCCCGGCCCCCTCGGCCGACCAGAAGGTGCCGAACCCGGTGAGCATCACCCCGACCAGGAACTTCAGGGCGTTCTCGGGCACCCGGGCGAGCGGGGCCCGGACGGCGAAGCCGGCCGCGCCCACCACCAGCACCGCCGCCCCCGCCGCGATCGCCGCCAGCGCGATGGCGTGCTGGTTGCTCCCGAAGGTGAGCACGATGAAGGCCACCTCCGTCCCCTCGAGGAGCACACCCTGGAAAGAGAGGGTGAACCCGTACCAGTCGGGGACGCCACCCACCCGGTGCGAGGCCGCCTGCCGGGCGCCCTCCAGCCTCGCTCGGTAGATCTCGTCCTCGTCGTGCAGGGCTCTCACCCCGCCGGCGCGGAGCACCGCCTTGCGCAGCCACTGAACCCCGAAGACCAGCAGCAGGGCGCCGATGACCAGGCGCAGAGGCGCGGTCGGGATCCTGGTCAGCGCCGGCCCCAGAGCTGCGACCACCACGGCCAGGAGCGCGAGGGCGGCCACCGCCCCGTATCCGGCCGATCTCCAATCGCGGGCGGTGCCCGCCGCCAGGACGATGGTGGTGGCCTCGACGGCCTCCACCGCGGAGGCCAGGAAGACCGCCAGGAAGAGGGCTCCCGCGCTCATCTCAAGGACTCCCCCGTGGCCGCCCGATCCGCTGCTCCCGATGATGCCCGGCCGGCCGACCCGCGTGGGGCCACCCGGCTCATGCGGCCCGCAGCCTCCGGGCGGCGGCGACCGCCCGGCGCGGTATGTTCCGCCGCGTGCCCCCCGATGCGGCCGTTCATCCCGGGCTGATCCCGCTGCTGGCCCAGCTTCCGGCCCCGGACGCCGCCCTCCTTCGGGGCGCGTACGCCGTCGCCGAACGTGCCCACGCCGGGCAGCCCCGGCGCCAGGGCACGCCGTACATCGATCACCCCGTCGAGGTGACCCTGCTGCTCCACGACAGCCTGGGGGTCACCGACACGGCGATCCTCGCCGCCGCTCTGCTTCACGACGCCGTCGAGGACTCCGACCTCACCGTTGACGATCTGGGCGGCTTCCCGGAACGGACCCGCCAACTGGTCGCGCTGCTGACCGATCCCTTCCCCGAGATGGACCGCGCGCGCCGCCGCACCCATCTCGCCGAGATCTGGAAGGACCCCGACGCCACCCTGCTCAAGGCGGCGGACCGGCTCTCCAACATCGGAGACGTCGTCGCCCACGGCGATCCCGCCTTCACCCGGCGTTACCTCCGCAAGACCCGCCGCGAGATCCTCGGCACCGGGTCCCCGCTCTCGACCCACCCGGTGGCGGCTCCGCTGCTGCGCGCCGCCCTGGAGGCGGCCTCCCGCGGCGGCCGCCCCGTTTGACTTTCTGGGATTACTGAGTAATCATGTAATCCATGAGATTCGAACACCCAACCCGCCCGCACCACCAGCATTCCGCACCGACCCCCGAGCTCACCGACGAGGAGCTGCGGGGATGGTTCACCGGCCGGCTCCCCGACGGGCTGTTCGCCGCGCCGCCGGAGATCACCGGGGATCGTGACGAGATCCTCGTCGTGGGCGAGATCCCGGATGTCCCGCTCGAGGCGGGCACCGGCGAGGCCGCCCAGGCCACGGCGCGCTCTGCGCGCATCGAGCGGTTCCGGGCGGAGACCAAGGAGGCGCGCATCGCGGTGGCGCGCGACGCCGAACGGCTCTTCGGCCGGACCATCTCCTGGGGCGCGCGCTGCGGCGACGTCACCCAGCACTTCACCACCCTGGGGGTCCCGGTGATGACCCGGCTGCGACTCGGCGATCGCAAGGTCCTGGACACCCTGATCGACGCCGGGGTCGCTCGGAGTCGCAGCGAGGCGCTCGCCTGGTGCGTCCGTCTGGTGGCCCGCCACCAGGGTGATTGGATCGAAAGCCTGCGCGAGGCGCTCGCCCAGGTGGAGAAGGTCCGAGACGAGGGGCCGGCCGGCTGAGGCCGCCGGCCCTCGCTCTCGATCAGGGCAGCGGCGCGGGGGTCAGGCCCAGCGGCACCGGCGGGGGCTCGTGAGCCAGCGGTTCGGTGCGGCTGTGCAGCCGGATCAGTGCGGCCAGCGCGAGCAGACCGCTCACCCCGCGGGGCACCGCGAGGTCGCGGCTCTCCCACCGGGTCGCGAACTTCGCCTTGAAGTGGGAGAGGCCACGGTAGCTGTAGCCGCGGTACCCGCGCTGGTAGAGGCGGGCCCGCACCCTTCGGGCGAGCCCTCCGTCCGGGGCGTCGCCCAGGCTCTCGCGGAAGGGCACCGAGCCCAAGGAGAGCCGCGACAGCCCGGCGCTCCGGGCCCACTCGATGGCGGTCACGATGCAGAGGTCGACGGCGCCGGCCGCCGCGTCGGGGCGGCGGCGGATGAGGTCGAGGGCGATGCCGTCATCACCCATCCGCACCCAGGAGCAGAAGGCGTGGACCCGCCCGCTCTGGTCGCGGGCCACGGTGTACCGGGTGCTGCTGTCCACCACCTCCCGGAGGCGTCCGAGCGAGAAGCCCATCTCGCGCCCGCCGCGCACCTGGAGCCAGTCCCGGGACACCTGCTCCAGCTCGGCCCAGAGCGGGCCCGGAGCCTCGGGGTCGCAGAAGCTGGCCGCCTCCAGGCCGGACCGGCGGGCTCGGGACAGCTCGTGCCTGGCGTCCGCTCGGGCCGGTGAGGCCAGCTCGAATCCCCCGATCTCCACCACCGCCTCCTCACCGAATTTGAGCATGCGGAAGCCGGCCGCTCGATAGGCGGCGCGGAGGCCGGGATCGGTCTGGAAGAAGCAGGGCACCCACCGCTTCCCGGCGCAGAGGCTCAGGAAGGCGGTGAGCGCCATGGTCCGGAAGCCCGGCGCGGTCAGCGGGTCCCCGACCGCCACCGCAACCCCCCAGCGGACCTGGTAGCCGATCACCCCGCCACCCACCTGGAGCCCGCTCTTGGCGCCCTCGCCGGCGAAGCAGGAGATGTGGGTGTGGCCGTGGAGCAGCCGCAGCCGCTCCATCTCGCCGGCGTTGCCGGGCGGGGAGAGGACACCGCGGGTCGCCAGGGCGCCGCCCACCTCGAAGCCGATCGCGCCGGCGAGCGCGAGCAGGCCCAGCCAGTCGGCGAGGGGGTTGCCGGGGACCGTGACGCTGAAGGCACCGGCCAGCACGGCCACGGTCGCCGCCGCCACGACCGGGCGCGACCGTCGCATGCTGCCCTCGGCCGCGGCCAGCAGCCCCACCACCATCACCGCCGGGCCCAGCGCGTAGCCGATCATCATCGGGCCGTGCGGAGGGGGGGCATGCCCGGCGGCGGCCGCCGCCGCGGCGGCGAGCAGGGGGGTCACGAGCTCACCCCCGGGACCGGGACCGCTGCACTCGCCACCGCGGGCGGGCCCCCAATCTGAGCGGGAGGGGCGTACCAGGGTGTCGGGCCCCAGATCTGGCCCAGCCAGGTGAGGCTCTGGACCATCTCCGCGCTCCAGGCCACCCAGCCGTGCCCCCCCGGGACCGTCTGGAGGTCGTAGTCCGTCCAGCCGATCGACTTGAGGGTGGCGGCGAAGGCCAGGGTGCCCGGACGGAAGTCGTAGTCCTGGCTCCCCGCCCCGAGGTAGAGGGGCATGCGCTCCGCGGCCGGCACTCCGGCCGCCGTGTAGAGGGGGCTGTTCGCCCGCCAGGCGGTCCCGAAGATCGTCGATCGGCCCACGAAGTACCCCGAGTAGCTGGCCGCCCAGCTGAAGTCGGTGGGGTTGCCGATCGCGAGGTTGACCGCCCCGAAGCCGCCGCTGCTCAACCCGGCGATGCCCCGGTAGGCGGCCCCCAGGGTGCGGTACTGGGAGTCGATGGCGGGGATCACCTGGTCCATCAGCCAGGTCTCGACGTCCCCCTGGGAGCTGTTCCCCCACTCGGTGTCGTTGCTGTACTTCTCGTTGCCGTTGGGCAGGACCGCGATCATCGGGGGGATCGTCCCCTTGGCGATGAGCTGATCGAAGACGCCCTCCACCTGGCCACCGGTGAGCCATTCGCTCTGGTCCCCCGGAGTGCCATGGAGCAGGTAGAGCACGGGCAGCCGGAGGTCGGCATCAGCCGCATAGACGCCGGGCACGTAGACGTCGACCGGGTGGCCGGCGATGGTGAGGTACTGGAGCTCACCGGGAAGCTGGCGCAGCAGGGTCTCGTCTGGCGTGGGGGAGGCGACCACCGGGGCGGTCCCTCCGTCCGGGGTCGGGGTCGGCGCCACGGCGGCGAGGGCGGGCCCGGTTCTCACGTTGTAGTCGCGGAGTGCCGAGAGCGGGCCGACCTGGAGGGCGGTCAGGGCCGCGCCGGTGGCGGCCACCACCAGGACGATCACCAGGGCGATGACCGGCCACAGCCGGCGCCGCCGCAGCAGCCCGGGGATGCGGGCGGCGTCGCGCGCGAGGCCGAGCCCCAGTGCGGCGCCGACGATCACGCTGAGGGCGGCGAGCAGCAGCATGCCCAGCGGCTGGAGGATCCAGCCGGCCACATTCTCGGTGTATCGGAGCCCCGGTGTCCCCGGCGCGTTCGCCGCCCGGATCAGGAAGGGGACGATCTGGATGGCCACGAACCCGACCAGGCCCCCGGCGCGGGTGGGCCCAGGGCGCCGCGAGGCGGCCCCGATCGCGGCGGTGGCGAGCAGCGCCAGGACCAGGGCGGAGAGGAGGTAGGCTCTCTCGTCGTCCATCCCCTGGGCCACGAACCACTGCTCCAATCCCGACCCCAGGAGCCAGTCGAGAAGGACGCAGAGGGCGGCCGCGCCCGCGGCCGCGACCACCGTCAGGTGATCGCCGGCCAGCTGGAGCGGTCCCGACAGCGATCGCCGGACCAGAGCGAGCGGGGGAGAGCAGGCCCGCTGGGTCACCCGCACGACCGCGGCGCCCGCCGATCCGAGGCCGTGGCCGGCCGGGCCGAGGAGTCGTCTCGTCGCCCCCAGCGCCTGCGCGGTGGCGCGTCGCGGGAGCGATACGGACGGGAGGTCGGAGCCCATGTGGCTGTGTGTCCCCTGGCCCGATGCAGATGGAGGACGTCCGGTCCGCGCCGGCCGTCGCAGATGTATACGTGGAAGTCGGAGCCGCCGTTACGTTAGCCGGAGGGTGGTGGGTGCCGTGGGCCTCCCGGTTAAGGAGAGGTGGTGATCTCCCGCTCTTCTTACGTCGGGTCGCGGCGGTTGTTCCTCCTCCCGGACGGCGCCCGGGCGGCCCCTCGCGCCACCGCCGGAGGCGGCCGCCCGGTGACAATGGCCGCGTGCGCCTCTGCGTCGCCCGTCCGGACGGCTCGATCGAGATCCGCGATGGCCTGCGGCCGGCCGCGAGGTCGGGCCGCCGGCTGGTTCCGCTGACCCCTGCGGACGTCATCCCCGTGCCGGAGGGCGCCACCGTGGCCCACCTCCCCGGGCGGCGTGCCCTCGGCCTCGGCCCGCGGGGGGGCCCGGTCGAGCTGGACCGCCGCTGGGCGCCGGTCGCCGCCATCCTGCCGGTCGGCTACCTGAGGACCCTGGTGCCCGCCTCCCGGCCGGCTCCGGACAGCCCGCGCCTCCCCCTCTTCGGCTACGCCGCCGTCGCCGAGCGGAATGGGGAGCTGGTGGTGGCGGCGCTCGGGACCGATGCGTTCGAGTGGTGGCAGCCGCGGCATCACGGGACGGCCGGGCTGCCCGAGGCGGTCGACGCCGCCCGCCACGCCCTCCCGGGCAACCGTCTGGTCGACCACCTCGCCCGCTGCGCTCTCGAGTACCGCTGCTACACGGCGCAGAACACCTTCTTCCGGCGCTACGAGGGAGCCCTGCCCGCGTCTCCCGCCTGCAACGCCGACTGCCTCGGCTGCATCTCGCTGCAGAGCGACGGCGCGGTGCCCTCCCCGCAGGAGCGCATGGGCTTCGCGCCGACGGTGGCGGAGCTGGCCGGGCTCGCCGGCCACTTCCTGGAGGGGGACGAGGCCGCCATCGTCTCGTTCGGCCAGGGGTGCGAGGGGGAGGCGCTGACCCGCGGTCGCGCCGTCGTCGAGGCGACCGCGGCGATCCGCGCCGGCCACCCTGCCGCGACCATCCACGTCAACACCAACGGCAGCCGTCCGCGGGTCCTGGAGCGGATGGTCGCGGCCGGCTGCAACAGCGTCCGGATCAGCGCCATCTCCTTCACCGAGAGCGTCTTCCGTGCCTACTACCGGCCGGTCGGCTACGGGCTCGAGGAGGTGCTCGAGTGCGGGCGGCTGATGCGGCGGGCCGGAGGTCAGGTCTGCCTCAACCTGCTCGCCTTCCCCGGGGTCACCGACACACCGTCGGAGCTGGAGGCGACCATCGCCGCCTGCGCGGAGATGGGCGTGGACCAGATCCAGTGGAGGAGCCTCAACGTCGATCACGACTGGCTGATCGCCGAGCTGCCCCCGATGGAGGAGGGGATGGGGATGGCCGCCGCCATGGAGGTGGTCCGGCGCCGGCTGCCCGGGGTCGCCCACGGCAACTTCACGCGCCCGGTCGCCTTCGCGGGCTGATCGACGTGGCACGGATGACGGGGGCGCGGCGCGCCCTCGCCGCGGCCCCCTGCTTCGGCTCGGGGTCCCCGTGGTATCCTCGGCCCGTTCCCTCCCCCCAGAAACGAGCCTGTCCATGAAAGCTGCCCTGCACCCCGAGTTCCACACCGACGCGGTCGTCACCTGCGTCTGTGGCAACACCTTCCTGACCGGCTCGACCCTCCGGGAGCTGAAGACCGAGGTCTGCTCGGTCTGCCACCCCTTCTTCACCGGCACCCAGAGGATCGTCGACACCGGCGGTCAGGTGGAGCGCTTCCGCCGCCGGGCGGCGGCCCGCACCGTTCCCCGCTGACGCCGGCAGGTCCGCTCCGGACGCTCGGGTCCCGGGCCCTCCGCTCCCTTTCGATTGGCGAGCCCGCTCCGATCGCCGAGTACGATGGGCAGAGTGAGAGCACGCCGTCCGTCCGCCGGTGACATCCTGCTCACCGCGGCGCTCAACGCCGCCGCGGCGCCGCCGGCGACCTTCTTCTACGGTGGCCAGGCGGTGATCGAGGGGGTCCTGATGCGGGGCCGGGGCCACTACGCGGTGGCGGCGCGCCGCCCCGACGGTGCCATCACCATCCTCTCCGAGCGGCTCCGCTCCCGGGTCTACACCGGGCGCCCGTGGTCGCTTCCCCTCTTTCGCGGGGCCGCGTCGCTCTGGGAGATGCTGGCCCTCGGGATGCGGGCCCTGCAGTGGTCGGCCAACGTTCAGCTCGGCGAGGACGTGGAGCTGAGCCCGGGCGCCATGCGGATGACCATCGGGGTCTCCCTCGTATTCGGGCTCGGCCTCTTCATCGGCCTGCCCCTGGCGGCGTCAGCGCTGCTCGGCCATGGCGCGCCCCAGTCGGTGGGCTCGGTGCTGATCGAGGGTGTCGCGCGCGCCGCCATCCTGCTCGGCTACCTCTTCCTGATCGGACGGCTGGGCAACGTCCAGCGCGTCTTCGAGTATCACGGCGCCGAGCACAAGGCGATCAACTGCCTGGAGTCCGGCGCCGCGGTCGAGGTCGCCAACGTGCGCCGCGCCAGCCGTCTCCACCCCCGCTGCGGCACCGGGTTCCTGGTGGTGGTGGCGCTGGTGAGCGTGATCGTCTTCGCACCCCTCGGCGGGCTCTTCTGGCCGATCCGGATCGCCTGCCAGGTCGCCCTCATCCCGCTCGTCGCCGGGGTGGCCTACGAGGTGATCCGTGGCCTGGCCCGCATCCGCGACAGCCGCTTCGGCCGGATCGCGCTGGTGCCGGTGCTGGCGGCCCAGCGGCTCTCCACCCGGGAACCCGACGACGCGCAGATCGAGGTGGCGATCGCCGCCCTGGCCGCCGCGCGCGCCGGCGAGGATGCCGGGGTCGGAGAGTTTCACGCCGCCGTCCCCTGAGGGGCCGGGGAGCTCCACCCCGCCGTCTCCCGCGGGTCGGGCCGGCCCCCGCCCGCACGGCGGGGCCGCGTGGGCCACAATCCCCTGAGCCATGGACAGCCTGGAAGGGCGGCTCGCCGCCATCGCCGACCGCTACCGGGAGCTGGAGACCGAGCTCTCCGATCCCGACATCTGGTCCGACCAGCAGCGGGTGCAGCACCTCTCCCAGGAGCGGGCCCGCCTCAGCGAGGTCGTCGAGACCTCGCGCCGGCGGCACACCGCGCTCACCGCGGCCGATCAGGCCGCCGAGGCGGCGCGCGGCGAGCACGACCCGGAGATGATCGGCCTCTTCGAGGAGGAGGAGCGCATCCAGCGCGAGGCCGTCGAGGCCGCCGATGCCGAGCTCCGGCGCCTGCTGGTGCCCCGCGACCCCAACGATGATCGTGACGTCATCGTCGAGATCCGGGCCGGCACCGGCGGCGACGAGGCCGGACTCTTCGCCGCCGACCTGCTCCGCATGTACGGCCGCTACGCGGAGCGCCGGCGGTGGTCGATGGAGCTGATCAGCGAGAGCCAGTCGGGGGCGCGCGGCGTCAAGTCGGTCGTCGTCGAGGTCCACGGTCACGGTGCCTACTCCCGGCTCAAGTTCGAGTCCGGCGTCCACCGGGTGCAGCGGGTCCCCGAGACCGAGGCCAAGGGCCGGATCCACACCTCGGCGGCGAGCGTGGTGGTGCTCCCCGAGCCCGACGAGGTGGAGGTCAGCATCGACGAGAACGACCTGAAGGTCGACGTCTACATGAGCACCGGCCACGGCGGCCAGAGCGTCAACACCACCTACTCGGCGGTCCGGATCACCCACCTGCCGAGCGGCCTGGTGGTCACCTGCCAGGACGAGAAGTCGCAGATCAAGAATCGGGCCAAGGCGCTCCGGGAGCTGCGCGCCCGCCTCTACGACATCGCCCAGGCGGAGCGCGACGCCGAGCTCCGCGGCACCCGCCGCTCGATGGTCGGGACCGGCGACCGCAGCGAGAAGATCCGCACCTACAACTTCCCGGAGTCGCGGGTCACCGACCACCGCATCAACCTCACCCTCTTCCAGCTTCCCCGGATCATGGAGGGCGACCTGGACATGCTGGTCGATCCCCTGCTGCAGGAGGACGAGGCCCGGCGGCTGCTCGAGCAGGACGGGGTGGCCGGCTGAGGGCTCACCGGCGACGCGACCCTCGGGGGCCGCGGTCGAGGTGCGGCGGCCGCCCGGCGCAGCGGACCCGTGACCTAGGGTGACGTCCCCGCGCCCAGCCTCCTGGCCCGTCGCGGCTCCACCACCGGCAGCACCAGGAAGATCCCGACCACGAAGTAGACGACGAACATCCCGAACACCACCGGGTAGCCGCCCAGCTCGCCGAGGATCCGGCCTCCCGCGTTGAAGTGGTCGAGCACCGGTCCGGCGATGAAACGGGCGATGATCCCGGACCCCGCGGTCGCGATGTTGGAGAAGCCGAGGAAGCGGCCGGTCTCGGCGGGCGGGATCAGGTCGATCATGAAGGCCCAGTCGACGGTGAGGAAGCAGCCGATCCCGATCCCGATCGGCACCCCGAACCAGAGCACCTGGGCCAGCCCGCGGGGTATTCCGAGCAGCGAGGCGACCGGCGATGTCATCGCGGCGGGCAGCAGGGCGTAGTGGGAGAAGACCAGGCCCAGGGCGCCCACCGCCCCGAGGATGGCGCAGACGACCACCATCGGCTTGCGCCCCCAGCGGTCGGAGAGGCGGGCCGCCGGGTAGCAGATGGCGATCGCCAGGACCACGATGATCGCCAGCAGGTAGGTGGTGGCGGCGTTGGCATGGTCGGTGCTGTGCGGGTAGAAGACGTCCTTGAAGAAGAACTGCGCGTAGGTCTCGAGCCCGACCACCCCCATCAGGATCAGCAGCCGTGACCCCATCAGCCAGAGGAAGTCGCCGTGGCGGCGGGGGCTGATCCGGAAGGTGCCGACGGTGATCTCACCGATCGACATGCCGAGGCTGCCGTCGGCCCGGCCGCGGTCGGGGACCAGGGTGACCGTGAGCACCATGCTCACCACCAGCATCGCCGCCATCGCGAAGAGGGCGGCCCCGTACTGGCCGCTGGCGGTGAAGATGCCGGTGACCAGGAAGCCGATCAGGGTGCCCACCAGGTTGCCCATCCCGTAGAAGGCGCCGAACTTGCCGAAGTCCTTCTCCGGGACGGCGTCGGGACCGAGCCCCTGGTAGGGCGCCTGGGCGGTGTTGGAGGCGACCTGGAGCAGGAAGTAAACGATCAGCAGCCAGAAGTAGACCCCGACGAAGGCCATGATCACGAGGAAGAGCGAGGAGCCCAGCGCACCGCCGGCGATGTACGGGCGCCGCCGCCCCCAGCGCAGCCGGGTCCGGTCGGAGAGGGCGCCGACCACCGGCTGCCAGACCACCGCCACCAGGGTCCCGAAGCCCTCGAGCGCGGAGAGCGCCGTCCCCTGGTGGGCCTGGCCCACCATCCGGGTGATGACCGGCGGGAGCACCTGGGCGCCGAGGGCGTTCCAGAGCCAGCCGATCGCGACCCAGTAGATGCTGAGCAGGGTGAGCCTGCGCACCCCGACGCTCTCCCAGGCGCCTCCGCGCCGGGAGGCGATCGCGACGTCGGCGCTCGCCATCCCGCGACTCTACGGCGCGGTCCAGGGGTGGGGTGAACCGGCTGCTATCGCCTGCACAGCCCGCCGCCCCGATACAGTCCGCTGATGGCCACCACGACCCCCGGCGGCCCGGCGGGCGCTCGCACCCTCCTCGAGGTGGTCCGCCTCTCCACCGCCTACCTCAACGACCACGGCAGCGACTCGGCCCGGCTCGACGCCGAGCTGCTGGTGGCGCACGCGCTGGGGATCGCCCGCCTGGACGTCTACCTGCAGTACGACCGCCCCCTGGACGACCCCGAGCTGGGCGCCATCCGCGAGCTGCTGCGCCGGCGGGGGAGGGGAGAGCCGGTCGCCCACCTGACCGGCCACCGCGAGTTCCACGGTCGCAGCTTCCGGGTGACCCCGGACGTGCTGATCCCCAGGCCCGAGACCGAGAGCCTGGTGGAGCGGGCGCTGCTGGCAGCGCGGGAGCGGAGCGGCCCGCTGCGCATCGCCGACCTCGGCACCGGCAGCGGCTGCCTCGCCATCAGCCTCGCCTGCGAGCTGCCGGCGGCGACCGTGATCGCCGTCGACCTCAGCCCCGCGGCCCTGGCGGTGGCGGCCGGCAACGCCGAGGCCCTGGGGGTCGCCGACCGCGTCCTCTTCGTCGAGGGGGGCTGGGTGGACGGGCTGGTCGCCGACCTCGACCTGGTGGTGAGCAACCCGCCCTATGTGACCACCGCGGAGATGGACGAGCTGCCCCGCGACGTCGGCTTCGAGCCCCGGCTGGCCCTCGACGGGGGGCCCGACGGGCTCGATCCCTACCGTCTTCTGCTGCCCGCGGTGGCGGAGTTCTCCCCCCGGGCGTGGTGGGTTGGCCTGGAGGTCGACAGCCGCCGGGCCACGGCCGTCGCCGGGATCGCCGGCGCGCTCTGGCCCGAGGCCGGGGTCAGCATCACGGCCGACCTGGCCGGCCGCCCCCGGGTCGTCGAGATCCGTCTCGGGCCGGCGCGATGACGATCGACGAGGCGGTCGCCGCGATCCGGGCCGGCGATGTGGTGGTGGTCCCCACCGATACCGTCTACGGGCTGGCCGCTGATCCGTCGAACCCGGCGGCGGTCGAGCGCATCTACGCCATCAAGGGGCGGCCGCCGGGCCTTGAGTTGAATCTGCTGGCAGCCTCCATCAGCGAGCTCGACGGGCTGGTGGAGATGGACGCCGTCGCCCGCGCCCTAGCCGGCGCATTCTGGCCGGGCCCGCTCTCCATGGTCTGCCCGGTGGGCGGGCGGCGGCTCGCCGTCCCCCGCTCCGGCGCCACCCTGATGGTGCGTCTCCCCGGCCACTTCCTCCTCCGCGGCCTGCTCGCCGCCACCGGCCCGGTCGCCTCGACCAGCGCCAACCGGCATGGCGCGCCCCCCGCTCGCAGCGCCCCCGAGGCCCGGCTGACCCTGGGGGGGGACGTCGCCGGGGTGGTCGACGGGGGTCCCAGCATCGGGATGGCCTCGACTATCATCGACCTGTCGTCGAGGCCTCCGCGCCTGCTGCGGGAGGGGCCGATCACGTCGATCGCTCTCCGTCCGTACATCGGAGGCGCCACCCCCGCACGCAGGAGGGAAGCCGGGACGTGACCGAGCAGACCGTCGAGTCGCCCGCCCGCACCGCCGTCCTCCCCCCCGGCACCGCTCCCGGCTCCTTCGCGGACAAGCCGCGCCTCCGCGCCACCGACCCGGAGGTGGCCGGCCTCCTGGACCAGGAGCTGCGCCGTCAGGAGGAGACCCTCGAGCTCATCCCCTCCGAGAACCTGGCCTCGCCCGCGGTCCTCGAGGCGCTCGGCTCCTGGCTCAACAACAAGTACGCGGAGGGCGTGCCCGGCAAGCGCTACTACGGCGGCTGCCAGGTGGTCGACCAGGTCGAGGACCTCTGCCGCCGCCGGGCCCGGGAGCTCTTCGGCGCCGAGCACGCCAATGTCCAGCCGCACTCGGGCTCGCAGGCCAACATGGCCGTCTACGCCTCGGTCCTCCAGCCCGGGGACACGGTGCTGGGGATGGCCCTCGACCAGGGAGGCCACCTCACCCATGGCTCCCCGGTCAACTTCAGCGGCCGTCTGTACCACTTCGAGCCGTACTTCGTCTCCGAGACCACCGGCCGGCTGGAGATGGACGAGGTCCGCCGCCGCGCCGAGGAGGTGCGCCCCAAGCTGATCGTCGCCGGCTACAGCTCCTATCCGCGGTTCCTCGACTTCGCCGCCTTCCGGGAGATCGCCGACTCGGTGGGGGCGCTGCTGATGGTCGACATGGCCCATTTCGCCGGGCTGGTGGCGGGTGGCGCGCATCCCTCCCCCGTGCCGTACTGCGACTTCGTGACCTTCACCACCCACAAGACGCTGCGCGGCCCCTGGGGCGGGCTGATCCTCTGCCGGGGGCAGTACGCCGAGGCGATCGACAAGGCGGTCTGCCCCGGCATCCAGGGCGGCCCGCTGCTCCACGCCATCGCGGCCAAGGCGGTGATGTTCCACCAGTGCGCTCAGCCCGAGTTCCGGGCCTACGCGGCCCAGGTGGTCACCAACGCCGCCGCCCTGGCCGCGGGCCTGCTCGAGCGCGGCTGCGTGCTCACCACCGGGGGCACCGACAACCATCTGATGGTCATCGACCTGCGGCCCTTCGGGCTGCGCGGGCGGGCCGTCCAGTCGGCCTTCGACGAGGTCGGCATCACCCTCAACGCCAACGCGTTTCCCGGCCACGGCGGGACGCCGTACAACCCCAACGGGGTCCGGCTGGGGACGCCGGCGGTGACCAGCCGGGGGATGCGCGAGGCCGAGATGGATCAGATCGCGGGCCTGATCCACCTCATGCTCAGCCGGTTCGAGGACCAGGCGGTGCGGGCCGATGTCCGCCGCCGCAGCCTCGAGCTCTGCGGTCGCTTCCCGCTGCCATACCGGACGCCGTGAGCCCCGGGTCCGCCTGGCTCAGCGCCCTCCCGCCCTTCCTGCTGGCGGCGGCGGTCTGCGCCGCGGCGGTACCCCTCTCGATGCTGCTGGCCCGGCGGGTCGGCGCGGTCGCCCAGCCCGACGCGGAGCGCCACCTCCACGCGGTGCCAACCCCCCGGCTCGGGGGCCTGGCGATGCTGCTCGGCTACGTGGTGGCGGTGGCGGCCTTCGGCGGCCACGTCCAATCCCGCTGGCCCCTCCTGGCGGTGGCGGGGACCGTGACCCTGGTGATGGCGGCCGACGACATCCTCGATCTCGCCTGGTGGCAGAAGCTGGTGGTGGTGGTGGGTGCCGGGGTCGCCTTCGTCGCCCTCGGGATCAGCATCACCTCGATCGACCTCCCCGGGATCGGCATGGTCAACCTGGGGCTGCTGGCCCTGCCGCTCACCGTGCTCTGGGTCGCCGGCATGCAGGTGTCGGTCAACTTCATGGACGGCGCCGACGGGGTCGCCGCCGGCGTGGTGGCGATCGTCGCCCTGGTGGCGATGCTGGCCGCCATCAACCGGATCGTGGTGCCCGGTGACCTCCAGTCGGGCGTGGTGATCCTGAGCGCGGCCCTGATGGGGGTGTGCGCCGGGTTCCTGATCTTCAACCTTCCCCCGGCCCGGACCTTCATGGGCGACACCGGGAGCCACTTCCTCGGCGTGGTGCTGGCCGCCATCACCATCGTGGGAATCGCCAAGGTGGCGGTCGGTCTCTCCATCCTGGTCCCGCTGATCGCCCTCGGCCTGCCCATCAGCGACACCGCCTGGGCGATCGTGCGCCGGCGTCGGGCGGGGCTCAGCCCCACCACCCCGGACGCCGGCCACCTCCACCATCGCCTGCAGGCGCGGGGGATGACCCCGATGGAGACGGCGCTCACCTTCTACTTCACGACCGGGGTGCTCGGCTGCCTGGGGCTCGCCATCTTCGGCCATCGCACCATCCTCGATGTCGCCATCGGCCTCTGCGCGATCGGGCTGGTCACCACCTTCTGGCGCAATCGGCGCCGGCTGCAGCGGCTGGAGCGCAGCCGGCCGCCGCTCCCCGGCGACCCGGACCCCCGGGTGGCGATCACCGGCCGGGGGACGGTCCGGGAGCCGAGCGCAACGCCGGGCGATCGCGACTGACCCCGGACCGGCGAGCGTCTCCACCGCCGGTGCCGCCCGCCCGCCCTGCGGCCGTCTGGGGACACCGGCACTGGTGAAAAGTGGCGGAAAGGCCTGTAGTCTGATGCCCATGGGACCGGTCGACTGGGGCGCGGGGCGGCCAGGAGTCCCCCTGTGCTAAGTTGCGGCCGTGCTCGCCTACCTGAGCGGGGCCGGGCTGGAATTCGGCTTCGCGGTGACGACGGCAAGCTCTTCGGGCCGTGCCGTCGCGCCTGCCGTCATGCCGGCTGACCCCGACCCCGGCCTCTCCGGGACCCAGCTGATCGGCCTCGGGGTCTACCTCGCTGTCGCCTTCGTCGTCCCGCTGATCGCGGGGCTGCTGGTCGACCAGCTGGCCCACGTCAGTCCCGCCGGCCTGCTGCTCGGGCTGCTGGTCGGGATCGTCGCCGCGGCCCTCGGGCTCCGGGCCCAGCTCCGGAGGTACCTCTGATGATGCCCGGCGCGGCCACCCCGGCCGCCGGGGTCACCACCGCACCGCGCCATGCTCTCAACGTCACCGCGGTGGCCTGCGCCGGGATGGCGGTGGTGGCCCTGGTGGTTGCCGCCGCCCTGGGCCAGGCCCTCGCCGGCGTGGCCCTGGCGCTGGGCCTCCTGCTCGGCGCCGGCAACGGGTTCCTGGCGGTCCGCCTGCTCGGCCTCGGAGCCGCCTTCGCGGCCACCAGCCTGCTGCGGCTGCTCATCCTCACCATGCTCGCCATCGCCAGCGGCTTCGTGCTCGGCTGGGACCGGGCGATCCTGGTCGCGGCCGGCATGGCGGTGGCTCAGCTGGTCCTCTCCGGCGCCTCTCTCCGCGAGGTGCTGCGCGCCCGATGATCATCCCGATTGCCGGCCTGCTCCTCGCCGACGCCCCTCCCGGCACCCATCCCACCATCAGCATCTGCGGCGGCGGCGGCTTCCTCTGCACCTACGACCTGGACACTCTCATCTCGGCGGGGATCGCGGTGGTGGTGACCCTGGCCATCGGTCTGATCCTGGCCCGGACGGTCCGGAGCGGCAAGCCGGGGCGGCTTCAGATGGTCTTCGAGCTCCTGCTCAGCTACGTGCGCAACCTGATCCGCGACACCGTGGGCGCCGACGCCCCGGCCTTCGTCCTGCCCCTCGCGGCTACCATCGGCTTCTTCATCCTGGTCGCCAACTGGCTCGACTTCTTCCCGCTCCAGCAGCCGGTGGAGCCGGCCAACGCCGACCTCAACCTGCCCCTCGCGATGGGCCTGATCGTCTTCCTGCTGAGCCAGGCCTACGCGGTCAGGGTGCGCGGCGTGGGAGGGTATTTCCGCCACTACCTGCGCGCCCCCTTCCCTCCCCTGACCATCATCGAGGAGCTGGTCAAGCCCATCACCCTGGCCCTCCGACTTTTCGGGAACATCTTCGCCGGGGTGGTGATGATCTACCTGCTGGGCTCGCTCTTCGAGGCGTGGTTTGGCGCCTCCGTGCTCCTCACCGCGCTGTCGCCGATCGCGATCATCGGCATGACCATCTGGAAGCTGTTCGATGTCCTCTTCATCGGCACCATCCAGGCCTTCATCTTCATGCTCCTCACGATCATCTACTTCGGCCAGGCCCGCGAGGGGGTCGGAGAAGAGGGCCAGGAGGCCCACAGTTCCGCCTAAAGCACCACAGGAGAGTTGGACCCGATGCCACTGCTAGCCGCCGCCACCGCTGTGAGCGCCCACTCGATCATCCTGGCCGGGGCGCTGATCGCCGCCGGTCTGGCCCTCGGCGGGGGCGCCATCGGCGCCGCCATCGGTGACGGGCTGGCCGGCAACGCCACCATCCAGGGCACCGCCCGGCAGCCCGAGGCCCAGGGCCGCCTCACCGTGATCATGTTCCTGATCGTCGGGCTGGTCGAGGCGATGTACTTCATCAACCTGGTGCTGGGCTTCTTCTTCATCGTCAGCTACGGCGCCCAGACCAAGTAGCGACCCGCGATGCTCGCCTCCGCCTCCCTGCTGTCCGTCAACGGGACCCTGATCGCCGAGGCGATCGCCTTCCTGCTCATGGTCCTGATCCTCTGGCGCTGGGTCTATCCGACCGTCATCCGGATGGCCGAGCAGCGCGAGCGGGCGATCGAGGCCGGCCTCCAGCAGGCTCAGGAGGCCGAGAAGCGGCTGTCCGACGTCCGCGTGCAGGTGGAGAAGCTCCTCGAGGATGCCCGCACCCAGGCCCGTGAGATCGCCGACCGCGCCCATCGCTCCGCCGCGGCCGAGGCGGAGCTCACCCGGGCCACGGCCCGGCACGAGGCCAAGATGTTCGCCGAGCAGGCGCGCACCGACATCGCCGCCGAGCGCGAGCGGGCGCTCCGCGAGCTGCGCACCCAGGTCGGTGCCCTGGTGGTCGCCGCGGCGGCCCGGGTGCTGGGGGATGCGATGGACCCCGAGACCCACCGCAAGCTGATCGACCGTTCCCTCCACTCCCTGGAGGATCCGCCCCGATGACGGCGCCCCGGGAGCCGCGCTGATGGCCTCGGCGCTCGCCCGCCGCTACGCGGAGGCCTGCTACGACGTCGCCCGCGAGCGGGTCGGGGTCGAGCCGATCAGCGCCGACCTGGCGCGGGCCCGGGAGATCCTCGGCGATCCCCGGGTGCGGGCGGTGATGGCCAACCCCCGGGTGACCATCGCCGAACGGAGCGATGCGCTGACCGGCCTGCTGGCCGGGCTCTCCGCCCCGGCCCGCAACCTGGTCATGCTCCTGGTCACCCACGGGCGCTTCCGGCTCCTCGACGAGGTGGTCGACGAGTACCGCCGCCTGGTCGATGAGGCGAGCGGGGTGCTCCGGATCGTGGTCAGGTCGGCGGTGCCCCTCGACCGGGCCGCGTCGCGGCGGATCGAGGGTGTGCTCGCGGTCCGGTTCGGACGGTCGGTGCGGATCGAGGCCGTCCACGACCCCGAGATCATCGGCGGGCTGGTGATCGGCATCGGCGACCGGGTCATCGACGACAGCGTCCGCAGTCATCTTCAGCAGCTCCAGGCCGCCACGGCCTGATCGGAGGTCAGGGACAGCTTCAGCCATGGCAATACGCAGTGACGAGATCGGCGACATCCTGAAGCGGCGCATCGCGAGCTTCGATTCGGCCGTGGTGGAGGCCAGCGAGGGCGTGGTGACGTCGGTCAGCGACGGCATCGCCCGCATCTACGGCCTCGACGAGGCGATGTCCGGCGAGCTGCTCGCCTTCCCCGGCCCCGACGGGCAGGGCTCCGTGCTCGGTCTGGCCCTCGACCTGCGCGAGGACGGCGTGGGCGCGGTCATCCTCGGGCCCTACGAGCACCTCCAGGAGGGGGACACCGTCCGCACCACCGGGCGCATCGCCGAGGTTCCGGCCGGCGAGGCGGTCATCGGTCGCATCGTCGACGCGCTCGGCCAGCCGATCGACGGGCGGGGGCCGCTGGAGACCACGGACACCATGCCCCTGGAGCGGATCGCGCCCGGGGTGCTGCTCCGCCAGGGGGTCACCGCCCCGCTCCAGACCGGGATCAAGGCGATCGATTCCATGTTCGCGATCGGACGGGGCCAGCGCGAGCTGATCATCGGCGACCGCCAGACCGGCAAGACCGCGATCGCGCTCGACACCATCATCAACCAGAAGGGCGGCGACGTCGTCTGCATCTATGTCGCGGTGGGCCAGCGGGCCTCCACCGTGGCCCAGGTGGCCGCCACCCTGCAGCAGTTCGGGGCGATGGAGTACACGACCATCGTCGCCGCCACCGCCGCCGACCCCGCACCGCTGCAGTACATCGCCCCCTACGCGGGCTGCGCCATGGGCGAGTGGTTCATGCAGAAGGGACGGCATGCGCTGATCGTCTATGACGATCTCAGCAAGCACGCCGACGCCTACCGTCAGCTCTCCCTGCTGCTGCGCCGGCCGCCGTCGCGCGAGGCCTACCCGGGCGACGTCTTCTACCTCCACAGCCGGCTGCTCGAGCGCTCGGCCCGGATGTCCGACGAGCAGGGCGGCGGCACCTTCACGGCGCTCCCGGTCATCGAGACCAAGGCCAACGACGTCTCCGCCTACATCCCGACCAATGTCATCTCGATCACCGACGGTCAGATCTACCTGGAGACCGACCTCTTCAACGCCGGCACCCGGCCCGCGATCAACGTCGGGCTCTCGGTCTCGCGGGTCGGTTCGGCCGCTCAGACCAAGGCGATGAAGCAGGTCGCCGGCCAGCTCAAGCTCGACCTCGCCCAGTACGGCGAGCTCAAGGCCTTCTCCCAGTTCGCGGCCGATCTCGACAAGCGCACCCGGGCCACCCTGGAGCGTGGTCAGCGCATGACCGAGCTGCTCAACCAGCCCCAGTACGAGCCGGTTCCCTTCGGGCGTCAGGTGATGGCGATCTTCGCCGGCACCCACGGCTATCTCGACGACGTCCCGGTCGACCGGGTCAGCGACTTCGAGCGCGCGCTGCTCCGCTTCCTCGAGCAGGATCACCCCGAGCTGGAGCGGGAGATCATCGCCAGCTCGACGGTGTCCGACGAGCTGGAGGCGAAGCTGCGCGCCGCCATCGAGGACTTCAAGAAGGGCTTCGCATAGTGGTCGCCTCCTGATGCCCAGCCTGCGCGACCTCCGCCGCCGCATCCGCACCGTCGCCAACACCCAGAAGATCACCAAGGCGATGGAGCTGGTGGCCGCCTCCAAGCTGCGCCGTGCCCAGGAGCGGATGCAGAACGCCCGCCCCTACGCCGACGAGCTGAGCGGGGTGATGGCGGAGCTGATGGCCCGCAACGCCGGGTATCAGCATCCGTACCTGGCGGTGCGTCCGGTCAAGCGGCGCTGCCTGATCCTGGTCACCAGCGATCGCGGGCTGGTCGGAGCCCTCAACAGCAACAGCATCCGGGTCGCGCTGCGGGAGTCGGCGGGCGGCGGCGTGCCGGTCGCGATGGTCACCATCGGGCGCCGCGGCCGCGACGCGATGCGCCGGTTGCGCCGCGACCTGGTCGGCGACGTCAGCAACTACGGGGACCGTCCGACCCTCGGCACGGTGCTGCCCGCGATCCGGATCGCGATGCAGCAGTACGAGCAGGGCGAGTGCGACCAGGTCGACCTCGTCTACGCGCGCTTCCTGAGCGCCGGGCGCCAGGAGGCGACCCTCCAGCGCGTCCTCCCGGTCGAGCCGCCCGCCGCGCCCTCGGGCCGGCTGGTCGCCGACTTCGAGTACGAGCCGGACACCCCCGAGGTGCTCGACGCCCTGCTGCCCCGCTACGTCGAGGCCCAGGTCTACCGGGCCGTCCTGGAGAACCTGGCCAGCGAGCAGGCGGCCAAGGTCATGGCCATGCACAACGCCGAGGAGAATGCCGGCGACCTGATCCTGAGCCTCACCCTCACCGCCAACAAGGCCCGGCAGGCCAGCATCACCACCGAGTTGATGGAGGTGGTCAGCGGGGCCACCGCCCTCGAGGCCTGAGCGAGCGCATCAAGGAGTCATCGGACAAATGCCAGATCCGGAGAGAGTCACCAGCACGGGCCGGGTGGTCCAGGTCATGGGGCCGGTCGTGGACGTCTCCTTCGCCGGCGGCCGTCTCCCGCGCACCTACGACGCCCTGGAGATCGCCCGCCCCGAGGGCGCCCGGCTGGTGCTGGAGGTCGAGCAGGACCTGGGCAACGGCGTGGTCCGCACCATCGCCATGGACTCCACCGACGGGCTGCGCCGCGGCGACGAGGCGGTCAACACCGGAGAGCCGATCACCGTCCCGGTCGGGGAGGTGACCCTGGGCCGGATGTTCAACGTCATCGGCGACCCGATCGACGGGATGCCCGCTCCCGAGGCGGAGCGGCATCCCATCCACCGCAAGCCGCCGCCGCTCAGCGAGCAGGACGTGACCCAGCAGATCCTGGAGACCGGGATCAAGGTCATCGACCTGATCTGCCCCTTCTCCAAGGGTTCCAAGATCGGGCTGTTCGGCGGCGCCGGCGTGGGCAAGACGGTCGTGGTCAACGAGATGATCCGCAACATCGCCGAGGAGCACAGCGGCTACTCGGTGTTCGCCGGGGTGGGTGAGCGCACCCGCGAGGGCCGCGACCTCTACGGCGACATGAAGGAGTCGGGGGTCCTGAACCGGACCGCGCTGGTCTTCGGGCAGATGAACGAGCCACCCGGCGCCCGGGCCAGGGTGGCGCTCACCGGGCTCACCCTCGCCGAGTACTTCCGCGACCAGAAGAGCGCCGACGTGCTCCTCTTCATCGACAACATCTTCCGCTACGTCCTGGCCGGCGCCGAGGTCTCCGCCCTGCTGGGCCGGATGCCGAGCGCGGTCGGCTACCAGCCCACCCTGGCCACCGAGATGGGCGACCTCGAGGAGCGGATCACCTCGACCCGCAACGGCTCGATCACCTCGGTGCAGGCCGTCTACGTCCCCGCCGACGACTACACCGACCCGGCGGTGACCACGACCTTCGCCCACCTGGGGGCCACCGTCTCCCTCTCCCGTGCCCTCACCGAGATCGGCATCTACCCTGCCGTCGACCCCCTCGACTCGACCAGCCGGGCCCTGGATCCCCGGATCGTCGGCGAGGAGCACTACCGGGTCGCCACCGGGGTCAAGCGGCTGCTCCAGGAGTACAAGGACCTCCAGGACATCATCGCCATCCTCGGCCAGGAGGAGCTCACCGACGACCAGAAGCTGAGCGTCGCCCGGGCCCGGCGGGTGCAGCGGTTCCTCTCCCAGCCCTTCAAGGTGGCCGAGGCCTTCACCGGGCGGCCCGGCATCTACGTGAAGCTGGAGGAGACCATCCGCGGCTTCGCCGAGATCCTCGACGGGCAGCACGACGACCTCCCCGAGGACGCCTTCTACATGGTGGGGACCATCGACCAGGCGGTGGCCAAGGGGCGCGAGCTGGGTGGCGAGGGCGCCGGCGACGCCGCCGCCCCCGCCGAGGCCGCCCCGGAGGCCAAGCCCGCCGCCGACCCGGCGGCCGGGACGCCGGCCGCGGTGGGGTGACGGCCGATGGCGAAGCTCCAGGTCGAGCTGGTCACCGCCGAGGGGCGGGTGCTCTCCCAGGAGGCCGACTTCGTGCTCGCCCCGGGGGCGGCCGGCGACCTCGGGGTGCTGCCCCGCCACATCCCCCTGCTCACCCCGCTCCGGACCGGTGAGGTGATGGTGCGCAACGACGGGGTCGAGGAGTTCCTCTTCGTCTCCGGCGGGGTGCTGGAGGTTCTTCCCGACCGGGTGGTCATCCTCGCCGACGCCGCTGAGCGGGCCGAGGACATCGACCAGGCCCGCGCCGAGGCCGCCCGCAAGGCCGCCGAGGAGGTGCTGGCCGAGAATGCCGGGGACGCCATGGCCGCCGCCAAGCTGGAGCGGGCCCTCTACCGCCTCCGGGTCGCCGAGGTGCGCCGCCGCCGCCGGGACCGCGCCTCCCCCGGGGCGTCGTAGCCGGCGCGGGGTCACGACCTCCCGAGGTCGAGGCGGTTCGGGTCAGCCCCCCAGGAAGAAGTCGCCGCTCGTGAAGTCCTCGTCGACCGCCTGGTACTCGCCGCCCTCGCAGTCGAGGGCCACCCCGACCGCGGTGTAGCCGGGGTCGGTGAAGGCGACCACGTCGACGGTGGTGGAGCCGAGGCATTCGTCCAGGCCGGAGACCAGGGTGCCGTTGCCGAGGTTGAAGTCGTTGGAGCCCGTGAAGACGAGGTCCGAGCCGCTCCCGCCCTTGGTGGTGTAGCCGCCCTGGCAGTACTGGGAGCTGCCGTCGGAGGCGGTCGCCAGCTGCAGCGTCGAGCAGTCGCCCTGACCCTCCTTCATCCCGTTGGCGCTCAGCAGCGTGTCGAAGTAGGTGGTGGCGGTTCCCGAGGTGGAGAAGCCCGCGTAGAGGACGTAGTCCTCGACCACGTCGGAGTTGTTGCTCAGGTCGCAGAGCTCCTGGGCGCTCTCGCCGCCGGCGACGAGGTCGCCACCGCTCTGGGATTGGCAGACGTCGTCAGAGCTGCCGGTGATGTAGCTGGGCAGAACGCTCGCCAGCGAGGTCTCGGACGAGGTCGGGCTGGCCACCGGGGTGGCCGTGGCGGACGCGGAGGCGGTTGCCGTCGCGCTTGGCGAGGGCGAGAGCGTCGGTGCGACGCACTGGCCGGCCTGGAGGCGTTCGCCGCTCGGGCACGCCGCCAGCGCGGAGGGCGAGGCGGCGGCCTTGCTGAAGGGGGGGAGCTTGGCGCCGGCGGCCAGCCCCAGGTACCCGGCGACGAGGACGATGACCACGCCGATGGCGATCAGGGCCATCAGGCCTCCGCCGCGCCGGCCAGGTGGGGGTGGAGGCGGCGTCCAGGCGGGTGGCGGCCCACCGGGCAGGCCCGGGCCCGGGGGCGGTGCCGAGCCGGGGGGCGCGAAGCCGGGCGGGGGCCCGCCGGCGAAGCCCGGGGGAGGCGGCGGGGGCGGGAATCCCGGCGCCTGGGGCGGCGGCGGGAACCCGCCGGGCGGGGGCGGGAATCCACCGGGCGGGCTCGCGAAGCCGGTGGACGGGGGCGGAAAAGCGGCGGGGACGGCCGGGAAGCCACTGGGAGGCGGTGGCGGGGGTACGAAGTCGACCCTGGGCGGCGGAGGTGGGAACCCGGTCCCCGGCGCGGGTGGCGCGAACCCCATCCCCGCGTCCGGAAGTGTCGGCGACCAGTCGCTGACCGGGTAGCCCAGGGCGCGCGCAAACTCGCCCGCCGCCCAGAGGCTCGCATGGGGGTCCAGCACCCCGCGCTGAGCCAGACTGCCGGCCACCGCCTGGACCGCGGCGTCCGGGCCGGCCGTCGTGACCCGCTGGGCGAGCAGGGAGCTCGTCTCCGCCCTCGCCGCGGCCACCAGCACGCTGGTCTCCTCGGGGGCGGTCGGCAGCAGCCGGTTGAGCACGTTGCCGAGCTGATGGGGGTTGGCGAGGATCGCCGGCCCGTGGTCCCTCACCGCCTGCGCCAGCGCCTGGCGGGCCACCCCCTGGGAGTCGAGTCCACCGGTCGGACCGTTCATGCCATGCCCCCTGCCTCAACCCTCTCGGACGGCGCTCTCACGCGGGATCGTAGGGGATGAGCCCCTCTGCCCCGGCGCGCTAGAAGAGCCCGACGATGTTGCCCTGGTCGTCGATGTCGACCTGCTCGGCCACCGGCACGGCGGGCAGCCCCGGCATGGTCCGCATCTCGCCGCTCCGCAGGAAGACGAAGCCGGCTCCGGCCGCCGCCCGGACCTCGCGGATCGGCAGGGTCCAGCCGGTCGGGGCGCCCTTGAGCCGGGGGTCGGAGGAGAGGCTCAACTGGGTCTTCGCGATGCAGATGGGGTATCCGCCGAAGCCGTCCCGCTCGCACTGGCGGAGCTGCTGGGCGGCCGGGCCCTCGTAGGCGACCGCGGCGGCGCCGAAGATCCTGGTCGCGACCGCGGTCACCTTCTCCTCGAGGGAGTCGCCGTCGGAATAGAGCATCCGGAAGTCGGCCCCGTCCTCGCTCGCGTCGACCACCGCCTCGGCCAGCTCGACGGCCCCCTCCCCTCCGGCTGCGTAGTTCGAGGTCACCGCGCAGCGCACGTTCATCTCCTCGGCGACCCGGCGGATGGCGGCGTGCTCGGAGGCGTGGTCCTCGGGGTGGGAGTTGATGGCCACCACCACCGGGACGCCGAACAGCCGGCAGTTCTCCACCTGCTTGCGGAGGTTGGCCGCCCCGGTCAGCACCTCGTCGGGGTTCTCCTCGAAGAGCTGCGCCGGGAGCTTGCGGCTGCTGGTGATCCGGTGGTTGCCGGTGTGGGCCTTGAGGCCGCGCACCGTGGCGACCACGACCGCCGCGTCGGGGCGCAACCCGCTCACCCGGCACTTGATGTCGAAGAAGCGCTCCGCGCCCATGTCGGCACCGAAGCCCGCCTCGGTGACCAGGAAGTCGGCGGTCCCGATCCCGATCAGGTCCGCGATCACCGACGAGTTGCCATGGGCGATGTTGCCGAACGGCCCGGCATGGATGATCGCGGGCGTCCCCTCCCGCGTCTGCACCAGGTTGGGTTTGATGGCGTCGCGGAGCAGCACCGCCATCGCCCCCGCCGCGTGCAGGTCCTCGGCGGTGACCGGCCGGCCGTCGCGGGCGTGGCCGACCACGATGCGACCCAGCCGTGCCCGCAGGTCCTTCAGCGAGGTGCAGAGGGCGAGCACCGCCATCACCTCGGAGGCGGCCGTGATGTCGAATCCGCTCTGCCGGGGCACCCCGTCCTGAGGGGCGCCGAGACCGATGACCAGGTTGCGGAGGGCCCGGTCGTCGACGTCGACCACCCGCCGCCAGGAGATGGTGCCGGCGTCGATGCCGAGCGCGTTGCCGTGGAAGAGGTGGTTGTCGACCATCGCGGCCAGCAGGTTGTGGGCGGCCGCGACCGCGTGCATGTCGCCGGTGAGGTGGAGCGCGACCTTGTCGAAGGGGACCAGGGTGCTCCTCCCACCGCCCGCGGCTCCGCCCTTGATCCCGAAGGTGGGGCCCATGGAACCCTGGCGCAGCGAGACCAGGGATCGCCGGCCGATCTGACGGAGCCCGTCACCCAGGCCGATGGTGGTCACCGTCTTGCCCTCGCCGAGCGGCGTGGGCGTGATCGCGGTGACCAGGACGTAGCGCGCCCTCTGCGCGGTGGCCCGGGCGGCCAGCGCCTCCAGGCGGATCTTGGCGACGCCCTCCCCATACGGCTCGAGGAGCTCGGGCCCGATCCCCAGCTCGGCGGCGACGTCGGCGATGGGTCGGACCTCGGAGGGCAGGCGGCGGTCGGTCTGAATCACGGTCGTCATCAGCTCCATGGTGCCCGAAGCCGGCGGCCCGCACCCACGGGCGACCGCCCTTCATCGGGGAGGGCCCAATGTCACCGATCGGTCAGCGCGGACCGATCCACGTGGCCGGTCTAGCGGCGGCTCCTCCCCCCACCCTGGGTCATCATCAGGATCATCAGCAGGTTGAGGAAGAGGTTGAAGACGTCCAGGTAGATCTTGAGCGCCATCCGGATGGCGTTCCCCGGGGCGTTGCCGGTGGTGGTCACCCGCTGGATGTCGTAGAGGAGGAAGAGCGAGAAGACCACGCAGGCGGCGGCCGAGATGAAGATCTGGAAGGCGGTCGACTGGACGAAGATGCCGATCACCATCGCCACCACGACCCCGATCAGGGCGGCGAACAGCCAGCCCCCGATCCGGCTGAAGTCGCGGCTGGTGGTCCGCGCGTAGAGGGTGATCCCGCCGGTGGTGGCCGCGGTTGCCGCCACCGCCTCGTAGACGATGTACTGCTCGTTGTTCAGCGCGATCAGCTGCAGCAGCGGAGCCACGGCGATCCCGGTGACGACCCCGAACGCGAGGAAGAGGACCATGCCGATCCCGGGGCGCGCGGCCAGCGCCTGGGTGGCCATCACCAGGACGATCATGGCGATGAACCAGAGGATGCCGCCGCCCGCGGCGGTGGTGTTGAGCCCGGCGCCTCCGAGGAGGATGCCGCCGAGGGCGCAGAGCACCAGCAGGCAGGTCAGCCCCATCACCTTCTCGGGAAGGCTGATCGCCCCCTGCATGGTCGGATTGGCCCAGCCGCGGGTCTCACCGAAGGGGTTGTAGAGGCTGCGGTTGGAACCGCCGCCCGTGCCGCCATTCATGTTGAACATGTGGGATCTCAGGCTCCAGATGGGGAGATCGGTCGTCTCTAGGTTACGGTACCCCGCCTGTCCACCGGGTTACACATGCTGGGTCAGGTAGCCCCCAGGCCGCCCAGATCAAGGAGGCGAGCAGCGCAGGGAGGGAGCGCACTCACGTGCGTGACCGACTGAGCAGCGGAGCCGACGCGGAGCTGGGCGGAAATGGGGGCTACCTGTCAGGCGACCGTGACCGCCTTGTTCAAATAGACGTCCTGGATGGCGTTGAGCAGGCCAACGCCCTCGGCCATCGGGCGCTGGAAGGCCTTGCGGCCGCTGATGAGCCCGGTGCCGCCGGCCCGCTTGTTGATGACGGCGGTGCGGACCGCCTCCTTGAGGTCGCCCGCTCCCGACGAGGCGCCGCCGGAGTTGATCAGCCCGGACCTGCCCATGTAGCAGTTGACCACCTGGTAGCGGGTGAGGTCGATGGGGTGAGGGGTCGTCAGCTTCTCATAGACGAGCTTGCTGGTCTTCCCGTACTTGAGGGCGGTGTAGCCGCCGTTGTTCTCCGGCAGCTTCTGTTTGATGATGTCGGCCTGGATGGTGACGCCGAGGTGGTTGGCCTGCCCGGTCAGGTCTGCGGCGAGCCCGTAGTCGGTGCCGTC
>Ga0187867_10000210_pt1 | contig 52387 bp, 59 predicted proteins | sample June2016WEW_13_1_FD_132976 | JGI IMG/M metagenome (GOLD analysis project Ga0187867, IMG submission 132976) | Peatland microbial communities from SPRUCE experiment site at the Marcell Experimental Forest, Minnesota, USA - June2016WEW_13_10 | ecosystem: Environmental > Terrestrial > Soil >...
CGTGCCTTCGTGCACCTCTCCGATGCGGTGCGTCTTTCCCGTATAAAACAGGATGCGCTCCGTCGTAGTGGTCTTTCCGGCATCGATGTGGGCCATGATGCCGATGTTTCTGCAGCGTTCTAAGGGGACTGTTCTGGGCACGACAATTAACTCTTTCTGGGCTCCGACAGCTGGTTAAAATTTGGCGATTGAGTGATCGGGCGATTTGACGGTTGAAAATCCAAACCAGCAAGGTTACAAATCACCCAATGGCCCGAATCGCTCAATGACTCAATGATTCTTTACCACCGGTAGTGCGCGAACGCCTTATTAGCTTCGGCCATGCGGTGAACATCTTCTTTCTTCTTGATGGCCGCGCCTTTTCCGGCCGCGGCGTCCAGCAATTCATTGCTCAACTTGTCGACCATACCTCGCTCGGCGCGTCCGCGTGCGTAGGTCAGCAACCAGCGGATCGCCAGCGACGTTCGCCGGTCGGCGTTCACTTCCACCGGAACCTGATAGTTCGCTCCGCCCACTCGCCGGGTCTTTACTTCGAGCAAGGGCTTCGCATTCTCCACGGCTTTCGTGAACAGCTTCAGCGCCTCATCGCCGCCTTTTTCCTGCACTTTGGTCAAGGCCTCGTAGAAAATGCCCTCGGCGGTGCTGCGCTTGCCCTGCCACATCATCGAGTTGATGAACTTCGTCACCAGATTCGAGCCATAAACGGCATCGGCTGGCACGGTCCGCTTTGCTGTATGTCCTTTACGAGGCATTCCGCTTCAGCTCCTGTTAACCCTTCTTCGCGCGCTTGGCGCCATATTTCGAACGTCCCTGCTGACGACCGGCCACGCCCACCGCATCCAGCGTGCCGCGAATCACGTGATAGCGCACGCCCGGCAGATCCTTCACGCGTCCCCCACGAATCAGGACAATGGAATGCTCCTGCAGGTTATGGCCAACTCCCGGTATGTAGGTCGTGACCTCAATCCCGTTGGTCAGTCGCACGCGCGCCACTTTCCGCAGCGCCGAGTTCGGCTTCTTCGGCGTCTGGGTATAAACGCGGGTGCAAACACCGCGCTTCTGCGGACATCCCTGCAACGCCGGACTTGCTGTCTTGTACCGTGGCCGCTTGCGGCCCTTCGCCACCAATTGGTTAAAAGTAGGCACTCTTCGCCGCTCCTTATCCCTCAGCAACGTCGCGCACCGCAGTCTGCCCTCGCAGGCGGGCAGCGCACAGCGTCATCCGCTTTCCCGGTCTGATTTTCGCGATCCGGGCTGGCAGGCTCAACTGGCCAGCCATGCTTCTCGCCGCGCTTCAATGGCGGAGAGAGATTCTGGGTTCCCGTTCTAGATTTGCGCTGTCGACGGTGGCACCCGGCCAAAGTTACGGGGGTGCTCCGTATCGCCAGCTCTGTCCTGCATATCCTTCCGCAGACTACCGGCACTCATGATTCATTCGTGTCGGATGCCCGAGGGCGAAAGGCAGCGCAGGAACATTTCAGCGAGGAAAGTTTTCGTGCTCAGACGCAAGCCGAAAACGCATTCTTCAAAAGCTCAACCACAAGTCCACGCAAACTCCGCAGAACTCACGGCCTACAGCAAGCTTGGATTAACTCGCGGAACCAAACTACTATAGCAACTTAGCTGAAACATCGTCAACTCATGTTTTTGCATCCCACTGCAAACGAGGAGTAAAGAGCGACAGGAGGCGAGCCAGGAAGCCGTCAGCTTGCTGAATCCGCCTCCAGCCTCTACACTACTCAGGTTTTCCATTCCAATTTCATAATTAATCATGAGCGGATCGTCTGCAGATGAAACGTCAGGCGACGAGAGGATGCATGGGAAGGTTGCGTTGCGTTCGGTACGCGTTCATCGCCATCACCATCTTTTTATTTTCACTCCTGCCAGCGTGCGGAGGACATAAACCAGCCGGCTCGAATCCCTTTCCCGCCAAAATTACCCTGAATCCCTCCACCAGCGTTTCCATGCAATTAGGCAGCACCTTGGTATTCAGCGCCAGTGCACAAAACGGCACAAACAACAACATTTCGCCCACCTTTACCTTCACCTCAAACAATCCCGGGGTGGTCGATATCTCTCCTTCCGGCTTGGCTTGCGCCGGCAGCTGGAACGCACCGTTCTTCAACGTTTGCACGCCCGGCAGCTTTAGCCAAGTCGCTGAAATTACTGCCTCCGCTTTGGGCGCTACCAGCCCGCCAACTCTGGTTTTCGTTCATCCCCCCATTGATAACATCCAAGTTAGCGTTGTTCCTCCTGTTAATTCTCCGCCTCCCGCCTGCCCCAACCAGATTGCTCTCCCGGCAGCTTGCCACATTACGTTCAATCCCGTCCTCAACAACCAGTGTGTCTCGCAGAACCAGGTTCTGACTTTGCAGGCCCAGGCTTTTAGCCAAGGCGCTGACATCACTTCCTCCGTAGGCCCGTTCACCTGGGCCCAGGCCAATCCCAACGTGGTAACCATCACTCCGATCGTAAGTGGTTCCAACACTTCTGGCATCAACGTCCCCACAAACCAGGCAACGGTAGTATCGAACACTCCCGGACAGACCGAAGTAGTCGCATCCGCCTCAGGAGTTGCCAGCCAACCCTATGTCGCCGCAACCTGCCCGGTGCAGTGCATCTCCCTGCAGCTCGGCAACAACGGCACGCAAAACATCGGCCAGACCAGCTTCGTCACCAACAAGGGCACTTCAGAGACCATCACCGCCACGGCTGTAGATGTCCAGGGCTGCATCGTCCCCAAGCCCCCGCTGACGTGGACATCCTCCTCGCCCGCAGCAATCACCGCAGGTAGCACCACCGCGGGATGCGCCGCCGGCGCCAACTGCTCCATCTCCACTCCTCAGCCCGGAGCGGCTGCAATCACCGCATCCTGCACGCCACCAACTTGTAACGTGGGTTTCCCGCTGAATCCCGCCGGATATTCCGCCGGCTCCCTCTACATCCCGCAACCCATCTATCCGGTCACTGCAATTTCGGGACTCGTAACCGGCGCAACCACGTCGGCCAGCGTTCTGGCCACCACTCAGGATTGTTACAGCAATTCGCAGTGTCAGGTCGCGCTGTATGACGTTTCCACGAGCGCGAATATAGCGGGCAACCCAAGCTCCATGCCTACGCCCCCGAATTCCCTGATGTTCGACTCGGCCGGAGACAAAGCCTACGCCGGCAGCCAGTATGGTGCTTTTCTTGTTACCAGCTCCAACCTCGGGTCCACCACTACGAGTCCTTTCTCAACGCTGCCCGCTTCCAGCACTGCTCTCGGTGTTGTAACCGGCAAAGTGATTGCCGTCTCCCCGAACGGAAACCTGGCTGTCTTCTCGGATACGATCTCTACGCCCAATCAGGGTTACGTCGTGAATGCCAGTTCTACGGGAGCGAGCACCACGCCTTTGAATATCACCAGCGCAACTACGGCTGCTTTTTCGACCGATAACTCGAAAGCCTTCATCCTTGGTGACGGAGGCAACACTTTATACGTCTACTCACCACTGCAGGCGCTACAATCCTACCGACTCACGGCTGCCGCCGACGCGATCGCGTTTTCGTCCTCGGGAGCCTTTGCATTGCTGGCCGGCGGGAGCTCTGACCCTTCCACCCTCGCGATCTACAACACCTGCAACAATACTCAGGCGTACCTGCCCCTGCCGGTACAGACCCCACCGATTACGCCTCTGCCGGGTCCCCCCATTTTCTTGAAGATGGTTCCACCGGGCAGCGCTCCCACGGGTAACGCCACGGTTCCTAGCCTTTTCCAGAGTGATGCAAACGCCCTCGACGTTTTCGTCGGCGTCGATAGCACCGGCGTTGACGTGATCGCAACGACCACCACGACGCCCCTCACTCCGCCAGTGAATGGCCTCTGTCCGCAACAGCAGATCGCATTCCCGATGACGCTCGTTACGAGCGTTCCCTTCTATCCCATTCACATCAGTCTTCAAAAGGGCACTTTCCATCCTCTTAGCTTTTTCCTTTCGCCCGACGGCACGCGGGTCTACATCGTCACCAGCGATCAGGGCGTCTTGGTGTTTGACTTCAACACGCAGTCGACCAGCGCGATCCCGCTCAGCGGAAACGCCGCTCCCCTGGCAGCCGACATAACCGTCGACGGCACCTTGCTCTACGTGGCCGGCACGGATGGTATGCTGCATGAACTCAACACCACCACCGCCTTGGACGTATTGGAGATTCCCTTTTCGCAACTTCCCGACTCCTCCAACAACTTCTGCTATTCGTCTTACAACTGCGCCCTGAACCTGGTAGCCATAAAGCCGTAAGGGACAGAAGAACGAAGAACAAAGAGTTCGCGTTGTCGAAGCGAAGAATGGCTGGGGTGGGATTAGATCCGAGCATGCCTTGTAGGGGTTTGGCAGAACACGCGGCACGAACCGGGCAGGGTTAAGCCCCTCCAGGGGCGGAATCATAGCTCCGGACGTAAGTCCGGGGTACGAGTAGTTCAAAAAGCGAGTCCGTTCAGGGATAGCACCAGTTCTCACCCGCACGCTTCGAGCGCTGCGATCGAACACCGCCAGGACAGGACCGCGGGCTTAGCCCGTGAGGACTACGCCGGTTTCTGCAGTTCCTTCGCCACACTATCGAGCACACCATTGACGAACTGCACCGACTCCAGGCTGGAAAACTTTCGCGCGATCTCCAGCGATTCGTTGATCACCACCGCGCGCGGTGTCTCCGGATAGGCCAGGAACTCGGCCACTCCCGCGCGCAAGAGATTGCGATCCACCGCCGCCATGCGCTCCATGCGCCAGTGTTCCGCGTGGCGCTCAATCAGTTTGTCGATCTCCACTCCGCGGTCTGTTGCCACCCGAAATAAATCATCCGCAAATCCGCGCACGTCTGTGCTGGTCCCGGCATGTTCCGCCCAAAACGTCTGGCGCACATGATCCACTGACTGCTTGCCCATATCCGCCTGAAACAGCATTTGCAAAACCAGTTCGCGCGATTTACGACGAGTACCCATAGAGACAGTTGCCAGCTTCCACTTGCTAGTTGTCAGTTTACTGTAGGAGGGATTTATTTGCGCTTCGACTTCGCGCTCTTAGGTTTGTCATTGCGACCGGAGGGAAGACCCTGCTTCTTGCTGACGGCTGCTACCCGACGGCTGGAGACCGCCTTGCGAACGCCAGATGCCGGACTCCGGATGCCGTCCGCCAGCGCCGCCATCTCCACCGCCGCCAGCGCCGCCTCAAATCCCTTGTTTCCCATCTTCAGCCCGGCGCGATCAATAGCCTGCTCCAAAGTCTCGCAGGTGAGCACACCGAACGCATGCGGCACGCCTGTCTCCTGCGCCGATTGCCCAATCCCCCTCGTCACTTCATTCACAATCACGTCATAGTGCGCCGTGTCGCCGCGCAGCAAACAACCAAGACAAATGATTGCATCGTACTTTCCAGTCTCCGCCAGCTTCCGTGCCGTCAAAGGAATCTCGAATGCCCCCGGCACTCGAACTAGTTCTACATCTTCCTTCTTCGCACCCGTGCGCAGCAGCCCGTCACAGGCGCTGAGGAGGAGTCTTTCCGTAATGAACGCATTGAACCGCGAAACGACGACGGCAAAACGCTTCCCCGCAGCGTTCAGAGCACCTCCGAGCGCAGGAAGACCAGGCTCGGACAAACGCTGCGCAACGAAATCCGTCTTGTGTTTCTTCTCCGTGACTCAGTGTCTCCGTGGTGAGTTTGCTTTTCTTGTCTTCGGGTGGCGCAGCGCTTCGGCGCCGGGAAAACTGGGATCGAATGATGGCAGCTTCAGCCGCTGAGGTTACTTCCCTTTGAACTGCGCTGCCCGTTTCTCCAGGAACGCCGAAGTCCCTTCCTTCTTATCCTCGGTCGCACACGCCACGGCAAACAACACCGCTTCCAGATACAGCCCATCGCTCAAGGTCATCTCCATGCCCTTGTTCACCGCTTCCATGGCATACTGCACCGCCAGCGGCGCATTGGCGATGATCTTCGCCGCAATCGCTTCCCCTCGCGGAATCAACTGGGCCGTCACGGTGACCTCATTCACCAATCCAATGCGATGCGCTTCCTGCGCCGTGATCATCTCCCCCGCCAACACCATCTGCATCGCGATGCCCTTGCCCACCAGTCGCGGCAGCCGCTGCGTCCCACCGTAGCCCGGGATAATCCCCAACTTCACTTCGGGCTGCCCCAACTTCGCATTCTCACTCGCGAGCCGCATGGTGCAAGCCATCGCGATCTCGCATCCCCCTCCCAGCGCAAATCCATTGATGCACGCAATCACAGGCTTGCCGAGATTTTCGATCAGATTGAGAACGTTCTGCCCGCGGTGGGTGTATTCCTTGCCCGAAACCGCATCGTGCTTGGCCAGTTCGCCAATGTCGGCACCCGCGATGAACGCCTTTTCGCCCGCACCGGTAAGTATGACAACGCGCGTAGCCGCGTCATTCTTGATGTCATGAAACGCTGCCCGCAACTCTTCCATGGTCGCCATGTTCAGTGCGTTCAGCACCTTCGGCCGGTTGACGGTCACGTAAGCAATCGAGTTTTTCTTTTCCAAAAGAATGTTTTCGAAGTTCATAAATTCAACCTATCCGTACGCTGTCATCCTGAGCGAAGCGAAGGATCCCTATCCCTGTCCCTGTATCTCTGTCCACCACATCGGCCTCGCTGGGAGTTCCTATCACGTTTTCCTTGCTTTCTGGCGGCGGCATAAATCTTCGGAAGACTGTACACCGATCAAAATCTGCTCACTCGCTTCTTTACCGGTAGGCCCGATCCGCACTGATCCGCGCAAATCCGTGGCCGTGAATTCACTTTCCAAGAACCACAGCCTCCACCTCATCCTTGCTCAGATCGCAACTGATGCAGCGCTGCGTCCAAATCCGGTGCCCAAATACCTTTCCGCACCGCGGACACTTCCACTCCGTCAACCACCACCCACCCGCCAGGTACACTCCGATCCAGACCAGTAGGATCGCGAAATCAGCGGGCTCTCCCAGCTTGAGCTTCCCAATCATGAAGCCGAGAAACAGAAAACTGAGAAAAAGCACCACGACCAGATTCCGTCGCGCCACGTAACTGTGCCACGCCCGGCGATAGATTTCGACGTCCTGCGGGCTGCCTTCATCCGGCATCCGGTCGGTTTTTCTGCGTTTCTCCATCGGGTTTAATCTCAGGAACTGTGGTGCTACAGTTTATTCGCCTTCGGACTATTCAGATCGGAATAATCGTAAAAGCCTTTGCCTGTCTTCTTCCCGTACCACCCCGCCATCACCAAGCGCTTCAGCAGGGGTGGCGATGCAAACCGCCGCTCTTTGAATTCGTCATACATCACGTGCGTAATGTAATAGGTCGTGTCAAGCCCGACAAAATCCAGCAGAGTAAAAGGCCCCATCGGATATCCGCAGCCCAGCTTCATCGCGTTGTCGATGTCTTCAATCGACCCCACGCCTTCTTCATAAGCCCGAATGGCATCCAGCAGATACGGCACTAGCAACCGGTTGACGATGAATCCCGTCTTATCGGACGTCCGCACCGGAACCTTGCCCAGCTTCTTTCCAAACTCGTAAGCCGTCTGGTAGACCTCGTCCGCAGTGGCGATCGTGCGCACCACTTCCACCAGCTTCATCAGCGGCACCGGATTAAAAAAGTGCAGCCCAATAAACCGCTCCGGCCGCTTCACCGCCGTCAAAAGCTCCGTCACCGAAATCGAAGACGTATTCGAAGCGAAGATCGCATCTTGCTTTACCAAGCCATCAATCGAGGCAAACATCTTCTTTTTCTCTTCCACGTTCTCGATGATGGCCTCAATAACAATGTCGCAGTCGGCCAGGTCGGGCTTGTTCGTCGTCCCCTTGAGCCGCGCCTGGATCTCATCTTTCTGCTGGGCCGTGATCCCGCCCTTCTCCACCGGCCGCTCGGCAAACTTCGCTAACGATTTCTCAATCCCGGCAAAACCCTTATCCAAAAACCGCCGCTCCACCTCGAGCACCGTCACGTCGAATCCAGCCATGGCGCAAACCTGCGCAATGCCCGAACCCATCAGCCCACAACCAAGCACGCCAACTTTCGCTATTTCCATTCCTCTATTCCTTGGACAAATTCAAAACCAATCCACCACACAAGCACGGAGGCGCAAAGAAAAACCATAGTTGCTTTTCTCTGTGCCTCTGGTGAAAAATTAATTCAAACTCTCCACAATCATCGCAATCCCCTGCCCGCCGCCAATGCAAGCCGTAGCCAGCCCATACTTCTTTTTCCGCCGCCGCAACTCATACAGCAGCGTAATCACCAGCCGCGTCCCGGTCGCACCCAGCGGATGCCCTAACGCAATCGCTCCGCCATTCACATTTACCTTCTCGCGATCGAGTCCCAGTTCCTTCTCCACCGCCAGGTACTGCGCCGCGAAAGCCTCATTCACTTCAATCAGATCAATGTAGTCGAGCGACAGCCCAGCCTTCTGCAGCGCCACCTTCGTCGCCGGCACGGGACCCCGCCCCATCACCTTCGGCTCAACTCCGGCCACGCCCCAGCTCACAATCCGCCCCAGCGGCTCCATGTTCCGCTTGCGAACCTCTTCGAGCGACATCACCACCACCGCCGCCGCTCCATCCACAATGCCGCTAGCGTTGCCAGCAGTTACCGTCCCATTTTTTCCGAAAGCCGCCTTCAGCTTCGCCAACCCTTCCATCGTGGTCTGCGGACGCCGGTGATCATCTTCATTCAGCACTTCTCCGGTGGTCTCGCCCTTCCCATTCCGCAGCGGCACCGGAACCAGCTCTTCCTGAATGCGTCCTTCTTTGTAAGCCGCATCCGCCTTCTGCTGCGAGCGCAGCGCCAATTCATCCTGCGCCTGCCGCGTGATCCCTTGCTGCTCGCCGTACAACTCCGCCGTGTTCGCCATGTACAAGCCGCAATAGCTGTCGAGCAGCGCCACCATCAGCGAATCTTCCATCTTGCCGCCCGGAGCCAGCGTAAATCCATCGCGCCCGCGAATCGTAAACGGGGCCTGCGACATTGCCTCCATCCCGCCCGCCAGCACAATCTTCGCCTCGTCCAACTGAATCATCTGCGCCGCGTTCACAATCGATTGCATCCCCGACCCACACAGCCGGTTCACGGTCAGCGCCGGAGTCTCAATCGGCAGTCCCGCCCGCAATCCCACGTGCCGAGCCCCGTACAGCGCGTCGCCCGAAGTCTGCTGCGCGTTGCCAAATACAACGTGATCAAATTCCTTGGCATCGATCCCCGCCCGCTCGATCGCGCCCTTGCCCGCGACCGCCCCCAACTCCTGCGCCGTAAAGTCCTTCAACTTGCCGCAATAACGGCCAAAGGGCGTGCGTGCCCCACTGACAATCGCGATATCACCCGGCTTCAACATGGCTTTCCTTACAGAACTTCTTGACTAGAGCGGATCAGAGCAGATAAAAACGATTCCGCAAACTGGTTAGTGTAGCAGCGCACGAGCAGATTTGACCACCGAGGGTATCCGGGTGGGGACAGCCGCCCGGACTGTCCATTCGAGCCGAGCTCGACGCCTTTTCCGTTTGATTTGTACTCGACTCGCCGATATCGTGGTGCAGGCGCCCCCGAGGAGGAATCGATGGAACAGCGCGTGAGCATAGTCACGCTGGGCGTAACAGATTTAAAGCGCAGCACGGAATTCTATGAGCGCCTCGGATGGCGGCGCTCAATGGCCAAGGCGGAAGGCGTCGTGTTCTTCCAGGCGGGAGACCTAGCCCTCGCCCTGTACCCGCGACACGAACTCGCAAAGGATGCAAACATTTCTTCCGAAGGCCATGGTTTTAGCGGAGTCTCGCTCGCCTACAACACTTGCCATCGTGCGGAAGTTGACTCGGTGCTCGAAGATGCCGCAGCCGCAGGCGCAACCTTTCTCAAACCTGCCCAGGAAGCCTTCTGGGGCGGCTATTCAGGCTACTTCTCTGACCCGGATGGGTTTTTATGGGAGGTCGCTTGGAATTTATCCTTCCCCATAGGAGAAGATGGAAGTATTCGAATCCCGGACTAGCCGTGCGATTTCAGGACTCTGAGCTCATCGTCTACGCCACGGCCCCCGTGGCCATCGCCGCGCCGAGTGCCACAACCTTCCCCGGCCCCTGCACCAGCGAGGTCGCCAGCGCATGCTCGGCCCGATTGATCACTTCGGTCACGATGTCCACCGGATCATAGCTCTCCCGCACCACAGCCTCGGCCAGTCCGGCGGAAAACTCAAGCGAGTGCCCCTTCTTCCCGCCATCCTTAGCCGGCAGTCGCACCTCCGCAATCACCTTCCGCAGTTTTTCCACCGCCATCAGCGCTTCTTTTTCCGCCGTGTCTCCCAGGATGAGCGCAATGGTCGTCGTGTCGTAACGAAACGCCAGATCATTCGTCCGGATATTGGCCGCGAACTGTTGTCCAATCCTTTCCATCACACTCTCGATTGCGGCCTCGCCATATTCCTTGAGCAGCGCCGCGCTCCGGCCGAATTGCAACAGCAGCACGGAAAGCGGAGATGCATTCTGCGTCGCACGCTTGCTTTCCGCCAGCAGCAAATCCAGGTAGGAACTCCGCTTTAAGAGTCCGGATTTCTCATCCGTCACCGAAAGATTCTTTACTAGCCGTCGCAGACCCGCATTATTCAGCGCGATCACCATCTGGTCAGCCAACGTCTTTAGCACCACCGCATCCGTCTGGGGCCACGCTCGCGGCTTGTTGTGTAGCAGTGCCAGCACTCCCACCGAATCCGCACCGTTGCTCAAAGGAAATGCCATAATCGCCGAAGCTCCCAACTCCACCACGGCGTTACGCACGGCCTGCAGCGCTCCCGCTTTCTGAGCATCGGCAATGATCACCGGCTCGCCCGATGACGACGACAAAGATAGATCCTGCAGCGCGCACATCACTTCCTTGATCGCCCCGGAACTGCCGGCCTTCCCACCTTTGCCACAGAACTCTTGCACAGCCGATGGCGGCGACCCCGGCGTACGCATCGCCGCCACGCAGCGTGACACTTCCCAATGCCCGCCAATTTCATTCACCGCCGTTGTTAACACTGCAGCCGCTGTCGCCTGGTGATATAACTTCCGCGTAATTTCCGCGACCCGCGTTACATTGCGCATCTCCGCCGTCGGATCGATCGCAGATGCCGCAGCCGCGACGACCGCAACTGGCGCCGGAGCCGTCGCTACCGCCGGCAAGGGCGCGGCGCCTGCATACCGCGGCGTCACACCCGCAGAAAGATAGAGCCGCTGCAAATCTTCGTTGCGTTCTTCTTCGCGCGGAAACAATTCCTGAATTCTCTGCAGCCGCTCCACCGCCTTGTTGCGCATTCCATACTGCACCAGAATTTCCGCCTGCAACATCAGATCCTGCAGCGTAGAAGCCCCCAGCGTCGCTTCATTCTCCGTCGCTGGCTCAGTCGCCGCTTTACTTACCGGAGTGAATCGGGAAGCAATCGCATCGAACTTCTTCTCGTCGATTTTGCCCTTCAACATCTCCAGCCGTTTGGTATGGCCGGCTTCGTAAGGGTCCACTTCCGCCGCCCGGTCCAGACACTCGGCCGCCTTTGCGAAATCGCCCGAACTGCAATACACATCAAAAAGCTTCAGCAACGTCTGACAGTAATCGCCTTCCCGGTTCGATGCGTTGAACAACTCGCTCAAGAACTCCAGCATCCCCGGGGATGCTCGACGCGTGGCCGCGATCTCCTGCATTACGGTCACAAACTGCCGCCGTTCGCCACGCTTCCCCTGGAACTGGCCCAGCTTGCGCGCCAGCGACACCGCCGCATCATCCTGCTCCGCATCCGTCAACTGTCCTATCAGGTCGGTCACCTGCGACATGCGGTTGGGATTCTGTTCAAACAGTTGCCACACCAGCGGCTCTGCGTCGGCGTAGCGTCCCGCCGCCAATAGAGCCTCGGCGTAAACATCTCTCAAGATAGGAGAGGTCTTGCCAGCAGTGACCTGCGGCTCCAGTATAAAAATCGCAGCCCCAATTTGCCCCTGTCCTAGCAGGCTCTTCCCGTAAGCCAGCGCAATTCCCTGGTCGGACGAATCTTCCTGATACGCACGCTCATACCACCGCGCCGGGTCCTCGCCGCTTGCCGCCGTGAGTTTTGCGATTTGCATGTACGCTTCGGCCGCCGCCTTGCTCTCTCCCAGTTCAGACAACAGCTCTGCAATACGCAGAAAATTCGGCTGCACCGGGTCCAGCGCCACTACCCGGCCCAATATCTGCAATGCATCCTTTTTCTTCTCCGGAAGTTTCGCTAAATCGCCCAGTGCCGATTCGTAAGTACCCACTGCCAGCTTCTTGTTCGACCCCTCAAGCAGCTGTCCGAAGCGATACTTCTGCTCCCACGTCGGACTGCCATGGCGCGCCAGCTTTTTATAGGTCAAGCTGGCCCGCGTAGCGTCTCCGGCATTCACCTGGCGCTCAAATAATTCGCCGAGCAGCCGCACCGCATCCCATCCCCGGTTCTGCGAAAGACACAGGTCCGCCGACAGCTCGCGCACCTTATCGTTTTCCGTATCGTCCCGCAGGAGCAGCAGATACTCTTCCAGCGCCTCGGCCGCTTTGCCCTTCTGTAGAAGTTTTTCGGCACGCTCCAGCCGCCGCGCTATCTCGGCTCGGTCCGGGCGTGTTGTGATCTCAGGCATGGGTCGGGGAATGGGCAGACCACTCTGCTTCGATTCTAGGAGCCGCCCTCGGTGGCAGCAATCCGCAAGGGTCCGCGATCGATTACGAAAGTCACCCGCAGAACTTCGCAAACGCCTCAGATCGATCGCCTAAACCTAAGACCCAACCTACATGACCCCACAGCTGGGAGAACTCCTAACGTTTTGTTATCGTGTTCCCCATGCCTCCCGCTTCGTCTGACCAGGGGACTGCGCAGCAGCAGATTCACGAAGAAGGTCTCCATCATCAACTCACCGCCGGCCAAATGACCATGGTTGCGGTCGGCGGCTCGATCAGCACCGGACTTCTCCTGGGCTCGGCCGCGGCCCTCGAGATTGCCGGACCCAGCGTCATCCTCAGCTACATCATCGCCGCCTTCATTGCCTACACCGTCACCATGGCTTTGGGAGAGCTGGCCAGCACACATCCGGCTGTCGGATCCTTCGGCATCTACGGAGAGCTCTATCTCACTCCATATCTCGGATTTCTCTGCCGCGCTGGATACTGGGCCTCCATCGCCTTCTCCATCGGGGCCGAACTCGTTGCCTCCGCAACTTACATGACCTACTGGTTCCCAGCCGTACCCGGGGAGTTTTGGGTGGTCCTGTTTTCCGCGGTGCTCGTCCTGGTCAACCTGCTCAGCGTCGGTTCCTTTGGGCGCTTCGAATTCTGGCTTTCCATGATCAAGTTCGCCACCATCGTGGTATTCATTCTGGCCGGCAGCGCCCTTCTGTTTAGCGGTCGTGAAGCCCCGCAATACGCGGCTCAGGGAGGATTTCTGCCCAAAGGTCCGGTCGCACCCTTGCTCGCCGTCTTCATCGCTATCTACACCTTCGGCGGTGTCGAGATGCTCGCCGTCACCACCGGCGAATCCCGTTCGGCCAAAGATATACCCCGCGCCGCTCGCCTCACCTTCTTCATGCTCGCAGGCCTTTACATCGGCGCCATCACCGTTCTGGCCGGTGTGATGCCCTGGAATCACGTCGGCGCCTCTGAGAGTCCGTTCGTGAGCGTCTTACGCCTCGCTAAGGTCCCAGCCGCGGCTGTCTTCATGAATTTCGTCGTCCTCACGGCCGCTCTTTCCGGAGCCAATGCCAAGCTCTACGTAGCCTCGCGCCTGCTGTTTTCCATGGGCCGCACCGGATGGGCTCCCGCAAGGCTCGGCAGGTTGAACGCCGCCGGATCTCCGCATCTCGCTTTGCTCGTGTCATCCTACGGAATCGTAACCGCGCTCATCATCGAAAACTGGGCCCCGAAACAAGCCTTCCTTTACATCATGGGAGCCGCATTTTCCGGCCTGATTCTCTCCTGGATCGTATCCCTAGCCGCTCACCTCAGCTTTCGCTGGCGCCTCAGTCGAGAGCAAGTCGCGGCGTTGCCCATGCGGTCACCTCTGGGGGTGTGGGGATCAGTCTGCGGGTTTGTCCTGGTCTGCGTCGCCGTTTTTCACACTCTTCTTGCATCGCACGTAAACGAAATCGGCGGCCTCGTGTTCTTTGCGGCGCTGACCGTCGCCTACATTTTCCTGAAACGCAGTCGCGGAGTAACGTAGCTCTATTACCAACGTAAGCCGGTTTCTCCCTTTTCTACTGCCCGCACCTCCCCCGCTCCGCTAGCTTCGATACAGAAGCGTCTTTCAGAATTACCCAACGGACCGAGCCATTGACTTTCTCTGCTTTGCTGTTTCATTCCTCGGAGCCCATTCGCCCCATCTTCTGGTGCGCCATCGGCCTTTGCGCCGGCCTTTATCTTTTCTTCAACGGCTTCCGGCTGCTGCAGCGGAGGCACCTCATCCTCGATACTCCGGTTTCTAAAATTCGCAGCGCATCCATCGGAATGGTCGAACTCAGCGGCCAAGCCGTGGGACCTTTTACCGTGATCGCGCCTGTAACCGAGCGCCCTTGCTACTACTTCCGCACCGTAGTCTGGGAATGGAAGCGCCAGGGCCGCAGCAACCAGTGGGTCAAGGTGGCCGCCGAGTGCATGCACGTCCCATTCTTCCTCGATGACAATACCGGCAAAATCATGGTCGACCCCCGTGGTGCCGAGCTCGACCTCCATCGCGACTTCCAGCAGGAATTCTGCGATTCTTTCTTCACCACCAAAGAAGAAGTGCCGTCCAATGTGCGCGCTCTTCTTATGCGCCACGGCGTCAACACCGCCAATAAAATTAAGGTCGAAGAGTTCTGCATCAAGCCGAAAAATGCACTGTTCGTTCTGGGAACGCTAGGCGAGAATCCCGGACTCGAGCTGGCGCCGCAGCCCATCCAGGATGACCAACACAACACGCTTACCTTCGCAAAAACGCTCTGGTTCAACCCCGCTCAATCCGCTCTCGGCCGCATGGGATCGTCCTTCACCACGGGAGGCGCCGACGAAACTTCGCTGGAGCATCGCTCAGTCAGCGAACTCCTCATCGGCACCGGTTCCTTTCACGGCGCGGACGCTCTCGACTCAAAACTCAGGGACTCCGCCTTGCACAGCTCAGCGCTGTCCGCTTCGGCAAGAAAGATCGAGCCTCCGCCAGATCCTTCTCCCACAAGAACGCCCGACCAGGCTCAGCAACAGATAGTCGCTGACGCCCTAATGAAAGCAGGAATCAGGAATCCGGCCGCATGGGCCGCCGCCGGAATTACCCCGTCAACTCCAGCCGTCCAGGCAAACCCGTCGAACGGACTGACTGCTCCAACCGAAGGCTTCGACGCGCGCCCCTCTGTCCTGCTGATGAAGGGAAAAAATAATCCAGCCTTCCTAATCTCCTGGCGCAGCCAGGGCGAGATCGTCCGCTCGCTCGGTTGGAAATGCGCGCTCCAGATCTGGGGTGGTCCCGCCCTAGCTCTTCTCTGCCTCTACGGCCTACTCAACCTCACCCACCTGATCTAGCCCGCGTGCAAGAAACAAACTGTTCGTCTAGTACAATGCTGGCGTGAGTAATGCCGTTCGCATCGGAATCCTCGGCGACTTCAATCCCGAATTCCGCTCCCACCTCGCCACCCCTGACTCCTTGCAGCACGCTGCCCATAAACTTGACGTAAAAGTCGAGTCGGAATGGATCCCCACGCCGACCCTCGCCGCCCCCGGCGCGAAAAAGATTCTTGAGAGCTTTGACGGCCTCTGGGCTTCGCCCGGCAGTCCCTACAAAAGCTTTGACGGCATGCTCAAAGGCATCGAGTTCGCACGCCGCCGCGACCGGCCATTCCTCGGCACTTGCGCAGGCTTTCAATACGCCGTGATCGAATTCGCCCGCAACGTCCTCGGCATCGCCGACGCGGACAGCGCCGAAAATAGCTCCGCATCGAAGAACGTTGTTATCTATCCCGTGGCCTGCGCCGTTCCCGATCGAAAAGGCAACGCTCCAAAATTATCTGGCGTCGTGCCCGAGATCCGTCTCCGCCCCGGCTCCTACCTGCAATCCTTTTACGGAAAAGATGAAGAAATCGTGACGGAAGAATTTTTCTGCAACTTCGAGGTCAACCCGGATTACGAATGGGCCACGATGGAAGCCGGTTTCCCCGTAGTTGCCCGCGGCGCGCGAGGCGAGATTCGCGCCATCGAGTCGCCCACCCACCGCTTCTTCATCGCCACACTTTTCCAGCCGCAACTAACTTCCACTGAAAAAAATCCCCATCCCGTAATCCTGGCCTTCGTGCAAGCTGCCGCCGATTGGCAACGCAAGAAACTCGACGACAGCGTTCTGGAGTAAGTTACACAAGATTAATCTTCCGCGACATCCTGCGCTAAAGTTCCGCCGCGCGTTGCCAATTTTACCAAGCTTAGATCCCGAACGCTCGGCATGACCGCAAGTTATGGAGAGACGGGGCGCTTTTCCCGTCCTCCATCTTGTGTCTCTGTCACACGAATTCTTATGGGATTACGCAGAGAACCATTTGAGTTCCGCTGATCAACTGGAAGTTGTGTTTCTGGGAGCTGATTACCGAATCTTCCGCCCCTCCCGGAGCAAGCGATACTCCCGACATTCCCACCACGCCTTGAGCCTCGGGAGTCAATCGCCCGTTGGCCGCCGTCCCGGGCGTCGCACCTGCTCCCGTGTTATCGCCTGCAGGCATGCTGCCGGTTGGAACCGGCGCGTTGGTCCCGGTCCCCATAGCGCCCTTTAAAGACATTGGAGCCTTCGCCGACATAGGAGACGCGCCATTATTCGCCGCTGCAGCATCCAACTCCGGCCTCCCAATCGCCTGAATCGTCATCTTGAGCGGAACTTCCGTCCCATTTCTGAGGATAATTTTATCGAAGGTGATCCCCAGCCTGGATGCGGATTCCCCATGGCGTAGAGCAACCTCAACCACATGGCCTGTGACTTTTAATCCCTTGGGCGCAGGAGCGTTGTTCGCATACGGCAAGAAATCTTCGATAAACCTGGCAGTTATGTTATCTCCGACCTTAGCTTTCTTCACATCCAACGACTTCATAAGCTCAGCCCGAATAATTGTGCCCGGCACGAACAGTTCCTTCGGGTCTTGAGAGTTCGAAGAAACTCCGATCATCAGAAAAGCTGCAATCAGTGCAAATTTAAGAAGCCCCTTCATAGCTAGGCCCTCCCTCAAGGTGCAGGTCCACATGGACCTGCGCGGCAACCCACCTCACTGATATCGTATGCCCGTTCTCCTCCGGAACCAAGTAAGCTCCGCGTTGTCGGTCTCACTCCTACACAACACGAGCGTCCCAGTCGAGGAGATTCGCTGAGGTCTCTTCCCGCATCTGCGATGCTTATCGGCAGAGGTTAGATTGGTTCAGAGGTTTCTTACTGCGTCTTGATGTGGCAGCTTGCCAGCCCACGCTTCTCCAGATACTGCTGGTGATAGTCCTCGGCGGGAAAGAACGTCACCGCAGGAACAATCTGCGTGACAATCGGCTTGGAGTAGCGATGCGCCTTTTCCAGCGCTTCCTTTGAAGCTTGAGCAGCAGCCTGCTGCTCCGGCGTGTAGAAAAAAATTGCGGAGCGGTACTGTGTACCCCAATCCGGTCCCTGGCGGTTTAGTTGCGTAGGATCGTGGTTCTCCCAGAAGACCTTCAGCAAATCCTCGTAGCGGACTTTGGCTGGATCGAACTCGACTTCTACCCCCTCGGCGTGGCCGGTGCGATCGGTGCAAACTTCTTTGTACGTAGGGCTGTCAGTCTGTCCGCCCGTGTAGCCCACGCGTGTGCCGAGCACTCCCGGTATCTGCCGGAAAGTCGCTTCTACTCCCCAGAAACATCCCGCCGCGAATGTCGCTTTCTGCATCTCAATAATCGCTCCTGCACTGGGGATGGATTCCCCGAATTTTACATGCCTGTGACAAACTTTCGGTCAGATAGATATTAGATGAAGAAGCCGCCGGAAAGTCACGCGACGGAGAGCGCGATGGCCTTTTCGGGTAATTGACGCTACTAACTGATTCAAGTTAGAGTGCGGGCACGGTTGTCTTAGGAATTGTTCCGGGGGAAGTTTGTGGTTTTGAAATCCAGCCGCGCCATGGGCGTGCAAAAGCTTGCCATCTGGGTGCTTTTGGCGATGGTAATGGCGCAGGCTGCCCGGGCCGCCGCAAACTTCACTGCGCAGCGGCGCGTCGGCTATTCCACCGGCGATCAATGGGAACCCGCTCTAGCCGCCGACGGCCACGGCCATATCTACATTTTGTTTCCCCAGTATGGCGCGATAACCGGCTGTCCGGCGTGCAGCATCCCGGCTATGTCGCTGATGGTCAGCAATGATAATGGATCGACGTGGGAAGCACCTCATCCGCTCGTGCCTTCATCGAGCGGCCAGTTCGATCCGCAAGTCGTGGTCGATCCCGTCGACCGGCAGACAGTCTATGCCTCATGGCTGCAGAACAATAAACGCGATGTGATGGTGGCGCGCTCGCAGGATTTCGGCCGCTCCTGGTATCTGACTGTGGCGCAGCGCTCCGCCGACGATGCCGATAAACCCGTGCTAACCGTTCACGGCCCCGATGTCTACGTGGGATTCAATCACGAACAGGATTTCATGGTCGCCGCCTCGCATGACTACGCCCAGAATTTTTCCTCCGCGATCGTAAATCCGAATGCCGGCTCGGGATGGTCGCTGGCGGGTGGCGCCGCCGTAGATGCAACGGGCGCAGTCTATTTTTCCTGGACCGCCTACGCGCGCCAGGAATCCAGCGCCCACCCCGTTGGCCTCTACGTGAGCCGGTCGGCAGATGCCGGGCGTAGCTGGAACACAATATTGCTCGACACTTCGAGCGCGCCGCCGGACTGCGCCGCCGAGGGATGCGAGGATGGCTATCTGGGGCCGCAGATTGCGCTCGCGTCCGATGCGGCGGGAACTCTCTACGCCTTGTGGAATGCCGGTGAGACGAACGGCGGACCGGAGCGCATCTATTTTTCATCCTCCACCACCGGGGCGACAAGTTGGTCGGCTCGGATAGATGTTTCCTCCGCAGGCGCTCAGGCCAATCACAGCTTCCCCGCGATCACGGCCGGAGCGGGCGGCGACGTCCGTATGGCCTGGATGGACAGGCGCAGCCACGCTCTGCCCAACCAGCCTGTGTGGAATGTATTCCAGCGCAGTTCGAGTAACGGTGGAGCAACCTGGTCGCCGGAAGCCCAGCTCTCCGGCCCGGCACGCGGTTACGATTACATCCTGCCCGAAGGCTTCCGTTTTCCCTTCGGCGACTACTTCTCCATCGCCATCGATAACCTCGACACCACCCACGTCGTGTGGGGCGAGGGCAGAAATTACAAGTCGCCGGGTTCGATCTGGTACGCTCGCGGGCGTTAGGCGTTACCGCTGAGATCGTAGAGCGCGCCCAGACAAGCTTAGGGAATCGATTTTTCTACCCCTTTTTTACTTTGCGCTCTCGGCGTTCTCGGCGGTAAAAAGCCATCAGTCGACCATCATTATTCAACGATCAGTCCGCCAATAAGATCGGCGAGTCGCGCGATTTCCTGATCGCCGCACCACCGCTGCAGATCATCCACGATCTTCTCCGTCGCGCAAGGGTCCCAATAACTGGCAGTGCCGATCTGCACGGCTGTTGCACCCGCCAGCATGAACTCCGCAACATCGGCCGCCGTCGATATTCCTCCCATCCCGATCACCGGAATGTTCACTGCATGCGCGGCGTCGTAGACCATGCGTAGCGCGATCGGCTTGATGGCCGGTCCAGAGAGCCCAGCGGTAACATTGGCAATGCGCGGTTTGCGGGTTTCCGGATCGATCGCCATCGCCACGAAAGTATTAATCAGTGAGATGGCATCAGCGCCGGCCTCCTGCGCAATGTGAGCCATTTGCGCAATGCTGGTCACGTTGGGCGAAAGCTTGACGATCAGAGGCCGCTGCGCAACCCGTTTCGCCGTGGTCACCACTTCGTCCAGGGAGCGCGGATCACTGCCGAACTGCAGACCTCCATGCGCCGTGTTCGGGCAGGAAACGTTGAGTTCGTAAGCGGCAATCCCCTCGCCGTCGTTGAGAATCTCGATCGTTCTTTCGTAGTCCTCACGGGTGTACCCGAAGACGTTGGCGAGAACCACAATGTTTCTAACCTGCCGCAGTCGCGGCAATTTCTCCTGCAGAAACGCGTTTGCGCCGATGTTCTGCAGCCCGATGGCGTTGAGCATGCCGGCTGCGGTTTCCCACAGACGCGGCGGCGGATTTCCAATCATCGGTTCCCGCGAAAGACCCTTGACAACGAATCCACCCAGCTTGTCGAGGTGCACAACATCCTCGAACTCCACGCCATAGCCAAACGTCCCGCTGGCCGCGATGATCGGATTCTTGAGCGCGATTCCAGCAAAACTCACGCCAAGATCCGGGCTAGGCTTCCCGCCGTTTTCAGAAGATGCGGTCACTGCGGAGCCCTCTCGCCACTTGTCCCCGCCATAGCGGAACCGTTTCCCGCCTGCTGCGGAGGGGCAAGTGCCTCAATCAACACGCGGCCCACAGAGTGCGTAGGAGCGTTGATGCCCAGCAGCGACGCCAGCGTGGCCGCCATATCGACCGGTTCCGCGTGTGTGCGATAAATTCCCGGACGAAAGGGCAGCCCGTAGAAAGCGAGCGGCACATGCGTGTCATAGCTGTAGGGCGAGGCATGGTCTGTTCCCGTGGCTGCACCGAGCGTATAGATCCCAGGCACTCCCAGCACATACCAACTGCCTTCGGGCGAATAACTGTGCCGGAACTTCCTGCCGAGCGCCGTATCAGGAACTTCTTCCTCTGCCAATTGTGGCTTGATGAAGTACTCGCGCAGCGCTCCGGCCTGCTCCAGCACCTCACCCACGGCCCTTTCGGCATCGCGTTCCTTTACATGAGCGTTGCCGAATGCATCCTGATCGAGCCACGCAACCGGATAGTCGAGCTTTATATAAGAAGTCGTGCGCCCCGGAGAAAACTTCGCCGTCAGCGCTTCGTTGATCTGCGCTTCGAGCTTGCCCGCGCCCAGGTTAGCGGCCGGTATGCGCAACTTCTTCGCCGCATCCGGCAAAGCGGAGACTCCGTGGTCGGCCGACAATGCAATCCACACGTTAGCCAGCCCAATCTGATGACCGAGGAAATTGAAGAAGTCCGCAAGTTCCCGATCGAGCGCCAGTGCCATAGCCGCCATCTCGGGAGAATCCGGACCAGCCTGGTGGCCGAGAATGTCATTCGCGGAAAGGCTGATGGCCAGCAAGTCAGTGGCCGGCCCAGCGCCTAGATTTTCGTAAACCACCAAGTGCTTGGAGAATTCCAGCTCATACTCGTTGGCCAACGGCGTCGAGCCGACGACTTCATAGAATCCCGCGTCGGATCCGTCTTTCCCCTTGCGATGAGCCGTCGATCGCAAAACATCTCCGTTCGTATTCTTCCAATCCCGATCCCAATATTTTGCCGCGCGATTACCCGAGTTGAACTCCTGCGCCCACTTGGGCAAGTCAGGACGATAATAAGTAGAAGTAATCCACGCACCGCTGTTCGCTTCAATCCAATAAGCCGCGTCCGCGGCAAAACCGCCCGGCAGCACCGCGGCCCGGTCTTTCAAAGAAACCGCGAATACTCGTGCCTGCCCTTGGGTCGCGAGCTTGAGTTCGTCGCCCAGCGTATCAGCCAGCAGGTTATGCGGAGACGCACCCGCCTTCGTTCCACCAATGTCCCCGTTAATGCCCACAAGCTTGATATCGTCATCCTCCACCGAAGTCACCATGCGCTTCTTCTTCGGATCCCACCACTCATTCGCGGCAATGCCGTGGCCGTTGGTGTAGGCGCCGGTAAACAGCGTCGCATGACCTGGTGCCGTGCGCGTGTTCGCATAATCGTAATTGCAGTCGGTGAAGTTAGCCCCGTGATCCATGAGCAAGCGGAATCCACCCTCGCCGAACTTGTCGCGATAGCGCTCCAGATAGTCGCCGCGAAATTGATCGATGACAATCACCACAACCAGCCTGGGGTGCGCATTGTAAGCTGAGGCAAAACTTGCGGGGATGCGAGCCAACAGGAGAACGGAGACGAGAACAGCCGGCGCCACCGAAAGAAAGCGGCGCGCAGGCGTAGCCCGGGGGAAGGATCTCATCGCGAAGTTAGTTTACACAGAGGATGGTTTTACGCCAACGGCCTCAATGAATCGGCGGAAGTCCAATTTTGGCGACCAGATCGCTGAACTCCTGCTTCTGGTGGAGCGATTGAAACGCAGTGTCAACCGGTAGCGTAACCAGCGACAAATCATGCCTCTGATAGGCGATATCGAGATATCTCAAGGCGTCTTCTTGATGCCCGAGAGCAGCGTGAGCGGCGGCCACATCAAACGCCGACCCAGGGCCACGGTCGAAAGCTTCCTCGGCGCTATGCAGGCGCGCTTCTAGCAGCCCGGTGAGCCCGCTTTTGCGGTACCCTTTTTCTTCCGCGCCGATTTTTTTCTTTGCGCCCGCATCGTGACGCAGGCCGGCAACCGTCTTTTTCTCCAGAAAATAACCGGGATAGTTTCCCTCTTGAAAATACATCTCGGCCAGATATCGATGAGGATGAACAAACTCGGGTTGGGAAACTTCGAGTTGTGTCAGCAGAGCCCGCGCCTCTTCTTTCTTTCCAGCCTCCGCGAGAATGAATCCTTTATCCGCAAGAATTGGGGTTGAAGAAGGATTGAGCTGCCGGGCTCGCTCGATTTCTGCCATTGCTTCCGACGTACGTCCGATCTCAATCAGGAAAGTGGCATACCAATGATGAGCGCGGGACAACGTTGGGTCCAGTTCGATCGCACGCTTGAACTCGCGGTCTGCCATGACCGCATCAAAAAATCCCCAGAACGTCGCGAAGGCCAGAGAGTTGTGCGCCTCGGCGGAATTAGGATCCAATTGCACCGCTTTGCTGGCAGCCGCCCGCGCCCGCGGAAATGCCTCTTGCGGCGGCATCGCGCTGTACTCCCGCAGCAAATTGTAGGTATCCGCCAGCCCAACATACGGCGCCGCGTAGGCCGGATCGTGCACAATTGCCTGCGTAAAAAAATCCACCGCATTGTTCAGCCCGTCAGGCGTCCGCTTTTCAAAATAGTAGCGGCCTTTCAGATAAAAGTCCTGAGATTCCGCATCGGCCACGTGAGGCGCGGCGAGCGCATTCTTAAAGCGAGGCTCGCGATGCCCGAAGGAGAAAACAAGGAACGAGACGGCGATCAGGATGAGAGGAAAAAGCCACAGCAAAGACCGGGCTGCGGCCATCGTGGATGGGTTGTCGCGCGCGTGGAAATCAAAAGCTGAATCGGCGTAGGCAACGTCGGCCGCATTGATGTGCAGCGGCGCCGGGGCGGACTCGCGCCCTCCACGAGCATCCGCAGAAGATTGCTCCGGCGGAAGCTCGTCCACCTCACGGGCCGCATTCGGAGGGTTGAGCCACTCCGCCAATTCTTCGGCGTACGCGAACACACCGCCGCGAGCGCTCCCTGGCACCCGGTACACAGGTAATCCGCGCTCCTTTTCCCAACGTTTTACGGTGCGCTCGTCACGACCAAAGAAGGCTGCAATCTGCTTCCATGAATCCAACCGCTTGGTCGGTGCGAGTGACTCGCTATGAGCGGCCATACCTTCTTATGTCCCGATGAGGCAACGTCCTCTATGACGATCCTGCTTGGGGGGAAGCGAGGTGTGCGTAGTATAGCGGAATCCTCGCCCAAACGAACTACCACGAACGTGCCCCCAGGGGAGTAAGTGAGCTCCCAGAGCCCCCGCCGCTGAACATCAGGGACTTTCTTCTCAACCGCATCTTTGATTCACGCCCCCGGTTCTAGGACTTCGGCGGCCGCGTGATCGCTCCCTGGGAGGCCGATGAAACCAGAGCAGCATACTTGGCAAACACTCCGGAAGGATACCGCGGCTGCGGAGCTTTCCATTCTTTCATTCGCTGTCGAATCACTTCGTCGCTGATCTCAACTTCTAAAACTCTCTCTTTAACATCGAAGCGAATCATGTCTCCATCTCGCACGGCGGCGATCGGTCCGCCGAGCGCGGCTTCCGGCGAAACATGGCCGGCCATCAGCCCATGTGTGGCGCCGCTGAATCGGCCGTCGGTCAACAGCGCCACCGTCGAACCCAATCCCTCGCCTACGATTGCGCCCGTAACACTTAGCATTTCGCGCATCCCCGGTCCGCCCTTGGGACCTTCGTTGCGAATCACGACGACGTCGCCGGAATTAAGTCTCTTGCTGGTCACCGCAGTCATGGCATCTTCCTCTGACTCAAACACGCGAGCCGGGCCACGATGCTCCAGCCTTTCATGTCCGCTAATTTTGGCCACACATCCTTCAGGCGCAATATTTCCCCTCAGAACGACGAGCCCTCCGCTTTTCTTCAACGGCTTCTCCAGCGGCATGATTACTTCCTGCCCAGGAGTTTCAATGGCGCTCTCGCTCTCCGCTCCAAGTGAACGACCGGTAACCGTTAGCGCCGTAGGGTGAATATGTTTTCCACGCAGCAGTCGCCGAGCCAGCAAGCGCACTCCGCCAGCGCGGTGCATGTCCGCCGCTACAAAACGTCCGGAGGGTTTCAGATCGGCGAGCAGAGGCGTGTGCTCACTCACTCTCTGGAAATCGTCGATTTGCAAATCGACGTCAGCTTCGCGCGCAATAGCCAGCAGATGCAGCACTGCGTTGGTCGATCCGCCGGTTGCGGCCACCGACGCGATCGCATTTTCAAACGCATCGCGGGTCAGAATCCCCCGCGGTCGAATTCCTTCGCGCAGCAGATTCAGCACGACCTGCCCGCAATCGAAGGCCACCTGATCTTTTCTTGCGTCCATCGCGGGCACGCTGTTGAAGCCCAGGGGGGAAAGGCCGATCATTTCCATGACCGTCGACATGGTGTTCGCAGTGTACTGGCCGCCGCAGGCGCCGGCTCCGGGACAAGCCACGTTCTCGAGATCGTGTAATTCTTGATCTGTGATTTTTCCGGCGGCATTGGCCCCCACCGCTTCAAACACATCCTGGATCGTGACGTCCTTGCCCTTATAAGTGCCGGCAGCAATGGTCCCACCATAAAGAACGAGCCCAGGAAGATCCATGCGCGCGAGTGCCATGGCCGCCGCCGGAATCGTCTTGTCGCATCCCACTACGCACACCACCGCGTCGAACAATTGCCCGCGGCAAACCAGTTCAATAGAATCCGCAATCAGTTCCCGGCTCACCAGCGATGCACGCATGCCTTCCGTTCCCATGGTCTCGCCATCAGAAATCGCGATGGTATTGAATTCCATGGGCGTACCACCCGCGGCGCGAATGCCTTCTTTCACTTTTGCCGAGAGCCGCCTCAGGTGAAAGTTACAAGGCATGGTTTCGATCCAGGTGTTCGCTACGCCAATGAGCGGCTTGCGAAGATCGGCGTCAGTGAATCCGATGGCTTTGAACATGGCGCGCGCCGGAGCACGGTCGCGCCCGTCGGTAATTCCGTGGCTGCGATGCTTAAGATTCATGATGATTAAGATACACGCCGAAAGATTACAAGAGAGATGAAATTACGGGCGCAAACAAAAACGGGAAATCTGCTTTCCAGTCGCGTCAGGAGGCGCGCTCGATTGCAGATTCCCCAACTGCCATGATGCTTATGCTCCCCGCATCACGCTTCTGACACCGCAAACCAAAACCTATGCCAAAGCGGCGCGAGCCGATTGCCCTGCAAGGCTCGCCGAGCCGGGCGGAAGCGGCGCCCACTCCCCATCTGCATGCTGCCGCAAAGCCGCGCTGGAACCTACCTCAATCACATCCACGATGCCGTACCATTCCCGGCAAAGCTGGCCAATCTGCTTGTGCGTCACGCCGAGCTGCAAAGTCACGGTGTAGTCGGGCCCGGCGGCCTCCGCGTGCACCGATGTCAGATCGATTCCTCTGCGAGAAATTGCATTTAAAATTCGCATCAATGCGCCTTGCGCGTTGCGATAGCGGATGTGAAAGACTCGCATGTTCATTCCTCGAACTAGATTTTGGAACTAATGACTGAGCGATTTAGTGATGGAAACCGTTTGCACCCGCGCCTTTCCATCGCATAATCACCCGATCGCCCGATCACTCGATTCTTTACTTGTCCTCGAACACCATCTCCGAAAGCGCCGCACCCGCCGGAACCATCGGATAGACGTTGGCTTCGGGATGGCAATCAAATACCAGCAGTTCCGGCTGCGGCGAGCGCAAAAAGTTCCCAATGAGATCTCCCGTCTCCGCCGATACCGGATACTCCGCCAGGGCAGCCTCATTCAGCCGCCATCCATGAATCTTGTAGGCCTTGGCAATCTCCACAAAATCCGGATTGTCGCTCAAATCGGTTTCGGCGTAGTTGCGCGCGTAGAAAAGTTGCTGCCACTGCCGCACCATGCCCAGATACTTGTTATTCACAATCACCATTTTTATCGGCAGACCGAGCCGGTGCACCGTGGCCAGTTCCTGAATGTTCATCTGGAATCCGCCATCGCCCGAAACGCACAGAACGCAGGTTTCCGGCTTCGCCAGTTGCACGCCGACTGCGGCCGGCAGAGCGAAACCCATCGCTCCCAGGCCACCCGAGGTAATAAATCCTCGCGGTGACGACGAACGATAGCGCTGCGCCGCCCACATCTGGTGCTGGCCTACGTCGGCAATCACAACATTGTCGGCTGGCAGTCGACTGAAGAGTTCATCGAGAAAGCGCATCGTGGGCTGAGCCAATCCACGCGGATCAAGTTCCGCCCGCTCCCGTCCGCAAGCCACTCCGCGCCAGCCGCTCCAGTCGGGCAAGGGCGCGCCGCGCAGCTCTGCATGGAAGGCCGGAATCGTCTCCGCTAGATTCCCGATCACCGGCACTTGGCAAGCTCGCACGCGATCGAGCTGCGCCGGATCAATTTCAAAGTGAACGATCTTGGCATGCGGCGCAAACTGCGTAGGATCGCCGGTCACACGATCATCGAGACGCGCACCAAAAACCAGCAGCAAATCGGTTTCGTGCAGCGCCAGGTTGGCCGCGCGCGTCCCGTGCATGCCGACCATCCCCAGGTAATACGCCGCTTGTGGCAGAACCGCGCCCAGCCCGTGCACGGTCGCGAAGGTCGGAATATTCAAATCGTCGAGCAAACGCCGCAGCCCGGGAATCGCTCCCGAAAGTTTTGCTCCCGCGCCCACCAGCGCCACCGGCCGCCTGGATCCTTGCAGCAAAGCAACAATCGTGTCGCTGAATCCACCTTCCGCTTGCGCATCCTCGGTCCGCGCATGCGGAGTGAACTTTACCGGACCGGAGAATTCTTTCTTAGCTTTCAGCAGATCGGTCGGAATGTCGATGACTACCGGCCCCGGCCGCCCGCTCCGCGCCCAGTGAAATCCCTCCGCAATCACCTCCGGAATTTCGTCAATCGTTCGCACCAGCCGGCTCCACTTGGTCAGCGAAAGCGTCACTCCGAAAACGTCTGTCTCTTGAAACGCATCCGTGCCGATCATCGGGGTGCGCACTTGGCCAGTGATGCAAACCAACGGAACCGAATCCATCTTTGCATCGGCAATACCGGTTACCAGATTGGTTGCGCCCGGGCCGCTGGTCGCGATGGCCACGCCAACTTTTCCTGTAACCCGCGCGTAGCCTTCCGCCGCAAACGCCGCGCCCTGCTCATGCCGCGTCAGAACATGCCGGACGCCGCTTCCCTCCAACGCGTCATACAACGGCATGATCGCGCCTCCGGGATACCCGAACACCAGGTCGACCCCTTCGGCGTGCACGCACCGCAAAACGATTTCGGCTCCCTTGAGCATTCCCACCAACCCTTGTCATCCTGAGCGGAGTTGCCGCGAAACGGAGGGCAACGCAGCCGAAGGATCCCTACCTGCACCGATCAACGGTCAGAAATTTCTTACTTCCCTTAGGCATTCGCTGCCTGTGCAGCCTGCGCCTTCGCCGCATCCGCAGGCTTCTTTGCCTGCCTGCCGGGCAGCCAGCTCATCATGCCGCGCAACTGCGCCCCCACCATCTCGATCGGATGCTGCTGCTCTCTCTCGCGCAACTCCGTGAAGTTGTACCCACCGTCCTGGTTTTCCTTAATCCACTCCCGAGCAAACGTTCCGTCCTGAATGTCAGCCAGAATCTTTTTCATCGCGGCCCGCGTAGCATCGCCCACCACTTTTTCGCCGCGCGTCAGGTCGCCATACTCGGCGGTATTCGAAATCGAGTGCCGCATCCGGCTCAATCCCCCTTCGTAGATCAGGTCGACAATCAGCTTCATCTCATGCAGGCACTCGAAATAGGCGATCTCCGGCGCATAGCCGGCTTCCACCAACGTCTCGAATCCCTTCTGGATGAGCGAAGTCAACCCGCCGCACAGCACCGCCTGCTCACCGAACAGATCGCTTTCGGTTTCTTCCTTGAATGTGGTCTGCAGCACGCCCGCGCGAGTGGATCCAATACCATGCGCATAAGCCAGCGCGTATTCGTGCGCTCGCTTGCTGGCATCCTGTTGGATCGCGATCAGCGCCGGCACGCCGCGTCCTTCGGCATACACTCGCCGCAGTAGATGCCCCGGGCTCTTGGGCGCGATCATCACCACGTCCACATCGTTCGGCGGAACAATCGTCTTGAAATGGATGCTGAACCCATGCGAGAACCCGATAATTTTTCCGGGATGCAGAAAGGGTTTGATGTGCTGCTCGTAGACCGCAGCCTGTGTCTCGTCGGGAGTAAGCACGTGGATCCAGTCGGCGCGTTTGGCGGCTTCATCCGGCGTCACCACGACCATGCCATCGGCTCGGGCCTGTTGTGCGCTGTGCCGATTCGCCTCCAGCCCCACGATTACCTTGCAGCCGCTGTCGCGCAGATTCTGCGCCTGAGCGTGTCCCTGGCTGCCATAGCCCAGGATGGCGATGGTTTTGCCCTGCAGGGCCTCGGCATTCGCATCGTGTTCATAAAAAATAGTAGCCACCAGCGTGCTCCTTTTACGGTAGCGCCGGCGTCTCGCCGGCGCGTGTGGGGACGGGCAGTTAGCCCACTTACAGATTCACCGACCGACCGGTCGGTATCGGAGATACTACCTTCGCCCAAAGCCCCTGTCAAGCGAGGATGTGTACTCCCCTGCAACCCCTTGAGAGCGCCGCGCCGTTGCGTTGGCAATCCCGCCGCGAAGTAGTTACCATGTCACCCGATGGCCCGCGAGACCGTGGTTGACTCCCGGCAGGAAATTCTGCGCACCGCCGCTCGTCTATTCCAGCAACGCGGCTACGACGCCACTTCCATGAACGATGTCGCTGCCGCTCTCAAATTGAGCAAGGGCGGCCTCTACCACCACTTTCAGAGCAAGGACGAGATCCTGTTCGAAATCATGAACCATGCCATGGAGATCACAGACGAGCGCGTGCTCAATCCCGTCCGTCGCATCGCCGATCCCGAGGAGCGCCTGCGCGCCCTCATTCGACTCCACATCGAGGTCGTGCTCAGCCCGCGCGACCGCGAGATCACTGTCATGCTGCACGAAAACCATCCTCTGCCGCCCTCGCTGCGCAAACGGATCAATTCCCGCAAGAAGGACTACATCCACTTCCTCGAAAACCTGATGGCGGAAGTACAAAACAAATCGTTTCAAACGAAATCGCGGCATCCACATCACCCAAAAGCCAAAGTTAGCCCGCGCGCCGCCGCCTTCGCGCTGCTGGGCATGATCAACTGGATTTACCAGTGGTACAAACCCGCAGGCGACTTGCAGGCGCAGAACCTCATTCCGCAATTTACCGATCTCATCTTCGGAGGCATCCTCGCGTGAAATCTCTCTTTGCCACCGTCTCCGAGATCGAGCGACAGCGGTCCCGGAGCGGTAAACCGTACCGCGAATTTCTTCGCGTGCCGGCGATGAGCGCCGGCCTCTACGTCCTCCCCACCGGTGCAACGGACCTGCAGAGACCGCACCACGAAGATGAGATCTATTACGTTATCCGGGGACGAGCCCGCTTCAAAGTTGCCCAGGAAGTCCACGAGGTATCCGCAGGGAGCATGATGTTCGTCGCAGCTGAAGTGGAGCATCATTTTTACGACGTAAAGGAAGAACTGGCAGTGCTGGTGCTCTTCGCGCCCGCCGAAAGCTAACCCACAACGAGCTCGGCATGGATTTCCAGATTACATTCCTGCAGCCCGAAGACTGGTCAGCCGTTCGCGAGATTTATCGAGAGGGCATTGCCACCGGTAATGCAACATTCGAAACCGAGCTGCCGGACTGGGAGAAATGGAACTCCAACCATCACAAAGATTGCCGCCTTTTTGCCCGAAATCGCGAGCAAGGCTTGGGCTGGGCCGCCCTCAGTCCGGTGTCCGGCCGTCGAGTTTACTCTGGAGTGGCGGAGGTGTCTGTCTACGTGGCTGCTGCAGCGCGGCGCGCCGGAATCGGCAAAGCGCTACTGACAGCTCTGATCGATGAATCCGAGCGCCACGGAATCTGGACAGTGCAGGCCGGAATCTTTCCCGAGAACGCCGCCAGCATCGCCCTGCACAAATCCTGTGGATTCCGAGAAGTTGGCGTGCGCCACCGCCTCGGCAAACTGGGCGAGACTTGGAAAGACGTGCTGTCACTGGAGCGCCGAAGCCCGATTGTCGGTATCTGATGTCGCGGATTTGACCGGGACCAACTACTAGGTACTCGGTACTATCTCCTACTTCGCAGGAATCCAGTAAATCTCTTCCTTAATCGCCGATCGATCGACAAAGCCGCGCCGCTTCAAGATCGCTTTGCTGTTCGCAATCATGTCCGGATGTCCACATAAATACGCGGTGGTATTCGTGGCGTCGAGTTCCCAGTGGTCGGCATACTTGCGCAACACATCGTCGGCGCGCCCGATCTCACCCGGCCAGTCGGCATGATCCCAGGGGCGGCTCACGGTGGGCACATATTTGAACCAGGGCAGCTCCGCGTCGAAACGATTTAGTTCCTCTTTGTAGCCGAACTCCCAGGGCCGGCTCGCCCCGTTGAGCAAATAGAGCTGGTGGCTCCCGTCGAAGCGCCCTTCTTTCCAGTCTTTCGAAAGTGTGCGCACAAAACTCACAAACGGCGCCACTCCTGTCACAGTCGACACCAGCAGATGATGCTTGCGCCCGCTCTCCGTATCCAGGGTAAATTTGCCTTTTGGTATTTTCCGCATCAGCAGTTGGTCGTCCGGTTGCAACCTGTAGAGGCGAGGCGTGAGTGCTCCCTCAGGCACCAGCTCAAAGAAAAATTCGATTTCATCTTCAAAGGGCGCCGACACAATCGAGTACGGACGCTCCGTTCGCTTGCCATCGTGCTCCACGCCCAGCGTGGCATACTGGCCTGGAAGAAACTGGAACTCGCCGCCGGGCTGGATGCGAATCATCCATAGGTCTGGCGCAAACTCCACGCGCTTGGTCACCCGCGCCCGGTAAAATTTCTCGTCCCCCACTGCCATCTGCAATATCCTCGAAGACCCGGCACGCGCTTGGCACGTGGACGCAGAGCCGACCGCCGCGGGTCGTTAAAGTTTTGAGATGATACATGGAGGGTTGATGTTTCGCAATCGAACGGTCGTTGCAGCGTTCCAGAAAGGCATTCGATCCAGCAAGTGTTATGGAGGTGTATTCTTCACGGTACGCTCCTCCCCCGAGACAATTGAGACCGGGAGCACCGCGCTTGAAATCGAAAGCATACCTCTTCGTATTCGACGGGTTGGCGGATTGGGAGCCCGCGCTCGCTTTATGCGAGCTCCGGAGATCCGGCAAGCACGAAGTACGGTCCGTGGGACGTTCGCGCGAGCCCGTGGTGACAATGGGAGGGCTAAGAGCCATGCCTGACATCACCATCGACGAGTTCGAGATCGACCCAGCCGAAACCGCGATTTTCATTTTGCCGGGAGGAACCCAGTGGGAGAAAGGCCCGGACCCGAAGGTGGAAGAACTTCTTCGGCGTTTGCATGCCGAGCATATCCTGATCGGCGCCCTATGCGCAGCCACGCTGGAGATTGCCCGCGCCGGGCTGACCACCGGGATTCGCCACACCAGTAACGCAAAGAGCTATTTGAAAAAGATGGTTCCGGATTACAAGGATGAGGGTTTTTACGTGGACGAATTGGCGGTGTCCGATCACAAGATCATCACGGCGAGCGGACTAGGGAGCGTCGAATTCGCGCGCGCCGTGATCCGCGAGTTGGCGCTCTACAGCGAAGCCGACACCGAGATGTGGTTCCAAATGTTCAAGAATGGCGCCATACCTGCGAGCATGCGCTAAGACGTCGTTGCAGATTTTCCGCCTTACTTCCAATTGCCGCAGCATTCGGTAGCGCCCGAAGCCTTTCCAGTTCGTCCTGGGTTTTTTGCCAGACCCCCGGTTTCTTCTTGGTCGCAATGGGTGCGTTGGGATCGCCGTAGAAAGCGAGGATGTTCGCCCGCAGCTCCGGAGTGATCTGATCAAAGTTGTGCCCGGCTAACTGGTCCAGCAACCGAGCGTAAGTATCATCGGCTAGCCTGTACTCGCCCGCTCGCGTATCGTGTCCCGTGTCAAAGTCGGTATTCGTGAGCTGCAGATTTCCATCCGCCGTTTCGCGCAGAAGCTTGGTATAGTCCTCTACCGTCTTATCCACGCTGGCAATATAGAGATCTTCCGTCTTCTGAGCGGGAATTTTGAAATCGAGCGCCTTGAACGGACCTATCTTGGGCACAAACTTGAGAAAGAACGCCAGCACGCGTGTTCCAAGTCCCGGCCGGTGATAGCCTTTGCCCCACTCTTTTTGGTAGCTCGTCCGCGATAAATAATAGCGAAACTGCCGCGCCCGAAAGTTGGGCGTCTCCGAGACGATCTCTTGACGGCGCGCAATCAGGGCCACGCGCGTCATCTCGGGAATCACCGAAGCGATCGCGCGCCGGAATGTTCCCATCGCCAGATCTTCGTCCGAAATTACATCGCTCAGTGGAATCCCGTACGTATCCTGGAACGCTCGTTCCATGACCGGCTTGGAAATCTCGAAGCCGACGAAGTCGTGATAGCGATCAGACGTGTAACGATTCTTCGCAACCTGCGTCACATCCAAGCCAAACTCCATTCGAATGTGCGCTTTGGGATTGTCCTCGTAGGTCACCTCTTTGCCATACTTCCTTTCGAGCTTCGGAAACTCGAGGCCGACCGCTTGATTGACCGTGGGATGGCCGCAGTTGTCTGCCGAATAGTGAGCTAAAGCACCCAGCGCAAAAGCGTATTCGTCAATGTCAGACGCTTCCTTAACCAGGTTGACAATAAAATCGCCGCTCCTCACATAGTGCGTAAGGTCGCTGAAATACTTATTGCCAAACGGATAGTAGCCCATGTCCTGCATGACGGATCCGCCGTAGGCAAATGCATGCGCCTTCTTCAAGTCGTCGTCAGTGGCGGCGGGAAATCCCTTCTTGAGCATCGGCAGAAGATTGTCTTTCCACGCCAGGTCCACGATCTCCTCATGGGTCAGCACGGAATACGCCGCGCAGGTCTGCAATGCATAGTCCGGCGCCAGAACCATCGCCAACCCCAACCAGATCGCCGACCGCCACGAACTAAGAATGCGCCTCATTTGCCCAGAACCAGCAGCACAAAGGTGTCGGGCAAAATGTTGTGAGGATGTGGATTATCGGCCGTCGCCGCTGGAGCCGGTCCGAATTTTGCCGTGACCAAATAAACATCATGCGTTTTAGAATCGAGCGCGAGAGTACGCGCACCTGGTTGCGTCGGCACATTTTCCGCCACGCTGAATTTCTCGGGCGATTCCTCGCGCACCACGGTCAGCACGCCTTCCCCGCACGAAGCGAAAGCCAGCCCGGTTTCGTCATCGAAAGCGGTTGCGTCCACGCCGTCGCCGATCGCGGGCGTGGCCAGAACCTTGCCGGTGTCTGCGTCCACCACCGCCATCATCTTGTTATCGCACCCCACAAACAGCCGGCGGTTCTTCCGGTCCATCGACAATCCGCTGGGGGATTCGCAAGGCGCGAGCGGCCATTTCGATTTCACCTCAAGTTTGTTGGCATCGATCGCCACCAACTCGCTCTTGTCTTCGATATTGACGAACACCTCTCCTTTGCCATCGCTGACCGCAAACTCCGGTTTGCCCTCAAGCTTGATCGTTCCCAACACCGCACCCTTCTCGGCATCCAGGGCAGTCGCGTCCTGACTTCGCCCGTTAAGCGTGAAAACCCGCTTGCTTGCCGGATCGTAAAGAATCGCATCCGGATTTTCTCCGACCTTCACTTTGCTGCTGGTGGCCAAGGTCTTCAAATCAAAAATGCTGACCGTGCCTTCTCGCCCATTGCTGGTAAACCCCCGCCCCAATTCCGGTGCAAGGGCAATACCATTCACTCCCTGCGTGTCGTCAATGTCTCCAACATTCTTTCCAGAATCCAGGTCCAGCACAATGACGCGAGTCGCTCGCGAAATATAAAGACGTCGCGCCGAGGCGTCGGCTACCAGGTAATCCCAACTGCCTGCGCCGCCTACCTTATAGGTCTTCACGATCGTGTACCCCGGGCCAGCCGCGGCCAGAGCAACTGCGGCAAGCATTAGAACCAGCAGGACGAACGACCAACGTCGCAAATCACTGGCTTTGGCAAACATTCTTCCTCCGTAAATTTCCCAGGCGTACGGCGTCTCTTCCGATGCCAGTTTCGACTCAGATGTGGCCGCGCATCGCACCTCAGTTGGCCGGACCCCGAAGTAACTTTACCCTACTGACGCCTCTTCCCTAAACTTGACGCTATGGATGTTCTTCAACCGAGCGTCTCAGGTCAACCGCGGACTGGAGTTCTTGATCCCGTGGAACCGCGCCTGCAGCCGACGCCGGATTACGGCACCCTTGGCCCGGGTTCAGACGTCGCGCTGAAGCCGGTTCCCGGATCTTTCGATTCCACTCGGACGCCTGTCCCCAACTTACGACTGCTGCATTTCGGCGCTATGCTCGCTGGAATCGGACTCGCGCTAGTCGTTGCCGCCGCCGGAGGCACAGGCGCAGTTTGGGGAAAATTATCTACTCCGTTCTCGCCGCGAAAAAATCCTGGAGTTTCTTCTCCGTTGTTGTCCGATCGCGACCTAGATGGTCAGAACCCGCAAAGGCAAGCTGAAATTCTCCTCGAACGCGCCATGGCTCGCTCCGAGGGCGCAACCGCGCAGATCGAAGCCCGCGTCAATAGCTGGCGTGGACAACTCCAGTGGGATGCGAGACTCGGTGAACTCTCCACCGCTGCGCTCAACTCAAACGACAGAAGCGTGCAAGATTCCGCCATCGAAGTACAACTGGCAGCCTACGGACTCGCCAAGAGCGAATCCAATGTCGACGCACTCGTAGGTCAAGCCAACTCCTCCGATCACGCGCAAAAGATTTGGGCTTTCTGGACCCTCGCCCTGCTGGCCAACCGGGGCGTTGAAACCGATCGCGTCGTCCAGGTACTGAGCACTCATCTGAAAGTTTCTGACCGCGGATCGGATAAGGCTTCCGAAGATGCCCGCCGCTGGGCCGTCGAAGGTCTGGCCGTGGTAGGAACGAATTCAACTATCGCACCCTTGCTCGAAGCCATGCACGACGACCCTTCGCCGCTGGTGCGTGAACGCGCGGCCTGCAGCCTCGCGGAGTCCGGCATGTTAAGTCATGATCAGAGACTGATCGCCGTCCCGCAACTTATCAACTACTCCGACGATCCGGCTCTTGACGCCGAGACCCACGCCTGGGCCTTCCAGGCTCTCGGCGATATCACCCGGCAACGCCTGCCCAACGACTCTGCAGCTTGGCGGAATTGGTATCAGAGCAACAGCGCCAATAACTAAACTCCGCAGCCCAGCCGGCCACGCCAGCGCCCCTTAAGAACGAAAAAAACGCTAGTGCTTGCGGCCAAAATTATGCTCTCGCGCGTCTAAGGAACTAGTAGGATCCTATATAGGATCAAAGCGAGTCGTCGTCTTACTTTCTCTTCTCCATGCGCGCCGGTAAACCGATTTCCGCTCCCGTGCAATCCGCCGTCTCTGAGTTGCTCTCGGAACTGCACGGCGCAAGCGGTTGCGAAAAGCTCGGTCTTGCCCCTGAATCCTTCGCCGAAATTCTTGCTGATGTGGCTATGAAATATCTACCTGCGGAGGCCACGGAAGCGGAAGCTCGCACTTTTCTTCTAAGCCTGCGAATTGCGGAACTCGCCCTCGCCAGAGCCTGTGTCGCCGGCCACAATACTGCCTGGGAACTTTTCCTGATTCGCTACCGCGAAAAACTCCACCAGTGCGCCCTGCGCATCGCCCGGGAAGACTCTGCCGCCCGCGATCTTGCCGACTCGCTCTACGCCGAACTCTACGGCACCACCACTCGCGACGGCCAGCGCGTCTCCAAGCTGGCATCGTTCACCGGCCGTGGATCGCTCGAAGGCTGGTTGCGTACCGTGCTCGCTCAGGAGTTCGTGAATCGCTACCGCCGAACCAGGCGCCTGGTCAGTCTCGACGAAGAAGGCGAAGAAGGCTCGCAATTCGCGGCTCCCGAGCCAGAGCCGGTTGCGCCGCCGGATTCGCGCCTGGAAGCTGCCACTGACGCCGCCCTGGCTTCGCTCTCCAGCGAGGACCGCATGGTGCTGGCGTCGTATTTTCTCGACGGCCGGAGACTGGCAGAGATCGCGCGCCTGTTGGCCGTGCACGAGTCCACCGTCAGCCGGAAAGTGGACAAGCTGGCGAAGTCGTTGCGCAAGAAAATTTTGGCGAACCTGATCCAGCAAGGCATGGCTCGTCGCCAGGCCGAAGAGGCATTGGACGTTGACGTCCGCGACCTACGCTTGGATATTCGCCGCAGCTTGACGCAAGAATCGTCACCGCCGGCGTTCCCTAGAAAGAGAGAAACCAGGGTCGAGGCGCTCCGAGAGGGTCAGGAGTGAAATTAAACGAGGGCGTAAAGCGATTGGCTGAAAGCTAAGAACGGAATGCAAAGCATCCCCAAATTCGTGGTGAAGCGGCTCCAACAGCACCTGGCCACCGCCGAGTCGCATCCCGATGCCGATCTTCTGACCGCGTTCGCCGAGCACTCTCTTAAGGGTCGCGAACGCGCCCTCCTCATGGAGCACCTGGCGGCCTGTGGCGATTGTCGAGATGTAGTCGCTCTCGCTCTGCCCGTGACGGAGAGCGTGACCTTGCCCGCCCGCAACGCCCCTGGGATCGGCTGGCTATCCCGGCCAACGCTTAGCTGGGCAGCCGTTTCGGCTGTAATTCTCGTCGTGACATCCGCCGCCATTCTGCACTACTCCCATCGCAACCAGGCCGCGACCATCGCTTCGAACTTCATGCAAAAGGACGCCGCGCCAACTCCTTACGTCTTGGATCAAACGCTCTCGCGCCACGCCACCCTTCCAGCAAGGGCGACACCAATGGAACCTTCGGCCGCGCTCGACTCGCAGACGTCGACTACACACAAGCTGGCGCTCGAAGCCAACCGCGTGGTTCAACCCCCAAGTTCCGCACGGTTGTCAGCCTCGCAGGTTTTTACCGTTGGAAGCGGCTCTGCGGGAGGAATCGGGAGCGGATCCGGCATAGGAAGTGGTTCCGGCGCTGGCCAGGGAGTTCCGCCCCGCCGTGACTCAATTGCACAAGCCTCGCAGGACCCGACTGTACCGGCGCAGAATCCAGCTCGCGAAATCCACCAACAGGTTAGGGTCGGTGCCGCTTCCACGATGGTTGAAGTGCAAGCCGAGGCTGCGACACTCAACCCAGAAACCGCCCCGACAGGTCAGAACCAGATTGCTCAGAATCGAGCCGACTTGCCCATCCAGGGCCGCGCATTTACCGACCTCAACGTAGTCAAGGCCAAAGACCCCGTGCCCCCACAAGCTGCCCCCATCGGCTCCTCTGCCGCATCGGCTGGTTCCAATGTGGCTATGCAGACCTCGTCGTCGGCGACGCTCCAGGCGTCACCGCGGTGGACCGTCAGCCCCGCCGGAACCTTGCAGCGTTCCTCGGACGGCGGAAGCACTTGGCAGACCGTCGACCCGTCTGCCTCCCTGCGCGTTTCTGTGGCCAGAGCAGCGGTGACCGCCCAAGCTGGTCCGGTAGCAACCGACCCGAAGAAAGAGAACCTAAATCGGAAAACCGGCACTGCGCCGAATCCGAGCCCGGTCTTCCGCGCCGTAGCCGCCATTGGACTTGAAGTTTGGGCGGGAGCTTCCGGTGGACTTCTCTATCACAGCCCGGATGGCGGTAATCGCTGGCTTCTCGTCGCCCCCGCCGAAGGCGGCACAATTCTTACCGGTGACATCGTCAACATCCAGTTCTCTGACCCACAGCATGGGAGAATCGCAACTTCGACCGCCGAACTCTGGACCACCTTCGACGCCGGCCAAAGCTGGCGTAAGCAGCAATAATTCTTCTCTAACTCCCTGCATTAGTACTATTTAAGGCCGCCGCCGACCGCATACACCGAATTACCAAAGTGACGTTTACAAGACCCGCCCCTCAAAATAGTATCCGGGAGTAGTTTGGCAGTTCTGGGGGAGGGCTGCCGAGGCGTCTTGGACTGAAAAGTCTGGGGCGCTTTTTTATTGTTATGATCCCAAAGTACTCTGAAAGCAGGGGTTACGTCGATTCGGGACGTTTGACGAATAGCACCATGTTTTCCTCGTCCAGATATCGGTCGCCGATCTTCAATGCCCGTCGTTCGCAGCCAAACGACTCAAATCCGAGCGATCGATAAAGTTTTATGGCGGCGTCTTGGGTCGTGACCACCGAGAGCATAATCTGCTCAATCCCTTCAATCTTGCTGGCGCGCTCCAGCAGCATCCGCAGCATATCCTGCCCGGCTCGTTTCCCTCGCGCCTCGCGCGCTACATAAACGCCCCAGATGCGTGCCTTGTGCCGCTCCTTGAGACCTTTATTACGAAAAAAACCCGCAGTGCCGACGAGCCGCTCGCCGAGGAACGCGCCAACCACGAAGTTGTTCGACGGATCAGCCGACCAGCGTGCCGTGATCTCAGCCAGAGGTAAGGCGCGATGCTCTTCCACCGATGAACCAAACGCCTCCGGTTCGCATTGCAGAGCTTCCAAACGGATGTTCCAGTAGGCCGGCGTGTCGTCCGCATTCAGGAATCGAAATTCCATCGCCATTCGTCAAAGCTTCTATTTGGACCCGCGGCAGGCCGCGCAGTATCCACCAATTTCCAACCGTGACACCACAATCCGGAATCGGCAGTCCTTTTCCACCTGTCCCTTCAGGTTCTCAAAAATATCGCTGACGAACTCCATGATCTTGCCGCAACGCAAGCAAGCCATGTGGATGTGGTCGCGGTTCAGTTTCCTCTCGTAGTAATGTCCTTCGCCGTGGATGTGCATCAGATCGAGTTCGTCGATCAGACCATGCCGCTTCAGCAGTTGCAGCGTTCGGTACACCGTGCTGCGATCCACCCTGGCGTCCAGCTTCTGCGCCTTGCGCAACAGCTGCGCTGCGTCCAGATGTTTGCTTGCAGTCTCCATCACGCGCAGAATCGCGCGCCGCTGCTGTGTCATCCGGATCCCGCGTTCCTCAAAATGAGCCTGTAGCCGGCCCGGCATTTCGGTTTGGGGTAGTGGCATGAGAACTGTCTCTCTATTGTCGCAACTGGTCGCAATCGCATTGCGACGAAATCTTGTGCCGGAACTGGACAGCGCAAGCGCCTCTCCGGCATGATGCTCAAGATACGCCTAGATGCGACCCAGTTGCAACTAGTGAAAAGGAATCAAGGCTCCGCCGATGAAGATGCTGAAATGGTTCTGTTCTTTATATGCGACTCGGTTGCATCTGGCTTGGCTCTTCCTAGCGGCCACATTGGTTTCGTCGGCCCAGGCGCAGGAAAGCCCCTACATCGTCACCTACGACCACTATCTCGAGGAGCCTGGCAGCCTCGAAGTCGAATACTTCTCCACCTTCGGCACCCAGCGCCAGGGCAACGATTTTCACGCCTTCTGGGCCGAATTCGAATACGGCGCCACCGCCTGGTGGACCACCGAGCTTTATCTCGACGGCCAGACCACTTTCAACGACTGCACGATCTTCACTGGCTTTCGTTGGGAGAACCGCTTTCGCCTTCTGCAGCGCGAGCATTTTATCAATCCCGTTCTCTACATCGAATACGAGCAAACCAGCGGCGCCGACAAGATCCTGAAAGAGGTGGAAGGCCACGACGTCGAGTCCGACTACGCCATCCCCAACGCGATCGCCCGCAAGCAGCACGACCACGAACTCGAATCGAAGCTCCTGCTTTCAAAAACCTTCAAAGGCTGGAACATCGCCGAAAATTCCATCGCCACCAAAAACCTCACCGGGGGCAATCCCTGGGAGTTCGGTTATGCCCTGGGCGCCAGCCGTCCGCTCGCGCTGAAAGCTTCCGCGCACCGCTGCAGTTTCTGCCGCGAGAACTTCATTGCCGGAGGAGAAATGTATGGCGGCCTCGGCGACCGCTACGCCTTCGGCCTGCACGACTCTTCGCACTACGTAGCCGCAGTCGCCGCCTGGAATCTCCCCTCCGACTGGACCCTGCGCCTGTCCCCGGGTTTCGGCTTGAATGACAACAGCCATTGTTTCTTGTTGCGCTGGGGTGTCTCGCGCGAGTTCTCCGGCTTTGGCGACATGATTGCTGGCCTGTTCGGAGGTCACCAATGACAAGCACTGGGACTTCGATCGTCATTGTGATTTCTGCCGCATGGGCGTTTGCCGTCGCCGCTCCCATTGTCGCCGCGCAGAAAGAGAAAGCCTCGCCGTCCTGGACAAAAGACAACTTGGTTTACGCGGAGCTGACGAAAGCTCCGAAGAAAGCGGTGGTGCGTCGAAACCCTCTAGAGAACGATCGCGATGCCGTAGCTGCCGGCGCCAACCTCTTCGACCAGCATTGCTCCGAGTGTCATGGAGAAATGGCCGAAGGCACCCACAAGGCCCCAAGTTTGCTGGCCGATCTAGTGCAGCAAGCAACCCCCGGCACCCTATTCTGGGTTCTCACCAACGGAGTCGTTCGCCGCGGCATGCCCGTCTGGTCCAAGCTGCCTGAGCCGCAGCGGTGGCAACTCGTCAGCTATCTAAAGTCGCTTGCCCCTGCCGAAAAGTCTCCGCAATGACCCCCGGTCGTTCTTGCGACTTTCGCCGTTCCCCGGCATCAAACGGAAGTGCGATAATGGATGCGCTCACGAGGGCATGCACTTATTCGATACAGATCGCCGGGCCCGGCAAGACAGCTCGATGGAGCGTCCGCCGACAGCGCGACGTTACAACGAGGAGATAAGGACATGGCAGGTAATGGAATTGTCGAAGTCACCGATGCAAACTTCGACCAGGATGTTTTGAAATCAGACACACCCGTGCTGGTGGATTTCTGGGCAACTTGGTGCGGCCCCTGCCGCGCCCTCGCTCCCATCGTGGACGAGCTCGCCAAGGACTACCAGGGCAAACTCAAAGTCGGCAAAATGGACGTCGACGCCAACAGCTCCACCCCCATGCGCTACAAAGTCACCGGAATCCCTACGCTGCTGGTCTTCAAGGGCGGGCAAGTGGTGGAACAGCTGGTTGGATATCGCCCGAAAGATGCCATCGCGCAAGCCATTGACCGGCACGTCGGGTAAGATCGCTGCTAGCTTCTGGCCTAAGCTTCAAAACGCGCGCTGACTTTTATAGGCAGCGTGCGTTTTGTTCTTACGCACCACGGAGCGCCGGTTCTAGTGCCCGGAAAGCGGGAGCCCGAAGCCGCTCTCAGTACTTCCTCAGCACCCCAATCACTCTACCCTGCACTTCCACCGACGCTGCCGGCACGATGATCGGCTTCATGGTCACATTCGACGGCTGCAGCCGGATGTTATCGCCTTCGCGATAAAACCGTTTCAAAGTCGCATCGCTCGAATCCACCAGCGCCACCACGATGTCGCCGTTGTGCGCCGTCTTTAGCTTCTCCACCAGCACATAGTCGCCGTCAAGGATGGCCTCATCCTGCATGGAGTCGCCGCGCACTTCCAGTACGAAAACTTCTTTCGACCGGACGAAGTCGGCCAGCGAAATCGTCTCATTGGTCTGCATCGCTTCAATCGGCTGGCCGGCGGCAATGCGCCCCAGCAGAGGTAACACCAGGCCGGTGTTCACGCTCATGGCTTGCTTGAGGCGTCCCTTGGGCGGCAGCAGATCAATCGACCGGCTGCGGTTGTAGTCGCGAGTGAGCAATCCCTTTTTTTCGAGATTCGTGATGTGCTTGTGCACCGTCGCCAGCGAAGTCAATTCCAGCCCTGCGCCGATCTCCTCAAACGACGGAGAGTACCCGTGCTCAGCCACAAAGCGGGAGATGAAGTCATACACTTCGCGCTGCCTGCGTGTGATCGCCATGCCGCCATTGTTGGCGAATATAAAGCGAATGTCAAGAAGAAATGCTTCGAATGTTAGCTCCTAGCCAGGATGCGCAGAGGATGTCTCTCACATTTCTGGAATTATCCCTGAGACTCATTCAGCTTTCGCTGGATGCGGAAATTGCAGTCGATGATTCCCGCATCATAGTCAACTTCTGGTAATCGCCATCATCCCGCGCTGGAAACTGCACCTGGATGACACCGTTTCTCACTGCATAGGCCACTAACCTGGCGATCGAATGAAGGTTAAGCTTGGACATAAGATTGCTTCGATGTGAATGCATGGCATAGGCCTCACTTCTCGCAGGACGTGAGAAGTGGGGCCCGTCGCCTTAAATGTGGGCAACGGGCCGAAAAAGCGCTGAGAGAGACTATCGAGGAAGCCAAGAATCCCGATTCGTCAATAGTGAGGGTGAGAGGGTCATATACATCTGGCAGCTTTGGCCGCGCGAGATTATCCCTACACAGGTAAAGCCGTAGAAAGCAAAGTGGGCGCTATTCGTTCCGCTGATCGTTATCCCGGAGACGGTGAGCGCACTCGCGCTCGAATTACTAATGAAAATGAGTAATGGAGAACTGGTTGAGTTACTAGAAACGGCTCCTAACTGAATTGTGTTAAGAAAAACAGCAACGGGAGCAGCCGCTAGAGCCAAGCTCCCAGCTAGAACAAGGCAGGCGACGAAAGTGACATGCAACGTCCGATTCATAAGGTAATGTCTCCATAAGCAAAAGTCCCCCTCAAGCGCACCGGCGCCAGGCAGCGAACTTTCGAAGACGTCTGTGATTTACTGGTCAAACTTAGCGTGGGTGCGCCTTGTTTGGCGGTCTTTGCGAAACATGAGATTGTGCGGTGCAATCTCCTCAGGGGTCCCCGATATCCACACTCACTCTGTGACATCGAACCTTGCCTCCCACCACGAATCAGCTCCTCATGGTCAAGCCGAAGGCAGGATGGACAAATCCGACGGCGATGGCCATAACTCTTTTGTTGTCTAGATTTTGACCTCTAAGTCATTTGCTCTCTAGATTTGGCAGACACCTTTTGCGAACCCCGCGCCCAGCAGGATTTTGGGGTGGGACTATTAGCGTTCAGCGACAGGGACCTGGAGTATTTTCGCTGGCGGAAATCCACAAGCCCGTTTCGACACTGGTACAAACCGAACATCCGAAACTTCCCCGAGACTCGTAACTCTAATAAGGGAAGCTGAAATAAAGGGAAGGTGAGCGGCGGTTGACGACGGAGGAGGGCTTATGTCCAGAGCTTCGGTTCGCATGTTTGCGATGATCTTGACGGTGCTGGCGGGCGTGGTGGCCTGCCGGGCAGGAAGCGGTGCGGCGGTGCCCGGTCCAGCAGCGGACGAAGCGAAGGCTACGGCTCCGGCCAAAGAAACCGCGGTGGTCGCGGGCGGATGTTTCTGGGGAATTCAGGCGGTGTTCCAGCACGTGAAGGGCGTGGTCAGCGCGACCTCCGGATACTCCGGCGGCACGGTGAAGAATCCGGACTATGAGGCGGTCAGCAGCGGAAATACCGGCCATGCCGAGAGCGTGCAGATTGTTTACGATCCCTCGCAAATCACTTATGGAGAGTTGCTGCGAGTATTTTTCTCGGTGGCGCTCGATCCCACGGAAGTAAACCGGCAGGGTCCGGATGAAGGCACGCAATACCGCTCGCTCATCATTTACGGCAACGACCAGCAGAAGCATATTGCCGAGGCTTACATTGCGCAACTCAACCAGGCGAAAGTCTTTCGGAAAGCGATTGCTACGCAGGTTGTGCCGCTGACGGCGTTTTATCCGGCGGAGGCCTATCACCAGAACTATGCAACCTTGCATCCGGACAACCCGTATATCGTTTATAACGACGCGCCCAAAGTAGCAAATCTGCGCCGGCAACTTCCGGACCTTTATACCGGCAAGTAGGGGGACTTATGTTTGAATCCGATCACAAGGGCGAAGTGAATCTAGGACGGCGGCTGTTCTTGGCGGGAGCGGGCGCGGCAATCGGGGGCGCGGTGTTGTTTTCATTACGCAGGCCGCAGGTGACTGCGGAGGCTGCCAAGACGGAGCCGGCGGAAGTGACGATCGTGCAATTCTCCGACTCCGGCAAGCGCCTGGCGAAGGTAAAGATCGTGCGCGTGGTGAAGTCCGAAGAGGACTGGCGGAAGCAGCTGCCGTCGGGAGTATTCGAGATCACGCGGCACGCGGATACCGAGCTGGCTTTCACCGGCAAACTGCTGAACATTCACGACGCGGGAGTTTTCCGCTGCATCTGCTGCGACAATGCCCTGTTCAGCTCGGCGACGAAGTTCGACTCCGGAACCGGCTGGCCCAGTTTCTGGGAACCCATCGCGAAGGAAAATGTGCGAGAAATTTCCGACAACAGCATCGGCATGCAGCGCATCGCGGTGTCCTGCACCGAGTGTGACGCCCACCTGGGTCACGTATTTGACGATGGTCCGAAGCCGACCGGGCTACGCTACTGCATGAATTCGGCATCCCTGCGCTTTGCGAAAGCCACGTAGCATGCCACCAGGAAGCGCGAGTTCGTGAACCGAGTTCTACGCCGCAGTCAGCAGCATCGGCGCACCCTTGGTGATCACCAGGGTATGCTCGTAATGCGCCGATGGCCGGTGGTCCGCCGTCACCACGGTCCATTTATCCGGCGCAACGAATGCCCTGCCCGAGCCCGCGGCGATAATTGGTTCCACCGTAATCACCAGACCTTCGGTCAAAACTTGATTTGCCTCGGGATCAGCAAAGTTCGGCACCCACGGTTCTTCATGAATCGTCCGTCCGATGCCGTGTCCGCCCAGATCGCGAATCACGGAAAATTCGCTGCGCCTCACCTCGCGCTCCACCGCCCGACCAATCTCCGAAACGCGAAAGCCGGCTCGCGCCACCCGCATGGCCTTATCGAAGGCCCGCTCCGCGCATGCCATCAACCGCTGGCGCTCGTCCGTCACTTCCCCGACGGGAACGGTGATCGCGGCATCCGCCATGAATCCATCTTTCTCGACGGTGACGTCAAGCTTCACCAAATCGCCCCCCTCCAGCTGGCGGTTGCCGGGAATGCCATGAACGGCTTCCTCATTGACGCTGATGCAATTCACCCCAGGAAAGTGATAAACCAGCGCCGGAGCCGATTGCGCACCGTGCCGTCTCATCACTCCCGCGCCCACTTCGTCCAACTCGGCGGTGGTGATTCCTTCGCGCACGGCATTCTTCATCGCGCTCAGCATCAGGCGCACCACGGCTCCAGCCGCGCGCATCCCGGCCAACTCTTCCGGTCCATTGATCGACATGGATTTACCTCAAGGTGATGATATCTCGGTGGGGCACCTCAGCCGGCGGCCGGTTCCTTCGGCGCAAAGAAGAGGAGCAGGGCAAACCCGCCGATGTAAAACGGAAAGCTCCGCTCGAAGTTGCAGCCCCTGAAACGCAGGATCAAGCCTAATAGCGCCAGGGCTTCGCTCAACGCGTAGGCCGCAAAATACCCGCTTTTCCAATGCCTCAAGGCCAGCGCGTCATCCGGATGCGAGGCCAGACTTTCCGCGGAACGCAGTGCCAGCGTGCGCCTCACCACGAAGATCATTCCCACGATGGCCACGCCCAAGGTTGAGAAAACATAGCTGAGCGAAGGATCCACGCCTCTCGCCATGGGACGAACTACTGCCCCCAGAATTGCATACACCGCGACACTGGCTAACAACGCCCACTGCACTAGGCGCAGTGTCCTTAATGTCCCACTCAGTGCCTATATTCTCGCGCAGTGCTTGCGGCGCAATTCGAAATTCTTGTAGCCGGAATCGGTATCGGCAATATTCCACCCGAGGCTAATGATGATGTTCGTTGCCGCGCAATCCCGGACGCAGGCGCAGAAAGATCTGGAACGACACCGGATAATTCCCATACGCAGCATCCAGCACCGCGGGCTTCGAGTAAACCGTCACATCCCCGCCCAGACCCAGTTGCCACGCGTGGTTCTGCACCAGATCGCGCACGCCGCCGAAAGTGTAGGCGCCGATGCGGTAAACCGGATGTACCGCCGCCTGCGGAAACAATTCGTCCTTATCCACCAGTTCCAGCCGCGTAAACGCATAGTCGCGCCGCCGAAAGTTCAACGTGGATTCGAGCAGGTAGCTGTTGAGAGTCGCATCGCTATCGATCTTATGGACGCGGCCCCATACTGCCGTCGTCACCCAATTGCCCGCCGCCATGGGCCGGTCATATTCGACCGAAGCCGTCTCCCGCCACTGGCTGCCCGGCTCCAGCGCTTCGGGATGCTCAAGCCTTCCCACGCTGTACTGTGCGGTCCAGTCGCGCGCCGGCGCAAGGCTCACTCGTCCCGAATACGAATCCAGCGGCGCGAGTTGGATGCTCCAGCGTTCTTCATTCGGCTCACGCCCGTTGAACGCCGATGCCTCCAGCTTGACGCGGTCAATTACAAATCCCGTCGTGACCACGCCGAAACTGGTATGCGTGGAATCCTGCAGGTGATGGCTCAGCGGCGCCAGCGGTAACTCCGCGGCAGAAGTGCGGTGAATGTAGGTGACTGGCCCCAGCGCGGGCTCGGCTGATGGTCCTCCGTATAATTCCCACGAGATTTTTGTCGAGAGTGGCAGCGTGAACAGCGCGGACAATTCCGCGAAAACATTATGCGGATGTTGATGGTCGACCAGCGGCTCGCCGTGATACGTCTCGCCGGTCTGAAACAGTTCCGGAAAGCCCGGGTGTGGCGAGGTCAGCGACTCCGCCGAAAACATCTGCCGCAACAAAATCGTTCCGCTGCCCACCTTGTGCTGTTCCATCAGCATTCCCCAATTCACTGACTCTGCCTTGCCCTCGCCGCGCGGCCCACCCTGCTTATTGTAGTCGGTGAAAATGACGCCGTGCGCCATCAGTTCCCAGCCGCCCCGCATCAGCATCCACGCATGTTCCGGCACCGACGCAGGTTCCCAGGCTGTGCCCGACCCGTCGTGCGGTGAGGGCAACTGCACAGATTCGTGTTCCTCCATCTTCATCTGCATCCCGCTCATGGAGGAATCCTGGGCGAATCCGACGCTCGACAGCGCGCAGCACGAGGAGACCAAGAAAAAACATAAGAAGACTCTGCCCACGACATCCTCCCCGCTACGAAACAAAAACTGCCATCGCGACACGCCGGCTAAGCGCATTCCGCTAAGAAGAGAATTGAGCGGGAGATTTCGGGCTAGATTCTAAGAACTAAAACGCCGGGCGGTCCGGCGGTCGGGAGAATCGCCGGAAATATGGGGTCGTCGTTCGCCGACGCGAGAATGGGCTTTGCATCGGCCTCGAGCACCTGCAGCGCCGGACGCGGCGAAACCATTTTCGTCACCAGCGGCACTGCATGACGGCCCATGCAGCAACGATAATCGACAGGGTGTGGGTGGGTCGGAACCTGCATGGGATGACATCCAGCCATGGGCGCATGCGCAGCCGACAACGCGCACATCGCTTCCGCGCCCGCAGCCACAACCGTCCCCAACACCATCATGGCGACGAGTTGAGAAAAAAGCTTGGTCACAATGGTTAGACGCTTTACGTTCCGGTAATCTTCACGCGGAGTTCTTCCGGCAGTCGTTCCCGAATCTCGGGAGGGAGGCGATCGTGCACGCGGCGCGCGCCTTGCTTGGCCGCATCTAGCACGGTGACCGGCGCGGGTGTGGCCACAGCCACCACCAGCCAGATCAGTGCCGACAAGGCAAATCCGGCCAGCGCCGCAATCTCCAGCCAGAACGCATGCCGGGGCCCAAAGTGCCGGATCACCCCAAAGGCCAGCAGAAACACCCCGCCCGAAATCGAAGCCAGAGCGATCAGCCCTACATCAATGATGCGGTTCAACCGCTGCCGGCTGCGGCACCGCTCGCATCCCGCAAAGTGGCTTTCGTAGTCGCCACGCATCTCGGGCGCCAGGCCGGAAATGTCGTACCGCCAGCCCGCCAGAATTTTGCCTACTATTGGATCAGTGCACTGCTGACTCATAAGTAACTAAAGCTGAATCGGCGCCATCACCTCGGACTGTACCGCCACCACTACGCGGTTGTGAAATAACCCACCGCGCAGCGCCAACGCCTTTTCTGCCTCTCTGCGCGCTATCTCGGGATGATTGTTCTGCTCAGAGAGATGCGCCAGCACGACAAAAGCTGCATTATTATCATAGTCCCCAGCGAAGAAATCCGCGAGTTTCTCGTTCGAGAGATGCCCCACGTTGCTCGCCACGCGCTGCTTTACCATCCACGGATAGGGCCCTCCGCGCAGCATTTCCACATCGTGATTGGACTCCATGATCAGCACATCGGAGCCGCGCAGGTGGTCGCGCACGTTAACCGGCAAGTAACCCAGATCGGTAGCCACGCTCACCTTGCTGCCTTCGATGCGGAATGTGAAACCCACCGGATCAGCGGCATCGTGCGGAATGGTGAAGGGCTTCACCTCGATATCGCCGACCTGAAAGCGATGTCCCGACTCGAAACGTTCGAGTTTCTCTAGCCGGGGCCGCTCGCCGTTTTCGTCACGCAGCGCTCTCGCCCACGCCGCATGCGTCGCTCCCGTCATAAAAACCGGGATACGTAACTTTCTGGCCAGCGTCGCCAAGCCGTAAACATGATCGGAATGTTCATGGGTGATCAGGATGGCCGACAGCGCCTGCGGATCTTCGCCCAGCGATTTCATTCGCCTGAACGTCGCGCGGCAGGAAATTCCCGTATCCACCAGAATCTTGGTCCGCGCGCTGGCCACGAACGTACAATTCCCCCGGCTCCCGCTGGCCAGCATCGAGACCGTCACACCCATGATGGCAGCATACGCGAGCCTCCTGTGGAAGCGGGAGTACTTTCTTGGTGAGCCGATACCTTTGGGAGGAGCCGTCACTTCCCCTGGCGCAAATTATCAATCACCCGGCGCATGACCGCTCCTCCGTAGGCGCCCGCCATGCCCGGCAGAGCCGTCAGAAACGATCCATAGACCTGCCCTCGCGTCGGCTTCAGTGCGAGAATCGTGTAAGCCGCCAATTCGCTCAATGGAATGAAGGCCACAACCGCCACCACCCACCGCCACGGCCAGCGCGGCCGCAACAAGCCCAGCAGCATGCACGCCGCCAGCACTAGCAGCGCCGTGAACAGCAAATCATTCACCGTGACGTCCACCCACCCCGTGCCCATCCCCTCGAGAGCGGCGAGCACGTAATAGGGCACATCGCTGTTCGTTCGAGGCGAAACGGTCTCGCTTGTCATGATGGCCGTGCGGTTTCACTCGGTGCCCAGTACTCGGTACTCGATCCTCAATACGTATAAAACCCCCGCCCGCTCTTTCTCCCCAGCCACCCCGCATCCACCATCTTGATCAGCAGCGGACACGGCCGGTACTTCGGATCCCCCAGCCCAGCCAGCATCACCCGCATAATGTCGAGGCAAACATCGAGCCCAATAAAATCGGCGAGCGTCAGCGGCCCCATGGGATGCGCCATCCCCAGCTTGAAAACTTCATCCACCGCTTCCGGCGTCGCGACTCCCTCCATCACCGCGTAAATGGCCTCATTCAGCAGCGGCATCAGCACCCGGTTGGAAACAAATCCCGGCGCATCGTTGACTTCGACCGGCGTCTTGTCGAGCTTCACCGCCAAATCGTGGACGGTCGCAAAAGTTTCCTGCGAAGTGGCCAGCCCGCGAATGACCTCGACCAACTTCATCACCGGCACGGGATTAAAGAAGTGCATTCCAATCACCTTCTCCGGCCGCTTGGTCAGCGCGGCAAGCTTGGTGATGGAGATCGACGAAGTATTCGAAGCCAGAATCACTTCGGACCGCACCAGCCGATCGAGACCAAGAAATATCTCCGTCTTGACCTCAAACTTCTCGGTCGCCGCCTCCACGATGAAATCGCAATCGGCAAGCTTGGCACGATCCGTTACCGCTTCGATATTTTTCAGCGCCGATGCTTTATCCCCCGCCGTGATCTTGTTCTTCGCGACCTCGCGGTCGAGATTCTTGGTGATGGTCGCGATCCCGCGCTCCAGAAACCCCTGCTCCACATCGCACAAAATTACGTGGTACCCGCTGCGCGCAAACACATGGGCGATGCCGTTGCCCATGGTTCCAGCACCAAGCACCCCGACTCGACTTATATCCATAAGCCCACCCTCAGGAAAACGTTCGAGTTTACCACCAGCAGGCATCCACGTTCGTATCTTTCGCGGTTAATGACTTTCGGATCTCGCAGGATGGTGCAGCAGACCAAAAACTCCCACCCCATCAGTCGTCCCCACATAGACCTTTTCCGTGGGCGATCATAGGCGCGATGAACTTATTGCCAGCGCCGAAGTGATCTCTTCCCGAAGGCGCTTGGTTGCTGTTGTAAAGTTCATTCGCCAGGTCATTCGCATCATAGGCGTGTAGCACCGCTCGCCATTTTCAGAGGCCCAGACGATCCCGTTGCGCGATCCGTCCGCCGATATACTGGGCATTGCGCCGGGATAGCCGAATCTTGTAACCGTGATAGAAACGGGTTCCTCGCCAAGCCGGGCGTTCATGAAGCGAGATTCGCGCATGCTGTCATTGACCGATCCAAAATACAGCCGCCCGTCAAAATACGCGGGCGCCCCGCGAAAACGCTCGCCCTTCAGCGCCTTGGGAAGTTCCTGATAAATGTGCTGATTCCCTGCAGGTTGAACTTCCCCATGGCCGCACGATTGACCAGATAGATATTTCGATCTTTTCCCGATCCCACGGCCAGCCGCCGGATTTTTCCCGCCGCTTCCGTCATGTCGGGGAGAACGACGGGGCCGCCAGCGCCGAGGTCAGGGTCCACGGCATTTTCCGCGTCGACATCAAACATTGTGAAGTAATCGGCAACCGAGAGCTTGCCGCCAGCAGGCGAAATCTTCAGAAATGAGTTTCCAAAGTTGCCCCGTGACGGAAATCCGTCGGCGTTCAGCGTGGTATCGAAGGTTCCATTCGCGACCATCCAAATAGATGTTGCCTTGATCATCCGCGGCCGGTCCTGCACCGCTCTGCCAGACTGCGCCTTCTTCGCCGTTCGGTGTCAGGTTGAGCACGGCGGTCAGCTTCAGTGTTTCCGCGCTGTAGCCGATAACCCATCCGTTGTATGGGTTGATATCACAATGCGAAGCCCAACTGGCATAGACCACGCCGTTGAGCAACAGAAGCGCGGCCCGTTCCTCGTATTGTTTCGGATCGAAAATCTCAGTGCCATCGCGGTTTGCCGCTGCGCTTCCGGGAAATGTGGCTCTAATTTCCACTGGCCCTCCGAACTCTTCGCTTCCGTTTCGGAGATCAAGCGCATGCAGTCTCTGCACATAGCGGCCGCCCTGATCTTTGCTCATCGAGATCACGTAGATCGTGCCCTGCGGACCTCGTTTGCGATCAATGACCGGCGTAGATGTGATTCCGATCTCGGGAGTCACCTGGGAGCAGCCGCGTTCATCCGAAGGCGATTCGTCAGGGGCGAGCGTTCGAACGTGCCAGAATTCCTTCCCGCCATCGGCGTCGAATACATAGACGCTGTCGTGCTCTGTGGCCACAAAGAGCGCATTCCTGAATCCCTGGTTCGGGATTTCCAGTCTCTCGGCATAAAGAGGTTCCGCATCCACCTTACCGTCCACGCGAAAAACGAACAGCTTGCCAAACGTCTTCGAATTTACATTCTGCAATGTGAGGATCTTTTCCTTGAGGTTCTGTCCGGTCCGTGCATTGTCGTTATGCCAGGTCAGAACATCTTGTGCCGCCGACAGGTGGCACATGCAAAGAACAACCGCACCCAGCTTGCGGCTTACTAAGAGTGTCTTTCTTGGAAGTAACGAACCCGCGATGCGCGGGTCAAAGCGGTGAGGAACTGAGGGTCATGCATGGCGCGGTAAAATGAGCCGTCCATGCGCGTCGGCAAGTAGGCCGAAAAAAGCAATGGTGCATCCTTCGGGAGCCCGTTTGGAAGTATGGTC
>Ga0187867_10000211_pt1 | contig 52281 bp, 46 predicted proteins | sample June2016WEW_13_1_FD_132976 | JGI IMG/M metagenome (GOLD analysis project Ga0187867, IMG submission 132976) | Peatland microbial communities from SPRUCE experiment site at the Marcell Experimental Forest, Minnesota, USA - June2016WEW_13_10 | ecosystem: Environmental > Terrestrial > Soil >...
AAACAAGTTTCGCAACTCGCCAAAGTTGTCAAAGAGGAGTTCGGATAGTGAAAAGACAAATGTTTGAAGAACTGCTGGGCAGTGTGCGCGAGGCCGGAGCAATTCTGCGCGGCCGGCAAACGCCTTCGCGGCGGACAGTAATCCGCTCATCCGGTGTTCGCGTGATTCGCGAACGAACCAGCCTTTCGCAGTCGGAGTTTGCGCAGTTGATCGGTGTAAGCGTGAAGACGCTTCAGAATTGGGAACAAGACCGACGACGCCCTACGGGGCCGGCAGCCGCGCTCTTGAGCATCATTGACCACGATCCGGCCCTGGCGGTGAAAGCCATTCACCGGATATGATGTCCCTTTTGCCGCACCTTCTGCCGCGCCTCAAAAAATCAGCTTCAACCCAAATTGAATCTGCCGCGACGTGGTAGCCGTCGTTGTGATCAACCCCGCGGACGGGCTGATGGCCGTACCCGAGAACACAATCGCATTCGGGGTCCCAAAATTCGTGCGGTTCGATATGTTGAAAAATTCCGACCGGAATTGCAGCTTCATCCGGTCGGCTATGGCGATGTTCTTGACTAAGGATAGGTCCAGCTCCGCTAGTCCCGGTCCCTGGTAAGTTCCCCGCCCGAGATCGCCGTATGTTCCGGCTGCGGGCAGCACAAACGCGTTGGGGTTGAACCACTCGTTCGGATTGCCCAAGACCACGGGACCGCTGAACGCAAGGTTCGGCGACGGCCTGTCGGGATTGCGCGTGTCTCCATCGCCGGACCGATTCGCGCCAATCTGGGGAGTGAACGGGAAGCCGCTCAACAACGTGGCTATTCCGTCGATCTGCCACCCGCCGATCAAACGATTGCCGTGTCCGAACGGCATGGCGTAGGTCCATGAGATACTGCCCTGGCTGGCGACATTCAATGCCGAAGGTCCCCAGTCTCTCCGCAGGTCGTAAGGGTCCAGGATCATTTGCGCCTGGTTATTAGCCTGCGCGCCGGTCAGCGCCGAATTCAGGTCGAGGTTCTTCGACCACGTGTAATTGGCACGGAATTCCAAACCCTGTGTAAGACGCCGACTCACATCCACCTGCAGAGCGTTGTAACTGCTGTTCCCCTCCGTGTACCAGAAGAAGCCTGCGCCTAAGTAGGGGTTCGGCCGGCTCCCCACGGGGATGTACTGCGCGCCTTGGGGCACCGTGCTGGTCGTGGTGCCCGGTGTGCCGCCCGCCTTGCAACCGCCGGCAGTCGCGCAGATCTGGGGGGGAATCGTGTTCGGGTCCACGCTGAGCAAACCGTGATAGCCGAACGATCCGACATACGCCACGCGCAAGACCGAGTTGCGATCGAGCTGCCGCTCTACGGTGAAGCGCCACTCCTCGACTGTGGGTGTCTTGGCGTTGGGCTGCACGCCTTGGGGCGCATAAGTGGTACATGGCGCGGGAACGCCGGGGCCGCAGGAGGGCGGCGGAGCGACGTTCGGAAAAATCGGCAGGATGGAAGGCAGCGAGACGTTTGCGAACGAAAGCGCGCCATTATATGGCGGGACGGAATTCAACAAGAAGGCGAGATCGTCGATCAGTGAGTAGTAAGTACCAAAGCCGGCACGCAGCACCGTACGGCCGCTTCCAAAGACATCCCACGCCAGGCCGATCCGGGGTCCGAATAAGCGGGTCGCATTGTTTTGGGTGAACGCGGAATGGCCGACGATTGGAGTGGTCACCAGCACACCGTCGCCATTGGTGATGTAGTTCGCAGCCCGATTGGCCTCTTCGTTCCACCCGGTGGTGAACTCGTGCCGGATGCCCGCCTGTAGCGTCAGATTCGGCGCAAGCTTGATGGTATCCTCGACATACCAGGCACCCATGAGACTCCTCCAGCCTAACTCGCTCGGTGTAGGCACTACCTGGAAAGTGGTGACCTTACCCTGCAGAAAGGTCGTCAGGGTGGCGAAGCTGGCTTGTCCCAATTGCCGTGACGCCGTGTCATCGTTATCTTGCAGCCTCTGAAACCACACTCCGGCGCTGATCTGATGCTTCCCCTTGACGATTTGGATACTATCCGCCCAAGTAAAAAGGTTGCGGCGAGTCCAGGAAAGCGCGGCATTGTTCGGTCCCGCCGAAGTTAGAGCGGCCGAGCCTGTGGTAGTGACTCCGCCACCGATCACGATTCCGCCCGGCCCCAGGCCGTTGACAAACGAGTCACTCGCCGGAAACGAAGCTTCAGGCACAGAATCCAGATTGAAACCCGCGCGAGAAAATCCGGTGCTGAACGTATTCAGAACTCGCGGGGAAAAAACGTGTGTCTCCTGCGCGCTGGCCACCTGGGAGCGCAGCGTTTCATACGACGCGAACAGCGGATCGGCCAGCGGGATCAGATTGGTTCCATCGTCAATCGTGTAAATTCCCGCGAGCCAATCGCGGCTGTTCAGTGCATAGTCGGCACGTATGTTGCCGAAATCTTCGCGTATGGCCTGGCGGGGATTGCTGTAATCGAGCGCCGTGCCCGTCGGCAGCCCGCCTACCAGCCGCTCCGCGCCGTTGGCGACGGGCCAAAACGACATATAGGTCAGCATCGCCGGATTCAGGTTCGCGACCGGCTTATAAACGCCCCCGGCATTGGGCAGCAGCCCCTGGCGCGCCTCCGCGTCGGGGACCACCGCCACGTTGCTCACCGCCAGCGCCTCGCGGAAGCCTTCGTAGTTGCCAAACAGGAACAGCTTGTTTTTCCGCAGCGGCCCTCCCAGTGCGCCTCCGAACTGGTTCCGGCGAAACGGGGGCACGGATGCCTGATCGAAGAAGTTGCGCGCGTCGACCGCGCTATTCCGCAGGAACTCGAACAACGACCCGTGCAGAGCGTTAGTGCCGGATTGAGTTGCGACGCTGACCTGAGCGCCAGCGCGTTTGCCGTATTCCGCACCATAGGTATCGGTGAGGACATTGAACTCCCGGATAGCGTCGATGCCCAGCAACTCGCCGCTGGCGCCTCCCGGTGTGACGCCAAGCTGGCTGGCGCCGGTGTATTCGATCCCGTTCAGCAGGAACTCGTTTTCTCCGGTGCGCCGTCCGGCCACCGAAAAAGTGTTGCCGTCGCTGGTACTGGTCTCGGCGCTCTTCATGGCGCTGTAATTGATGGCTCCCGGATTCAGCGCGATCAAGTTATCGAAGCTTCTGCCATTGAGCGGCAGCTCTTTGACTTCGCGCTCGCCCACCATGCCGGCGACCGACGCGGTGGTCGCATTCACCACCGGTGTTTGTTCGGAAACAGTGACCTGCTGGGCCAGTTCGCCGACTTCCAATTGCAGGTTTACGACCGCTTCCTGACCGATCCGCAGATCGATCCCGGTGCGCAGCGCGGCCTTGAATCCGGCCTTTTCCGCCTTCACTTCCTGCGCGCCGAGAGGCAGCGAGAGAACCCGGTAGTTGCCCTCCGCATTCGTGGCGGCCGTGCGCGACGCGCCGGTCTCCAGACTCTTGACCGTCACCGTCGCGCCGCTGACCGGGCTGCCGGAGGCATCCTCTACTCTTCCGGAAATCGACGCGGACACTTGTCCCCACGCCGGAGCGGCGATGAAGGCCGCGAACCAAAGTAGAAGAGAGCGGTTGGATGCCATCGTCCTATTCTCGCGTAAAGCGTACTTTCTTGGGGCCGGCCCGCTGAGCCGCCGCCAAGGGCCCGCAAAATCGCCCCCACCCCTGATAAACTCTTAGAACATGCGCAAAATCGGACTTCTCTACGGCATGGAATCCACCTTCCCGCCCGCCCTAGTGGACCGCATCAATTCGCTGAACGTGCCCGACGTCCACGCCGAAAGCATCCTGATGGGCGGCGTCGGCATGGCCCAGCCCAGCGGCTACCGCGTCATCGTGGACCGCATCTCGCAGGACATCCCCTTCTACCGCTCCTATCTTAAGAATGCCGTGCTCGGCGGCACGATCGTGATCAACAATCCCTTCTGGTGGAGCGCCGATGATAAGTTCTTCAACTACGCGCTGGCCGAGCGCATCGGCGTGGCCGTGCCACGGACCGTGCTGCTACCCCACAAGCAGCATCCGCCCTCCACCACCGAGCGCTCCATGCGCAATCTGCGCTACCCCCTCAACTGGGACGAGATTTTCGCGTACGTCGGCTTCCCGGCGTTCCTTAAACCGCATTCGGGCGGCGGTTGGAAGAACGTCTATAAGGTGGATAACCCGCAGGAGCTGTTTGCCGCATACGATCAGACCGGCGATCTCTGCATGACCCTGCAGAAGGCCGTGGATTTCACCGATTATTTTCGGTGCTACGTCATCGGCCAGGAGAAGGTATGGGTGATGCGTTACGATCCCAAGCAGCCGCATGAGAATCGCTATGTCAAGAATGCGCCGCCCATCGAGCCGGCCATGTACGCGCGTGTGGTCGGGGATGCGCTCAAACTGTGCCGCTCGCTGGGTTACGACATGAATACCGTTGAGTTCGCCGTGGAAGACGGGGTGCCCTACGCCATAGATTTCCTGAACCCCGCGCCGGACGCCGACATCCATTCGGTCGGGCCGGAAAACTTTGAGTGGGTGGTCAACGCGATTGCGGAGTTGGCCATCAAGAAAGCGCTTAGCGACGAAAATCCGGCGAGCGAATACCGGTGGGCCAGCTTTCTCTAGGTAGCTCAGGCTTCGGCCTGTGATAACGCTGGCGTTCCAGCTCTCTCTCGTCAGCGGACTCGGCTCTTGCCTACCTTAGGGCGCAAGCCTGACGCCCATCATGGAACCCAGCACCTGGCGGAATGTGATGGCCTCTGGGGTGGTGGGATCCGCGATTCGGTCCAGGAAAAAGAAGCGTGTCGTGCTGGGCGATTGCGCTCTTGCCTTGTTCTCCAGCGCGGGGACAGTCGTCAAATCCACTCTCGTCACGGTCCAGAGTTCGTTGAAACCCTTCGCCTTGGCCTTGAGGTGGCTCTTCTCCGCCTCGCCAAGGCGATTCCAGATATTCGAGACGTCTGTGCCCCCCTTCAGCTCGATTGCCACCAGCTTTCGTACCTCGGCCCCGAGCTGCTGTGTAACGCTTACATCCGGGTCGGAAGCCACGCGGACCACGACGTCGAGCTTTGAGTCATTCACAAATGTAAGCCGCCGGCCTTTGACCTTGGGATTGTATGGCGAAAGCAGCGATTTCAGCAGCATTAAGAAAGTGTCGATCGCGCCCTGTCCGACCTTCACGTTCCCGCCGCCTTTGAATTGCGGCCCCAGCGTTAGAAGCTGAAGTTCGAACACGGTCCCGAGCGACAGGCCTTTGATCGCGTCTACGAGCATGCCGCCCGTGGCGCATAGGCTGCGGCAAAGCGCGGGAAGGGCCGGCTCGGTGCGCAGGTCCAGGACCCCGCGGTCCTCCATCCGCTGAAATCGTTTGAAAGGCCCCTGACCATAGAAAGCCTTGCACGAAAATCCGTACAACAGCCGGTAGTACCCAAGAACGTAAGCATTACGTTTAAGCAAATACGGGACCGGGAAGAACGTCTCGCCTCGGAGATGAAACGATGCCAGACGCTTGAGGCTGGTGGCGTCCGCGAACGACGCCAGTTCGCTGTCGAGAGCACCCAAATCAAACGCGGTTTCTGCAATCGTGTGCATCAACGCGTCATGAAGATAGCGCTCTTTCACCGCTTGAAGACGGGCGTAGAAGTCGATCTGGTTGGCCGGTTTGAGGACTGGGAGCGCTTGTTGTGACGCCGCATCCGCCTCGGCTGATGGGAGTTTCTTCATGCGGAGCTACTCGCACTTTGACGACTTCCGAAACACGAGCCAATAGCTATGCTGCCTGCGAGTGTGGTGCGCGGTCTTCCACTTCGGGTCGATGATCGGGCCGTTCCGGATCTTAACGATGCAGTCGCACGCCCGAAAACCGGCCTTTCGCGCGGCGTCGATAAAATCCACATGCGCCCAATTATAGCGGTGATGATGAACGTAGTCAGTGATCTTGCAGAACAGGATTCCTTCCGCCTTCAGGACGCGGTAGGCTTCGCGGACGAACGGCGGGTAGGTGTGAGTGAAGGTGTACTGGTTCTCTTTCGACGATCGGAGCACCAGCCCGAACCGCACGTTGAAATCCTTCTCGTTGTCCTTTCCTTGATTCGGAATGTGAGGCGGGTCGTACACCACTACGTCCAAGGCCGCATCCCGGAAGGGCATGGCGGTGTTGTCGGCGACCACATCCGGGCGGTGAAGAATCTCGATATCCAGGCCCAAAACCGGCCTTTTGCTGCCCCGCCAGAACCGGCCGCCGTTGATCGTGGCGTCCAAAATCAGCTTTGGACGCTTGCGCGGATAGAACGCCAGCATGTTTTCGAGCAGTTCCGAGTCCTCGCCGTCCCACACCGACCCCAACGGGCTGTAACCGGCTTCCTGGACTTCGGCTTTGGCGCTTTGTCTGACCATGAAAGGCAATTCGATCTGGTTCATTGTATCAAGGCGCTTCCCGAAGCGGTCCATAAATCGACTATCGGCGTCAAACGCGCGGCCGATTAGCGCCCTGGCCCCAGCCCAGCGGCCGAAGGCCGCCCTGTCGCATAATAGTACCCAGAGGGGAACCCTATGAAGCCCAGCCTAACCATCGGCATCGAGGAGGAATACCAAACCATCGACCCGGAGACCCGCGATCTGCGCTCTCACATCGGCCTCGAAATGATCGAAAAGGGCAAGGCCGTGCTCGTCGAGCGCGTCAAGCCCGAAATGCACCAATCGGTCATCGAGGCCGGCACGCGCGTCTGCCGCAACATTCAGGAAGCCAAAGCCGAAATCCAAATGATCCGGCGCAGCCTGATCGACCTGGCCCGCCAGCACGATCTGCGCCTCGCGGCCGCCGCCTCCCACCCCTTCGCCGATTGGAGCACGCAGGAAATCTACCCGGACCAGCGCTACCACACCATCGTCGAAGACATGCAGATGGTGGCGCGCGCCAATCTGATCTTCGGCCTGCACGTTCACATCGGCGTCGAAGATCCCGAAACCGCCATCCACATCATGAACGCCGCGCGCTATTTCCTGCCGCACATTCTGGCGCTCTCCACCAACTCGCCGTTCTGGCGCGGCATGGATACGGGGCTGAAATCCTACCGCTGCAAAGTTTTCGACAAGTTCCCCCGCACCAACATTCCGGACTACTTCCCCAGCTACGGCGAATACGAGAGCTTCATCAACCTGCTGATCAAGACCAACTGCATCGACAACGCCAAGAAAATCTGGTGGGATATCCGCCCGCATCCCTACTTCAGCACGCTCGAATTCCGCGTGTGCGATATCCCCATGCGCGCCGAGGAGACCATCGCGCTGGCCGCGCTGATCCAGGCCACTGTGGCCAAGCTGTACAAGCTGCACTCCATGAATCAGGGCTTCCGACTCTATCGCCGCGCGCTGATCATGGAAAATAAGTGGCGCGCCCTGCGCTACGGCATCGACGGCAAGCTCATCGACTTCGGCAAGCGCGTGGAAGTCCCTATGCGCGAGCTGATGGACGAATATTTCGAGATTATCGACGACGTGGTCGACGAATTAGGCAGCCGCGAAGAGATTAATTACATCCGCGAGATACTCAGGAATGGTACGGGCGCCGACCGCCAGTTGCGCGTGTGGAATGAAACCCACGATATGAAGAAGGTAGTGGACTACATCATCGAAGAGACCGAAGCGGGCATCTACGAAACCGAGGAAAGGCGGACAGCAGCAAGGTGAATCAAGTATTGCATCGGACATTGAAGGAAGTGGCCGTGGAGCCGTCGCTGGTGGAGGGCGCGCGCAACGCCGTCGCCGTCTGCCTGCGCATTCAGGCGCACGAAAAAGTCACGCTGATTACGGACTACGCCTCTATCGAGATCGCCGCCGCACTGGCCGCGGAGCTCGACAAACTGGGAGCGCCCTATCGCTGCTGGACGCTCGAAGAAGTTGCGCCGCGCCCGCTGGCAGAAATGCCGCGCCCGGTGATCGACGACCTGGAGAGCAGCCAGGTGAGCATCTTCGCCGCCCAGGCGCAGGCCCACGAACTGCGCTCACGCATGCAGATGACCGAGGTGGTTACGCGCCGGCAGATCCGCCACGCGCACATGGTCAACATCACCAAGCAGATCATGTGCGATGGCATGCGCGCCGATTTCCGCGAGGTGGATCGCATCAGCTTAAAAGTGATCGAGATCGCCCGCGCCACGGCGCTGGTCCGCGCCAAGACGCCGGCCGGCACAGACCTAACCGCCGAGATGAACCCGGACTATAAGTGGCTCAAGACCAGCGGCATCATCAGCCAGAACACCTGGGGCAACCTTCCCGGCGGCGAAATCTTCACCGCGCCCGGCGAGGTCAACGGCACCTTCGTGGTGGATGGCGTGGTGGGCGACTACCTCTGCGCCAAGTATGGCGATCTGCACGGCAACCCGCTCACCATCCGCATCAAGGCCAACCGGCTCAGCGAGGCGCACTGCGCCAACCGCGCGCTCGAGGAGGAATTCTGGCGCTATACACACACCGATGAGAACAGCGACCGTGTGGGCGAGTTCGCCATCGGCACCAACATCGGAGTGCGCGACGTGATCGGCAACATTCTGCAGGATGAGAAAATCCCCGGCGTACACATCGCCTTTGGCGATCCTTACGGCAGTTATACGGGCGCGCCGTGGCGATCGACCACGCACATCGACGTGGTGGGCCGCAAATTCGATATCTGGGCCGACGACCGCTTGATCATGCGCGCCGGAGAGTTCGTGCTAGGTGGGGCAGGCTCGCAGCCTGCGGCGGCCTCGTAGGCCGCCCCTCAAAATATGATCCCCGCCCTCCGCGAACGCTTCAACGCCGCCTTTACCCCACAGAGGTTCGCAGCGTTCCTAGCCCGACTCGAAGCGCAGTCCGGCACGCCGCAGGCCTTTCGCCACAGCGAGACGCCCTGCTTCTTCCCCGCCCCGCTGATCGATTCCATGGCGCGCGACGGCGCCGATCTCATCCGCCAGTTGACCGCGCCCGAGTACCTGGCCCTCGCGCGCCAAGCCGTCCCGCCGCAATACGATGTGCCCGCCGAGCCGGAACATCCGCTGTTCCTGCAAGTGGATTTCGGCCTGGTTCGCGAACCCCCCGGACAAATCGCGCCGCGCCTGGTGGAGATTCAGGCCTTCCCTTCGCTCTACGCTTACCAGCCCGTGTTGTCGCAAGTGTACATGGATGCCTATGGCCTGGATCCGAACCTGCGCTACCTGCTCGGCGGCCTCGACCTGGCGGCCTACAAGGCTCTGCTCGGCCGCGCCATTCTCGGCGGACACGACCCCGAAAACGTCATCTTGATGGAAATCGATCCGCTGCATCAAAAGACGCTGGCGGATTTTGTGCTCACCGAGCGCATGTTGGGCGTGCGCGCCGTTTGCATCACCCAAATCCGCAAAGACGGCACTCGCCTCTACTACGAACGCGACGGCCGCAAGATTCCGATTCAACGGATTTACAACCGTGCCATCGTCGATGAGCTGCAGCGCCGCGGCATCGCGCCGGCCTTCGACTTCCGCGACGAACTCGAAGTGGAATGGGCCGGCCACCCCAACGACTATTTCCGCATCAGCAAATTTTCCATCCCTTACCTGCGACACCCCTCGGTGCCCCAGACCTGGTTCCTCGACCAACTGCATCACATCCCGCAAGACACGCACAACTATGTGCTGAAGCCGTTGTTTTCTTTCGCCGGACTGGGCGTGCGCATCGGCCCCACGCGCGAAGAAATTATGGCCATCGCCCCCGCCGAACGCCGCAACTACATCCTGCAAGAGCGCGTGAACTTTGAGCCCGTCATCGAAACGCCGCACGGCAAGACGCGGGCTGAAATCCGAATCATGTACATCTGGCTCGACGAGCTTCAGCCCGTCTCCCTGCTGGTCCGCATGGGACGGGGGGCCATGATGGGCGTGGACCACAACAAGAACCTGGAATGGGTGGGCGCCTCCGCCGGACTCTGCCAGTAGGACAGGCCTCGGGCCGGTCTTGCGGCGAGCTGACGCTCGCCGGTGCCGGCAAGAGTGCCGGCACGGCACGCCGAGGGCGTGCGCCACGAGGGCTGCCAGGTCACACGCGCAGCACGGCCGCACCCCGCACGGCATCGTGCTTTAGAGAGTTCAACGCCGCATTCGCCTCCGCCAGAGGAAACTCCTGCACCTCGATATGAATCGGAATCTCCGCGGCGATCTTCAGAAATTCTTCGCCATCCTGGCGCGTATTATTCGCCACGCTGCGAATCACGCGCTCGTGATATAGCAGGTTATAATCCATCGCCGGAATGGGGCTCATGTAAATGCCGCCCAACGCCACCGTACCGCCCTTCTTCAAGACCCGCAGCGCGGAGATGACCAACTCACCCGCGGGCGCGAAGATGATCGCCGCGTCCAGTTTTTCAGGCGGCTGATCGTCGCTCGCGCCGGCCCACACAGCGCCCAGTTCCCGCGCGAGCTCCCGGTGGCGCTCATCGCGCGTCATCGCGTACACGCGCACGCCCCAATGGCGCGCCACCTGGATCGCAACGTGCGCCGCCGCCCCGAAGCCGTAAAGCCCCAGCGCACCGCCCGGCTGGATCCCCGACACCCGCAACGATCGGAAGCCGATGATCCCCGCGCACAGCAGCGGCGCCGCGGCCATATCGCTGAAGCCCTCCGGAATCGGATACACGAAGTTCTCATGCGCCACAATGTACTCCGCATAGCCGCCGTCCACCGTGTAACCCGTGAACGCCGCCGCACTGCAAAGATTCTCGCGGCCCGACCGGCAAAACTCGCAAACACCGCAAGTGCGATGCAGCCAAGCCACTCCCACGCGCGTCCCCGCGGGAAAACGCCCCGCCTCCGCGCCACACCGTTCCACGGTGCCTACCACCTGGTGCCCCGGAATGACGGGACGCTTGCGCGGCGGCAGCTCACCTTCCACCACGTGCAGATCCGTCCTGCACACGCCGCACGCATGCACCCGCACCAGCACCTCGTCCGCGCCCGGTTCCGGCACGGGCGTCTCGACAAATGCCAACGGCTTCTGCTCGACCGGAGCGGGCGATTCCAAAACGCAAGCTTTCATTCTGCCTCCTGACTCCCGACTTCTGTTATACTCCCAGATCCATGTCTCCATCGGGAAAACCCTACCGCTTCATCATCCTGATCTTCGCCGCCCTGATGGCCTTCGGCAGTTACTTCGCCTACGATAGCGTCGGCGCCATCGAAACTACCCTGATTCAAGTGTTCCATACCGACCGCGCCGCCATCGGCACCATGTACATGATGTACAGCGTGGCGGCGGTGGTCGCGGTGGGCGCTGGTGGCCTGCTGATCGACCGGGTGGGCGTGCGCCGCGCCAGCCTGATCTTCTCGGGCTTCGTGGTGGCCGGCGCCTGCATGGTTGCCTGGGCGCCCAGCCTGATCGTCCTGGATGCCGGCCGCGTCATTTTCGGTATCGGCTCCGAATCCCTGATCGTCGCGCAAAGCGCCATCACCGCGCGCTGGTTCACCGGCAAGGAACTGGCCATGGCATTCGGCATCACCCTGACCATCGCGCGGCTGGGCACCCTATTTTCCTTCAACACCGAAGAATTGCTGGCTACCCGCTTCGGGTGGCGCGGGGCGCTGTGGATCGCCGCCGCGCTATGCCTATTCAGCCTGCTCTGCAACTGGGTTTACACCCTGATGGATCGCCACGCCGAGCCCATCCTGCATCTTCCGGAAGCCGGCTCGGGCGATAAGATCACCTGGAGCGACGTCGGCAAGTTTCGTCCTTCTTACTGGTACGCCGTTGGAATCTGCGTGACATTCTACTCTGCCATCTTCCCCTTCACCGCGTTGGCCACCGACTTCTTTCACGATAAGTGGGGCATGCCCATGGCCTCGGCTGAAGGATTAGGCTTCTTCGCCGGTGTGTTCTTCAACCTCACGCATATGTTCACCACCGCGCAAGGCGTCACCTCGATCATCATCGCGGCTTCCATGGTGCTGGCGCCGTTCGCGGGCAACCTTGTGGATCGCGTGGGCCGCCGCGCCACGCTGATGGTGGTGGGATCGCTGCTCATCGTTCCCGCGCATCTGCTGCTCGGATTGACGCGCCTTTCGCCGGTCCTCTCCATGATCGTGCTGGGCGCGGCTTTCGTGCTGGTTCCCGCCTGCATTTGGCCGTCCGTGCCGCTGATCGTGGACGCGCGCTGCGTGGGCACGGCGTTCGGTCTGATGACCGCCATTCAAAACCTGGGCTTGGCGGCTTACCCCGTCGCCAACGGCGCTCTGCGCGATGCCACACATGGTTATACCGCCAGCCAGATCATGTTCGCCGCGCTGGGCTTCTGCGGCCTCATCTTTTCGCTTCTGCTACTGCGCGCCGACCGCCGCGAAGGCGGACGCCTGGAGCGTGCCAAATAAAACGCTGTATAATCGGGCTTCTGGCTCGTGCCCTATAAGAGAGGAACTTCCAAACGATGGCCTTACCAGCTCTGTTGCTGCTTGCCGCCGGCCGCGCATCGCGCATCACCGCGCTCGACTGGCTGACGATCGGGATTTACTTCGGCATTCTCCTCTGCGTGGCCACCTGGGTAGTCCGCCGCGCGAAGGACTCCGCCGCCGACTACTTTCTCGCCGGCCGCAACCTGGGCTGGTGGGTGATCGGCGCATCCATCTTCGCCTCCAACATCGGCTCGGAGCACATCGTCGGGCTGGCCGGCTCCGGCGCCACCAGCGGCGTCGCCATGGCGCACTACGAACTACACGCCTGGGCCTTGCTGGTGCTGGGCTGGGTCTTCGTGCCGTTCTACATGCGCTCCATGGTCTTCACCATGCCGGAATTCCTGGAGCGCCGCTTCAATGAAAAATCCCGCTACGTCCTCTCCATCGTTTCCATCATCACTTTTATCATTTCGAAAATCGCGGTCGGCATCTTCGCCGGCGGCGTGGTCTTCGGCACTTTGTTCCCCGAGATGAGCATCAATGTCGGGGGCGTCTCCATCGATAGCTTCTGGATCGGATCGGTGCTGGTGATCCTACTCACCGGCCTTTACACCACGCTCGGCGGCATGCGCGCCGTGGCTTATAACGACGCCGTGCAGGTCACCGTCCTGATTCTCGGTTCGTTCCTATTGACCGCCTACGGCCTGGTCCGCCTGGGAGGCTGGGCCGAGTTGCGCCAGATCTGCGGCTCCGACATGTTCAATCTTTGGAAACCGCTCATCCCTCACGGAGTGGTAGGCACATGGGCGCCGGTGCTACAGACTAATGCCGCCGGACAAGTCGTCAAGCAGGCCTGGTATTTCAATGACAATTTCCCATGGCTGGGCATGCTCTTCTGTGCGCCCGTGATCGGGCTATGGTATTGGTGCACGGACCAATACATCGTGCAGCGCGCATTGGGCGCGCCTAACGAAGCCGTTGCCCGCCGCGGCAGTATCTTCGCCGCGTTTCTCAAGCTATCGCCGGTCTATTTGTTCATCGTCCCGGGCTTGATCTGTTACGCGCTGGCTAAGAGCGGCAAGGTTCCCGAACTGGCGCCCATGATCGGTCCCGATGGCAAGTCGATTCCGGCGTTCTCCAACGCCGCCTTCCCGATGATGGTCCAATACCTGCTGCCCGCGGGCATGCGCGGCATCGTGGTGGCCGGATTGCTTTCCGCCCTGATGGGGTCGCTGGCGGGAGTCTTCAACGCCTGCTCTACGCTGTTTACCGTCGATCTGTATCAGAAATGGAAGCCGCAAGCTTCGCAGCATCAGCTCGTTCGTATGGGGCGCATCGCCACCACCGTCATGGTGTTGATCGCCCTGGCTTGGATTCCGGTAATTAAGAACGCCAAGGGACTGTATACTTACTTGCAGTCGGTGCAGGGTTATCTGGCGCCGCCTATTTTTGTCGTGTTTTTCCTGGGCGTCTTTTTCAAGCGGATGAATGGAGCGGGCGCGCTCTGGGCCATGATCGTGGGCTTCGCGCTGGGTATCTTCCGCATGATGGTCGACACTCCGGTGACACTCGGCGTAGGAGGGTTTAGCGCTTACGAGCCGGGGTCCTTCCTCTGGATCGTCAATAACATCTACTTCCAGTACTTCAGCGTGTTGATCACCATTGTATCGGCCATCGTCATGGTGACGGTGAGTTACATGACTGCGGTGCCGGACCAGCGCCAGATACAAAGCCTAACTTTCGGCACCGCCACGGAAGCCGATAAGCAGAAGACGCGCGCCGGGTGGGGCTGGAAAGAGGTGGCCGCGTCGGGCGTGGTGCTCCTTTGCATCTTGGGTTCATATCTCTACTTCCGGGGTTAGTGTAATGGGGGCTTGGCGAGCTTCGCTCGCTTGTGGCGGCATGAGTGCCGCCACGGCACGCTGGGAGCGTGCGCCACGAGAGCTGCCTAAAGAGGACTCGCCGGATCGGGGCTTTCGCCGCGATCGCGCAGTCCCTGGCGGAACGCTTCACGCTCCTCGGGAGTCATTTGCTCCCACCGGTCCATCATGCTGCGGCGCCGGTGTTTGTCATCGCCATGGCCGCCGCCGAGTCCTCCCACGAGTATTCTCGATAGGACCAGCAGGCCGAGCGCTTGCCAAAAAGTGATGGTCCGGACATTGAAGACCGCCGGCGCCAACCAGTTCCACAGAGACATCACGATAAAGCCGAAGAGCGCGATAGCCGCCAGCCCCACCGGGATTAACAGGGCGACCTTTACCCCTTTTCGCATTCGTTTATTTAGCATATTCCCGTCCTCACGATTTCAGATACTCGTCGTAGATAGCCTGCAAGCGCCGGCGCAGGTGCATCACCGCATAGTGCTTGCGAGACAGGAGCGTGTTCAAACCCACGCCGGTGTCGCCGGCTAGCTCCTTAAAGCTGCGGCCTTCGATCTGATGGGCGATGAACACATCGCGTTGTTCCTCCGGCAGCTCCTCCAGCGCGGCGTTGAGCTCCTGCAGCAGCACGCTGCGCGCGTAGGCGGCTTCCGGTCCGGCGTCCGGCGACGGCAACAGGTCCGCCAGCGTGAGCGAGCCCTCATCGTCCGCGCTTTCCGCCAGGGCATCTGCGAGGGCCGCCAACCGCTTCTTCCGAAAGAGGTCGACGATCCGGTTCCGCGCTACCCGGTACAGCCACGCGGTGGTGTGTTCGAGCGGCTGCGTCAACCGGTAGGCCTGCACCAACTCGTAAAGCACATCCTGCAGAATATCCTCGGCTTCGCCCGCGTCGGGCACGCGTTTTCGGACAAAGTTACCGAGACGGGCGCGCTCGCGCTGAACCACGTCGGAGATCTGCCGGTTTTGCTCCGCGGTCAGTCGCGGAATGTTCAACGCTTCCTCCATCCATTGTTATAGACGAATCGCGGGGCAGGAATATTGTGGGTTAGGCGCAATACTGTTCACTGGCGCAGACGATCGTTTTGGCGTCGTCTGCCTTATGCGCGCCAGAGTGGCAGACCACAAAGGAGATGGTCTGCCCACAAAGTTAACAGTATTGGGGTCAGGCGGGTGACGATCGGGAGATATGGAACAGCACTTCTGGGCTTGATTCTCGGTTGTTTATGGAGCGTTGTTCCCGCGAAAGGGAATCCCAATTTTGGTCCAATGGGGCGTGCATGTCCATTGTTTGGGGCTTCCCTCTGTGTGGAATGCTGGTCCTATGGCCTCTTGATGCCCGCGGCGGTTATGTTGAAGCCGGGGGTGCTCACGACGATGTCCATTTGCTGGCCGAGCTTTGTTAAGACGAAAAAGTAAGTAAGCCCCGGCGACTCACCGTCGGGATAGGTGAAGCTAGCCTGGCCGATGCAATTCGAACTCACGGAGTAAGTACCCACCGAGGCCCTCCAGTCGACACCCGGCCCCCCTAGTACGCCGTCGATGATGACGTGATCCACCGCAGTCAGGTTCCCCGCGCCATCAAAGTGGGTCAGATTCACGCCGTTAACGGGGCCGGTGACTGGCCCAGCCACGATCGCCCCTGTGATCGTAATCGCGTAGTCCCCGGAGAGGTTGGAGTTGGCGCAAGTCGTTTGCGCGTGAGCCGGGAGCGCCGAAACGGCTCCCAGAACCAATAGAACAGCTTCCAGATGTGTTACGAGTTTCATATGTGAGTTTCCTTTTCCGGGCGGCCTGTGCCTTTCTTGGCTGGGCTGCCCGAGTCGATCATCGCCTTTGCGAGCAAGACACTCAATGCCCCCGGTGTGGAATCTGGCTTCCCTGGTAATGCGTTGGGTGCAGGAGGTTTACGCCGCTGGATTCCCCGTCCGCCCCGCGACTCGCGTTTTTGTCGCGCCGTATAATAGAAGCGGCCCGCATTCCCTGCGCGGCAGTGGAGAAAATACGTGGAGATGGCGGGAGATTCGCCGACGATTCGTTTCGGAGTCTTCGAACTCGACCTCCATACCCGTGAATTGCGGAAGGCTGGCGGGAAGGTCAGAATCCAGGAACAGCCTTTGTGCGTGTTGGTTTCGCTCCTCGAACGGCCCGGCGAGTTGGTGACGCGCGACGAATTGCGCCAGAAAGTCTGGCAATCCGACACTTTCGTCGACTTCGACACGGCTCTGAACAAGGCGATCACCAAGCTTCGCGACGTTCTCGGCGACTCCGCGGCGTCGCCACGTTTCGTCGAGACCCTGCCCAAGCGGGGGTACCGCTTCATTGCGCCGGTCGAAAAGCTGGCTCCGGAGCGGGGTGCGCCAGGTCCGGCCGCGCCGGAAGCGATACCACCGGATACCGGTCACGGCTGGGCGAAGCTGGCCGGGGCCGCACTGGCCGTCCTCCTGCTTCTGGCCGGAATCGCGTGGCTGCGCTGGTCACGAGAAAGCGCGCCTGCCCGAATACGATCCATTGCGGTGCTCCCCCTCGATAACCTCTCCGGCGATTCCAATCAGGAATACTTCGCCGACGGAATGACCGACGAGTTGATCACGGACCTGGCGCAGATCCACACGCTGCGGGTTATTTCGCGGACGTCTGTGATGCAGCTTAAGCACACGAAGAAAAACTTGCCCCAGATTGCCGCCGAACTCAACGTCGATGCAGTCGTCGAGGGTTCGGTGGTGCGCTCGGGTATTCACGTGCGCGTCACGGCTCAGCTTCTCGATGCCCGCCAGGATCGTCACCTCTGGGCAGCCAGCTACGAACGCGACATGACCGACATCATCGGGTTACAGGGACAAGTGGCGAAGGCCATCGCCGATCAGGTGAAGGTGAAACTTACGCCGGAAGAGGATGCCAGGCTCGCCAAACGGCAGCCGGCCAATCCGGAGGCGTACGATGCCTTGTTGAAAGGCCGGTTCCTTTGGAACAAGAGGAATGCCGCGGCGGCGGAGAAGGCTATCGACTATTTCCGTGAGGCGACCGGAAAAGATCCCGGCAATGCCGAGGCATGGGCGGCGCTGGCGGGTTGCTACGCATCGCTAGGCTCGGATATTGGCTCCATAGACCCTGCCAAGGCAGCGCCCGAGGCCCGCGCAGCGGTCGCAAAGGCACTCGAACTCGATCCCCACCTCGCGGAGGCGCATGGCACTCTTGCCAAAATCAAGCTTTGGTACGACTGGGATTGGACTGGGGCGGAACGGGAGTTCCGCCGGGCAATCGAGCTGAACCCCAATGACTCCAGGAATCACATGGGGTATTCCCAGTACCTTCAGGTGCGGAAGCGCTTCGCTGAGGCCCTTGAAGAAAACAGACGCGCTATCGATCTCGCTCCGCTCGATATTCTGGGATCCATGCATCTGGCATGGCTCTACTTCGACGCTCGCGAGGCGGATAAGACACTCGCGCAAAGCAAGCGCGTACTGGAGATGGATCCGGCTTTCACCGGCGCGTACCTCTTCGTCGCGCGCGGTTATGAACTGCAAGGGAAGTGGCCCGAAGCGATCGCGGCTTATGAACAGGCGAGGGACGCGTATAGGGAGCCATATCTGGCGGGCGTCGCCCACGCTTGGGCAGCCTCCGGAAACGGGCCGCAAGCTGAAGCGGCCTTGGCGAAACTCAGAGAATTCTCAAGGCAGCACTATGTCCGTCCGCTCGCGTTCGCGGGGTATTATGCGGCGCTCGGAGATCGAGATCGGGCGTTCGAATGGCTGGAGAGAGGTTATCGGCAGCGCGCGCCAGGTCTGATCGAACTGGAAGTCAGCTATGTATGGGACAATCTGCGAACGGACCAGCGATTCCACTCGCTGGAACGGCGTGTCGGGTTCTGACAGCGGATTTCAATGAGGCGAGCGGCAGTTAATCCGGACGTCTCGTGACGATCAGCAGAACCGCCGCCACGACCGCGCACAGGATGGGAAACCAGTCGCCATAGCGGGTGTAGAAGGTGCGCTCCTGGATGTAGCTGAAGCCGGTGCGCGAGGCGGCCTCTACGTATAGCGGCAAGGTTCCGCGCAGGCGGCCGGCGGGATCGATGGTTCCGGTGATGCCGTCGTTGGTCGAGCGCAGAATCCAGCGCCGGTTTTCGGCGGCGCGCATGCGTACTATTTCGAGATGTTGATAGCGCGCGGCGCTCTGGCCGAAGTAGCCATCGTTGGAGATGTTGAACAGCACCTCCGCGCCGTCGGCTACGAAGCGCCGCACGAAATTGGGGAAGACGGATTCGTAGCAGATAAACGTACCCAATTTGTGGCCGTCGATGGGCGAGACGACTAACTGCTTGCCGGGCGTGAAATCGCCCGCCTCGGTGGTGATGCGCTTGACGAAATCGAAGGGCCACGGGACAAACTCGCCGAACGGCACGAGGTTGACTTTGTCGTAGCGGGTGAGCAGGCGGCCATCCGGCGCGACCAGGATGGCGGAGTTGAGCGGCGCGCCTTGCGGTGTGTGCGCCACTACGCCGAGCAGAAGATTCGTATTGGCGACGCGCGCCAGATCGGCGATATAACCCCGCAAACGGGCGTCTTCGTCATAATAAAGCGGCGCCGGCACTTCCGGCCAGACGACCAGCGCTGGATGCTCATTGCCACCCGTCAAGACGGTGCGCAGGGAGAGCGCCGCCAGATTGCGCTGCATGCGGTCCACCGATTCCGGGGTCCACTGCGTGTCTTCGGAGAGGTTGGGCTGCACCAGGACGGCGGTCTCACGGCCACGGCGGGCGTCCGGCAGCGGCGGCAGGAAGATCAGGAAGGGCAGCGGGAGCAGCCACAGTAGGTGCAAGCGCGGCCGTCCCAGGACGGCCAACGCCAGTGCAGCGGCCATGATCGCGAAGACGAACGACAGGCCGTAGACGCTGGCGTACGGCGCGAGACGCATCGGCAGCCCCATATCGATGCCGGCGTTGCCCAGCGCCAGCCACGCGAAGCCGAGCGATCCATGTGTGGCTTCGATGGCAACCCAAAGCGCGGCCACCGCGGGCGCAGCCCAATAGCGCCGCATCAGGATGCCGGCCAACATTGCGAAGACGCCCAGATGCAGCGCCTTGATGAGGCAGAACAGCAGAAACGCGAGCCAGGCCAGCGCACCGCTGAGGCCGCCATAGAAGGCCAGTACGTCCTGGATCCAGTAGCAGACGCCAAACCAGTAGACCCCGCCAGCGATGTGTCCCAGCAGAAAGCGGCGCCACGGACGCGGCTCGCGCGCCACAGCCACCAGCAGGGGCGCAAGCGCCACGGGCGCGCACCACACCAGATTGAAGCGCGGAAAGGCCAGGATCAACAGGACGGCGGTGAGCAGCGCGCCGAGGTATTTCAATTTGAGCCGAGCGCCTCTTCGCTGACCCGGTCGGCCATATAGGAACTGCGCACCAGCGGGCCGCTGAAGACCATTTGGAAACCGATGGACAGGCCGTAATCGCGGTAGCGATCGAATTGTTGGGGCTCGATGTAAGCGGCGACCGGCAGGTTGCGGCGCGTGGGCCGAAGATACTGGCCGATGGTGGCCACGGCTGTGCCCGCGGCGCGCAGATCGCGCAGCACGGCGTGCACCTCGTCTTCGGTTTCGCCGAGCCCAGCCATCAGGCCCGATTTGGTCAGGATTGCTGGCCGATAGCGGTGCGCGAAATCCAGCACATCGAGCGACTGCTGGTAATCGGCCTGCGGGCGCACGCGGCGGTAGAGCCGGGGCACGGTCTCGATGTTGTGATTGAAGACATGCGGGCCGGCCTCCAGGACGCGGGCCACGGCTTGCAGATCGCCGCAAAAATCGGGCGTCAGCACTTCCACGCGGGCGTCCGGTAGAGCGCGGCGCACCTGGCGCACGGTTTCGGCGAAATGCGCGGAGCCGCCGTCGCGCAGGTCGTCGCGATTCACGCTGGTGATCACCACGTAGCGCAGTTTCATGGCGGCGGCCATGCGCGCGACATTGGCGGGCTCGGCCGGGTCCAGGCGCATGTCTTGTTTGGCGGGCGAGCCCTTCGGCACCGAACAGAATCCGCAGCCGCGAGTACAGAGGTTGCCCAGGATCATGAAGGTGGCCGCGCCGCGCGCAAAGCACTCGTGGATGTTCGGGCAGCGCGCCGACTCGCAGACAGTGTGCAGATTGAGCCGGCGTAGATCGGCTTTCAGGCGGTGCAGGGCTTCGTAGTGCGTGGCGCTCTTGCGCGCCCATTCGGGCAGGCGGGGCGGCGGTTGGCAGGCGGAACCGCCTGCCCTACCGATCTGCACTAAGGGACTCATTTCGTGATTTTGGCCGGGCGGCCTTCGAGGCCGGGCCCAGAGGGCACCCCGGCTACGAGCCTGCCCCACTATCTTTTCACAAAGGGGGAGAAGCCTAAACGCTCGAGCTCCGCTTTGGCTTGTCCGAGCTTGGCGAGGTCCGTGTACGGCCCCACCAGGACGCGCGTCTTACCGGCGGGGCCGGGCGACAACACCGTGTTGAAGCCTTTGTCCTTAAGAGACTTAGCGACGGTTTCGGCCACATCCGATTTCACCGCGGCGACCTGCCAGTAGGTCTCGCCGGGGGCCGGTTCGACGGCGGCGGGCGCAACGGGCGTGGCGGGCGCGGGCGGCTCAGTTTTGGCCACGGAAGGCTGCGCGGGTTGCGTGGCCGGTTGGTCGGCCGCTGGCGCGCCGCCGGAATCGTCTTTGGGCTGCTCGGCGGCGGACGCGGGCGCCGTTCCCGAAGCCGGCTGCGGACGCGCGCCGGATGGCGGGGCCGCGCCGCTCGATTGATCCCGATTCGCCGCGAGCTGGGCACCAGGGGCGGAGTTGCGCCCCACGATATAACCCATCACAAAAAACACCGCGAACAGGATGACCACGATGAAAAAACCGCTGAGCAGTTGCCGGTTGCCCAGCACCAGTTCGAACTCGCCAGTTTCGTTATTCTTCATGAATTAGCCGGTTTGGATGGTTCGCCCATCTTGCTTAGGGCGCGCTCCAAAGATGACAGTATATCGAGCGGCAGGGGGAAAACGATGGTGGTATTTTTTTCGGTGCCGATCTCAACCAGTGTTTGCAGGTAGCGCAACTGAATGGCCACGGGCTGTTCCTGGATGACCTTGGCGGCCATGGAGAGTTTCTCGGCGGCGCTATATTCGCCCTCGGCGTGAATGATTTTTGCGCGGCGCTCGCGCTCGGCTTCGGCCTGGCGGCCGATGGCGCGGATCATCTGATCGGGCAAGTCGACCTGCTTCACTTCGACCACGGTCACCTTCACGCCCCAGGGCGAGGTGTGCTGGTCGAGGATGGATTGCAGCCGCAAGTTGAGCTTATCGCGCTGGCTGAGAAGCTCGTCCAGTTCCACCTCGCCCAGCACGCTGCGCAGCGTGGTTTGCGCCAGTTGCGACGTGGCGTTGAGAAAATTGGCGACTTCCACGATCGCCAGGCGCGGCTCCAGCACCCGGAAATAGATCACTGCGTTCACTTTGACGGTGACGTTGTCGCGCGTGATCACGTCCTGCGCCGGGACTTCGAGAGTTTCCACGCGCAACGAAACGCGCACCATGCGGTCGATGGGCGCGAAAACCAGGATTACGCCCGGACCTTTGGGTTGGGCCAACAGACGGCCCAGCCGGAAGATGACGCCGCGCTCATACTCGCGCAGGATCTTGATAGAAGAGATCAGGTACAGCACGACGATGACGATGACGATCGTCGTGAAACTAGTGAAGTCGATCATGTCGATGCTCCATTCGGCGGTGAGATAGGTTCCACCGTGAGTTTAAGTTGTTGGATGCCAGTGACGCGCACACTGCCGCCGGCGGCCACCTGAACTGGCGCGGCAGCATTCCAGTACTCTCCACGCACAAAGACTTTGCCTTCGGGCGCGAGCGCGGTGACGGCCGTGCCGATCTCGCCGATCATGCCCTGGCTGCCGGTGACCACTTTATTGCGGCGCGCGCGCACGACCAGCGAAAGCAGCAGCATGGTGATGAGCGAGAAGGGCAACGCCAGCGCGATGGCGGTGGACAGATGAATGCGCATTTCGGGCACCGGGCTATCGATCAGCATCACGGCGCCCAACACCATGGAAAGCGCTCCGCCCGCGCCGAGAATGCCGTGCGTGACGAACTTAGCCTCCAGAATAAACAGCGCGAACGCCAGCAGCAGCAGCGCCGCACCCAACCAGTTGATGGGCAGCACGGAGAGCGCGGACAGGCCCAGCAGCGCCATGATCGCTCCCAGGATACCGGGCACGATCAGGCCGGGCGAGGTAAACTCCACGTAGATGCCGAGCGCGCCCAGCACCAGCAGAATCAGCGCCATGTTGGGATCGGCGATCGCGGAAATGATCTTTTCGCGCCAATTCTTCTCGTAAATTTCGATGGCGGCGCCGCGCGTGTGCAACACCACGCGGGCGCCATCCAGGCGGGTCACCTCACGGCCGTCGAGCTTATCCAACAGGTCCCGTTCGTCGTTCGCCACCAGCTCGATCAGACGATTGTCGAGCGCTTCCTTGTCGGTGAACGACTGGCTCTCGCGTATGGCTTTCTCGGCGAGCGCGCTATTGCGCCCGCGCTTGGCCACGATGCTGCGCAGAGAGGCGGCCGCGTCGTTCTCCACCTTCTGCTTCATGATGGCATCCATTTCGCCGCCCATCAGCACGGGATGCGCCGCGCCGGTATTGGTGCCCGGCGACATGGCGGCGACATCGCCCGCCTCCAGGATGAAGAAGCCCGCGGAGGCCGCGCGCGCGCCGCTGGGCGCGACATATGTAACCACGGGCATGGGTGCGGCTACGATCTTCTGGATCGATTCGCGCATGGCGTCCATCAGGCCGCCGGGTGTATTCAAACGCACCAGCAGCAAAGCTGCGTTTTCGTGTTGGGCCTGTTGGATGGCGCGCGACAGAATCTCGACGGTGACAGGATGGATCATGCCATCCAGGTCCACCACAAGTACGCGGGGCGCCGCCGCGTTCAAACTCGCCGCGGCCAGCGCCAGCAGGAGCAGACTTGCAAATCGTGATCGCACGCTAACATTAATATACCTCAACATAACTTGCGTTGGGACACGATTGTCCGAAACGTCACGGCCCTTGAAATTGTGATGGAATTGATAAAAACTTTTTGCGGCGCGCGCGGTGAAGTTTGCTAAAATTAGAGAATCAAGCTGAAATTAAGGGAGAGAAATACCTTGTATGGCAACAAAAAGAAGTACTAGCTCCGAGCCTGTAGCATCTTCCGGCGCCGCTCCGGCACGCGCCAAAAGTACAGTGACACGTAAACATAGGAACTCCGCTGCAATAGAGAGATCCGACAGTGCCATAGCCCCTACGTCCGCGGCGACAGCCCCGGCCCTCGATCCGACGTTCGACGACATAGCCCAACTAGCATATTCCTATTGGGAAGCGCGTGGTTTTCAAGGCGGCTCCTCCGAGGAAGACTGGCTGCGCGCGGAGCACGAGTTGCGCGCCGGCCTGACCATGTCAGTCGCAAACTGAGCAAGAAGACAGGAGTCAGAAGACAGGAGTCAGAATGGCTTCGGTCCTCTCGACGACTTACGCGATTTAGTCAAGTTACTTATATTTGCGCAGAACGGCTAGAAGCCGCCCTTGTATCTGCACGTCCCCGGCTGGCACAATGATCGGCTGCAGGGCGGCGTTGGCAGGTTGCAGCCGGACTTTGCCTCCAGGTTCGCGATAAAAGCGCTTGAGCGTGGTTTCCGCGCCGTCGACGAGAGCCACCACAATTTCGCCGTCGCGCACTTCGCTGGCACGCTCGAGCAGGACCATGTCTCCATCACAGATGTGATCGCCGATCATCGACTCGCCGCGCACTTCCAACGCGAAGGTGCCAGGATGTCCGACGAAATCGGCGAAGTTGAGGGTGGCCCGCTGTTCCACCGACTCTACCGGCAGGCCAGCGGCGATGCGCCCGAGCAGCGGAATTTCGAGCACGGCCGCATCCCGATGGCGGCGGTTCTCCTGCACGTATTTGGGACCCAATTCCAGCGAGCGGCTCTGGTTGATGCCGCGCTTCAAATAATTCTTGGCGGTGAGCGCGGAGATGTGCTTATGCACGGTGGCGAGCGAGGCCAGGTGGAGGCCTTGCGCCAGTTCCTCGTAGCTGGGGCTGTAGCCATTGTCATCGACAAATTTCGCAATCAGGTCGAGCACTTGCTTTTGGCGGCGGGTCAGGGCCATAAGAGCATTCCTCTTTGTCCTATTGTGGGCGAAGAAAAAGGGAAATGCAAGGGGGAAGTAAATATTACTTCAGGGCCGCCCGGGTTTCGCGCAGCGTACTGGCCAGCGATTCGCGCGGCAGGCTGGTGACGATCGGCTCGACCAACCAGCTCAGCCCAGCCGGTATGGCGCGGGTCAGCGAGATGGCTTCACACTCCACGTACACGCCGCCGTCGCGTTCCTGAAATCGCCAGTAAGAGTACAACCGCCACAGAAATCCATCGTCCTTGCCTGGCGGCAGCAGACGCTCGTCCGGTTGGCCGGCGTTCTCCACCTCCGCAATACGCGTGCTGTAAGCGCGGCTGTGGCAGCGGCCGCCATCCAGCGGAAAGTAGCGCACGTCGTAGTCGCTGTCCAGAATCACGGTGATGACTTTCTTCTTCATCAGCCGCAGGTAAACCTTGAAGTCGTTTCCGTTGCGGCTTACCAGGCGGGAAGCCAATACTTCCGGCTTGTAGTTGTCCCGATTGTGGCCGTAATCCTGCACCAGCGCGAGAGTTTTTTCCAGCGTAACGCCTGGAATAAATACCGCGCCGATCCAGTCGTGGATCAATCCGCCGGGAACCGGAAGCGCGTCCTGACCGCCGCGATTCTTCACCGCCAGTTGTCCCTGACGAACCTGGGCGATTCGTTGAGGTTCTTCATCCGCCCATAGGAATTTGGCGTCGGGACTCAGGCGCTGCTGCAGGCGCGCCTCGGTTTCGCGGATGTACCGGTCGAACGCCTGCACTGTTTCCGGCTTCAACTCCACCGCTCGCGCGCCGGAAACCGAAAGGGCGCCCAGGATCCATGCGGCGGCCAACCGCATCAGGCGTCTCCCTGGCCGTGCATGTATATGGTCCGCGTGGGAAATGGCATGTCGATCTTCTCCTGGCGCAATCGTTTCAGAATGCGTTTGCGCAGTTCGTGGCGCACGCGGAACTGGTCGGCGAATTCCTGCACGCTATATCCAAGGGTGAAGCCCAGCGCCCAATCGCCGAATCCGGGGTCGAAACTCACGCCAGGCGCCGGCTCGGCCAGCATGCCGGGGATTTCGCGCGCCGCGGTCCGGGCTTCTTCGAGCAGCACGCGCTCGACCCGATCGGGATCGGAGTCGTACGACACGCCGATCTGAATCGATACCCCCAGGCGCTTTTCCGGCATATAGAAATTCGTGACAACGGCCTGTCCGAGTTTGCTATTCGGAATGATGATCATGTTATTGGCCAGCGCCCGGATGGTGGTGCTGCGCCAGCCGATGTCGGTCACATAGCCTTCCTCACCGGTGTTGAGTTTGATGTAATCGCCCAGCCGGACCTGGTTCGCTACGGCTATATAAAAGCCGGCGAACAGGTTCGAGAGAGTATCCTGCAGCGCCAGCGCCACAGCCAGTCCGCCCACTCCCAAAGCTGTCAGAATCGGGGTGATCGAGACACCCCACAGATTCAGCAGCACGGAGAATCCCAGGATCACCACGGCAAGTTGCGCCAGCGTCTGCGTCAGAGTGGTGACGGGCAGCACCCCCAAACTGCTTCGGCCATGGTACCTGACGAGGCCGCCGGCCAGCCGCGAACCGATGATGGTCAGCGAGAGGATCCATAGCGCCAGCAAGACGCGGCCGATCCACTTGGTCGCGTGAGGATCCAAGTCCGACGATTGCAGGGCCAGGTGCGTGCCGAGGATCAGCACCCAGATCATGAAGGGACCCTTGAGGGCGTCCACGACGATTTGGGCGGTAGGCCCGGTGCTGCGCGCCGCCCAGGGGCGCACCCAGCGGAACAGCAGGCGTTTGGCGGCGTAGCCGGCCACCAGCGTCAGCGCCAGGACGCAAAGGGGGACGATCAGTTGCTCCCAGTGCATTTCAGGAAAGTGTCGACCCGCGGGAAATCCGCTCTTCACAGCTTCCATCATACCCGCACGCGCGCTGGGGTCTGCACGCTCTCGGGTTGCAGCGCGTCAATCGTTTGTGCGGACATTTCCCATTCTGCTGGTTCTGGCGCTGGCCCCCAGCGTGTGGGCCTCGGACGCCGCCAAACTTTACAGCCAAGGGCGCAAGGCCGAGAAGGCCGGCCAAGTGACGCGCGCCTATCTGCTGTATGCCGAAGCGGCGGCGCTGGAACCGGGCAACCACTTGTATTGGTCGCGCAGCCTCGCCTTGCAGACGCGGGCGGCGTTGGAGTCTAAAGTGATGCCGAAGATCACGGAAGAAGCCGACGGGAACGCCGATCCGGAGCCGGATGAGCCCCTGCCGGGCATCACCGCACTGGACCTGGCGGAAGTGCGCAAGCCCCTGCCTCCCGCCAAACTGAACGCCAAACCGATTCGCGAGGATTTTAATCTTCGCGCCGACGCCAAGAGCCTGTTCGCAACCGTAGCGCACACCTACGGATTGGAATGCGTTTTCGACGGAGACTACAAAGCCACCCAACAGATCCACTTTCAGATGGACCAGGCGGACTACCGCGACGCTCTGCACGGGTTGGAGGCGGTGACCGATTCATTTCTGGTGCCGATCTCCGACCGCCTGTTTCTGGTGGTAAAAGACACCCCCCAAAAGCGAAAAGAGGAGGAACCTTTCGCGGCCGTGATGGTCCGGCTGCCCGAGCCCACTACGCAGCAGGATCTGACGGCTATGGTCACCGCGGTGCAACAGGCTAGCGGTATTCAGAAGGTTGCCTGGGACAGCCACACGAATGCCGTGTGGATGCGGGACTCGGTGGCGAAGGTGCAGGCGGCGCAGCAGCTTTTCCAGGACCTGCTGTATCCCCGCGCGCAGGTGCTGGTGGAAATGGACTTTCTGGAGGTAACCAAGAGCAAGGAGCTGAGCTATGGCCTGCCGCTGCAGAGTTCGTTCCCACTGGCGTCCTTCAGCACGTTCATGCAAAATGTGCCGCAGCTCGCGCAGAACATTTCGGGCATGCTGCGTTTCGGCGCTGGGCCGGCCCTGATTGGCATCGGCGTCGCCAATCTTCAATTGGTGGCGTCGCTGACGCGTTCCGACAGCAAATTGCTGCTGCGGGCCAGCGAGCGCTCCGTGGACGGGCAGGCGGCCACCATTAAAGTAGGTCAAAAATATCCCATTTTAACGGGCGCCTTCGTGGGCACCACCGGCGTGAGTAATAAGTCCGGTCCCATTGGATCGGCCAACTACCAGCCGCCGCCCTCGTTCACCTTTGAAGACCTGGGCCTTTCGCTGAAGGCCACGCCCCACGTGCATGGCATCGATGAAGTGGCGCTGACCATTGAAGCCGAATTCAAGGTGTTGAGCGGCAGCTCCACGAACAATATTCCGATCATCTCTAACCGCTCTCTGAAGTCGGACGTGACACTTAAGGTAGGGGAATGGGCGGTAATCGCCGGACTGATCGACGATGAAGACGCACGCAGCCTGGCGGGGATCGCGGGATTGGCGCGCATTCCGGTGATCGGACCGTTGACCAGCAATGTCACCCACAACACCAGCGAGGACCAGGTGCTAATCCTGCTGCGGCCCACGCTGGTGACTCCGCCGCCGGATAATTCGTTGACGCATGTTCTGCGGATGGGTTCGGAGATGCGGCCGTTGACGCCGATGTAGGACGAAGACAGAAAAGACAGAAGTCAGAAGACAGAAGTCAGAAGACAGAATGCAGACTTCTTTCAATGCGTTTGGCACTTGGGGCAATAATGTGTGCCCCTCTGCGCCACCAAAGTCCGCCGGATAGGCGTACCGCAGGTCACGCACGGGTCGCCGGTGCGCTGGTAGACGCGATGTTCGAACTGGAAAAAGCCTCGGCGGCCATCGGCGTCCACATAGTCGGAGATCGAGGAGCCGCCCTTCGCGATGGCTTGCGTCAACACTTCCACGATGGCGTGGTGCAGACGTTTGATGCGTTCCGGACGCAGCCGCGCTCCGATGGCCAGCGGATGAATACCCGCCCGGAACAGCGCCTCGTCGGCGTAGATGTTGCCTACGCCGCGCACGAAGCGCTGATCCAGCAGCACGGATTTGATGCGCGCTTTGCGCCGTTTGAGCCGCGCGGCGAACTCCGCCGCGGTCACCTCCAGCGGTTCCGGGCCGAGCTTCTCCACGCGCGCCGGCAATCCGTCGCTGACTTCGATCTTCCCGAACTGGCGTTGATCCTCGTAGCGCAGCACGCCCCGGTCGAGGTTCACCACCGCGTGCGTGTGACGCCCGGGCGCGCCGCCTAGCAGGAGCTTGCCGGTCATGCCCAGGTGCACCGTGAGGCAGCGCCCGGCATCCAGCTCGATTACGATGAACTTGCCGCGGCGCTGAATGCCGCGAATGCGCCGGCCGGCGAGTGCCGCGCTCATTTCGTCCGCGTCGCCGCGCAGGATGCGTTGACAACTGAACTCGGCGGAGACGATGCGCCGCCCGGCGATTCGGGCGATCGAGCGCACCACTGTTTCGACTTCGGGTAGCTCAGGCACGTTCGGGCACTTCGAGCAGGATGTCGTCGCCTTCCACCGCCACCGCGTAGGTGGCGACCTTCTGGCTGGGATCGTAATCGTTGGCGCCGGTCTGGCAATCCCACTCCCATGCATGCCAGGGGCAGACGACATTATTGCCGTGCAGGGCGCCCTGCCCCAAAGGTCCGCCGCGGTGCAGGCACGTTCCGGAGAGCGCGGTGACCCGGCCACCGACGTGGCAAAGGGCGTAGGTATCGGCGCCCAACGTAACCTCGGTGACCGAGTCGGCGGGCAATTGCGAAAGACTGGCGACTTTGACGAGTGGCATGGCTTAGATGTGCTTAGACCATTTTACTCAACTGCTGGGCGGCAATCAGGACGGGATCCCACACGGTGGCGAACGGCGGCGCATAGGCGAGGTCCAACTGCTCCAGGTCCTCGACGCGCATGCGATTGTGGAGGGCCGTGGCGATCACGTTGATGCGTCCCTCCACGCCGTCTTCGCCCCACACGGATCCGCCCAGCAGGTGGCGAGTGCCGGCGTCCGCCACGAGTTCCACCGTGATCGCTTGGCCGCCGAAGTAGCCGGCCCGGCTGTGACCGGTGATGCGCGCGGAAACCGGCGAAAATCGTTCGCGTCGCGCCTGGTCGACGGAGAGGCCGGTGAACGCCACACCCAAACCGAAGACGTTCAAGATGGCGGTGCCCACGACACCCCCGAAGCGTTCGCGCCGGCCCGCGGCGTTGGCGCCCGCCACGCGGCCCATCTTGTTGGCGGTGGTTCCCAAGGGAATGTATGCCGGCCGTCCGGTGACGAGATGCAGCGCTTCGGCGCAATCGCCCGCGGCATAGACGCCCGGCAGGTTAGTCTCCATGTGTTCATCCACGCGCAACGCACCCGTGCGTCCGACTTCCACGCCGGTTTCCGCAGCGAGCTCGACGTTAGGCTGCAGCCCGGTGGCCAGGATTGCCAGCGCGTAGCGCCCGAAATCCGACATGCGCGTGTTTAATTGCAGATCCACGCGGAAACGCTGCAGGCGATTGCGTACAACGTTGGTCAACTCGGTGTCTGCCCGGCCCAGCACGTGCGCGTTCCGCTCGACGACGGTTACCGCCAGACCATTGCGCCGCAGCGCGTCGGCCGCCTCCAGTCCGATGTAGCCCGCGCCGATCACGACGGCTTGCTTGGGCTGCTTATCGCGGAGAAAAGCCTTGAGGCGCTCGGCATCTGCGAGCGTGTGCAAGGTGAAAACGTGCGGCAGCGTGGCCGCTTCAAAATCCGTGGTGCGCGGCCGCGCGCCGGTGGCGATAACGAGGCGATCATAGCGCACGCGCTCGGCGTTATCCAAAGCGATTTCGCGGCGCGGGTGCGAAATGGAAACCACGCGCGCGCCCGTGCGCACCGCGATGCTGCGTTCCTTATGGAAATACTCGGGCGTGTGAGCGATGAGCTGTTCGGGGCGGCGGACGCGCCCTTCCAGATAATAGGGCAGGCCGCAAGCGCCATAGGAAATGTCGGCGCCCTTTTCGAGGACTATTATTTCGAGGCTGGGATCGATGCGCCGGGCACGGGCGGCGGCGCTCAGGCCCGCGGCCACGCCGCCAATCACGAGCAGCCGCATGGCGCCGGCTATCCTTCTTTCTTCATCTGCTCGACGAAGTTCAGGATATCGAAGGTTTTGATGGCGCGGTCCGGAAAGAAACTATTCACGGCATCCTGCTCATCGGTGAACAAGTCGAACACCGTGGCGAGCTTGGTCATCACCAGGAGCTCGATATTGCGGCGGTTCAGGTTTTCAAGCTTCAACGCGCCGCCCGCCTTGCGCTGAGTGGTCGCGCACATAACCAGCGCGCCCAGACCGGTGCTATCGATGTAGTCCACGTGGAGCAGGTTGAGGATGATGTTCTTCGATCCGGCGGCGGTCACCGCGGCCACTTTGTCGCGCAGCATGGTGGCCTCCGGGCCCACGGTGATACGGCCCTTCGAATCCAGAATCACGATGCCTTCATGCTCGCGCTGCTGGATGTCGAGGCTCATGTCAGACAGGCATCTTGAAGCCAACCATGGCTTCCACTTCCTCGATGGCAACCATTTCGATGGCGTCCCAGGGGCAGCCGTCGAGGAATGCGCCGTCGGGTCCCTTGCTGGTGCACTTTTTGCAACCGATGCAGAGCACGGGGTCCACCTCGATGCGGCCGAAAGGCAAGTGATCCTCGTCGGGCACCCAATACATGCAATCGGCCACCGGGCAATACGGCACGCAGGCGGGCGAACCGGCGCAACCGGTGCAGCATTCGGTGATGATGGCAAGTTCCTTGGGCCGCTTTTTGCGCGGGGTAAGGATGCCCTCGGATTTGGGCTCCATCTTGACGACAGCAACGGCGGACATGTTGGAATTATGACATAAAAGGAGGGGTTGGTGGCGCACGCACTCGTGCGTGCCGTGTCGAGACTCATCTCGACACCTGACGGATGCGTCTCCGAAAGCTCATGCTGCGATGACAATGCGCTGGATGCCGACGAACTCGAGATCCTGTTCGGGAGCGCCTTGCACTGCGAGACACAGCCCGGCCGCTTCGCGAATGCGTTGCACCACATCGTCCAGGGACGCGCGCCTGTGTATGGCATCCGGCGATCTGTGGGATGGAGGCGACGTAATAGCCGTCCTCATCGCGCTCGATAACGACGTCAAATTGGCGTTGTTGCAATGGGGTAGCCTCGTTATTTTTTCTGAACTGTTTGTGCCCTTGTCAGCGCGAAAACCGCTCCGCCCAACGGATGCGGGCCGTCAATTGCATCACTACAAACAGCGTCACAATGCAGCCTATGGTGACCGCCAGGCCGGTGAAGCCGTGCAGGAAGAATGCGTAAGAGAACAGCACTAGGTAGACGAGTTGCGCGCCGCCGGCCTCCACGACGGCGAAGCGTGGTCCGACCACCAAGCGCAGGTAACTAACGACCAGGAATATCGAGACCGCCGAGCCGATCGCGAATGCCAGGTGAATCGAAATATGATCCACCAGATAAGCCAGCAGCAGGTGGAAGGAGAAAAACGCCGCGGCCAGGAAGAAGTAGTTCATGGGGTGCAAGTCGATGGACTTTAGCGTAGTGACGATGAACATCAGGAAGAAGAACAGCAGCAAAGATACCGGTGCGAAATAGCTGATTTGCCCGGCCAGGGGTCCGGGCTGCAGCTTCTCGGGCATGGTGACGCCGATCTGAAAGCCACTGATCAGGTTGCGGTATTGCCAGACGAGTTCCCAGCCGTCCGGCGTCTCGCGCTTCTCCGTCGGCGACAGCGCGTTCAATGGGAAGTCGATACCCTTGAAGTTGGTCCTTACCTGAAGCACGAAGTCGCGTGCCTGGCTGACGTCATCGCCCAGCCGGTATCGCCAGCTTTCCAAACCATGCGACCGGTAAGCGACGCGCACCGTAGCTGTCTGCTCCGCACCCAGTTGAGCCGTGACACGCGCGCTATATTTGTCGGAGACCACGGGCATCGCGCGGCCATCGACCTCCATCACCAGCCCGTCGTAAATGGCATGCTCGGCCGGGAAATTGACCGCGAAGGTGATCAGTTGAGGCGCGTCTGTGGGATTCCGGAAGGTATAAGCGCCGGAGAAATCCACGACATACGTGCTATACCAGAGAAGCCCTTTTTGCCGATGAGCCAGGTCCAGGGCCACTTTGATGCGGCTGGAATCCAGCGGCAGTTCGACTTGGCGGCCCTGCGGCACCATATAAGAGGCCGAAGGAGGACCCTGTTCCTGAGGAGAGCCCCAGATGGAGGCCACACCGAGGCGCAGTTTGCCGTCCGACTGATAGGTGCGATGCTCGATAGTCCCACCGAGAATCAGCCAGCCGACGCTGGTACAGGAAAGGATGAAGGCAATAGCGGCAATTCGTTGGATCATGCGGTTTGTGAAGCACTTTTCTGTCCAAAGTAGCCAGCTTTGAACACTGGAGCCAATACCGATCGGACTTGTGGACGCGCCGCCACATCGTGGGGAATCAAACACACGTCCCGCCGAGAAAGGCTATCATCGGTGGGTAGCATGAGGCTGGATCCCGACACTACGATGGGCGGGCCACAGGGCCAGTTTCCGTCGACACAGCTTTCGCTGTTGGAGGCCGCGAGCGCGGGCGCCACACTTCCGAACGAAGCGCTGGAGCGCGTGAGCGCGCTGTATTGGAAGCCGGTGTATCGCTTCATCCGCGTCAAGTTCCGCAAAAACAACGAGGACGCCAAGGACCTGACGCAGAGCTTCTTCGCCACCGCCTTGCAGCGCGATTTGTTCGCGCGCTTCGATCCGGCGAAAGCTTCGTTCCGCACTTATCTGCGCATGGCGGTGGAACGGTTTGCCGCCAACGAGCACGCCGCCCGGAACCGGCAAAAACGCGGAGGCGATGTCGAGTTTGAACCGGTCGGGGAGCAGGCAGCCCTTAGCGAATCGCCGGACGACATTTTCGAACGCGAGTGGCGGCGCCAGTTGTTCGCGCTGGCGCTCGACGACTTACGCGCGCATTGCGACGCCTGCGGGAAACAGTTGCAATTCGAGATCTTCGAAGCGTACGATCTGGCCGGCGGCGATCGGCCGTCTTACGCCGACTTATCCGCGCGCCATAGCATCGCGGAAACCTCAGTGACAAACTATCTCGCGTGGGCGCGCCGCATGCTGCGCCAGTTTGTCACCGAACGGCTGCGCGGCGTGACCGCGGGTGAGCGCGACCTGCGCGATGAGTTGCGCCGGCTATGGATGTGAGCGACTCCGTCCTCGACCATTTGCGCCATGTGGCGGCGCTGCCCGACCTGAGCGGCACCCGCTACGAACTGGAATCCGAGATCGGGCGCGGCGGGATGGGGGTGGTTTATGCAGCGCGCGACCGCCAGCTCGACCGGCGCGTGGCGCTGAAGGTCATGGATTTGGCGCTGGCCGGCGAAGCGCAGCTCATCGCACGCCTGGAACATCCCGCCATCGTGCCGGTTTATGAGACCGGCATACTGCCCGACGGCCGCGCATTCTACGCCATGAAGCTGGTGGCCGGCGCGCGGCTCGATTATTATTTGGAAAGCGCTCCCTCGCTGGGCGAGCGCCTGCGGATTACACGGCGTATCGGAGAGGCGCTGGCATTTGCCCACGCGCGCGGCGTGATCCATCGCGACCTGAAACCGCAGAACGTGATGGTGGGCGAGTTCGGCGAGGTCTACGTCATGGATTGGGGCGTGGAGGCCGTGGCCGGAACACCGGCGTTTCGGGCTCCGGAGGCGCGCCTGGACCAGCGTTCCGATATCTATGCGCTGGGCGCATTGTTGCGATTCATGCTGCCGGCATCCCCGCCGCCAGCGTTGCGCGCGATCGCGGACAAGGCCATGCACGCGGACCCATCCGCTCGATATCCGGACGCGCTGGCGCTGCTGGCGGATATCGAGCGATTCCAGGATGGCTTGGCCGTGGAGGCCTGGTCGGAGCCGCTGTGGCACCGGCTGCGCAGGTTCGCATCGCGCAACGCCGTTCTGCTATGGCTGCTGGCGGCCTATGCCGGCGTTAAATTCCTGCTGTTTTTTCTGCGAAATCTTTAAAGGAATTCCGGGCGGCGCGGAATACCATATTGGGAGGAAGAAACGATGAATAAGATTCTGGCCGGATTGCTTTTTGGGTTGGTCCTGGGCGCTATTGACGGCGCGACGGCGTGGTTCTACCCGGAAACGCACTCCGTGATCGGGGGCATCCTGGTGGGGTCGTCGATTAAAGGCATGCTGGTGGGCCTGTTCTGCGGGTGGTTTGCGCGCAAAGTGCAATCCACGAAATGGGGGGTTCTATTGGGTGCCGGGCTGGGGTTGTTGTTCGCGTTTCTGGTGGCGGCTATGCAGCACGAGCACTACCTTGCGATCATGCTGCCGGGCTTCATCACCGGCGCAATTATCGGGTTCCTGACCCAAAGGACGGGTATGCCGAGCCTGGCCGCCAAGAGGCAAGCGTGAAGCGCCTGGCGGTCCTGCCTACGGCGCTGGCTATGGCCATGGCTGTGGCTATGGGCGCCGCGGCTCAACCGGATCCATGGGGTGCTTTGCGGCTGTTGATCGGGAAGTGGGAGGGCACCGCGGCAGGCGTGCCTGGAAAGGGAATCAGCACGCGGGAGTACCGGTTTGAGCTGAACGAGCGGTTTCTATCGGAGCACGGCAAAATCGCATGGGAACCCACCTCGACCGCGGGAAAGGCGGCGGCCCACGAGGACTTCGGATGGTTTAGCTACGACAGGAATCTGAAGAAGATCGTGTGGAGACAATTCCACGACGAAGGGTTCGTCAACGAATACACGCTGGACTCCGCGAGCACGGACGGCAAGTCGCTCGATTTCGTCTCCGTGCGGATCGAGAACATTGCGCCGGGGTTTAGAGCGAAGGAATCACTCCATGTGATTTCAGCGGACGAACTGGAAGCCACGTTCTGGCTGGCGGCCCCCGGCAAGGACTTCGAGGTGTTTGTCCGGTCGCATCTCAAGCGGGTGAAGTGAAGGGTCGGGCCCGACCCAGTTGCGCCGCTCGACGACCGTGTCGGGTTCGTAGGTCACGCCGCGTGCCAAGCGGCGCTGCTCGCGGCGGCTGGACCACAGCATCAGCGGCCCGAGCGCCGCGGCCATGCGCGAAAGCGGGCCGAACTCGCGCCCCAGATCCTGGCGCAGCGCATGGATCTGGGCGCTGACGCCCTGGTTGCTTTTGCGCAACTGGTGCTCCATGGCCCACAGCAGGCCGCTGGCGGCGCTCTTCAGCGAGCGGACTTCCCACTCGAAGCGCCGGCGCACGCGGGCGTCCGGGTGATTCTTATAGCGTTTCCAGCCCGCCAGCGTGGTGCGCCAGACACGAAACAGACTCGGTCCGTTGCGCTCGAAGTCGCGGCGGAAGGCCCAATCCAGAAACTGCTTGGATTGTTCCCGCGAAATGGCGGCATGCTCGAAATTGAATTTGTCCTGGCCGTGGATGTCGGCCAAGTCCACGCCGTTCAGCATGCGGTGCTGCTCCTGCATCTCTTGATAAAGCGGCGTGCCGGGCACGGGCGTGTACAGCATGAACTGATGGAAATCGGTTTCATGTTCGACGGCGTGCTCGATCTCCGCGCGGATATTTTCCGGCGTGTGATGCTCCAGCCCCACGATGGTCGAGCCCAGCAGCTTGATCCCGTTGGCGCGCAGCTCTTTGGTGAGGGCGAGGGTGTCGGTATCCTGTAGCTTGGCGTAAGCCGATTGCGGCGATTCGAGACCCATCCAGATCCAGGAAATTCCCAACTCCACCAGTTCCTTGATGGTGTATTTGCGGATGGCGTTGGCCGAGGAGAACACGTACAGCGCCCAGGACTTGCCTTTGGCCTGCATGCGGTCGAGCAGTTCCATGGCGCGTTTCTTGTAGAGCAGGAAGTTCTCGTCCATGATGAAGAACGAATGCACGTTCATCGAGCTTTCCATCTCGCACATGGTTTGAAAAAGCTCTTCGCCGGTTTCGTAGAAGTTGAGGAATTTGCCTTTGCCGCCGAAAAAGGCGGAGGTGGTGCAGAAGTTGCAGCCCATGGGACATCCGACGGACGGGATGATGGTGGCCGCGGCTTGCCCCGGCGTTTCCGGGATGCGTAGGCCCATGGTACGGACGCCGTAACCGGAGACGATGTGCGGATGCTTGATGGGCGCGTTCTCGTCGGCGCCCAGATAGCGCCGCATCCAGGAGATGCCGTCGCCGCGCACGATGTGGTCGGCGTCGATAATCTTATCGAGTCCGGGAATGGCCGCCACGTGGCCGCCCACCACGATGGTGGAATGGGGCGACAGGCGCCGCACGATGCGGCACATTTCGCGGACCTTGCCCACGTTCACGATGATGGATGAGATGCCCACGACGTCGTAGGCATTTTCAGTCAGCTCGCGCTCGAAGGCCTCGCGGGTGGGGAAGTCGAGGACGGTACAGGGCGCGGCGATATTCTGCTGGATCATCATGATGCCCCAGGAGCGGTGGAACATGCGCAGCGAGAAGGGACCTTGTTCACGGGTCACCTGATTGTGATACAGCTCCATGGGGTTCATGGCACGGCTGCCGAAGCGGTCGTTTTGCGCGTATGGGCCGAAAACGGCGGATAACAGGATGCGGGCTTCGGCGCCTTTAGGGTGTGGTTGCATTTTAGGAGTTTCAGTACTTCTTCACCCTTATTGTGGCGCGATGCGGGGCGGAGGATCGTAATATTTGTGTAATATCAGCAAGGCAGGCTGAGCAATACCGCCGTCTCCAGATGGTAGGTTTGCGGGAATAGATCCACCAGCGTCATGTGGTCGATGCGATATCCCGCGGCGGTCAGGCCTGCGAGGTCGCGGGCTAGTGTGGCTGGGTCGCAAGAAACCAGCGCCAGGTGCGGTGGGCGCAGGTGGGCGAGACGCTGAACCATGCGCTTGCCGATTCCGGACCGCGGCGGATCGAGCAGCACGAAGTCCGGCGCGGTCTCCAACTGTTCCAACCAAGCTTCGGCGTCCATCTGTTCCACGCGCAACGGCAAGCCGGCGCGCTCCGCGTTGGCTCGCAGATCGCCCGCCGCGCGCGCTCCCGATTCCACCGCCGTCACCGAGCCGAAACGCTGTGCCAGCGCCAGCGAGAATAGACCCACACCCGCGTAGAGATCCAGCGCGTTCTGGCCTGCCGCACCCTCCAGCGCCGTTTCCACCAGCTTTTCGATCAGGAACCGGTTTACCTGGAAAAACGAGCCGTAGCTTACGCGCCAGGTGTGGCCCGCCGCCGGATAGTCGAGCGCGCCCGAAACCAGGCCCGGGATGCGTTCGGCGCACCAGTCGAAGAAGCGGCGTGCGACAGGTCGGTCCGTCTCCACCACATGAAGCTGCATCTCCGTTTCGTTGGTAAACAGCTCGATGGTGCGCACAAACCGCGGCCAGCGCGGGTCTCCCAGCATCTCACGCAAGGCGGCGATGGCCCCGTCGATCGCGGGCGATGCGATGGGGCACCGTTCGATGCGGCAGAGTTTGTGCGATTGCGCTTCACGGTACCCCAGCGCGCCGTTGGCGATATGCAACTGCACCCGATTGCGATATCCCCAAGGCTCGCCCGAAATCACGCCGATCTCCGCGGGCGGCGCGATCTTGCCGATGCGGGCCAACTGGTCTTCCAGGATGGCGCGCTTGAACGCGAGCTGCAGCTCGTACGGCGCATGCTGATAGTGACAGCCGCCGCACCGCATGAAATACGGGCACGGGGGCGCGACCCGTTCTGGCGCGGCGGCCAGCACCTGCAGCAATGCGGCGTGTACCAGGCCGGGCTTCTCGCCCACGCTGCGCAATTGAACACGCTCGCCGGGCAGAACGAACGGCGCCAGCACAGCGCGGCCTTCCAGCCGGCCCAGTCCTTCGCCGCCGTAGACCAGCTTTTCCACCGTGATCTCGAAATCGCTTAGGATGAGAGTTACTCCTTCGAACCTACTTACCATGAGAGCACGAGTCTTCTCCGGCATGCAGCCGTCGGGAAATCTACACATTGGGAACTACTTGGGCGCGTTGAAGAATTGGGTGCGCGTGCAGGCGGATTACGAATGCATCTTCTGCATCGTGGATCTGCATGCGGTAACCGTCTATCAGGACCCCGGCGAGCTGCGCGCCAAGATTATGGAGACCGCGGGGCTGTATCTGGCGGCGGGCATCGACCCTCGGCAGTCGAGCATCATGGTGCAATCCGCGGTGCCGGCGCATGCCGAGCTAGCCTGGATGCTGACCTGCGTGACGCCGGTGGGCTGGCTGGAGCGCATGACACAGTACAAGGCCAAGGCGGCCAAACAGGAGTCCGTGGGCGACGGGCTGCTGCAATACCCATGCCTGATGGCGGCCGATATTCTGCTGTACCAAGCCGCCGCAGTGCCGGTGGGCGAAGATCAGGCGCAGCACCTGGAGCTGACCCGCGACATCGCGCAGCGCTTCAATTCGCTCTACGGCGAGACGTTCGTGATGCCGGCCACCAGCCTGCCGGGCGTAGGCGCGCGCATCATGGGCCTGGACGATCCTACGACTAAGATGAGCAAATCGGCCGCCGGCGCGAACCACGCGGTAGCTTTGCTGGATCCGCCCGACCGCATCCGCAAGATCGTGATGCGCGCCACCACGGATTCCAATCCGGCGGTGGATTTTGAAAGTTTGGGTGAGGGTGTGGCTAACCTGCTTAACATTTATCAAGCTTTCGCCGGCTGGACCGACGACCAGATGCGCGCGCACTTCAGCGGCATGCGCTACGGAGACCTGAAGAAGCAGGTAGCCGAGATGACCATCTCCCACCTGGAGCCCTTCCAGCAGCGGTATCGCGAGATGATGGCCGATCCGGGTTACATTCCCGGTATCTTGCGGGAAGGCGCGGCGCGGGTGAGCCCTATTGCCAATTCCACGGTGGATCTGGTGAAGCGGCGCATGGGTTTGTACGCGGAGGAATCATGCTGAAACTTCGCGCCGCGCTGTGGGCCGGCTTTCTCGCCCTATTCTGTGCAATACACGCTTTAGTGGCCGCGCCGCGGCCCAAGCTGGTGGTAGCCATCGTAGTGGATCAGTTCCGCTACGACTATCTGACGCGGTTTCGCGCAGACTACCGCGCGGGTTTCAAACGGCTGCTCACGGAGGGCGCGGTCTTCACAAATGCGAACTACATACAGTATCCGACGGTGACCGCGGTAGGCCATAGCACGTTTCTGTCTGGCGCCACGCCGGCCATGAGCGGCATCGTGGGCAACGAATGGTTCGACCGCGAGACCGGCAAAGTGGTGGCCAGCGTCAGCGACGATACGGTGAAGATGCTGGGCGCCGCCGGCGGCGACGGCGCCTCCCCGCGGCGCATGCTGGTGAGCACCGTGGGCGACGAACTGAAGATGGCCGCGGGCGGCGCCAAAGTCATGGGCATCTCACTGAAGGACCGCAGCGCCATTCTGCCGGCGGGTCACATGGCCGACGGTGCGTACTGGTTCGATCCACGCAGCGGCAACTTCGTCAGCAGCACCTACTACTTCGTGGAACTGCCGGCGTGGGTGACGGCTTATAACGCAACGCGGCCAGCCGATGGGTATCGTGGCGCGCACTGGCTGGACCACACTTTGCCCGCGGACACATCGGTCTATGCCGCGCTCGAAGGCAGTCCGTTCGGCAACGAATTGGTGGAAAGCTTCGCGGAGCGAGCCATACAGGTCGAAAAGCTGGGCCAAAGGGGCGTAACCGATCTGCTGGCGGTAAGTTTCTCCGCAAACGACTACGTGGGGCACGCGATGGGACCGGACTCGCCCGAAGTGAAGGAGATGTCCATTCAGACGGATCGGGTGTTTGGCAAGCTATTCAGTTTTCTTGAAACCGCGGTGGGGATGGGCAATGTGTTGGTGGTAATGACGGCGGATCACGGTGTGGCGCCGGTTCCCGAAGTGAACGCGGCGCGCAAAATGCCGGGCGGGCGCATGCCGGCGGGAGCGGTGCGGAAAGCGGTAGAGGCGGCGCTCATCGAAAAATATGGCGCGGGACAGTGGCTCCTCAATCCGTCGGATACCGCATTTTATTTCAACCTGGAGCTTATCCGGCAGAAGAAACTGGATGTGGCGGAAGTGGAACGTACGGCGGCGAAGGCGGCGCGGCCGGTCGCGCATGTGTTTCGCGTGTACACGCGGGAGATGCTTTTGCACGGCGCGGTGGACGAACCGGTGGGCCGGCGGGTGATGAACGGATTCTATGCGCCGCGCAGTCCGGACATGTACGTGTTGCTGGAGCCGTATTGGCTGTACGGGGCCAGGGGCACAACGCATAGCACCACGTTCAGCTACGACGCGCACGTGCCGGTGATCTTCATGGGACCCGGCATTAAGGCGGGACGCTTCGACGAGCCGGTATCGGTCAACGATGTGGCTCCTACGCTGAGTACCTATTTGGATATCGAGACGCCGAGTGGGAGCGTGGGGCGGTGTTTGGGGGAGATTTGGAAGTAGCCAAGCGTCGGCAGGAGTGCCGACGGGCACGCATGAGTGCGTGCGCCACGTGGGTTATAATTTTCATTCGATAGGAGAAGCACATGGAACTACGTCCTTTACATGACCGCGTGGTGATCAAGCGCCTGGAAGAGGGCGAAACCAGGCGCGGCGGCATCATCATTCCGGATACCGCCAAGGAGAAGCCGCAGCAGGGAGAAGTGCAGGCCGTGGGCAGCGGCAAGCTGCTGGAGACCGGCGAGCGCATGCCGCCTGAAGTCAAAGCCGGCGACCGCATCCTGTTTGGCAAGTACTCCGGGGCTGAAATAAAACTCGGTGGGGAAGAGTACCTGATTCTGAAAGAGGACGAGATCCTCGGAGTGCTGGAGTAACCTACAGAATATTGACCGCGCGCGCCGCCAACAGCGCCAGCGTGGCCAGCGAAATGGTGGACTGCACCATCATCATGCCTTTCGCCCAGCGCGACAGAACCGGCACGTCGGTCGGAGAAAAAGCCGTGCTGGTGTTGAAAGCCAGGAACAGGTAGTCCACGAAGCCGGGCATCCAGTCCGGATCGCGATCGGGCAGGGTCATTTGCGGGAACAGAAACGCGCCTTCGATGTGTTCGCCGCGCAGTTCCCGTTCATGGGGCCCGCCGGCATCCAGGCGCCAGTACCAGGAGGCGAATACCAGGATGTTGGAGACCCACAGCGCCACGGCGGAGCGCAGCAGGACGGGGGCCGCTTCCTTATGGTCGAGGAGGGCGGCGATGAGCAGAACCAGCGCGCCTATCAGCGCGGCCGTGATGATGCTCGACATGGTGTATCCCACGATCTGATTGAGCCTGAACTGCGAGCGCCGGCGGAAGACTATGCCCACGACGGAAAGCGGCGCCACCGCCGCCAGCACCAGCCACCCCGGTCCGGGACTCAACGACTCGGGCAGCGCCCAATAGAGTCCACCCACAGAGAGTGCGGCCACGATCGCGAGCCAGCGCGGTTCACGGCGGCGCCCGGGTGTGTCAGGCATGCACCTATTGTCGCCTACCCTCGACGATTGCCGCGACCACGCCGGGAAGTTTGTCGTCGCAGGGAACCACGTCCAGCACCTGCTGCCCTGCCGCCGCTCCAGGACCTGTACGCCCTCCGGCGTAGATCGCCACCGCCTCCACAAGCTGTCCGCCGATATTCACTTTGAGTCCGCGAAAGCCGATATCCGCCGCCTGATGATTGCCGCAGGCCGCGGGGCACCCCGACCAGTGAATCGTCAACGGTTTGACTCCAGTGCCGAAGCGTTGTTCGAGTGCGCGCGACAAATCCACGGCGCGCGATTTAGTCTCGATCTGCGCCAGATTGCAGTAATCGGTGCCGGTACATGCGACCAATCCCCGAAACCAGGGTGAGGGCGACGGCGGAAGTTCTTTCAGCAGCGGTTCGGCCAGTAGCGCCGTTAGATTGCCGAGGGCCACGTCCGGAATAATGGCATTCTGACCAGTGGTCAAGCGCACGCATCCCGTGCCGTACACATCCGACAAGCGCGCCAATTCCGTAAGTTGTGGTGCGCCCAACCGGCCGGTAACCACGGCGAGGCCCACGGAGCGGAAACCCGTCTGCTTCTGTGGCTGCACTCCCAGGTGGTCCGCATGCAGGCCGGGCCGGCGCATGTCCTCGCCTGCCGGTTGCAGCTCGCGCATGAGGCGCTCCGCAAGCACGTAGCGCAACTCCGCGATGCCCCAATCCTCGATCAGATGCGCCAGACGGCATTTGGATCGCGCCTCTCGCGGACCGTGGTCGCGGAAGATGCGCACCAGTTCCGCGGTCACTTCGGCGGCCTCGGGCGGCTCCACGAACACGTCCAGGGGCTGGGCGATGGTGAATCCTCCGGAGCCCATCTTGCCGCCCGCCAAAATATTGAATCCGGCCCGGGCTTCCCGCCGTGCCGGAATTAACGCGATATCCTGCGACTCGTTGTGCGTGCAATTCGACATGCACCCCGTGATGGTGACGTTAAACTTCCGGGGAAGATTGGCGAACTCGGGGTTGCCGTTCGCTCCCACGATGATGCGATTCAGCTCGAGGACCACGGGCGAGGCATCCAGCCATTCGTGTGGCGTCAAGCCCGCCAGCGCGCAACCGTTGATGTTGCGCACGTTGTCCATACCGGTCTGCAGGCTGGTGAGATCGACGCCGCGCAGGTTCTCCCAGATCTCGGGCACCGTGTCCAGGGTGAAGCCGCGCAGCTCAATTTGTTGCCGCGTAGTGATATCCAGCGTGCCGTTGCCGAGGCGCCGCGAGATTTCCGCGATGGTGCGCAGTTGCGTGCTGGTGGCAAATCCGTTGGGCATGCGGATCCGCATCATGAATTGCCCGGGGGTTGGCTTGCGGAAGAAGACGCCCACCCACTTAAGAAGATCCTTCTCCGCGGGAGTGAGCGCTTCCGCGCCCTTGGCGATCATGTCCGGAAGGTCGTCGCGTACGCGCAACGGGTTCCACCATTTGAGAGACTTCAGACTTTCGACGGAATTGCGGCGCTTGGGCATAGGAATCGCTGTGCGACGGAGGAAGGTTTTGCAGCAGCAGGGCCGCAACAGCCGGGCGGGCTGAGTCAGGCTGTTGTGTCTACAGTATCATCATTCGCGTCGGAGCACGGTCATCGGGTCGACGGCAGCGGGCGGTAAGATATGGAAGCTTAGTAGATCTTCGATGAATCGCATCCTCGTCACTGGAGCCACCGGAACCGTTGGCCGTCAAGTTGTCGCCCAATCGGCGGCCGCAGGCGCGCAGGTCCGCGCGCTGACGCGCAATCCGGATGCGGCGGATTTGCCGCCACGAGTGGAGGTGGTGCGCGGGGATCTCACTCTACCCGAGACCCTGGATGGATGCTTGGATGGCGTCGACGCGGTGTTTCTGGTGTGGACCGCGCCAGCGGCCGCCGTGGCTCCCGCCCTGGAGCGGATCGCGAAGGACGCGCGGCGCATCGTGTTTCTGTCGGCTCCGCTGAAAACGGCACACCCTTTTTTCCAGCAGCCCAATCCCGCGCGTGCGCTCGGCGCGCAAGTCGAGCGGATGATCGAGGATTCGGGAGTCCCGTGGACGTTCCTGCGGCCCGGCATATTCGCCGCAAATGCCTTGCGCTGGTGGGCGCCGCAGATTCGCGCCGGCCGCAATGTGGTGCGCTGGCCGTATTCCAGCACTGCCACCGCTCCCATCGACGAGCGGGACATCGCCGCTGTCGCGGTGCGCGGTTTGTTTGATGAGGGACACGCCGGAGGGGAATATGTTCTGACCGGACCTGAATCCCTGAGCCAATCCGAGCAGATTGCGATCATCGGCGATGCGATCGGCCGCCCGCTGCGGCTGGAAGAGATTCCGCCGGCAGACGCGAGATCCGACTTGCTCGCGCCGATACCCTCGGCAGCGGTGGTGAATATGCTGCTGGGCGCCTGGGCGGCGGCCATCGGACAACCGGCGTTGGTGACATCTACGGTGGCGGAAATCACGGGACGGCCGGCGCAAACCTTCCGCGACTGGGCCACCCATCACGCGGCGCGGTTCCAGTCGCCCTGATACACTGATGCGAAGGCCGCTCCCGTGAAAAACCGCACGCTCGGAAACTATCAGGTTCTCGATACGCTCGGTTCGGGCGGCATGGGCGAAGTCTACAAGGCACGGGACACGCGCCTGAACCGCCTGGTGGCAATCAAGGTTTTGCGCAGCGGCCTGGCGGCTAATGCCAGCAGCACACAGCGCTTCATCCAGGAGGCGAAATCGGCCTCCGCGCTAAACCATCCGAATATCGTAACGATCTACGACATCTTCCGGTACGACGGCATGGATTGCCTGGTGATGGAATACATCGCCGGCCAAACACTCCACGCCCTGATCCCGCGGCAGGGCATGCCATGGAACGCGGCGCTGCGCATTGCGGTGCAGGTGGCGGAAGGCCTGCGGAAGGCCCACTCGGCAGGCATCGTCCATCGCGACATCAAACCGTCGAACGTGATGGTCCCCAGCGAGGGGCCGGTGAAGATTCTGGATTTTGGCCTGGCGAAACTTTCCGAGCCGGAGGTGCTGGCCGGCGACGACGCCACGCGCACGGCGGGCCCTGTAACCGGACAAGGAGAGGTGCTGGGGACGGTGTCGTACATGTCTCCCGAGCAAGCCCAGGGCAGGCCCGTCGATTTCCGGTCGGACATCTTCAGCTTCGGCAGTTTGTTATATGAAATGTTGACCGGGCGGCGCGCGTTCCAGGAGGATTCAGCGGTCGGCACACTGGCGGCCATCCTGCACCACGACCCAGCGCCGCCGGACTCCGCTATCGCACCGCGCCCACTTTTGCGCATTCTCTTCAAGTGCCTGCAGAAAAAGCCGGAGGACCGCTGGCAGGACATGGGCGACGTCAAGCAGTTGCTGGAGGACGTGGCCAAGGACTACGAGACACCTGGCGCATCATTCGCCGATGCCCGGTTAAGTCCTCAGACGCCAGGCAGCGGCCGCGCACGCCGCTTTGGATGGCCGGCGGTGGCTGCCGCGAGCGTGGCGGCGGCGCTGCTGGCGTACACGAATTTGCGCCTCTTGCCCGGGACCGGCGCCTCCCGCGCGCCCGCCGATGCAGTGTTGCGCATGGTCACGGCGGACGGTGGATTAACCGGCTATCCGGCGATTTCGCGCGATGGGAAATTCGTAGCCTACGCGTCCGACCGAGCCAAGGAAGGCAACCTGGACATTTGGATACAGCAAATCGGAGGCCGGGAACCGATTCGTCTCACCAAGGATCCGGCGGACGAGAGCGATCCGGCCTTTTCACCGGATGGCACCATGATCGCTTTCCGCTCGGAAAAAGACGGTGGGGGAATCTACCTGGCGCCCGCGCTGGGCGGCTCTCCGGTTCTTCTGGCGCCGCTGGGCCGCACACCGCGTTTTTCTCCCGACGGCCGCTGGGTGGCGTATTCCGTGGGCGGGGAAGCCGTTTCCAATCCGGGCTCCGCGGGCGTATTCATCGTCAATTCCGGCGGCGGCGTGCTACGGGCAATCCATCCGGAAATGGCCACCGCGACCAACCCGGTGTGGTCTCCCCACTCCGATCGGCTGCTGGTGTTGGGACGCAAGGATGGGAAAGCTCCGGCACGCGCCGAACTGGATTGGTGGATTCTGCCTATCGAAGGCGGCGCTCCACAACGAACCGGGGCGTACGCCCGCCTGGATGCGCAGAAGCTGATGCGGACGGAGTTTCCGCAAGTGTTTCCCATCTCCCAGGATTGGTGGAAGGAGGGTGCGAATCGGATTCTCTTCAACGCCTTATTGGGCGACGCGGCGAACCTTTGGGAGATTCCGCTATCCGGAACCGGGGAGGCGCGGCGGTTGACTTTGGGTCCTGGGCTGCATCGGCACGCCAGTTGGTCGGGCGATGGCCGCCGCTTGATCTTCGCGGCGGAAGAACTGAACTTCGAGGTCTGGCTGCAGCCGCTGGACGCTGCGACAGGGGCGGCGCGCGGCCCGATGAATCGTTTGACGGACGAAATCACCGAGGAGTTGACGCCATCCATTAGCTGGGACGCCTCTAAAATCGCCTACGTGAGCCACGGTCCGGACAGTTGGTCCTTGCGCATTCGAGACCGCTCTACGAGCGCGGAGCATACCATCCTGTCCAGCCCTACCTGGCTGTACACGGCCAGACTTTCAGGTGACGGCTCGCGTATTCTTTACACCAGCGCCAGCTACGATCTTTTGTCGATTCCCTCGACCGGAGGCGCCGCTGAGAAGCTATGCGACCGCTGTGGCACGGTCATGGGCACCTCCACCGATGGGCGCGAAATTCTGTATGAACCTGCGGAAAACGAAGACGTGCTGTTATACGACTCGGCGCGCCGCTCTACGGTGAAGGTGGCGCAGCGGCCGGGTGCGGACCTGATCCTTTCCAGCTCGCGGTTCTCGCGGGACGGGAAATGGGTGGCGTTTCATGGGCTGCGCAACGCCACCAATTCGGCCCAAGTCTGGATCGCTCCCACCGGGCGGGGCTTTCCCGCTCCCCAGGCCGAATGGATTCCCGTCACAGACGGCTCCAAGTTGGAGCGGGACCCGGCTTGGTCCGCCGATGGGCGATTCCTGTACTTTATATCGGAACGCGATGGATACCGGTGCATTTGGGCTCGCGCGCTCAATCCTCTGACGAAACAACCTATCGGCGAAGCCTTCGCGGTGCGCCATTTTCACTCCGCGCGCTTCTCGTTGCGGCATATGGGAAGCCAGGGATTTCTTGCGGGGCTGTCGGCGGGAGAAGGCGCGCTGGTATTTTCCATGGGTGAGCTGAAGGGCAATGTCTGGCTGGAGGAGAGTGGCGGATAAAATCAGCGTAGTCGTAATCAGCCGCAACGAGGGAAAGGAATTGAAGCGGACGGTCGAAAACTTCGACGATACCCTTCCGGCCGGGGGCGAGATCGTGGCGATCGACGATGGATCCACGGACGGCTCCGCCAGGCATGTCGCGCAAAGGCGAGGCAGGATCAAGCTGTATCGCGTGTCGAATTATGGAGTCGCGCGCGCCAGGAACTTCGGCGCCAGGCAGGCTCACGGCGATGTGATCGTGTACGCCGATGCGCACCTGCGGCTGGAGCCCGATTGGTGGCGGCCCCTGGTGGCAGAGCTGGAGAAACCCAAGGTGGGAGGCGTGGCGCCGGGGATCGCCGGCTATCGCCCCGGACCGATCGGTTATGGGCTGACGTTCAAGGACGCCAGGCTGGAAGTGCGGTGGCAGCGGCGTAGACCGCGCGGTCCTGTCGCAGCGCCGATCATCCCCGGCTGTTGTTTCGCCACTCGACGCGACGTCATTGAAGCGACAGGCGGCTGGGACGATAGCCAAGTGCAACGCGGGAACATCGATAACGAAGGGTGCGTGCGCTTCTGGATGCTGGGTTACAATCTGATGATTACGCCGGACACGGTAGTGGCGCACAAGTTCCGGAAGCGGTCTCCGTATCATGTGGGCTGGCCCGAGTTTCTGTTCAACCGGCTGCGGCTGGCCTTCGCGCATTTCAATCCGGAGCGGTTGGGCAGAGTAGTAGCCGGACTGCGCAGCTATCCGGGCTTCGGCGAGGCCCTAACTTTGCTGGCGGCGAGCGACATCGCCGAGCGGCGCCGCGCACTCGACGCCCGCCGCGTGCGGGATGACAATTGGTATTGCAATCGGTTTAAGATGTCCTGGTAGCCCGCTGGGGCTAATCGCCAATACCAAGGGAGAATCGCGCATGCCCACGAAGAAACCTGTCAAGAAAGCGGCCAAGAAGGCGGTCAAAAAGGCCGCCAAGAAACCGGTGAAGAAGGCGGCCAAGAAGAAGAGTCCGCCGCCGCCCACTGGCACCATCGGCAACACCAGAGCCTAAAGTCGAAAACGTTTTGACCGGTCGTGGTCTGGCATCGTGCCGGGCCACGGATCGGATATCCCCCGATGCGCACTGCTAAACCTCCTGCACGGCACTCCCGCCCGCCGCAAAAAGATCGCGCCGTTTGGTTTTACCAGAACGTGGCATTCCCCATGCGGGACGCTTCCCCCGTGCAACTGGAGAAGTTCTGGGCCTCCCAGCTCCAGGCGGATATCTGTCCCGAGCACCGTTGGCAATGCGCCGGTCCCTACAATATCGCCGGCCGGGTGACGGCTCTGGTGATTCATCCCAGCAATCCCAACATGTGGTTCGCGGGGTCCGCGACGGGAGGCGTGTGGGTGTCCAGCGACGCGGGAGAATCATGGCATCCAACCTGGAGCCGCTTCGCCAACCAGAACATCGGCGCGTTGGCCTGCATGAACTTTACCGGCAAACTGAAGACCAACTTCGAAGGCAAAGCGAGTCTGTTCGCGGCCACTGGGGAAGCCAACATGTCCGGGGATTCCTACCCTGGGAGCGGAGTGTACATCTCCAACGACGACGGCCTTACCTGGCAGCCGTTTTTCGGGCTACCGGGGGTGGAAATGTCCATCGATCAAGACGTGCGGACATTCCCGCGCCGCATCGGCAGCCTCGCTATTCGGGCAGATGCGGCACTGGCAATCGGCAGCATTTTTCTCGACAACAGCCTTCCCGCTGGGCTGTATCTGTCGCCTCCAGGGGGCGGGCTGCTGCCCTGTGAATTCTGGGGAAAGCGCAGCTACAACTGCCACTCCGTGCTGTTTCACCCGGGCGACAAGAACGCAATTTTCGCTTCGATTGAGCCGGATGGCGCGCACAACGGTATCTGGCGCAGCCGGGATTTTGGCCAACGCTGGGAGCACCTGACCAAAGGGCTTCCGTCCGGCGACCAGTTCGCGCGGACCAGCCTGGCCTTCGCGCCTTCCGATCCGGATGTGATCTACGCTCTGGCGGCGGACCGCTCCGGTTACGTGCTCGGCGTGTTCCGCAGCACCAACGGCGGCAACTCCTGGCGGGAAATCCTGGGCGGGCGCGTTCCGACAGAACGCCAGATGTCTTACAACAATACGATTGCCGTGCATGCCCATAGGCCCGACAGCGTGGTTTGGGGCGGCATGCAAGTGTACCGCACCGACGATGCGGGGCGCAGTTGGCGTAGGATCACCAACCCCAATCGCGGAAAAACGGATTACGTACACGCGGACCATCACGCCTTGCTATGGCCGGAGGACGACATGATCGTCTCCGGAAACGACGGCGGCGTTTCGGTGACTCGCGATGGCGGCCGCACTTGGACGGAATGTTCGCGTGGCATGGCGACCACCATGTTCTACGATCTGGACGTGGCGCCCTCCAACGGCAAGGTATTCGGCGGAGGCACACAAGACAACGGCACCCTGATTGCCGGGGTGGGAGACGTCAAGGAGGGCAATTTCGTGCCGGCCATCCCGGGTGATGGCGCCTGGATGGTTATCGATCCGGCCGACGAAGGCAACGTGTTCGCCTGCGCAACGGGATTCCTCGTTTACCACCACCAGTCCGGCAAGCCGTGGGATTTTGCGTGTTGGAAACTGGTGAAGCCACGGCAGATTACGGCGGAAGAAATCGCCCAGCGCGCGTTTACGGTGATGGCCATCGAACCCTCCACGCGCAGCGGCGTCAAGACCGTTTGGGCCGGGTCGAATCGCTTATTCCGCACGGACAATAACGGGAAGAGTTGGCAGGTGGTATCCGGTTCGTTCGACGGCACGCCCATTTCGGCGATTGAGATTTCGCGCGTCAGACCCGGGCTGATGTTCGTGGGCACCACTGGCGGCGGCATTTTTCGCAGCCGGGATGGCGGCCTTACCTGGTCGCAAACACTGTCCGGCATCGACATTCCCGCGCGCGCCATCACTTCCATCGCGACCCATCCGAAGGTCCTCAGGACGGTGATGGCGACAGTGGCATCCACCGGGGTTTTGAGTTCCGGTGTGCAACTCCGGACGGGAGCGTCACTGGCTTATAGCCATGTCTTCCGTTCCCAGGATGCCGGAGACACGTGGGCGGATATCGACGCCGGCAAGCTGCCCAACGTGGTGTTCTACGCGGCGGCCTACGAAACCCATCCTCCCTACCGGCTATTTGTGGGTGGCGATGTGGGTGTCTGGGCCGAGTTGGAAACCGGCTGGTTGAACATCAGCGGAAACCTGCCGAGCGTAGTGGTCTCCGATCTGGTTTACCACCACCAGGACGGCACACTTACCGCGGCGACATATGGAAGGGGCGTGTGGCGCATGCGGCCCGGAAACTTGCAGATGCCTGCGCCAGCCGACGCCTGCCCACCCCCGGAGCAGATCCTCATGGCCGCCGGCTTGCGCGTTGACCCCAGCGTCGGCGCACCTGTTCCACTGACGCCGGCGGATGGCGCCAGCATCGACGTCTTTCCACGGAAGACGCTGGTGACCGTGCAGCCCGTTTCCGGCGCGCTGGGATATCAGGTGGAATTCGCCAGTGAAGGTATGAGCATGGGGGCCAGTTCGACTACCACCCAAGTACAGTTCGAGACCCCAGGGATGGGAGACTACACCTGGCGGGTCTGGGCCATCCTACCGGACGGTTTGCGATCGGCGGCTTCGGCGTGGCGTAAGATCACTTATCTCCAATAGAGCGCTGGATCGAGACCGGGCCGGGGCTTTTCGCGCCAGCCACGCGAGTACGCCAATCGCCACACATATGATCAAGGCCTCAAACATCCCTGAACCACCATCGGGAGACCAGCCGAGGAGACGCTCCACGAAATCCATGGTTCATGTATATCAAACTTATCGGACTGGGTTTTTCGGGCTGTCCTTGAGAAGCCCGAGGCGCACCAGGCTTTCGGCGGTGGCCACGATGGAATCCTCATTGGACCGGGGCGCCCAGCCGAGCACGCGCTCGGCCTTTGCGTTGGTGGCGCGCTTGATCTTGCCCAGTTCGGGCAAGACCAGCTTCACCGCGGGATCGCGCATGGCGGCAATGTGTACCAGCCAGTTGGGCAGTTGGCGGGTAGGCACTCTTTTGGCCGACGCGCCCATGCGGTTCCTCAGCACCATGGCGATGTCGAGCATGGACATGGTATCGCCAGCCACGGCGAGGAAGCGTTCGCCAGCGGCGGCGGGATGGGTCATGGCGAGTATGTGCAAGCCGGCGACATCGCGTGCATCGACGATTCCGAAATAGAGCCGCGGGCAGCCCGGCATGGCGCCATCCATCAGGCGCTGCACCAGAAGAATCGATGTCGAATAGTCGGGCCCCAGTACGGGACCGAATACACCCACTGGATTGACCACGGCAAGCTGGAGGCCGCCGCCTTCGCTAGCGATGAAATCCCAGGCGGCCCGCTCGGCCAGAGTTTTCGATTTCACATAGGGGGTCATGCCATGGCCATCGAGGTTGGTCCAGCTCGTCTCGTCGAACGGCGTATTGCGCGGCGCATGGCCATAGGCGATCGCCGCGAACGAAGAGGTGAGCACGACTCGCTTGCTGCCGGCGTCGCGCGCGGCGCGCAGCACGCGGAGGGCGCCTTCGCGCGCCGGCACGATGAGCTCGTCTTCGTGCTTGGGGAGGTTGGGTGGAAGCGGCGACGCCACGTGCAGCACATATTCGCAGCCGGCCACGGCTGCGGCCCAGCCCGCGTCCTTTTCGAGATCGGCGGCGAAGAAGGACAAGCGATCGCCCGGTTCGGCGCCGCCTTCCTTCAGCATGGCGCGCACGTCGCTCTCGCGCGAGAGGCGGCGCACGGTGGTGCGCACGCGATGGCCCGCGGCCAAGAGCTGCAGAATGGCATGGCTGGCGATGAAGCCGGATCCGCCGGTAACCAGAATGGTGCTCATGGAATCATTCTTGCATGCCGCCGGGAGGGCGGCCAATCTTGGCCGCAGCCGGCTTTCAGCCGGCTCCTGGCCGCCTAAAAGGCGGCTGCGGGCAGAATTGCCCGCCCCCCAGTTTATGCGGGCAGGTTTGGCTGCCGCGCATGCTAGAATCTAGCTGAAGACCTATGCCGATCTACGAATACAAG